>ERZ1034855.220-NODE-220-length-29431-cov-10.337486_pt1 | contig 29431 bp, 24 predicted proteins | sample MGYA00520699_ERZ1034855 | MGnify/ENA primary metagenome ERZ1034855 (study PRJEB33766, sample SAMN09781730) | gut metagenome | biome: gut microbiome | host: Homo sapiens | place: Madagascar | study: EMG produced TPA metagenomics assembly of the PRJNA485056 data...
ATCTGTAACTTCTTGATCAATGCCGCTTCACGATTTCTTGACTCTGAGGCGCATGCTTCCGCAAATGGTGCATTTAAGGGGTCAAGGCATTCCTTGATAGGCACTGAGATGGGATGAAACAGGATTTCAACATCTCGACCTTGGCGCGCGGCTTCATGCTGGAAAGAGGCAAGAAGAAGCTTGTTGAATTCGTCCATGCGACCAGAAAGGGCAACACCTGAAAACAAAGGTGCTGAAGAGGGTCTGTTGGGAGACCATGGGATATCGTTAACTGGGCATTTACGCCAAAGGGCAGATATCAAAAAAATCTTTGCACGATTGACCATCGGAATACGAATCGATGCCTTGTGCGTTTGTGCCATGGGGGTGTTATCGGATTCTTTAGAGCTATTGCCGATGCTGCTTCGGTAGACAGAAAGCGGATCGATGGGCTCGCGTAAGCGCATAACTTGACAGTTTTCTTCAATCAAAGCTTGCGCGAGTGCCTTGTAAACAACAGGGATGGCATGAACATGCTGGTGGCTGTCCAATTGAAACGAAAGCTGTTGATTGGGGAACGCCGATAAATACCGCTGAATTTGACTACGGCATTCAATAACCAATTGATCAAATACATCGTGTTTATTGACGATCCCCAATTTAAGCAATCCGATGAAATTGTTCTTGAACATGCCATTTTCGTTTACAAGAAGAGGGATGCGTTCCGGGTTTGAAAGAGATGGGCCTTCTACGAGATTCAAGTGAAGGCAAACTCGCAGAACCCCGCGATCAGCGTAAGGCTGCGCAAGGCTGACGGCTTCGTCGAAAGCGGGGGAATTGGCAAAAATGCTGACGCTGTTGAGCGCACCAATTCCGTTGCATGAAGAACTGAGTGACAGGATTTCTTTTGCCTGAACTGGTGTTATTCCGAAGTCATCTGCATGAATAAAAGTAGTGCATTGCTTATTCTTCATTCGAGAACCTTTCTGTAGCAACCTTATTATGGCAGACGAGTTGAAGTGTGTTTTTGGAAGTGCATGATAGAAATGTGGCTGTAATTCAACGATAAGAAAAACAATAACCAAAAGAGGTAAATCGTTGTTAGTTTGGGAGTACCTTTTCGTTTGTCGAATAGGGATTACCGCTAGCGGTTTCATGATGCAGTGTATGACGCATGTTTCTGAGATGAATTCGACAATTGATTATCTGCAGGACAGTCAAAAGAAGCGACGGTGAAGTAGTGGCGCAATCTCGTACAGCGGAGCTCTTGGAATCAACGCGGTTTCATGTTGTATTGCTCGTTGTTGGTCTTGCTTTCCTGCTAACGGGGGCTTTTCACGGAAATGTCTGGTTCGATGAGAGCTATTCGGTGTCCATAGCGAACAACTCGTTTGCTGAAATTTGGGACATTGGCTCAGGGGACGTTCACCCTGTTCTGTTTTATTGGGCTCTCCATGTGCTCGAATCGCTATTTGGGCAGAATCTTCTTGTGTACCGTCTGTTTACGATAGCGGGGATTTTTTCCTTAGCGATGCTCGGGTTTACCGTAATACGGCATGATTTCGGCTGGAAAACTGGCTTGATCTTTAGCTTCTTGGCTCTGTTTACTCCTTATCTTGCTTATATATCGGTTGAGATCCGCATGTACTCATGGGCGATATTTTCTGTGACGTTGTGCGCCTTATATGCCTGGCGGATTGCATGTACTTTACGCAGCAAAAACCCAAAAGAAGGAAAGGAATTCGCCAAGGGAAATAAAAACTGGTGGGTGTCTTCGGCCTATGACGGCGGCAGCTGCTGTGAATGGTGCGGTGTGCCGTGTAGATGGTGGCTTGTCTTATTCACATCGAGTCTTACGAGTGCATATCTGCATTACTACGGTGTGCTTGCGGCGCTGTTCATTAACCTCTACTTGTTGATTTTCATCGTTTCACGTGCGAAAAAGGCTTTGTCGGTTTTTGTCGCGGGGGCCGTTGTCCAGGTAGCGCTCTATGCTCCTTGGCTCGTGGTATTTAAAAGCCAGGCTGGGGTAGTGTCTGGATCGTACTGGGCAAGTGTTTCATTTCCTCGCACCATAATTGAATGGTTGTTCTACCCGGTTTACACCAGCAATGTGATATTTGCCGATACCTATGGGTTTGGGTATGTTGTGGCACTTGCCCTATGTGCAGTGGTAGCTATCGCGTCGGCGCTGTATGGATTGGTGTGTTGGTTGCGTCGCAGCAAACAGCAAAGGGCAAGCTTTAAGGGCGGTTCCTTCCTGACGAAATGGGCGCTAACTCCCTCTGTGCTCCCTGCCCTGTGGGGTGTCGTGCTATATGTGAGCGTATTTGCCAGCGCGCTCGTAGCATCCATTGCCATGGATTCCCTGATTGTCTACTACCGCTATCTCTGTGTAACTATAGGCCCCTTGTTATTTGCTTTCTCGATTTGGTTTTCCCATATGAATAGCAAGGTGTGCGTATGTGGATTGCTTGCCGCTTTTCTTGGAGTCTCAATCATCAATCAGGTGTTGTTTGTCCATGATGCATACAGCGGCAAGAACGAGGAGCCGCTCGATTACTTGGAGGAAGTGGCAAAAGCCAGCAACCGCCCCTTGGTGCTTTCTTCAGATATCGGAGTTGAAGGGGTTACGGCGGTGGAGTGCGAGAACATCAAGCAAACGTTTTTGACGTGGCAGCAGGGAAATTGGGCTCATGCCTATCAGTCGTATTTTCCAACACTTACAAGCGTGAAATCTTGGGATGCAGCTCTTGATGGCTACGAGGGCACCTTTATCGTGCTTGGCCAAACCCAGAAAGAGGGGATTCCTGTTGACGTTCGTGACCTAGAGGCAAGGGATGACGTTGAAGTGACAGATATGAAAACCTTCTATCGCCCATATGAACGCACCTGGTTTACGGTAGCTACCATGGTGAAAAGCGGCAGCTGAGCGTCTTGCGTATAGATATGTCGATGCCCGCATCTGCAACTGTGCAGGTGCGGGCATCGTTTGTTTGCGTCCGAAAGAATTACAAGGAAAGATCGATCTGATTCAGGGTATTCTTCAGCGTAACTGCCGACGAATGAAGAAGCTCGGCTTCGTCGATGCTCAGCTGCAGTGGAATAGGGAACTCAACGCCCTTGCTTCCGACGATGGCGGGCATGCTCATCACTACGCCGGGAACGCCTTGTACGTCAGTGCGGTAGTTGGAAACTGTCATGATCGATTTCTGGTCGCGCACGATGGCTTCGCAGATACGTGTTACCGAAGGAGCGATGCCGAAATACGTGGCACGCTTCTTTTCGATGATTTCGTAGGCACTGTTGCGCACGCTCTCTTCCACCGATGCGCGAATTTCAGTGGCGTTTCCGATGCCGCGCAAGCGGAAGAAGTCGTTGATGGCGATTCCGGAAACATTTGCTGCGCTCCATACTGCCAACTCGCTGTCGCCGTGCTCGCCAATAATACGAGCGTGGACGTGGCGCGGATCGACATCAAGCATATGCCCCAGGGTATATTTTAGGCGCGCGCTATCGAGTACGGTGCCTGATCCCATCACGCGCTCGCGGGGGAGGCCCGAAAGCTCCATTACTACCTGAGTGAGGATATCTACCGGGTTTGAAACAACCAGGAAAATGCCATCAAAGCCCTGCTCCATAATGCGCGGAACAATGGTCTTGAAAATCGCAACGTTTTTCTGCACCAAATCGAGGCGCGTTTCGCCCGGTTTCTGGTTGGCTCCTGCTGTGATGATGATGATAGAGGCATCGGAGAGGTCTTCGTAGGTGCCCGCGTAGATGTTCATGGGGCTGTAGTAGGAAATACCGTGGCTGATGTCGAGCGCTTCGCCTTCGGCGCGGTTGGCGTCTACATCGATAAGAACCATGTCGGTGAAAAGCTTGCTTTGCATAAGGCTGTATGCAGTGGTGGATCCCACAAAGCCGCAGCCAATAACTGCAACCTTCCTTCCGTTAAGTGAATTGCTCATAAAGGCACCTCTCTCTGTTTTGACTAGCAAGGTATGGCAACGAACTATAGGCATGTCCCATTTCCTTTGCGTTGCATCGCCGTTTCCTTCGCATGGACGTTGATTCAAAAGGCTGTTACGTGAGCCGATGGAAACCAAAGGGAAAACAAGCGCTTCCTAGAATAACCGTTGTTACGAGCTCCCCCTTAAAAAGCTTTCTCGTAACGGAAAGGAAGAGCCTATGTATGATCCTGGAACAACAACATTCATGATTATGAGCTGTGCCCTGGTTTTGATGATGGGCCCAGCGCTGGCCTTGTTTTACGGAGGCCTTTCAAGAAGAAAGAACGTTGTGAGCACCATGCTCATGTGCGTGATGGCGATGGGTGCGGTGGGCTGCCTTTGGGCGATTCTTGGCGACTCCATGGCATACGGTGGACCTGACGCCTTTGATGAAGATGGCAACCTGGTCAATGTCGCTGCGCTGTTTGTGGGCGGGTTTGATAGGCGTTACTCTTTTGTACGACAATGCACGTGAAAGCGTATGTATGATACCTGGCTATCTCGAGGCTCTTTCTGTTTGCGGCGCGCTGCCCGTTATTCTTCCATTTTCGCCTTTCGATGCCGCTCTTATGGCAGAGGAATGCGATGGCATTTTGTTCACGGGTGGCAATGATGTGGATCCTTCCCTGTACGAGGAAGACCCCGACCCCGCTTGTGGCGAGTTGTGCCCCAGGCGTGATGAACTGGAGTACGCCTTGCTTTCCGAGGCATTGAACAGGGATGTGCCGCTGCTCGGAATATGCCGCGGGGCCCAATTCATCAATGCTGCGTTGGGGGGATCGCTGTATCAGGACATCCCCTCTCAGATGCCGGCGGCAGTTTCGCACTGCATGAAAAGTCCGTATGATCGGTATTGGCATAAGGTTTCGCTGATGCCCGATACTCCTTTGAGCGCAATGCTCAAAGCCACTACGCTCCAGGTAAACAGCTATCATCACCAGGGGATTCGTGATCTTTCGTTTCAACTTTGCCCTATGGCATATTCTCCCGACGGGTTGGTAGAGGCGTTCTATCATTCGTCTAAAAAGTTCACATGGGGAGTGCAGTGGCATCCCGAGTTCCTATGGCAGAAAGACCATGCGCAGCGAATGATATTCCAGGCGTTTGTAGATGCCTGCAGCACTTCTTGCTTCAATGAGGCAGCGCGTCCCGACGTACGAGTGAAAAAGGAAAGGCTCTCCATTCCTTTTGGGTCTTTAGCGCTGTTCGGCCGGTCCACCTCGCCCACGACGCTGCGGCCGGTCCACCTTGCCCGCGACGTTGCGACTGGCCTATCCTTCCTGCTGCATCATGACCGCCCCATCCCGCCCGTGGAATCACGACCGCCCTGTCCTGCTTGCGGAATCGCGACCACCCTATCCTGGCCGCTGTGTTGGTGCGAGGCCGTCTTGGGGTCCAAAAACAGAAAATCGGTCTGGATTGCAAGATTTTTGCGATTGGGGATTGTTGTGAGCCTCTTGGATCGTAGCCCGAGGTGCAAAACCGCAGGTAACCACCTGAACTCTGGCTCATTTTTGCTTTGAAGGGACGAAAGGGAGTCCCTAATCGAAAAAAAGTTGCAAAAGTATCGGGATTTTTGTTTTTGCAACGAATGGATTGCTGTGGCGAGGTAAATCTTGCAGAGTCGGCGGAAGTTCTTAAGCTCGTGAACCAAAAAAAGCCCGCCTTTGAACGAACCGCCACCCATGGGGGGCGGTTCGGAACCGAAGGCGGGCCTTAAATTGTTCTGGAGCGGGTGACGGGACTCGAACCCGCGCATGCGAGCTTGGGAAGCTCGTGCCTTACCACTTGGCGACACCCGCGTAAGATCTAATCCTAGCACAAAGCCAGCAAGAAATGCCTGTAAGCAAGTCATGCATCTACTTAAAATGCAAAGCTGCGGGGGGGGGTTCGGCGCGCTTATTGAGTCAGTGCATTCTCTGCTTCTCCGGTGAGGGGCGCTGGGCGGATGTCGGCGAACCGCGCGAGCGATTTTCCGAGCTCCTGGGCGAAGCGTGCGGGTGCGGCCTCTGAGACCTCCGGCGAATCATGGAGGAGAATCTTCCGAGACATCGGGCAAATAGCCGAAAAGCGCGGCAAGAAACGAGCATTATGTACGCTCGGGCAAGAAAACCAGACCTTTCTGGCGAGATATTCACTAAATGTACTCCTCGACAGCGCTTTCCCATCTTGAAGAGTGCAAAATACGCCATTCTTGCCAAAATGGGCTGTCCGAGAGTACATTTCAGCGAGATCTTGCCAGAAAGGGGCCCTTCGGCTGCGCAAGCGTACATAATGCTCGTTTCCTGCCATTCTGTGATGTTCTGCCCCCGTGCGGGTGCTCTGGGTACTAGGCGCTACGGGGTCGTATCCACTGGAAGAGATTTTCCCTCGTGCGGATGCTCTGGGTACGCTCGGGGTTGATGGGGCAGTTGCTGCGGCAATATCTGAACCCCTCATGCGGGGGGTGTTTCCTGGGGTAGGTGGGATGGTTACTGCGACGGCGTTCAAATCCCCGTGCGGGGATGCGTTTGGCTGCTGGATCTGCCGGCGTAAGTACCTTTCTCGTGATTCTTGTGTTGTGGCTGGTATGGGAAACGTTCAATGGTCTTTTGTTGGGGTAGGCTGAAGTCGTTGTTGTTGCGCTGCCATTGAAGCGCGCTTTCCGATTTGCCAACGAAAGGGGCAGGCTATGAGTGCCAAGGCGGGGATGCCTGAAATCGACGGATTCATTTTCGATATGGACGGAACGCTTTTGCACACGCTTCCCGACTTGGCGGCGGTTACCAATAAGGCTCTGGAACTAGAGGGGTTCCCTGCCCATACCGAGGAGCAAATCCGTACGTTTGTGGGCAATGGCGCTTTGGCTCTAGCGCGCTTGGCGGTGCCTGATGGGGCTACCGAAGAACAGGCCGAAAAGGTATTCCATAATTTTAAGAGCCTGTACGGCGAATACGGCCTGAGCCTAACGCGTGAATTCGATGGCGTGACGGAAGCCCTCAAGCAGCTTCATGCTTGCGGGAAGAAGCTGGGCATCATGTCCAATAAATTTGAAGGCGGCGTGAAAGACGTAGAGGCGAAGTTCTTCCCTGGCTTGTTCGACGTTTCTCATGGCGAAACCGATACCATTCCGCGCAAGCCGGCGCCCGATGGGCTTTTGCTTTGCGCGAGGGAAATGGGCCTTGATCCCGCCCGCTGTGCGTATTTTGGCGATTCCCATACCGATCTTGTTGCAGCCCATAACGCAGGCATGCTTGCGGTAGGCGTTACGTGGGGCTATCAGCCGCTCGACACCCTCAAAACCGGCAAGCCCGATGTGCTCATTGATGCACCTGTTGATATCCTGCAGTTTGCCTAGGGTATTGTTGATGGAGGCGACCTGGGGCGCGTTGTTGGCTGGCTGCTGTTTGGCATAGGACGCATTCTGACTCGCGCTCGGTCGTCATGACAGCGCCTGCCTCGTTCGCAGTTGGCATGGGCGGGGCTTGGCTCGTTCGCAGTTGTCCGGTTGGCATGGGCAGTGCGTGGCTTATTTCGGCTGGCTCCCAGGTTGAACGCTCGCCATTTTCCGAGTAGCTGGCATATTGAAATCTTTAAAGCTCAGACATTTTGAAAGGACCCCTTGGTGGACTCTGCAGAATTCGAAATAGAGGAATCTTCCGAAATCGACGAATCGAGCAGCGATTTCGGTTCGCTGGGCGCATTGGCCCCCGTTTGGCGCGAAGGCGATGCAATCAGCGAGGAAGAGGCTCTCGAAACGTTTTACGAGTGGCTTGCCGAACGCGACATCGACCTGTGGTCCCATCAGGACGAGGCGTTGATGAGCCTCATGGTGGGCGATCACGTTATTTTGGGAACGCCAACCGGCTCGGGAAAGTCGATGGTTGCCATCGGCATGATGTTCATGGCGCTGTGTTCAGGTAAGCGCGCATTTTACACGGCTCCCATCAAGGCGCTTGTGAGTGAGAAATTTTTCGGCTTAGTGAATATGCTGGGGCGTGAAAATGTGGGCATGATCACGGGTGATTCCCAGATCAATCCGCAGGCTCCCGTTATCTGCTGCACAGCTGAGATCTTGGCGAACCAGGCGCTTCGCGAGGGCGAATGGTCGGACGTCGGCTGCGTGGCAATGGATGAATTCCATTTCTATAGCGATCCCGACCGCGGCTGGGCTTGGCAGGTTCCGCTGCTTACACTTCCGCATGCGCAGTTTCTTCTTATGAGTGCGACGTTGGGCGACGTTTCGCAAATTGCGCAGGCTTTGGAGCTGAAAACAGGAACAACGGTAGACGTTATCGCCGATGCGCCACGCCCTGTCCCCCTGGAATACAAGTATGAGCTTATGTCGCTTGAAGGCACGGTTGAATTGGCTTTGCGCAACAACGAAGGCCCCCTGTACATAGTGCATTTCTCGCAAGATGCCGCTCTTGCTTCGGCGCAGGCGCTTTCGAGTTTTGGCGTAACTAGCAAAGAGCAACGCGAGCAGATTAAGGCCACGTTGGGGGCAGGCAAATTTACCACTCAGTTTGGCAAGACGTTGAAGCGCTTGCTGCTGAGCGGCATCGGCGTGCATCATGCCGGTATGTTGCCTCGTTATCGCTTGCTGGTGGAAAAACTTGCCCAACAAGGGCTGCTGCCGGTAATCTGCGGCACCGACACGCTGGGCGTGGGTATCAACGTGCCCATCCACACCGTGGTGCTCACCCAGCTCACCAAATTCGATGGTCACAAAATGCGTCGCTTGCGTAGCCGTGAATTCCATCAAATTGCGGGTCGTGCTGGCCGTTCCGGTTTCGATACCGAGGGTATGGTTGTTTCCTTGGCGCCCGAGTTCGAAATAGAAAACGCCAAGCTTTTGGCGAAGGCGGGCGATGACCCCAAGAAGCGCCGCAAAGTGAAGAGGAAGAAGCCCCCTGAGGGTTTTGTGGTGTGGAACGAAGACGCATTCAACCGTCTGATTTCGGCAGCCCCCGAAACGCTGACGCCCCGCATGCGCATCACGCACTCGATGGTTTTGGCGGAAGTTGAGCAGGGTGGCGATGCTCGCACTCGCGTCGACCAGCTGATCGACGACTCGCTCCAAAAGCCCGAAGACAAGTTGAAGCTGAAGGTGCGCGCCAGCGAGGTGTTCCGCACCCTCATCGATGCGGGGGTGGTTGAAATAGATCAAGATGAAAACGGCGACCCCGATTACTATGTAACCATGGATTTACCTGAAGATTTCGCTCTTGATCAGCCTCTTTCTCCATTTTTGCTGGCTGCCCTCGAATTGCTTGACCCGGAAAGCGAAACCTATACCTACGACATCATTTCTATGGTTGAGGCAACGCTTGAAGATCCACGTCAGGTTTTGCGCGCACAGGAACGCAAAGCAAAGGATGCGGCGATGGCGGCCATGAAGGCTGATGGCATTGAATACGAGGAACGTCTCGATCGCATTGCCGAGGTAACGTATCCACGTCCCCTGCGTGAGCTGCTGTTTGCCGCTTTCGACAAATATTGCGAGTCGGTACCTTGGGCGCGCGATTACTATGTGCGCCCGAAATCGGTTTTGCGGGACATGCTGGAATCTGCTGCCGACTTTAAGGGCTATATCCAGAAGCTGGGTATTATGCGTTACGAAGGCGCGTTGCTTCGTTACCTCTCGGAAGCGTACCGTGCGCTTGATCGCACGCTTCCGTTCGATAAGCGCAGCGAAGAAATGGAAGACATCATCGCGTGGCTCGGTTTGGTAGTGCGTTCGGTTGACTCCAGCCTGGTGGATGAATGGGAGCAGGCGGGCCAAGAGCTCGATGCCCGTCCGCCTGAGGCAAAGGACGCTGTGGTTCATGATCGCCGTGGCCTTACCGTCCTGGTGCGCAACGCTCTGTTCCGCCGCGTTCGTCTTGCTGCGGCAGATGACCATGAGGCTCTTGGCGAGGCGGATGTCGATAACGGGTTCCCCGCGCACAAGTGGCGTGCCGCTTTGGACGAATACTACGATGTCCACGAAGACGTGCTTATCGATGCCGACGCTCGCTCAATGGCGTTTTTGGCTATCGACGAATCCGATGAGGAAGTGGAGCACGTGTGGCATGTGCAGCAAACCTTTAGCGATCCCGATGGCGACCATGATTTCGCCATTCGCGCCGATGTCGATCTCGACGCAACCCAGGAAGGCGATGGCGTGGTGTTCAAGGACTATCGCGTCGGCTTTATCGAGGACTTGTTGTAATCTGGCTTGCGCTGTCCATCCGTGGGTGCTCGAAACCAGGGGCAACTGGGCGTGTGCTTCGCATACGCTGCCCACCCATGGGGAGGAGTGGACGCAGAAGCTCGACGGCAAGGGCGCCGCGGCTTGCGCCGCCCGCCCAAGGGGGGGTGCATTGTTGCCGCTGATGGGCATTGATCCAATGAAGCTCGGAGGGGGCCGGTTGTTGCGAATGCCATGCTGAACACTACTTTTATTGGGCGTCCGAATGGGCGCCTTTTCAAATGAATAAAGGAATGCAGCGCATGAAAAAAGCTCCGCCAAATGACGGAGCTTTTTGAATAGCGGAATGGGCGGCTTGGGCGACGACCGGCCCCTCCGAGCGGACGGGAGGCTTTCTTACTCGTTGTAGCCGTTCGGGTTGTTGGACTGCCAGCGCCATGAGTCTTCACACATGCGCGCCAAATCGTATTCAGCAACCCAGCCCAATTCTTCGCGCGCCTTGTCGCAGGCAGCGTAGTTGGTGGCAATATCACCGGGGCGACGAGGACAGATCTTGTAAGGAAGTTCCTTGCCGCATGCTTTTTCGAAGGCATGGATAACATCGAGAACAGAAGAACCGGTGCCGGTACCCAGGTTGAAGATGGCAACACCGGTACGGGTGCCGTCTTCGGTGCTGGCGCCTTCGATGGAGCCAAGGCCGATGGCCTTGCCCGTGCCAACCTTGCCACCCATGAAATCAAGTGCTTTCACATGGCCGCGTGCCAGATCGACAACGTGGATGTAGTCGCGTACGCCGGTGCCGTCGGGGGTGGGGTAGTCGTTGCCGAACACCTGAATGCACTCCAGCTTTCCAACGGCAACCTGAGCAACGTAGGGAAGCAAGTTGTTCGGAATGTCCTTCGGGTCTTCGCCGATGCGGCCGGAAACGTGCGCACCGATGGGATTGAAGTAGCGAAGCAGAACGACGTTCCATTCGCTGTCGGCGCGATAGAAGTCGGTCAGAATGCGCTCGAGCATAACCTTGGTTTCGCCGTAAGGATTGGTGGCTTCGTGAAGCGGGCATTCCTCGGTGATTGGAATCATTTCAGGCTCGCCGTAAACCGTCGCGGACGAAGAGAAGATGATGTTCTTCACGCCATGGTTGCGGGCAACGTCGAAGAGCACCAGCGAACCCGCTACGTTGTTCCAGTAGTACTCGAGCGGTTTCTGGGTGGATTCACCTACAGCCTTGAAGCCTGCGAAATGGATGATGGCATCGATGTCGTTCTCGGAGAACACGCGCTCGCATGCTTCGCGGTCGAGAATGGAAGCCTCGACGAATTTCAACTGGTCGGCGCTGGCGCCGGAAAGCTCGCGAATACGGTCGACTGCGGTAGCGCAGGAATTGGAGAGGTCGTCCAAGATAACGACGTTGTAGTTTTGTTCAAGCAGCTCGATGCAGGTGTGGCTGCCGATGAAGCCGGCACCGCCGGTAACCAAGATGGTCTGGGCGCTGTGCTCGCCGGCAAGGCTTTTGTTGGACATGTGCGTTGCCTTTCATTGGTATATAGATATAAGCAGGATACCACCAGCGGTTGCAGCGCGCGGTACGCGCAGGAATTCAACAGAGGCTGTGAACTGTTAACTATTGTTTCATGATTCGGCGTCGCCACCGCTCGATGAGGAGGGCGACCTTGCAAATGTTGCGGTTGCTTGCAGGCTGAAAACCATCGCCTTTCATCATGGGGCATCTCTGGCGTTTGCGTGGTGTTGCGCACGATCGTCCTTCGAAGTGCGAGGCCGCCCCGTTACAGCTTCGGCAGCGTTTTCAAAAGCCCCCAGGCTTTGTGTTTGCCTGCCTCGGTGGCAATAAGGGCGTCAAGATTCTCGAAGCAACGGCACTTGCGGCCAAGCAAGAGTGTTTTCGTCTCAATGGAAAGGGGCGTGTTGTAACTGCGTGAAAGGGCTTCGGTGCTGGCATGGCTTGTGGAAACGACGCAGAGCGGGTCGATTCCTTCGATAAGGGTGAATAGATCGCCGCTAGCATCGGATCTGCCCGAAGCGGCGGTTTGAGCCCAGCCAATTGCCTGCGGTGCATAGCCAAGCGCCTTGAAGCTTGCGGTGAGCGCGCGTTTTGTTTCTTCGGCTGGCTCTTCGGTGGAGACGATGATCGCTGCAGCTCCTATGGGGCCGAGATACGTTCCCCGGAACGAGTTGACATGGTTCTGCGCGATGCGCTCGTATGTTGTTGGCTGTGGTGTTGGCATGTCGTTCTCCTTTGCTGCTTAGCATAATAGCGAGATCCGTCGTTGCCGAGGAACCAAGGGGTTTCAGTGGCCTTGAAATCGGTTAGTCACACAAAATGTGAAAAAATTCACACCGTTGAACGAAAACGGTGATAACTTCACCTTGGCAGGACCATAATAAGAAAACGCAGTGCATCGTTTGATGCCCGTCAAAGAGGTTTTGCCCCCAATCTGATAATCAAAGAAAGCAACGCTTTCCCTCAATAAAAGGAGTCGCTATGTGTACCAATGGTATCAACACAGGTCAGTTCGAGCAGATGATCGACCAGATCGACGATCATATTAAGCTGGAGCGTCGTTGGGCTCATAATCTTGCCCACAATGCTTCTGATGCTGGATTCACCACCGTGGGTGAAAAGCTTCACACTGCAATGCAGTTGCTCGATGAGGTCCGTGCAACGCTCGATGACGCTAAAGATGCGCTTGACGAGGATGCCGAAAACGCAAGCGGTGTAACGGTTAACCTGGTATAACGTCGGATTGCATCGCGTAAACGCAAGGAGCAAAGCATGAGCAATGACCTAATGCGCTTTTCTGTGGCGATGCCCGAAGACCTGTTGGTCAAATTCGACCATCTGGTGGCGCGCCGCGGTCTGGCTAAAAACCGCAGCGAAGTGGTACGCGATTTGGTGCGCGAAGCGCTGGTAGAAGATGAGTGTTCTGTGCCTGGGCGAATCGTTATGGGTACGCTCACTATTGTGTACAACCATCACGCCAACGACTTGCAAGAAAAGCTGCACCATATCCAGCACACCTACCTGGACATGGTGGTAGCTTCCATGCATGTGCATGTTGATCAAGACAACTGCCTTGAGGTGATCATCCTTAAGGGGGAGTCTGGCGAGGTTCAGGATGTTGCCAATCTCATCATCGGCACCAAAGGCGTTAAAACAGGGCGTCTCAACATGACAACTACGGGCGACTTTATCTAGCCCCTTAGAACGCCTCGCTGAAGGCGTTCTTTTTGCTAAAGGAACGCAGCGCTCTGTTGGGTGCTGCATGAACGAAAGAGACAAGATGGACGAAACGGTATTGCTGGGTCATGGTAGCGGTGGCACCATGATGAAGCGCATCATCGACGAGGTGTTTTTCGAAGCATATGCCGACGAAGAGTTGTTGGAAGGAAACGATGCGGCATCGCTCCCCGCGCCGGCCGTTGGTGAGCGCATTGCATACTCCACCGATAGCTTCGTGGTTACGCCGCACTTCTTCCCTGGCGGAGATATTGGCAGATTGGCGGTGTGCGGCACGGTAAACGATGTTGCTACGAGTGGGGCTGTCCCCAAATACCTCAGCTGTGGTTTCATCCTGGAAGAAGGCTTCCCCGTTGCCGATTTGAAGCGCATCTGCAAAAGCATGGCTGAAATGGCCAAGGAGGCGGGCGTTCATATCGTTACGGGTGACACCAAGGTGGTTAATCGCGGCCACGGTGATGGCGTGTTCATCAACACCAGTGGCATAGGCTTTATTCCCGAAGGGGTGAGCCTCTCCGGCGCTTTCTGCAAGCCGGGCGACAAGATCCTGGTTACCGGCACCATGGGAGATCACGGCATTACCATCATGAGCTGCCGCGAAGAGCTTTCGTTTAGTGCGGACATCCAGACCGATGCTGCACCTCTTAATCATCTGATCGCTGAAGTAATCGCCGCAGCGCCCGATACCCGCTGTTTCCGCGATCCAACGCGTGGTGGCCTTGCTTCAACGCTCAATGAGCTTGCCGCTCAGTCGGGTGTCGACTTCATCGTTGAAGAGGGTGCTGTTCCTGTTAAGGACGCAGTGCTGGGTGCGTGCGAAATGCTTGGCTACGACGTGTACCAGGTTGCCAACGAGGGCAAAATGGTGTGCGTGGTTCCTGCTGAGCAGGCTGAGGCCGCCTTGGCCGCTATGCGTGCGAACAAGTATGGAACCGATGCCGCCATCATTGGTGAAGTGGTGGAAACGCCGGAAGAGCGCGACCCCCGTGTTTCCATTCGCACTGGGTTCGGCGCCTTGCGTATCATGGACATGCTCGTAGGAGAGCAGCTGCCCCGCATTTGCTAGGTATATTTCGCAAGCCCGCACCCGCCGCTCTGCATCGGTCAGGTGCAAGTGCCCCGTAGCCCGCACCCCGCCGCGGTTGTTCCTCGTGGTGAGGGGTCATCTTGCCACATGCGGCGACTGCGAGGCCACCGCGTTCAGCGAGCTGCGTCCCGCCGCGATTGCGCCCCGCCGCCCGGCATCTTGCCCAGGGCCGCCCGGGCGCGGCGACCCCCAGGGCACAGCCAGGACCAGATCGCGGACATGGCCCGGGGCCGCCCGGGTGCGGCGATCCCCCCCGTCTGCACCCCGCAGCACTTGCGACTCGTGGCGACTCTGCCGCCGCCCGCGTTTCCGTGCCGTCCTGAGTCTGCGAGGTTTCTGCATCGGTGAACGGCGGTAACGTAGCAAATACGCAACGCAATTTAACCGTTCTTAGAAAAACCGAGTAAGGATCTTGCATATTGGGGGCGCTATGGTATTTTCCCGTTCAGGGATTAACCAAAGAGGGGTTGTCCCAAGTACGACAAAGTATCTCTAAAAGCCCAAGAGAGAAGAGGTTTTCATGTCTCATCCAGTAATCCTTGACGATGAGTGCATTGGCTGCGGCATCTGCGTCGACGCTTGCCCCCAGGAATGCATCGAGGTTGTAGACGGCGTATGCAAGGTTGTGAACGAAGAGGCCTGCATCGCTTGCGGCGACTGCGTTGAAGAGTGCCCCATGGGCGCAATCGAGGAGATTGTTGAAGACTAACAGTCTGCTTATGGCGAGGGCTTCGTTAATGTGCGCGAGGGTCTTCGCGCTCTGATTGACGATCGGCGCGTTTGGCGTGGGTGCAGACCTGCTGCCGAGCGCAGTCCTCAGTCGGGAAGAATGCCGAAGGGCGGCGGCTTGTTGCCGTGCAGGTCCCTAGGGTCATTTGAGTCGTAAACCGAACAACAAAAGAAGGCGAGCAGTGCGCTCGCCTTCTTTTGTTTCGGGGACGACGGTGTGGGCCGCGACCCTTTGTTCTGGTGTGGAAATCTCGCCATTCGGCGACGCCCGCGACCCTCGCGCTGGGGATGCCTGTCCCCAGCGCTTACCGCCGCGCCGTACCCCCCGGCCTGGCCACGGCAATATATCGCCCCGATGCGTTCCCAAGCTGTCTGCCGTGGCAAGATATCGTCCTGATGCGTTCACGAAGGGGCCTCGGACGAGAAAAAAGCCAGTTCGTGGCAACATATTGCCTGCATGCATTCAAATACAGCTAATTCTGGCAAGATATGCGTGCCATGTATCCAAAAAGCCCCGCAAAGTGCCGCTGGGGAATACGCCGTGCGAACATCTTGCCGCCAAGGGGCGTTTTCGCCGTCCGAAGCCCTCAAATCATGCATGGCGCACAAATCTTGCCATCCTCTGATGAACTTGGCCCTTGCACAGGGATGACCACCTCAGCGCCTCGCTAATACCTGTCACCCGCCGCGCCCCCCCAGCACTCGCCAACACCTTCCACCCGCCGCACCTCCCATCGCTCCGCCAATGCTTGCCGCTGCGCTGTAGCCAGCGTTCGTCGCCGTGCTTCGAGCACCTCGTTCCGTAGCGTAGCGAGTCTCAGGCAACGCCCTGTTCCGTGATGCAACAAGCCCCAGACAGCACCCTGTTTCGTGGCGCAACGAATTCCAGACGGCGCTCTGGCGGACACCCCACCTTCCCGCCTGATGCGCTTTGCCCTTTCGCTTGCTTTTTCGTGATCTTGATGGTGTCGGCTGGCACAGAAGGGGTTCTCGCGCCACTTCTGCGCAATTATTTCGCTATGCTTGCGTAAGAATCGGCATCCATCTGGTAAAACGCAAGCACTACCTATACAATGGGTCGGGTATTCCAGGGGGCCACGTGCCCTATAGGACTATAAATAAGGAAAAGAGGTTACGATGGCAGTTGTTGCATATTGCGTTAAGTGCAAGGAAAAGAAGGAAATGGTAGACCCTCAGGAAGGCGTTACCAAGAACGGCCGCGTTATCACCAAGGGCACCTGCCCCGATTGCGGTACCAAGATGTCTCTCATCGGCGGCGTTGCTAAGAAATAGCCCGCTGTTTCTGTTTTCGCAAGCAGATACTTTGCACCTCAGCCCGCTTGGCATATGCCAGCGGGCTTTTTAATTTGATCGTTTTACGCGTTTGGTGTTGTCGGCGGATGCCGCTCCTCCGCATATTGCGCTCTCTACGCGGGGGGCGTGCATGCTGAGGCTAATGACGGCAAGGCACTTATCGTATTGCGCTCTCTGCGCGGGGGCGTACCGATGGGTTCCGAGGTTGGGTTTCGGCCTGGAGCTCATCGGCCCAGTCGAGTGTGTCCTGCGGGCCCCGAAGCCAGATCGAGTGCGCGACGGGGGCTCCGAAGTCAGGTCGGATGCTCGACGTGCCCGGCCTTGAGTGCATCGTTGTTAGATCTTTGCGGTCGAAGTTGACAGAATCGCAAATTGCTTGATACCTATCTGACCTGGGGAAATAATTATTACTCAGGTAATCTTCAACAGGAAGGTTACAAAACTTGACAATGAAGCACTTAGATTTTATTATTCCAATTGTCGAAAAGGTCTACGCGAGTGGGCCTTACTGGTATCCGTGAAAGCCCACGAGGCCGCAAGGCATCGAAGGCAGGTCTGAAAGCCCGCAAAGGCGAAACGAATATCTCTCGGCTCTAACTTAGGTAAGAACAGATTGGCCGCATCGCACAACTCGGCAACAGCGGGCGGTCGCAACTGAAAGGACATAGCAAGATGGCAAAGATCATTGGCATCGACTTGGGCACCACCAATTCGGCAATGGCAGTGATGGAGGGCTCCGAGCCTGAAATTCTGGTTAACGCAGAAGGCGACCGCACTACGCCTTCCGTTGTTGGCTTTGGCAAAGATGGCGAGCGCACGGTAGGCAAGGCCGCAAAGAACAAGGCTGTTACCAACCCCGAAAACACCATCGCATCGGTAAAGCGTTTCATCGGTCGTTCCTTTGCTGAGACCGGCGAAGAGCAGAAGACCGTTGCTTACACGGTAAAGAACGGCAATGGTGGCCGTGCTGTTGTGGACATTGACGGCAAGGACTACATGCCTGAAGAGATTTCCGCAATGGTTCTGCAGAAGATTAAGTCCGATGCCGAAAAGCGTGTAGGCGAGCCTATCACCCAGGCTGTTATCACCGTTCCTGCTTATTTCAACGACGCTCAGCGTCAGGCAACCAAGGACGCAGGCAAGATCGCTGGTCTTGAGGTTATGCGTATCATCAACGAGCCTACGGCAGCGGCTCTTGCTTACGGTCTCGACAAAACCAACAAGGACGAAAAGGTTCTGGTATTCGACCTTGGCGGCGGTACGTTCGACGTTTCCGTTCTTGAGTTGGGCGATGGCGTATTCGAAGTTTGCTCCACCGCTGGCGACAATCACCTGGGCGGCGACGACTGGGATCAGCGCGTAATCGACTGGATGGCCGACAAGTTCCAGGCTGAAAACGGCATTGACCTTCGCGCCGACAAGATGGCCCTGCAGCGCCTGAAGGAAGCAGCTGAAAAGGCAAAGATGGAGCTTTCCTCCACCACTCAGACCAACATCAACCTGCCCTTCATTTCCGCTGGCGCAGCTGGCCCGCTTCACCTGGACTACACCCTTTCCCGTGCCGAGTTCGAGCGCATCACCAAAGATCTGCTCGACCGCTGCAAGAAGCCTGTTGAGCAGGCTCTGCGCGACGCTGGCCTTTCCACGGGCGATGTTAACGAGGTAATCCTCGTCGGCGGTTCAACCCGTATGCCTGCCGTTCAGGAATTGGTGAAGAACATGACGGGCAAGCAGCCCAACATGTCGGTTAACCCCGATGAGGTTGTTGCAATGGGCGCAGCTGTTCAGGGCGGTGTTCTTGCTGGCGACGTTGAGGGCATCCTCCTTCTTGACGTTACCCCGCTTTCCCTTGGCGTTGAAACCATGGGCGGCGTAATGACCAAGATGATCGACCGCAACACCACCATTCCTACCCGCAAGACGGAAATCTACTCCACCGCAGCCGACAATCAGACTTCGGTAGAGATCCACGTTCTGCAGGGCGAGCGCCAGATGGCTCAGGACAACAAGACCTTGGGTAAGTTCCAGCTCACCGGCATTCCTGCCGCACGTCGTGGCGTTCCTCAAATCGAGGTTACGTTCGACATCGACGCAAACGGCATCGTGAACGTTTCCGCTAAGGATCTGGGTACCGGCAAGCAGCAGCAGATCACCATCTCTGGCTCTACCGCCCTTACCGATGACGAAGTAGACCGCATGGTCAAGGACGCCGAGGCTCACGCCGAGGAAGACAAGGTGCGCAAGGAAGAGGTTGAGGTTCGCAACAACTGCGATTCCTTGATCAACGCAACTGAAACCACCTTGGGTGAAGTTGGCGACAAGGTAAGCCCCGAGGTTAAGCAGCAGGCAGAAAGCGCAGTTGCTCAGGGCAAGGCCGCACTTGAAGGCACCGACATCGAAGCTATCAAGGCCGCTATCGAGGCGATGCAGCAGGCTGGTTACAAGCTGGCTGAGGTTGTATATGGCAACCAGGACGCAGCTCAGGCAGCCGCTGGTGCAGCTGGCGCTCAACAGCCCGCTGACGACGACACCATCGAGGCAGACTTCGAGGTTGTTGACGACGACGAGAAGAAGGACAAGTAATCATGACCGCGCCTGAAAAAGACGAGGTACGCGAGGATCAGGAAGCGGCCGAGGCCAATGCCGAGGCTGCTGCCCCCGAAGAGGTAGAGGCGGAGACTATCGAAGATAACGCCGAGGGCGAAGAGCCCGAGGAAGATTCGGTGGAAGCCGCCAAGGCCGAGGCAGATGCTTGGAGGGACAAGTACTTCAGGCTCCATGCCGAGTGGGATACCTATCGTCGCCGTATGAACGAGCAGCGCGAAGAGGAAAAGCTCCGCGCCACAGAAAAGCTGGTTGAAAGCTTGATCCCCGTGATCGACGACTTTGAACGCAGCATCGCTTATGCGGAAGGCAACGGCGAAGAGGGTCTGCTCGGTGGCATCAAAGCCGTCCACAACAAAATCGGCGAGGTGCTGAAGAAGGAAGGCGTTGAGATCATCAACCCTGAAGGCGAGGCGTTCGATGCCCTCGAGGCTCAGGCGGTAGCCACGGTTGACGATCCTTCGGTTCCCGACGAAACGGTTGCCCAGGTTTACCAAAAGGGTTACCGCATGGGTAACAAGGTTATCCGTGCCGCAATGGTAACGGTTACCGTGGGTGGTCCGAAGCGCGAGACCAAGTCGGAAGAAGACGAATAGCAAACGCAAGGGCGGGCTCGCAAGTCCGCCCTTGTTGTAAGCAGCCTGAGGGAATTGGGCATAATGTCCCGCCGGTTAAGGCTGGGCATGCGGGCTGGCCTCTTTCAGGCTGATCAATAAGAAGAGAAAGCAGGGGTATTGAAGCAGGTTGCCGTTCCGCCACAACGGCTGATCACGAAAGCCTCTTGGTTTTTTCGATCGTGCCGAGGCGAATAGCTCGCCTCGGCTGGAAAAGCAACCGCATCACTATCCCGTTTGAATAGGAAAGGTGGGGCGAATGGCAACTCCCGACTACTACAAAACGCTAGGCGTTCCACGTGACGCCGATGCTGATGCCATTAAGAAGGCATTCCGCAAACTGGCCCGCAAGCACCACCCCGATGCGGGCGGCGACGAAGCGAAGTTCAAGGAAATCAACGAGGCGTACGAGGTCCTTTCCGACGAAAAGAAACGCAAGCTTTACGACCAGTATGGAACCGCCAACGAAAACCAGATCCCTTATGGCGGAGCATGGCAAGGCCAGGGCGGCAATCCTTTTGCGGGAGCGGGCTTTGGCGGAGCTTCTGGGTTCGGTAGCTGGGCGGATATTCTCGAGAGCATCCGCAACGGTGAAGGCGCTTTCGGTGGGAACTGGGATTTCGGCGGAGCGAGTGGCTACGGTCAGCCTCAGCCGCAGAAGGGCGCCGATAAAGAAGTGTCCATGACGGTAACCTTCGATGAAGCATTCAACGGATGCGAAAAGCGTATCCGCATCGGGCGCTCGGGAACTGGCGAAAAGGAAACGCTCACCATAAAGATTCCCGCCGGTGCTGTTGACGGCGGCCGTGTTCGCTTGAAGGGCAAGGGCGGCCAGGGCGCAAATGGCGGCCCTGCAGGCGATTTGCTGGTGAACATCAAGATAGGCGCTCATCCGTTGTATCAGCGCGATAAAGCCGATGTCTTGATGGATCTGCCCGTAACGTTTGCCGAAGCGGCGCTTGGTGCGCAAGTGGTGGTTCCCACCCCCGATGGCACGAAGGTCCGCTTGAAAGTACCCGCTGGGTGCCAAGACGGAACGGTTCTTACGGTGCGCGGCAAAGGCGCCCCCAAATTGGGCAAAGGATCAACGGGCAACGGCGATTTACGCGTGGCCATCAAGATAGAAGTTCCAAAGACATTGAACGATGAGCAGAAGAAAGCCCTGGAGGCATTCCAGGAAGCCACGAAGGAAGAGGTGAGGGCATGGTAATGGAAGACAAAGACAGACCGCTGTACATGATCAGCGTTGCCGCCGAACTTGCTGGCGTTCACCCGCAAACCCTGCGCATCTATGAGCAAAAGGGTCTGGTTTCCCCTCAGCGTACACGAGGCAACACGCGCATGTACTCGCAGGCAGACATTGAGCGTTTGCAGCTGATCAATGAGCTTACCGATGAAGGCATCAACCTTGCGGGCGTTATTCGCATCCTCGACCTTAAAGGGCGCCTGGATGAGCGCGACGACGAGCTCGATGCCCTGCATCGTCGCGTACGCAAGCTTGCCGACCGTGTACACGAGCTCGAAACCAGGGAAAGCGTCAATTCTTTGGTAACCGATACCAACGCAATTGTTTTGCGCAGGTTGATGTAAAACACTAGCCATTTCTTTTGCTGCAAGTAGAAGAAAGGAGACTTATATGTGGATTGAAAAATTAGCAGTGACTGCCCAAGAGGCGTTTAAATCTGCAATGGACATTGCGTCTAAGCATGAAGCAGCCACCACAGAGCCGCTTCATCTGCTAGATGCCATCCTTTCTGCGGACGAGAATAACCTGAAGGCCATCATTACGCGTATTGGCGCCGACCCTGCCGTCTTGAAGCAGCGCGTCGATGCGGAGGTGGAGCATCAGCCGAAGGTAAGCGGTCAAACCTTTATGGGCATGGTGGCCCCTTCAAGGGAATTCGATGCCCTGATGAACAACGCCGAGAAAATTGCCGGAAAGTTGGACGACAACTACATCACCACCGAGCATCTGCTCATTGCCCTTTCTGAAGATAAGGGGCAGGCGGGCCGCATCCTGAACGATGCTGGTGTTACACGTGAAACAGTCGAGGCTGCCTATCAGGATCTCCGCGGCGACACTCGCGTAACCGATGCAGAGTCGAAAACTGAGTTCGAGGTGCTGGAGCAGTATGGCCAGAACCTTACTCAGCAGGCACGTGATGGCAAACTCGATCCGGTAATCGGTCGTTCCGAGGAGATTCGTCGTACCGTTCAGGTTCTTTCCCGTCGTACGAAGAACAACCCTGTGCTTATTGGCGAGCCTGGCGTGGGCAAGACGGCAATCGTCGAAGGCTTGGCCCAGCGCATCGTTGCGGGCGATGTCCCCTCCAGCCTGAAAGATCGTGAGCTTATTGCGCTTGACCTTCCTGCGATGCTCGCTGGCGCTAAGTATCGTGGTGAATTCGAAGACCGCCTGAAGGCTGTTCTTCGCGAAGTGAAGCAGTCCGACGGACAGATTATCCTGTTCATCGACGAGTTGCACACCATTGTAGGTGCCGGCTCTACAGGCGATAGCTCCATGGATGCGGGCAATATGCTGAAGCCTGCTTTGGCTCGTGGTGAGCTTCATGCCATCGGTGCTACTACGCTCGACGAATACCGCAAGTACATCGAAAAGGATGCTGCGCTTGAGCGTCGTTTCCAGCCGGTGCTGGTGGGCGAGCCAACGGTCGAAGACACCATTGCGATTCTGCGTGGCCTGAAGGAAAAATACGAGATCCATCATGGCGTCCGCATCAAGGACTCCGCGCTGGTTGCTGCAGCCGAACTCTCCAACCGCTACATCACCGATCGTTTCTTGCCCGATAAGGCAATCGACCTGATGGACGAGGCGGCAAGTCGTTTACGTATCGAAATCGACAGCATGCCCGAAGAGGTCGATCTGGCTGAGCGCAAGCTCACTCAGATGCAGATTGAGGAGCAGGCTCTGATGAAGGAAACGGATGAGCCGAGTCGTGAGCGCCTGGAGGCTCTCCGCAAGGAGATTTCCGCTGCTCGTGAGGCGCTGGATTCGCAGAAGGCGCTCTGGAAGAACGAAAAGGATGTTATCGTCAGCGTTCAGAACTTGAAGGCCGATATCGAGGCTGCTCAGATTGAGGAAGAGCAGGCCACCCGCGAAGGCGACCTAGCTCGCGCTTCCGAGCTGCGTTACGGCACTATTCCTGCGCTGCAGCAGAAACTCGCTCAGGCAGAAGAGGTTCTGGAAAATCGCCAGCAGGACGGTGCGATCCTCAAGGAAGAGGTTGGCGAAGACGAAATCGCCGAGGTTGTGTCCACGTGGACGGGCATTCCTGTTACCAAGATGATGCAGGGCGAAATGGCTAAGCTGGTTGATCTGGAAGACAAGCTTCGCGAACGCGTGGTTGGTCAGGACAAAGCTGTGGCTGCTGTGGCAGGCGCAATTCGCCGTAACCGTGCAGGCCTTTCCGACCCGAACCGTCCCATTGGCAGCTTCCTGTTCTTGGGCCCCACCGGTGTTGGTAAAACGGAGCTGGCTAAGGCTCTTGCCGAGTACCTGTTCGATACCGAGCGCGCTATGGTCCGTATCGATATGTCCGAGTATATGGAAAAGCACTCGGTTGCTCGTTTGGTCGGAGCGCCTCCGGGATACGTGGGCTACGACGAGGGCGGTCAGCTTACCGAAGCGGTACGCCGTAAGCCGTACAGCGTGATTTTGCTGGACGAGGTTGAAAAGGCTCATCCCGATGTGTTCAATATCCTGCTTCAGGTTTTGGATGACGGCCGCCTCACCGATGGCCAGGGCCGCGTAGTGAGCTTCAAGAACGCCATTATCATCATGACGTCCAACATCGGTTCGCAGTCCATTCGCGAATTCGCGGGCGAAGACCAGAATCAGGGTTCGGGCAATTCCATGGGCAAGGTCATGGAAGACCTTATGACCGCGGACGTCGAGGTTGCGGCAAAGCGCTTGGCCGAGTTGAACAACAAGATCAACGATGCCCTGCGCAATACTTTCCGCCCCGAGTTCCTGAACCGCATCGACGAAGTAATTACCTTCAACCCGCTTTCCATTGCCGCAATGGAGCCCATTGTCGGTTTGCAGTTGGCTGATGTCCGCGATCGTCTTGCCGATCGTCGTATCGACTTGGTGGTTACCCCTGCCGCTATGGAGCATCTTGCGATTGATGGTTACGATCCCGTCTACGGAGCACGTCCCCTGCGCCGCTTGATTCAGCGCGAGGTAACCGACCGCGTTGCCACCGAGATCATCAACGGCACCGTTCACGATGGCGCAACGGTAACGGTTGATATCGACGCTGAGGGTCAGTATTGCTCAAAGGTTGAAAACCGCCATGAGCTGAATGCCGGCGACGACGACATTGTTGCTCAGGCCGAGCGTTTCCTGGGCGGCCAGGAATAGGCGTTTCACTTAATTGCGCCAAGGGCACCTTCCTCAAAAGGGAAGGTGCCCTTCTTTTTTGTCTTTGATGCATGCTGTCAACCCGTTTGCGGTCCCGCTCGTCCAGGATGAACGGCGTATGAACGCCGTTCATCTTCCGTAGGCGGCGATTTTGCCCAGTATTTCCCGTTGTGTAACAAAGGGGTAACGCTGGCTTGCGACCATTCAGGAATCGTTTCCCCCTGACGTGGGAGTGAGCCGCTCTGTGTAGGCGCATGCCACAGGCTTTCATCCCCCCCCTGAAGCAGCGGCTTCGTTATCTTGCGCAGATAGCGAAGCCGCCACTTCGTAAGCTTGCTGAACCAACGGGCACACTTCCTTTCCACGTCAAACGAGTAGAAAGGAAGTAGCCATGGAAGCATTTATCGAATCCTTCTCGGCTGGAGTCGATGCGGTCGATAGCTTTGTATGGGGCTGGGCCCTTATCTGGTTGCTGTTGGGCACTCATCTTTTCATGACTATTAGGACCGGTTTCATCCAGAGGAAGATCCCTACGGCAATCAAGCTCTCGGTCTCTAAAAACGACCCCTATGCCGAGGGCGACATCTCGCAGTTCGGCGCCCTTACCACAGCGCTTGCCGCAACCATCGGAACGGGCAACATTGTCGGCGTTGCTACGGGCCTCTTGTGCGGTGGTCCGGGCGCTATCTTCTGGATGTGGCTTACCGGTGTATTCGGTATCGCAACCAAGTATTCCGAAACCTATATATCCATGAAGTACCGCGTAAAGGATGCCAATGGCCGTATGCTCGGTGGCGCTATGTATGCATTGGAACGTGGCTTCAAGCACAAGGGTTTGGGCAAGTTCCTTGCTGTGCTGTTTGCTCTGTTCACCGCAATTGCCTCCTTCGGCATTGGCGCTTCGGTTCAGTCGAATTCTCTGGCAGGTGCTCTTACCTCTTCGAGTTTGATTCCCGGCGCCTCCGAAATCCCCACGTGGCTCATCGGCATTGTGGTTACCGTGTTGGTCGCTATTGTTATCATCGGCGGCTTGAAGAAGGTTTCCAAGGTGTGTGAGAAGCTGGTCCCCATCATGGCCATCTTCTACGTTGCCTGTTGTCTCGTCATCATCGGCATGAACGGTGCTTATTTGTGGGACGCCATCGTAACCATCATTACCTGTGCATTTACCGGCCAGGCTGCTTTTGGTGGCGCAGTTGGTTCTGGCATTATGCTGGCGCTCCAGTATGGCTTTAAGCGAGGCCTGTTCTCCAACGAATCCGGCCTGGGTTCTGCTCCTTTGGTTGCCGCCTCTGCGATTTCCAAGAATCCTGCTCGCCAGGCGCTGGTTTCCATGTCCGGTACGTTTTGGGACACGGTGGTTATCTGCCTGATTACCGGTTTGATGCTGGTAACCTCGCTGCTCGCCAATCCCGACCTTGCTGCTATCTACAACAACACCGTGTTGGCAAGCAATAATCTTTCCGTCGATGCTGCTGTGGGGATCTTCTCTGGCGGTGCTGCTTTGGCGACGGCTTGCTTCGAGAGCATTCCCGTGTTGGGACCCCTGGTGTTGGTGGTTGGCTTGTTGTGCTTCACCTATTCCACCATGCTGGGTTGGTCTCAGTACGGCGATCGCGCCATTACATACCTGTTTGGCACCAAGGGCATCCGTCCTTATCAGGTGGCGTTCCTGCTCTTTGTGTTCTGGGGCTGCATCGGCGGCGGCGACTTGGTTTGGAACCTTTCCGACATTTCCAATGCCCTCATGGCTGTTCCGAACTGTATAGCGGTCTTGGTTCTTTCCGGTGTGATTGCCAAGGGAACCAAGTACTGGATCTACGAGGGTCGTTTGGAAGAAGAGGACACGACGCCGATTCCAACGGTTGGTACGGTCGACCACCCCAATGTTTAACACGGGCTCGCAAGCCTACCTCCAACGTTTAATGTGGGCTCGCAAACCCATCCTCAACGCTTGCCGCAGAAGCATGGTGGCATAGCCGCCTGAAGCATTGCGCTGCCGTAGGGTTTCTGCTGGGCTTTCCCGTAAACGAATTCCCCAATCGCGGCTCCGGAACGAGGTTGTTCCGGAGCCGCGTATGTTCAAAAGCGGTATTGTGGAAAGCATCGTGGACAGATTGATGCATGCTGTCCCGGAATCATTCGGCTGGATAATCCCATTAGTGGTAGGGTGGGAAAGCATGACGCAAGTGTTTTATCGGCAAAGCGTGAGCTTGGTCTTGTGATCGCCTACTAATTAATGAAGGAGTTTCCAACGTGGAAAACTTGGGCTACTACAACGGAAAATTCGGCCCCTTGAATGAAATGAGCATCCCAATGAACGATCGCGTTCATTGGTTTGGCGATGGCGTGTACGACGCTGGTCCAGCGCGCAACTATAAGATATTTGCGATTGATGAACATATTGATCGTTTCTTCAACAGCGCTGAGCTTCTAGAAATTGAAATGCCCTGCACCAAGCAGGAACTGAAAGACCTGCTGAACAAACTGGTGAAAGAGGTGGATACGGGTAGCCAGTTCGTCTATTACCAGGTAACGCGCGGCACCGGCATTCGCGACCATGCGTTCACGGAAGGCCCTGGTAACTTGTGGGTGATGTTGAAGCCAGCCACTATTTCCGATGGCGTTGAGCCTATCAAATTAATCACCGAGCCCGACACGCGTTTCTTCCACTGCAATATCAAAACGCTTAACCTTATTCCTTCGGTTATGGCATCGGAAAAGGCGAAACGTGCCGGTTGCCAGGAGACGGTGTTCTATCGTGAAGGAGGTCGTGTTACCGAATGCGCCCATAGCAATGTGCATATCATTAAGGATGGCGCGCTGTACACGGCACCACTCGACAACCTTATTCTGCCGGGAATTGCGCGTAAGCATCTAATTCAAGCGTGTGATCGTCTGGGCATTTCCGTGTATGAGGAGCCGTATTATCTGGAAGATCTGTTCGCTGCCGAAGAAGTGCTGGTTACCAGCTCCAGCAATTTGTGCTTGCATGCTCACGAGATTGACGGCTTGCCCGTTGGAGGGAAGCAGCCTGAACTGATAGAGGCGCTGCGCAAGGAAGTGATTGGCGAATTCCTAGCCGCAACCGAAGCCGATTAAAGGCCTTTTCGTTGCGTTCGCTGCTCGTTGCGAATGCGAGCCCAAGGCGTTCCGCGTGCGTTCGCCATTAACCGCGCCTGGATGCCTTTCGTCAGGGATGTGCGTTGCGCCCCTTTCGTGCAAACGCGATGAGCGCTAGTGTCAACGCGGTAAACCAGTATTATCCAACGTCCACAGGAGCGAAAAGTTAGCATGACTGAGTACAACGAACTCACTCCCGAATTGATCAGCCAGCTCCAGGCTATCGTCGGCGAGGAAGATTGCCACGTTGGCGAAAACATCAGCGAAGATTACTCTCACGACGAAATGCCCATTTACGGCACCAAGATGCCCGAGGCCGTTTGCTTCCCCAGCAACACTGAAGAGGTTGCTGCCATCATGAAGCTGTGCAACGAGAACAAGATTCCCGTCACGGTTCGTGGTGCGGGCACTGGCCTGGTTGGCGGCAGCACCCCGCTACGGGGTGGCGTCGTACTGTGCACTATGCACATGAATGAAATCCTCGAGTACGACATGAACAACCTGTTCGTTCGCGTTCAGCCTGGCGTTCGCCTGTGCGATCTGGCAGCAGATGCGCTTGAGCATGACCTTATGTATCCCCCTGATCCCGGCGAGAAAACCGGTTCTCTGGGCGGCAACGTAAGTACCAACGCTGGCGGCATGCGTGCTGTTAAGTACGGCACCACGCGCGATTACGTGCTGGCAATGACTGTGGTTCTTCCCACGGGCGAAATCATGGAGATCGGCCGTGCTGTTTCCAAGACCAGCTCTGGCTACAGCCTTCTTCACCTGATGATCGGCTCTGAGGGCACGCTGGGCGTTATCACCGAGCTCACCCTTAAGCTCATCCCCGTTCCGAAGGAAGACATCAGCTTCATCCTTCCCTTCGAGGATCTCGAAACCGCCATCAGCGCCGTTCCGAAGATCAAGCTTGCTGGCCTTGATCCTCAGTCCATTGAATTCATGGAGCGCGATATCGTCGACTCTTCTGCCGACTACACCGGTAATAAGATCATCCCCACTAATGTAGATGGTCATGAAGTTGGCGCCTATATCCTGGTAACCCTTGATGGCAACGACCAGGATGAAATCTTCCAGCGTGCGGAAACGCTGGCGGAAATCGGCGACGAGCTTGGCGCATTCAATACGCTGGTTCTTTCTCACCCCGACGACAAGCGTGCTGTATGGGCTGCCCGCAGTGCATTCCTTACGGTAATTGAGGCAGACACTGAGCATCTTGACGAAATGGACGTGGTTGTTCCTGTAGACAAGGTTGCTGAATTCCTGGAGCACGTGCATCAGATCGGTGAAAAGTACGGCGTTGGTATTCGTTCCTTCGGCCATGCTGGTGACGGTAACCTTCACATTTACGCTTCTGCAAACGGCGTAGATCAGGACGTGTTCCTGGAGAAGTCTCAGAAGGTTATGAAGGAAAGCTACGAAAAGTGCACTGAGCTCAACGGTCAGGTATCCGGCGAACATGGCATTGGCCACGCAAAGAAGGAATACTTGCATGATTCCGTAGGCGATACGGCCATCGGTCTCATGGCAGGTATTAAGCGGGTGTTCGATCCGAATTACATTCTGAATCCAGGCAAGGTTTGCAACTAGAAAACAACCTATATATAAAGAAAGGGAGTCGCAGTAACGCGGCTCCCTTTCTTTATATATAGATACGTTGCTCACGCTGCCTGTCGAAAAGGCAAAGAGTGGCAGCAAAAAGATTGCGCAATAAGTGTCAGGTGCGAGTTTGCCTAGGTGGAGTTAGCGGCTGGTGGATTGAGGTTATTCCAGAGGAAGGGAAGAAAACCCTAAATTTTGATGACCCTGTGGAGGCAAAAAGCAAAAGAGGCTCGAAAAGTGTGCTGTTGCGGCATAAGACAAGACGCCCGAACACTCAAATTGTGAGCGGTATCCACAAATTAGCTAAGTATGGAGCAAGTAAAAAAGCGCCTGAATAGGGAGAACCTAAAGCCAGAAGCAGGTCTGGGAAGGGTTTTCGAATTGGTTGAATAAGTCAACCCGCCCACAATGTGAAGAAATTGAGAACGGCCGAAACGCCCTGACCTGGTGTTATTCAAAACAGTTGCCGACCAATCGAAAAAAATCGCGGAAAACGCTTGCAATCCCCCCGATGCGGGGTATTATAGCTAAGCCTTCTGACGAGGGGGCGC
>ERZ1034855.221-NODE-221-length-29308-cov-15.867398_pt1 | contig 29308 bp, 39 predicted proteins | sample MGYA00520699_ERZ1034855 | MGnify/ENA primary metagenome ERZ1034855 (study PRJEB33766, sample SAMN09781730) | gut metagenome | biome: gut microbiome | host: Homo sapiens | place: Madagascar | study: EMG produced TPA metagenomics assembly of the PRJNA485056 data...
ATATAATACATATATCTACAATTCTGATAGGATAATCTATACATATTACCCCTTATAAATTAAATAATTAAATAGCTCTATCGCCAAGTGGTAAGGCACAGCACTTTGACTGCTGTATTCGTTGGTCCGAATCCAACTAGGGCTGTTTAGCTGTTTGACAGCTAATATAATCCATAAGACCCCATAAAATATTATTTACCCATGCAATTTAAAAGGTTGCCGGGAAGTTTCAAGGCTTCCAATGGGTTTAGTCCGTAATGGGGCATACGGACATTTCTTCTCCTTGATAAGTTAAAATCAATCTGGTTGGGGATATAGTTTAAATGGCAAAACTTCTAATGTGGGTTCGATTCCTGCTATCCCTACTAGCCTAGAAATAGGCAAGTTTTTTTCATAACACACCCCTTTTATGTGAAAATCAACCCTACAGTTGTAGACCGTTAAAGGCGGTATGATTTTGGGGAAGCGGCAACGATTGGCGGTGTTGCGGCTGACTGTAAATCAGTTCCCACGCGGTAAACAATAGAGGTTCGATTCCTCTCTTCCCCATTTAAACATGATTACCTCGGTGTAGATGGACTTTTCAATCCTGCCGAGACACATGGTAATGAGTTGTTCCAATTCGAGATATTGGATTGACTGACAGCTTTTGCTTGAAAGTGATTTTAAGCAAGAAGATAGAAACTATCAACAATTCTGTGTGGTGTATCGTCATAGAGAAGACAAAAGCAGAATCCTTGTGGCTGACGAATAATAGACGCTTGCTGTGCAAGAATAATCCGTTGATGTGTGCGGTTCGAGAGACCACGGACTATATGCGGAAAACTCATTAAGTCAGTTTGCCTTGAATCCGGAAAACCGGAGTATAACACAAGAAATTCGTTAAAGTAGCGGTATGGCAAATGCTTGATTGGCAAAAAAGCAAATCTGAACGAACCGTGAAATTTGTGGGTATTAACCCCATTCGTGCTTGACAGGGGTAAGAAGCCAAGGGTCGCACCCGGAAGCTCAGACTTATCTCCACGGTGGCTGAATATGACTGTATCTTTGATGGATAAAGGGAAACCTTAATCATGTTTATTTTGCAGTGTTCCCATAATGGAATTGGAGCCGCTTGCGGCTGACTAAAAAAATCCTTGGGTGGTGATAACCAAGTAAAAAACTACCGCTTGCCGATATGGGATAATGGTATTCCAGTAGCTTGCTAAGCTATCCAACAGAAATGTTGTTCGTGTTCGATTCACGATGTCGGCGTTTGGGTTCACGATTGTTAAACCTTGCTTCACAACCTCATAGGTCAAAATCGTTGTAAAAATGTGATGTTTCATGTGTAATCTGTACGCGTGAGTTGATGTGTAGCGGAACAGGTAAACGTAAGCAAAGAAGCTGATTGATAGCATGTTTGCCGAGTAATAAGCGGAAAAAGTCCGTAATTAGCAACAAACAACTTTCAGAAATCAATCATGTGTGGTGCAAATCCACACCACATCAATAGCTTTCGGTTTAAAGAGTGTAGCCGGAAATGGTAGAAAAAGCCCATTCAAGTGAGACAAAGGTAGCAACAAAAGTCACTTGTGTTGCAGACGATTGCTACTTTGTCTGCAATAGCGGATAGTAGTTCAGTTGGAAGAGCACCCGCTGCGGTATCAGTAGCAGAGGGAAACCCACAGGTTCGAGTCCTGTCTATCCGATTATCAAAAATAAGGAGATATGTCTATGGCACAAGGAGTTAAAACACGGGATATTGATAAGTTCTCGGAGGGTGTAGCAAAATACTTAAACAGGGAATGTAGCCAGGTTAAGGCAGCAGAGATAGCCGGAATGAGTGTTCCGACCTTTATGAAGTATGTGAATAAATTTTTGACCGGTGAGGAATTACCGGACACACTATTTACGCCAAAGAAAGGGTAATTAGGTTGTGCGATATGAAAGAATTTATTTACTTATTTGCAACAATACTTGTAATCTTATTTGCGTATATTTTATGTTTTGCTATTACATACGATATACATATTAAACGTGCCAAAGATAAGCCAAAACCACAAAAGCACAAGAAACATAGCAGAAAAGATGACACTATAACCTTGGAACAATGCAAAGACTTATATTATCCAGAATATAGGTTCATAGTAGCTCGCCGGAGAGATGATGTTCCACTATATGCTTTTGCTACACTTGAAGACACAAAAGGCGAGCTTAAGAATTTAAGAGAGACTTGTCGGGAAAGCTATTATATCGTCAACTTGGATGAACAATAAAGGGAGATGTGTAATATGTGCGAATTTTGCGAGGAAACAAACGTTAAAATTGTAGATGGGTATGAAAAAGGAAAGAAATATACAAAAAGAACAAAAAGCATTTCTTATTCAAGAGATTATGAACTTAACGAAGTCAACGGAATAATATTAGTGAATGAAAATGAAGAAAATCGACTATATTTTGATAATTCGAGTTGGGAATATGCAAGAGGATATATAAAAATCAATTATTGCCCTATTTGCGGTAGAAAGCTGGTGGAATGATGGCTAAAGAGGTGTTGCTTGACTATTCAAGCGGAATTGTTAGATTATTTCTTGATGGCGAATTTTTAAAAGGAGTAATAAGTATTGATGGTATATCCAATATTTATCAAAAAGACACAGCAAAAGAAATTCAAATAACATTACTAGCAGACGAAGTTAAGGTAAAACTTTCAAATGGAGAAATAAAGGATATAGAGAGTTGGTGGAAGAATGAGTAATATACATAGATTCAAAGTAGAACCAATAGAAGGACACAAAGCATGCGCTAAAGTTACAATTGATGGCGAACAGTGCCTATGCAGTTCATATAAAATAGAACATTATGCCGGGAGCCTTCCAAGGGTTGATATAAACCTTTTTGCTAATGTGCAATATGAGCAAAATGCAGAAATCAATATTGTAAACTTGGATAGAATAGCTTCACTGATGGACAAGAAAACATTCAAGGAATTTTGCAGAGTTTGGGAGGACATTCACGATGAAGCATAGCAAAGAATGGCGCACTTGTGACAGGTGCGGTGCAGAAATTAAAAAAGGAATAATGTGCGGAAATTCCATTACAAAGAATGGTATTTTAAATGTCACATACGATTTGTGCTATAAATGCATGGAAGATTTTGAGGGGTTTATGAGGAATGAATGATTGTTCAAAATGTAAATTCAGCGAAGAAGCTGTATGGTATTTAGGAGAAAGCCTTAAGAAGCTGGCGCAGGCTGATGTGTTCATTGGAATTGATGAAGCGTATGAATGGAATGGCTGTTATATTGAAAGAAATACAGCACAAAGATATGGTATTAAAACATACATAACTTTGGCAAAATATGTACTTGATGATTATAATGCACTTGTGCATTGAAATTACATCTGGATGTCAATAATGTACTACTCTAACAAAATTTTACCGGCTAACAAATGGAGTTAGTCGCTACCCTAAAACAGTTATAGGCAGAGGTCTATAAGCACCTTTGCTGAAAAGTGGAGGTGCTTTTCTTTATGTCTGAATTGGAAAGTTTAATTTCTGATTGCGAAAAATACATATCCAAAAATGGAATAAACGAAAATATCATAGAAGCCTACTACAACGTGTGCCAGCTTGCCAAGAATGAGGGTGAAATTGGCACAATGTTAAAATGTACGGCTAGGGCAAAAGAACTTATAAATGGCTATTGTACAAAACAGTTTAACGGAAAAGATATATGGGAAGTTGAAAAGGTTGTACAAGAAAGTGATAGTGAATATTCACTACTTAATCAGTTTTACGATGTATTAAAGTTGGAGAGCTATTACAATTTTGAGAGTTTTATGCTTTATATGGAGCGTAAAAGACATTGGAGCAAGAGATTTTATTTTCCACGCCGTAAAACACTTAAGGTTGTAGTTAAAGACCTGGAAGAACTTGAAAATGGGATAATCAAATTTTATGGATTATCAATGCCATCGCGTGTCGGTAAATCGACTATTTGTATTTTCTTTCTTGCGTGGGTAGCTTTGCGCAGACCTAATAGCCATTCAGCTATGGGCGGACACTCTGGAATACTTGCAAAAGGCTTTTACAAAGAGCTTATGAACTTATTCACTACGGAAGAGTATACATTCTCTGAATTATTCTACTTTTGGAATCCGGAATATGGAAAAAAACCACTTGTAACAGACAAAAGTGCTGATGAATTTACAATCACTCTTGGAAATCCAGATAGATTTGCAACAGTTACTTGCCGCGGTATTGATGGAACTTGGACCGGTGCAGTTGACGTATCAAAAGATGGATATTTGTATGTAGATGACTTGGTAAGAGATAGAGAACATTCATTATCGCCCATGCGAATGGAAAACACTTATCAAGAATATCTAAACAAAATGGTTGACCGAAAAAACGATGGGGCAAGAGAGCTTATGGTTGGTACATTATGGAATGTCCTTGACCCATTGGAACGAATGAGAAAACAATACGAAAATGACCCACAATACAGGTTCAGAAGAATACCGGCACTTGATGAAAACGATGAAAGCAATTTTGCTTACGAGATAAATGGTTTTTCAACAGCTTATTACAAAGATATGAGAGAAAAACTTGATAAGGCTGAATGGGAAGCTAAATTTATGCAGCGTCCTTTTGTACGAGAAGGACTTCTTTTCCGTACGGATGAACTAAGGTACTTTAACGGAATACTTCCGGATGGAGATTTCCGAAGAATAGGAGTTGTGGATGTTGCCTGGGGCGGAGGCGATAGTTTGTCAATGCCAATTGGAGCAGAATATGAAAATGGTGATGTTTATATTTACGATTGGGTATTCAACAAAGGACCGAAAGAGGTAACTATTCCTCTTGTTGTTGGACGAATTATCGGGAATGAGATTAGGCAGACGAGATTTGAAGGCAATGTCGGTGGAGATTTGTATTGCCAATATGTAGATGAAAAATTGCAGGCACAGGACTATAAATGCTCTTGCACAAGCAGAAAAGCGCCGAATAAAGTTGAAAAGTTGTCAAAAATTATAGCTTATTCTGGAGATATAAAAAGAAAATTTATATTTCTTGATAGCCATAAAATCACACAAGAACAAATGAAAAAAGATGCAGATTTAGGAATTGTTAGATATAGAAGAAATGAAGAATACCAAGCAGCTATGGATGAATTAACAATGTTTGTTAGCATCGGCGGCAATGAACATGATGATGCTACGGACGGACTTACACAGCTTGAAATGTTTATAGAAAATCCAAATGATGTAGCAAGAGTTGAAGCAACAGAAAATCCATTTAGGAGGTATTGATATTATGGTAACAAAGGAAGTTTTATCACAATATTCAGATTTACAGGAAGAAGTCAAAGAAGTAAGGCTAAAAATAGAACGGCTTGAAAGAGATATAAGCAAAATCGAAGCCGGGGAAACTGTTGTAGATTCTGTTTGCGGTGGAGATGGTGGTAAACAGCATTTCAAAATTGAGGGTATACCATTTCCAGAGTACAGTAGAAAGAAAACACTTCTATATGCAAGAAAAGCCGCATTGCAACTACTTGAAGATGACTTATTAGAAAAGACCAATGAAGTAGAGGAATTTATAGCAAAACTTGACGATAGCAGGATGAGAAGAATAATCAATCTTAGATTTTTAGAAAATAAAAGCTGGGTTCAGATAGCACATATTATAGGCGGAAACACAGAAGACAGTATTAGAATGGCTTTCAACCGGTTTATCGAACAAAAATAATAAAAGTTGTTCGATTTGTTCGGAAACAATATTGTATTATTACGATGAAAGTACTACTCCATAGACAATCTTTAAAAAGTATCGTCACTTAATTGTGGCGGTGCTTTTTATTATGCAAAGAGGTAACAGAATGGATTTTTATAGCAACAAAGACAAATCAATTATATGTCCTAACTGCCACAAGTTCTTAACTAAGGCAGATAGCAAAGACCCAAGGACACATAAATTAACGTGTGGACATTGTGGGAAATGGATATGGTATGTACCAAATGATGAAGACAATTTCCAGATTAAGGAAGTGCCGAGTAACAGAACTTCAAGCGGCATGACATTTTATTAGAGGCAAGACATGAACACAATGTATTTTCAAGACCTTGTTAGAGGCTGTTATGGTAGAAAAATTGCATACACAAATGTAGATACAATAACTCGTGACAACGTTGTTAAGGTTATTGGAAGTACTATTGGCGTATTTAATTGGAATAAGCCAGTTATTAAGTATCTGTGGCATTATTACAAGGGTGACCAACCAATATTGTACAGGCATAAGCTAACCAATGAAGATATTACAAACAAGATTGTTGAGAATCACGCATATGAAATTGTTCAGTTTAAGGTAGGACAAACATACGGCGAGCCAATCCAATTTATCAGCCGCAAAGATGATGAAACTATCAATAAGGCGGTTGACATACTCAATGATTTTATGGCGGATGCCAATAAGCAGGAGAAAGACATTAAAGCTGGAGAGTGGCAGTCGGCAACAGGTACATCATTCAAGGCAGCTCAACCTAAAAACGGAGATGTGCCATTCAGAATTGTAGCACCTACGCCAATGAATACTTATGTTGTTTACAATGAAAGTACCGAAGAACCTATGCTTGTTGTACAGGAACTTAAAGACGAGGACGGAAACTGGTATAAAATGGCTTTTTCCGATGCTATGTCTTTTAGAATTGTTGACAGTAAAGTAGTTGAAGCAAAACTACATACATATGGCGAAATTCCTATTGTTGAATTTCCTAATAACCACGAAAGAATATCTGATATTGAACTTGTCATAGGCATGTTGGACGCTATTAATAACATGCAGTCTAACAGAATGGATGGCATACAGCAGTTTGTTGAGTATTGGGTTAAGTTTGTTAATTGTGAAATTGACGAAGAAAACTTTAAGAAAATGAAAGAAAATCACGCATTGGTTGTTAAGTCAATGAATAAAGATAACAAGTCCGATGTCGATATTATGACACAGGAGCTTAATCAAACACAATGCCAAGTCGCTAAAGATGATTTGTGGGATAATACATTATCCATATTAGCCATACCGACAAAACAAAGTAACACCGGCGGAGATACGCAAGGGGCAGTTCAATTAAGAAACGGATGGGACTTCTCTAAGACAAGAGCAAAATTGAAAGATCCTGTTGTTAAAACGTGTGAAAAACGATTAGCAATAGTTGTTCTTAACATATTAAGACTTGCTGGAGAAGATTTAAAGTTGTCAGTCAGAGATTTTGATGTACAGATAAATCACAGCCCACAAGACAATATGTATACTAAGGCACAGACGTTGCTTTTACTTTTACAAGCTGGCATACATCCACTTGTTGCAATTAAGACAGTTGGATTATGGGGCGATTCTGAAAAAACATATGTATTATCTAAACCATATTTAGATAATCTATACAAAACTATTAAAGATGTAGAAGAACAAGAAAAGAAAGCACAAGAGATAGTTAATCAACTTAATAATAATCAGCAAAATAAGGCAGTTATCGAATAATCGGTAGCTGCTTTTATTTTATACATTTTGCACCTATGCGTGAAATAGGAGAAATCACAAGTTGAGCAACCAACGTAAAAAAGCGTAGTGAATCGGAGGTAATTATGACAAGAGAACAGGCAAAACAGAATCTTATTTCAATCGGAGTTGCAGAGCCGACAGACGAACAGATAAGCAACTATCTGAATCAGGTTAATGGCGAAACAAAGAAAGAAAAAGAAAGAGCAGACGGCTACAAGGCTAAAGCAGACACGGCAGACAGTTTGCAGAAACAACTTGATGATTTGCAGGCTGGCAATCTGACAGAACTTGAAAAGGCAAATAAAGCCTTAGAGACAGCCAATCAGCAGATAGCAGATTTACAGAAATCTAATGCTATCAGAGACCAGAGGGAAGCAGCTATGACCAATTTCAAGATTACTGCTGAACAGGCAAAGACAGTTGTTAAAGATGATGGAAGCCTTGATTACACCGAACTTGGCAAGATTATGTCCGAGAAAGAAACAGCTGCGGCACAGGCTAAGGAACAGGAAATTGCAAAACATCAGGATATTCCGGGCGGTGGCAGCAATAAAGGCGGTGCAGACAATAAGACAAACGCTGAAAAGATAGCAGAAACTCTTATATCTAATGTGCCTAAGAACAATGACATTTTATCACATTACATTCAGCAATAACAGGAGGTAAAAAATGGCAAAGGAAATGAATATGCAGTATGAAAAGACTTCATACGCAGGAGATGTTCAGATTTTAAAGAGAGAGCCTAATGAAGCAATCCCATTAACGCTTGATTTTTCAGCGGTAACAGAAAAGGATGCGAATGGAAAGAAGATTGTAAAGGCTGGCACACCAGTAAACAAGTCGGGCGTGGCTGATAATACAGCAACGGCAATCGGAATCTTAAGATTTGATGTAACAGAAGACAGACCACAGGGAGTAGCACTTAAAAAGGCATATCTTAATACAAAGGTAGCAGAAACACACTCTGGCGTTACATATGACGCAGCAGTTAAAACAGCTCTCCCAATGATTGTATTCGAATAATAACAGGAGGTAAACAGATGTTAATTAATGAAGTATTAGACAGTAAGTCTATCGCATTATCAGCGACAGAAAACGCTAGTAATCAGATACCTTATCTTGGTTTACAGTGGTTTCCAGAAAGAAAGAAACAGGGGCTTGATTTAAGCTGGATTAAGACACATAAAGGACTTCCAGTATCACTTGCACCATCTAATTTTGACACAATCCCAACACTTAGAGCTAGAGAGGGATTAAGCAAGGAAAAAACACAGATGGCATTTTTCCGTGAGGGAATGACAGTTGGTGAAGAGGAAATGCTTGAAATCGAGCGTATTCAATCGGAAGACGACCCTTACCTTGCAAGTGCTTTGTCAAGCGTATATGACGATACTAATAACCTTGTAAGCGGTGCAGAAGTTGTACCGGAGCGTATGAGAATGTCGCTTCTTTCCACAAATGCAGGTCATCCGGTAATTGCTATTGTAAGTGATGGCGTTCAGTACGCTTACGATTATGACAAGGATGGTTCATACGCAAAAGACCATTACGCAAAGTTATCCGGCACAAGTATGTGGAGTGATACAGCTAATTCAAAGCCGCTCACAGACCTTAACAACGCAAGAAAGAAGTTACAGAAGCAGGGCAAGATTGCTAGATATGTGCTTATGAACAGCAATACATTCCAGTATCTGCTTGACAACGCACAGATAAGAAACTCAATCCTTGCACAGAACCTTACAGCGACCATTGAGGTTGATGATGATACTGTTATTTCAGTAGTGCAGAAGAGAACAAAGCTCACTATCGTACTTTACGATAAGATGTACATTGACGATGATGGTAAGGAGCAGTACTTCTACCCGGATAACAAGGTTACACTTCTTCCGGAAGGCAGCCTTGGCAGCACTTGGTTTGGCACTACACCGGAAGAAAGAACAGCAAGACAGGTAGCTGATGTAGATGTAACAGTATATGGTGTAGGTATTACAGTCGCTACAAAGACAGAGTATGGACCACCTATGAAGATGTCAACATTTGCTTCCGAAGTTGTACTTCCATCATACGAGAATATGGATAGCACATTCGTATATGAGGTTCATAGCGAAGAGTAGGGGGTACAACTATGAAATATCCATATATAGTAGTTCACAATGGTAAATGGTATAACGCAGGCGAAGAAGTTCCGGAAAATAACAATTCCGGGGCTTCTTTTGACTATAGCAAGACAACCATTAATCGTATGTCTACATCTGACTTACAGGCTTTTGCCACAGAACAGGGCATAGGCAACGCAGAAGAGCTTACAGGAGCAGAGTTAAAAAAGCTGTTAATTGAGAAATTAGGATTATAGGAGCTTAAATTATGAAATACACCACATTAGAGCAAGTCAAAATCAGACTTAAACAATTTCATATTGAGACAGTCACAAATGATGATGAAACAACATCTGATGTGGTGGTGTTCGATAACAAAGAAGATAATCCAATAATCGAACAGCTTATTAAACAGGCTACAGAAGATGTAAAGGCAAGAAGAAATTACCCTGACAGTTATACAGATGAAATGATAACCGAGGACTTGAAGAAATTCGAGAGTGTTATTGTTAATCTGGCTGTCTATGACCATTCACAGGCAGGCGAAGCATTTATGGCAAGCTACAATGAAAATGGTGTCAACAGAACTTGGAAAGATAGAGACAGCTTATTTGCCGGGGTTTTTCCGTTTGCCAAAGGTTTATAAAGAAGATTGTGCGTTACCAATATGGTAGCAGGCGGCACACATTAAGGGTGGTGGGCGGTGTGCCTATTAATAATTACAGGAGATATAAAATGAAAGAATTTTTATTACAAACTTATACCGTAGTATTACCGATATTACTTGGCTATATAGTTTGGCTTCTGAAACAACAGAAAAAGGACAAAGACGCCAATAGTAAAGGCACAATGTTACTTTTACGAGTACAACTTATCGAATATCACGATAAGTATATGAAACTCGGTGAAATACCATCTTACGCCTATGATAATTTTGTCGAGATGTATAACGCATATCACGCATTGGGCGGCAATGGAATGGTAACTAAAATGTATGACGAAATACAGGAAATTCACTTAAAGAATGGAGGTAAAGACTAATGGAAATTATGCAGGTATTAATCGCAAATATGACAATTATTTTAGCGATTGTCGGAGCATTAGCTTTTGTGGTGTCTGTAATTACACAAGTAATTAAGGGCATTGGAGTATTTAATAAAGTGCCTACGGATATTATAGTATTTATCCTGTCAATCGGTATTACTGTAGCGGCATTTATTGCCTATATGCAGTATATTCGGATGGCAATACTGTGGTATATGATTCTTGCAGCAATTATGGCAGGATTTGTTGTTGCTTTTGTGGCAATGTACGGCTGGGAAAAGTTATCTGAATTATGGAAGCGATTTGACAAGGACGTGAAGTAATATGCTTGACATCAATAAGCAGGCTATGAAGTATTCGCTTCAAGGGCAGACAGTAACTATTTACGAAAGAGACGATGACGGCAATATCCTTTACTACACCGATAATGACGGAAACCCTTATCTTGATGACGAGGGGAATAAAATGCCTAAAATCCTTGAAGAAAAGATAGGCTTTTCAAAGCCTGAGGATTTTGAAGCAAACATAGCTTTTAGTGGTGGAGAAGCACAGAGTAAGGAATACGGCTTTGATACGGCTGATTTTGATGCTATTTTACTGACAGATAGGAATGTGTTGCCTATTCAAAAAGGCGACCTTATTTGGCTTGATAGCGAGCCTACATACACATCTGACAGTCTTGTTGATGAAACATCAGCGGATTTCACGATTGTAGGCATTAAGCCGGCACTATGTTCAACTAAGTATATGCTTAAAGCGGTTGTAAAGTAGGTGTGATATGGCAAGGCATACGATTAATATATCCTTGTCTGAAAATTCTATAAATGAAGCTATCAGACAGCTAAAACAATACAAGGAATGGATTACTGAAAAGACTTTCCAACTTGTTAAAGAACTTGCGGAAGTTGGAATACCTGTCATAGATGAAAATATGGCAAAAGCAAACTACACTTACGATGCAGAAGGTATCAGAAGCGGTTCCAACACAAATCATTATACATACGTCAAGCTCCGGTCCTTTGGTGGCTACAATGAAGCAATGCTAATTGTAGAGGGCAAAGAACTTATGTTTATTGAGTTTGGAGCCGGTGTTTTTTACAACGGAGAAGCAGGTACAAGCCCACATCCAAAGGGCGAGGTAAATGGTATGGTAATCGGTTCTTATGGCGAAGGACACGGCGTTCAAAAGATATGGGGATATTATGCAGACAGCGGAGAACTCATTCTTACACACGGCGTAGAAGCACAAATGCCTGTTTATAAAGCCAGTATGGAAATTATACAGAAATATGTTGAAGTGGCAAGGAGAGTGTTTAGTTAATGGCAAATGCTAATGATTGGGCGACAGACCTTGAAAGTACAGTTGTAGCACTTGTCAAGGCTAAAAGCCTACCACAGTTACAAAAGAAATATCCCAAGGTCAGAATAACTGATGAGGGAGAAAGTAGCGGTTTGGCAGTATTCCCTACCGTATATATTCATTTATTAACCCCGACTGAACGAGGACAGACACTTGACGGACAAACAATTAACGCATTGTTAGCGACATTCCAAGTGGATGTCACAACTAACACAAGCAAGTCTGACTGTCGCAAGGTTATGGCAACGGTTATGAATGTTTTTAAAGAAATGAGATTTCAAGGCAAGGCATTGCCGGAAACTTCAATAAACAACAAGATACATCACAACGTGGCACGTTTTAGCCGTGTTATCGGTGCGAATGACAGACTAATTTAGTAACAAAGAGCAGAAATGCTCTTATTTTTTTATCCAACAGGAGGTAGACAAATGGCAAATGCAGTAGCAGGGTTAAGCACATTAGGCGTTACTTTTTCTTATGGCGTTGAAACAACGGCAGGAACAAAGCCAACAGCCTTTAAGCTGCTTTCAAGAATTAACTCTATTGGCGAAATTACGGTAACACCGGAGGCGATAGACGCTTCGGCACTTGAAGACAGACAGACAAGAAACATTGCCGGAAGAGATACTGTATCTGACACAGTTACAGTCACAGTGAACAAAACAGACGAAACTATTGAAGAATGGAAAGCTGTTATCACTGCTTACAATGGTTTAACCGGTGGTAAGAGAATGTGGTTTCAGGAGATTACTCCGGGCATAACAGACGCAGAGTTCTTTGTGGCACAGCCACCATCAAAGTTGCCAATCACAAGTAAGGAGCAGAACGGACTTCTTACAATGGCACTTAACCTTATTATCGAGGAAATGGTAGGTACTGACACAAAGGTAGAGCCTACACCGGGGGAATAGTCAGTCAGTCACTTGATACAACAAATGCTGTTGTGACTGACGAGGAAGAAACAGCGGATTACACACCAATAGGTGAATAACAAGTCAGTAAAGGGCGGTCTAAGGACTGCCCCTTTCCTATAGAAGATATAGGAGGAAAGGAAAACAACTATGGAAATTAAAGCAAACGGAAAAGAATATGCACTTAGATTTAGTTTTGACGCAGCAGAGGACAAAACTATTGTTCAGAAAATGTTCAATTACCTTACAGGCTCTTCAATGTTTGAGGACATAGACGGAAATCCGGTACAGAGAGCACTTGAAGGGGCTGCCGTAACAGTCGGAAATATGCCACAGACCTGTATAGACGCAGTATACGCAGGATGCCTTGAAAAAAATCCTGTAACAAGAGAAGAAGCTAAGCAGATTGCAAGAGCATATTTGAGTGAAAATAAAAAAAATTACAGGGATTTATTCCTTGAAATTATAAAAGCGATGGAAGAAGATGGTTTTTTCGACCTGTCGGGAATAACAGCGTCTCTGAACGCAATGGCGGAGAACATAGAGAAACAGATGGCGGAAGAAAATCCCGAAAAATAGACATCCATAAGCTAATATGGGAAAAATATTTTCCTGTGGCTTTTGCTATGGGAATTACAATAGACGAATTTAAGCACATGACACCTACAGAATTTGAATACTGTTTAAAAGGTTACAAAATACGGAGAAATGCACAAAACATAGACTTGTGGACGTATGCTATAACCTATCTTATCCCAGCAATCAAATTCGGTGTTAGAAGCGGGGCCTGGGGAAAAGATAAGGTAGATTTCCCTAACGAGCCTATCAGCTTGAATAATAACGAAGAACCAACAGAAGATGAGATTGAGAAAAAACGAAAAGAATTTGCACTGCAAATGAAAACAATGAAAGCTAATTGGGATTTAACACACAAAAAAGGGTAATAAGACGATGGTTTTATTGCCCTTTATTTTTTTTGAAAAAAGGCAGGTGCAAGGCGTGGAATTAGATTCATTAGAGTTAAAAATACAAACGACAGCGACTAAAGCAATTAATGCTATCGACAATATGATAACAAGGCTTGAAAAACTGTCAGGAACATTAAACAGTATTAACGGAACATCATTATCCGGACTTGCGAATGGTATTAATAGACTTGCGGCAGCAATGCAGACAATGAAAAATGTCGGAACGGCAGATTTCACAAGGCTTGCCAAGAATATCACAAAATTAGGCAGCATAAATACTGTTTCATTGAATAATACGGCTAGTTCATTATCGCATATCACAAGAGCATTTAGCAACTTAGCAAGTGTTCCACAAAATGCCGCAAGCATAGGTGTTCTTGCACAAGGCATAAGCAGGCTTGGAAGTAGAAGCGTTCAAAATGCGGCAGTTAATATTCCAAGACTTACAGCGAGCCTTATAACAATGTTACAGCAGCTGTCAAGAGCACCGGCGGTAAACAATGGAGTGATAAGGCTTGCGGATTCGCTTGCTAATCTTGCGTCCCAAGGAAGCAGAGTTAATACGGCTTCTGCAAGCCTTCAAGGTTCACTAAACAACACAAACAAAGCCGCAAAGAGAACCCACAAAGGAGTAAAAAGCCTTGCTTCTATTTTTGGTAAATTATATGCTAATTTCTTTTGGGTTATAAGAGGTATGAAAAGCCTTTGGAAGTCTATAGAAGGTACCGCAGACTACATAGAGGCATTTAACTACAAAGCCGTAGCTTTTGGAAAGATAGGCTCTGAATGGGGAAAAGAATACGAGAAATACGGCTACAGTAATGCGGAAGATTATGCAAATAGTTTTTCAAAAAGAGTTGATGAACTCTTAGGCAAATTATCCGGATTAAGTGTAGACATCAAAGGTGGATTAATTAAAGCGGATTCCGCTAAAAACCTTGGACTTAACATACAAGAGATAACACAGTACGCTTCACAGTTAGCTTCTGTCACTAACTCATTAGGGCAGACAGGCGAAGCAACAACGGCAATAACAAAGTCAATGACAATGTTAGCAGGCGATATAAGCTCACTTTTTAACGTGGACTATAGTTCTGTATCAAAAAACTTGCAATCAGCGTTAATCGGACAGAGCAGAAGTGTTTACAAGTATGGTATTGATATTACCAATGCTACATTGGCGACATACGCTTATAACTTAGGGATAACTAAGAGCGTAAGTGAAATGTCACAAGCTGAAAAACAGCAATTAAGATTTATTGCAATTCTTGACCAGTCTAAAGTATCTTGGGGCGACTTAGCAAACACTATCAACAGCCCTAATAATATGCTTAGACAGTTCAAAACAAACTTGTCTGAAACAGGAATGGTATTAGGACAAATCTTTGTTCCAATATTGCAAAAAGTAATGCCTGTTGTAAATGGCGTAACAATAGCTTTTAAAAGGCTTCTTGTTAGTATTGCTCAATTCGCAGGAGTTAAGATTGACTTTGAAAGTTTTGGACAAAGCGGTTATAAAGATACAACAGACGGATTGGAAGATGTTTCGGACGGCTATGACGGAGTAGCTGAAAGTGCAAAAAAAGCCGCTATTTCTCTTATGGGGTTTGACGAAGTAAATAAACTTGCTGAAAACAGTGATAGTAGTGGCAAAAACGCAGGAACCGGGGATATTGACTTAACAGATAAAATTGTCGAAGCCACAAGTGAATACGAAAAAGTATGGCAGAAAGCCTTTGACAATATGAATAATAAAGCCAATGAATGGGCGGACAAGTTTGAAAGCAAACTTTATTTCCTTAAGAACATAGGCAAGTTAATTGCCAACGGCGAATATTATAAAGTTGGAGAAACGATTGCTAAAAAACTTAGCAATGGTATTCACTCTTTTGGATGGGATAAGACAGGAACATTCATTGGAAAAAGCATTACCAACACGCTAGATTTAGTTGCTGGATTTACAAATAATTTTAATTGGAAACGGCTTGCAAGTGACCTTACTTCTTTAATTAACAATGCAATAAAGAATATCAAGCCTAGGAGCTTTGCAAGTGCCATTAACGGCATTTTAAACGGAATATGGGATTTTGTAACAACCTTTTTCAAAACACTTAATTGGAAACAGTTTGCTAGCTTTATCGGGCGCCTTTTACAAGAAATTGATTGGGGAACTGTAGCAAAAATAGGGCTTGCCGTAGGAATGGGTAAGTTAGCAAAGACAGCTGCAACAAGTTTCTTTAGCGGTTTTAAAGCTCAAATGTCGGTTGGTAATCTGGTGAGTGGAATTGGAAATGTAGCCACTTACGCAGGCTCAAAGGTAGGAAGTGCGTTTATGAGCGGACTTACTTCCCCACTTATGGCAATCCCGGCAATTACGGCAACAATTTTAATTGGAGAAAACGATTATTACAGTAGGCTTGCTGAACTTTACGAAAAAGCTAGAGGAGAAGTTGATGAAACAACACAGAAGTTTATAGATGACATTAACACCTCGAATGACAAAATAAAAGAACTTGCTGACGGAATTTACGATTCATTCCAAAAAAATGATACTACCACGCAAGCTGACAAACTCAAAATAATAGCAGATAAATACTTTGAGTTAGCAGATGGTGCGGACAAGAGTGCAGAAGCCTTACAGAAACTTGACGAGTACAAAAAAATACTTATCGAAGAAGGCGGAGAACAGTTTAAAACAATACTTGAAGATGAAAACAGCAGTTTGGATGACCAAAAAGAGAAAATCTACGATGTCATAGACGCATTGAAAGCAAAAGGTTTACAGGAAGCTGCGTCAAAGGGAATAACCGAGACAACAGACCTCATTATGGAACAGCGTAACACTTATGACAAAAGCAAGAGTGAAACGAAAAAAGCACAGCAGAAAGCGGTTGACCTTCAAGCCGAATACCAGATTGGGCAAGACCAAATGAGGACATACCTTGCCGAACATTACAAATATGGCAATTTTCAACCTATATTAAGCAAAGATGGCAAAAAAGTCATTCAAGACACGGCAGAAGTAGCAAATAAGTTTTGGGATATGTACGACAAGTACGCCGATGAAGCATTTAACAAGACATTGCCAAACGGACTTAAAAAGTCAGATAAATATATAGCAGAAGTTATCGCTAGTAGTAAAAACGTAGGAAAACAGTGGCGAGACGCTGTTGCGAGTTATGAAGCACTTAACGAAAAATACAGAGAAAGTGCAGACGTATTGGCAAATCTTGAGACACAGCTTGATTATTATACTTCTGTTGCGAGCGGAGCAATAGACACCCAAACATCACTGTATGCTTACCAGGAGCAAAAAGCCAGCGATACAAAGACACGTTATAAGGAATTAGCTGAAAATATAACAAGCGTAAGTGATGTTTTGAAAAATACAGATGCCACTAGCCAAACAGTTTCAAGCAAAATGGAAGAAGGCTTTAATCCAAGTAAATGGAAGGGAATAGGAACAACTTCCATAAGCAATTACATTGGTGGAATAGGAGACCCTGCTAAGACACAGTATGGTATTCAAGTGGCACAACAGGTGGCACATAAAATAGCGGGACCATTTAACACAAAAACAGATTTCGCAAGCTATGGTAAATACAGTATTCAAGGTTACCTTGAGGGATTAAAAGCCGAATGGGGCAACAGAGTCAGGAAAGGCTTAGAAATTGTTACAGATGGAATTAAAAACATTTTCAAAAAAGGATTTAAAATTTCTTCCCCATCAAAACTTTTCAAGCAATATGGTAAATGGACACTTGAAGGATATGACATAGGTTTTGAAAATCAAGCCAGAGAAACCTATCAGATGGTAACAGGTTGGAGCGACAAGATTGCTAGTGTTCCTGAAAGCCTTGGAGAATATAATGCGGACTATTCTGCTAGTTATAGCAATGAGATTACTGCCGAATACAGTTCATCAGAACAGGTAGCACTTATGCAGGAACAAAACCGCCTTTTGAGAGAGCTGCTTAACAAGGAAACTGTAATTGTTCCGAATGAAAACGGAATTTTCAATACTGTCAGAAAACAGGCTAATGAATATGTCAGACAAACAGGCGACTTGCCTTGGACAGTATAAAGGAGGAATAGGATGTTTTTAGAAATTAATGATGTGGATATTTCGCCTTATATTAAGTCTTTGCAGCCAAGTCACGAATCAATATGGAACAGCAAGGCAGGGCGAAGCATAGACAGCGAAGCAACGTTTGTCGGAAGAATTGTGGCAAGAAAATGGAAGCTACAAGCAAAGACGATACCTTTATCACAAGAAAAAGTAGCCAAGATAGTCGGATTGTTAGAACAGTCCGACTTTTTTAGTGCAAAATTCATCCCGACAAATGGAACTGATTTTATTAAAAAGAATTTTTACGTCGGCTCTATCAGTACACCGGTTTATAGCTACAACAGCGAATTGTCAAACGTAAGATACAGTGAATTATCATTCGACATTATAGAAAGGTAGGCAAATGAATATGGCTTATACAAACTCACAAATTGCAAAAATGTACAATGACATTCAGGCAATCAAAAAATACAAATTTAAGGCAAATACGGCGTTTGTAATAATAAAAAATGCAAAGGTGCTTAAAAATGCCATCGAGCTTTTTGATGATGCAAGACGTAACCTCTTGGAAACGCATGCTGAAAAAGATGAAATGGGAAATGCAAAGATTGAAAATGGCAATTATGTTATTTCCGATAAAGAGGAATTTGCAAAGGAATTTATCTCTTTGCAAAATGCCGAACAAAACATAGATTTCTCAAAAATCAAACTGTCAGATATTTCAGAGGTTGAGATAGAAGCAGAATTAATGGAGACAATGAGCGAATTTATTGAAGAGTAGGTGGTTGAATGTATTCTACAAGTGAAGCATTAACAAACGCAATTATCAACGGCGAACCAATCAACAAAGAATTACGATTACTTGACAGCGACGGAGTGGTTATCAAAACCATTAAGTCGCTTAAATTATATAGTGGTAGTAACAGTACAAGCAGAATACAGATAGGTTCGACCAATTCTTCTTACATAGAGGCAAGTATTGAATATGACAAAGTTCTTGCAAACAGAGAAATGGCATTATACTGCGGTATTGATAGTGAAATGATACCAATGGGTATATATAAGATAATGCAGGAGCCGACAGAAGATGACGGAATAATTTCGTTCAAAGCCTATGACAGAATGAGACTTCTTGATAAGTTATATGAACCGAAAGTGGCTATCCCTAACGGCTTTAAGAATGTTGTGGATGACATTGCCAAACAATGCGGCGTTACAGTAAATTTCAGTTACACCGGCGGAACTGTCAGAAATTACATTAAAGGATATACCTGCCGAGAAATGATAGGGTACATCGCTTCTATGCTTGGAGAGTTTGCCTACTTTGATAGACAGGGTGTGCTTAATTTTGGTTGGTACGCCTGGGGAAAACCGGTCGAAAAAACACTTAGCTCATTTTGGAGTTTAAAAAAAGGCAGCAATAATTACAAAGTAACAGGCGTTGAGTTTATTGCAAACAGCGACACAAGATGGCTTGCAGGCAGTGAACCTAATATCATTTATTGCTCTAACCCTCTTGCAGACCTAAAAGACGCAGAAAATGTTTATTACGGACCTATGAAAGACTTAACGTACCGCCCGGCAGAAATCAGTATGCTTGACGATATTCGCCTTGATGTGACAGACGTTGTTAAAGTGACATTACTTGACGGAACTACAATAGTGGTACCTTGTATGACACTTAATCAAGATTTTACCGCAAGCGAAACAAAGGTTAAAGCGGTAGGAAACGCCGACGGAGAAGCAAGTAATTATTCGGGACCACTTACAACAGCAATGGATAGATTGACAACTGACTTGTTATTGACAAACAGAGTGGTTGCGACCAAGGTTGACGCCGAATGGGTAAGAGCTAACACAGTAACAGCAGACAAAATAACAGCTATACAGGCTGAAATCGACGAAATAAACGCAAACAACATCACTACTGATAACTTGTCCGCAAATGTTGCTAAACTTGGTTATATGAGTGCAGATGAAGCAGACATAAAATATGCCAATATTAAACTTTCAAACATTGAAACCGCAAACGTGGCTACACTTTTTGCAAATGTGGGATTAATTGACAGAGCAACCATATCTGAGGGACACATTACAGGCTACCTTGATTCTGTTGAGGTAAATGCAAGCAAGATAACCGCAGGAACACTTGTAGCGGATAGAATACTTCTCAAAGGTTCAAAAGACGGTTTATTGTTTGCACTCAATAATCTTGGAGAACTTACAAGTACATCTACAGATACTCTTGACGGATATGTAATTACAGAGCGAACAATCAATGCTAATAGAATTACTGCGAACAGTATTACAACAAGTGAGCTTAATGTTGATAAAATATTTAGCAACAAAGCAGTTATTAGTAAGATATTTGCACAAGATATTACCGCAAGCGGAAGTATTACAGGTGCTAAACTGTATGGCACATATTTGGAATCTGAAAGCGGAAAAATTGCAAACTTTAGCATTACAGAAGAAGGGTTGTATAGAGAACTTGATTGGGTAGAAAATGGACAAACGGCACCTTTCAAAGCGTGGTGCGAAATATATCCTAATTCTCCAGGATATATTAATATGGGAGCCGGGTCAGGAATTTTCAGTTTTGCATCACCAAGCTATAGACAAGGATATTATGAAAAGTACACAGATGATAGCGGAAATGAGACTGTTGAGAAAAAAATATCTTTTGAAACTCATATGTACGGTATGCGTACAGATTATTTTGAAGCCAAAAGGATTAATAGTGACCTAACCTCAATACCAACAAATGACGCCGAACCTACTCCGTCTGGATATGAATATACTTACTATAACTTAGGAGAAGACGGAGCCCCTTGGGAAACATTATATGCACGAAATATTGTTGTTAAAAAATCTCTTAAAGATAATAACGGCAAAATCACAGCTCAAGGCGATATTATCGCAGGATTAGGAACGGATAAGCAGGTTAGCTTACAAGGGTTAAAAGATACAACTACTCAAATAAGAGGCAAGTCTATTTTCAGTATTAATAATTATGGCGCGGGAGCGTCAAAAAAAGGTAGTTCAGTATCGCTTTGGAAAGATAGTGCAACTCTTACTCACGGGTTTTACATTGCGATTATTTCGGCAGTAATATCAACAAATACTGGCACTAGCCGTATTGAATTATTAGCCAACGGCAATGTACTTGTGGCTGCGCGTACAAATTCAACCACTTATGAAAGAGTGCTTGCAGTACATAATTTTGGTGTTAGTGGTGAACAAAGTTTTAATTTTGAATTAGTAGCAAAAAGCCAAGACGCTAGCTCAACTGTTACTGTTCCTGGTTATAGGACCTATAGTGTCTTAATATTCAAAATTGGTTAGAAAGAAAAAAATGAAAGCAATAATTAATGAAAAACTGTATGATACAACAACATCAGAAGTCATTTACATAGGCAATATGGAAACCCTGTATAAAACTAAAAATAAGGCGTATTTCAGAACCTCAAGTGAGGGGATACAGCCTATGGGAATTGAAGAAGTCAAGGAATATCTCGGAATTAAAGACGTAGACGCTTATGTTAAAGAATTTGGTTCTGTAGACATTGCATAAAGTAAAGGAAAGGAGACTTAATTATGTCAAGAATATTAAGAAGTGGAGAAAACCAAATTACACAATCCTATCAGCAACATTATGATAAAGTTCATTCGGGAAATGGATGGGCTATCGGTGTTGACGTTGTGAAAAAGGCTAATCAGTGCGATAGCATTATCGCACATACTGACGGAACAGTTATCAAAGTAATGGATAAAATGATAGGGACAAACTGTGTCCATGACCCAGAAGGAATGGGCTATGGAAATTATGTTATGATACAGCATAATGACAACTATGTTACCTTGTATGCTCACTTAGGAAGTGTAGCGGTCAAGCAGGGTCAGAAAGTGACTAAAGGAACTGTTATCGGATATATGGGTAACACAGGGTTTAGCTATGGAGCACACGTTCATTTTGAGGTTAGAAAATATAAGAGCCTTAACGTGACTATCGGTATTCACGATACAAGGAATTTTGATTGGCTTAATCCCGAACCTTACCTTGACGCAGACTTGCCAATTACGGAAGCTAGCAAAAATGTTGTAGGTTTCTTAGATGTGGCAAAAATGGATGGCAAAGATAGATTATTCGTTAGCGGCTGGACTTATGGTGGAAGTGGAGATGTCAAAATCAAAATATCCAAAGCTGGTGTAAATTATTATCTTTACAATCTTAAAGCCAATCAGTCAAGGATAGATGTATTAGAAGCAGGCTACCCAACAGACAAGGTGGGATTCAGTGATACTTGCCCGGTTGCATTAGCCGACGGAACATACAACGTAGAAGCATACGTTGATAATGTTAAGTTGACGAATACTAAGCAGATTATAGTTAAGACAGAGCTTGCAAGATACAGTTATGCTTCTTATCCTAGTACAAGCAATGACTATTACAGGGTTAGAACATCATTCCATAATGAGAAGTCAAGCAAGGGTTCATTCCACTCATTCGCATTAGCCTTTGACGAATGGGGAAGAAGCAAAAATAAAGGTTATCACATCTATGACAAGTCAGGCAGACAGCTTGATTAATTGCAAAATAAAAGATGTTGTGTCGAAACTTGCGAATTGAACCACCTTTAATTGGTTTCATAAACGTGATAAATTAAAAAAGTCCTCTAAGGGGACAATTTCAAGTTCTGGTGGGGCAATATTTGATTGGCGTTGGTATTGCCCCTAAAAAAAGAAAAAAGGTAAGGAGATTTCCTTACCTTTAATTTATGACTTCTTTTTTCTAAAGTGACAATACAAAGAAGTTGCAATCCCTAATAAAGAAGAGACTATAATCATATAAAAACCAACTGTTTTTTCGATTGGTGGGGTTGTGCCAATAGCATTAAACAATTTTTCAGCTTCCGGGGTATACCCTATTCCTGCCGAAGAAAAAACCAATGCACAGATAAAACTAAAAACTGCGCCGATAGGAGCTTCTTTATATAAGAACATAAATGCAGCCAACCCAGCTATAAGGCAACAACATCCCTCTGGAATGGATATTTTAAAAAGGTTATAACTTACTCCCAATGTTTTAGCGAATGGAACAAGTGTGCCAATGACTATTAAAGCACAAAGGAACATTCCGAAGTAGCTTGCTATCTTATATTCTTTTTGATTATACTTTTCCTTTGAATAATGAATAATGCAATACGGACATTGCATATATGTTTCTTTTCTGATTACGGCTCCGGTATAATCTTTAATTTCTCTTTCGTATGTGTGCATTTTATTACCACACCTTTCACATATCATATCATCCATATAAACCTCTCCTTAGTCTTTTATAAAGTAAACTGTCGAAACTTGCGATTTGTTTATCATCACAGTAAAAACAGTTATGATATATTTATAAAGTAAATTATATGACAGCATTTTGTTATTGACAATATAGAACGTTTGTTCTAATATTAGGTTATCGCTATTTAGTTGTGTTTTGGGAGGGTCGAAATGGAAAAAGAAAAAATGGATAAAAAAGAAGAACTCCTACATGATATTATATCAATAATAGAAGTTCTTCCGGTTTGCGAATGTCAAAGAATTAAGGATTACTTGTCGGAGTTATACTTTTCTTGACATTCAATTAAGCTGTTTAACAAATTAAGTACAACCTTTTTATGCCCACGCGTAAGTTGGTTGTATTTTTTTATTACTTTTGCTTCTTCTTCGCCTTGATGTTCTTGCTTATAAGTGAGGTATTCTTCTTTACCCCATTCGGTAAGACTTTCCGGTAACACTCCTAAAGCATCGGCTATCTTTTTTAACATCTCAACATCAATTTTCTTGATGTTACCAGCTTCGTATTTTTGTACAGTAGCTTCTGTCAATCCGATTTTGTCGGCTAGTTCTTTAAGAGTAATATCTTTTTCTTTTCTGTATTTCTTTATATTGTTACCAACTCTTGTGCAAAACTGTGTACTCATTGCTCTCACCCCTTTCTTTTGTTATTGTATTATAATGCTATCATACTATGATAAAAAAGTAAACGATTTTATAAAAAAACTATCATAACATTATTGACAATACTATCGTGGTGTGATAGTATACTATCATAGCAGGCAAGGAAGGAGGAAACATAAATGAATTTACCAAAACTTAAAGGTGCTATCAGAGAACGTGGCAGAAACTACAACCAGTGCTCAACGGCTATCGGTAAAAGCATTACGACTTTTAACTCAAAAATGAATGGAAGAATCCCTTTTACTATTGTTGAGTTGGAAGACCTTGGAAACTATCTTGAAATGACAGATAGTGAAAAAGCCGAAATTTTTTTGCGATAAAACTATCATAATGTGATAGTTTTACAGAAATTAAAGAAAGGAGAATGAAATGAACGAATTACAGATTTTTAATTCGGAAGAATTTGGAGAAATCCGAACCATTACCAAAGATGATGAAACATATTTTGTTGGAAAAGATGTTGCAAAAGCACTGGGATTTACAAATCCAAGAGACGCAATCGCTACTCATGTATTTGACGAAGATAAGGGAGTAGACGCTATCGACACCCTTGGCGGAAAGCAGAGTATGACTGTTATTAACGAATCGGGTGTTTATGCCTTGGTTTTTGGGAGCAGACTTGAATCTGCTAAGAGATTCAAACATTGGGTAACATCAGAGGTTCTTCCGTCAATCAGAAAGAATGGCGGCTACATAGCAGGGCAGGAAACATTATCTGATGAAGAACTTATGGCAAAGGCACTTCTTGTAGCCAATAACAAGATAGCTGAAAGAGATAAAATAATCGAACAGAAGCAGGCAAGAATTGAACAGATGAAGCCTAAAGAGATATTCGCTGATGCAGTAGCAACAAGCCATACATCAATTCTTGTTGGAGATTTAGCAAAGTTAATTTGTCAGAATGGCTATCAGATAGGGCAGAAACGATTATTTGATTGGTTGAGAGCTAATGGGTATCTGATTAAGAGTGGCGGTTCTTACAATATGCCTACACAGAGGTACGTTGAACAGGGATTATTTGAAATCAAGGAAAGCAACCTTGTTAATCCAGATGGTTCTGTGAGAATTACCAAAACTACAAAGGTTACCGGCAAAGGGCAGGTTTATTTTGTTAATAAGTTTCTGAAAGGAGCTAAGAATGAAACAGCCTAAAGCACTGACAAGGGAATTGAAAATTGCCGCATCTGCCTATGGACTTATTCCTAATCAATGGATGTTGCTTAAAGATGACGGCGGAAGCTATGTAACACTCATAAGTAAAGACGGCAAGAAGCAGAAAACGATTGATAGATACGCAAGGGCAAAGAAAAGATGAATAAAAGAATAATAATTAACGTTTCCGCAGCTACGCTTATGATTATTCCTATTGCAATAGGGAAAATAAAAGCAGCCAAGGCAACAACAATACCTGCTGAAAATGGAACAGTTGTTTGCGAGATTGAAACGGAAACCTTTGAAACTGAAAAAACAACGGAATATTTTACTCCGGATTATAACTTAGGCGTTAGAAAAGACAGATACAGTTTTATTCCACTAAGCAAGAGCGACAAAGAAATAATAAGAAGTTCCTGTGAAAAATACAACATTGACTATGACTTAATGCTAGCCGTAGCAAAACAGGAAAGCTGTTATCAGATGTCAGCATATAATCCTATATCCGGGGATTACGGAATGTTCCAGATTAATGTTAAAACTTGGAATAAAACAGCTAATGAGAATGGCTTATATGACTACAAGTATTCCCTTAAAGATAATTCCGAGATGGCTTGTTACATTATGAGCCTTTGTATGGAAGAAGCTAATGGGGACACCCGGATTGCTTTGAATTATTACAGAACAGGAACACCTAACGCAAAGTATGAAGCAGAAAGCGATTATGCAAGCATTATTTTAGAAGAATTGAAAAAAATAAGGAGAATGGTGAATGATAATAACAGATTTTAACGAGATGTCGATTGGAGATTTAGAAAAAATATCACAGGGATTGCCTATTAGTTTTGTAATTGAAGATGGCAAAATAACCAAGGCAGAAAGGAGAGAAGAATGAATAACGCAAGAATGTCCGGAACAATGACAACTTTCCCTTATTTGTTTTGGACAGCTAAAAACGGAGAAGAATTTTACACCTTTGACTTATCAATCAAAAGAGATAGCGGTATCTACGATATGGTTCCTGTGATAATCAAAAAGGATAATCTTATCGACAGCACCGATGGCAGGATAACCCTTAACGGAGAAATCAGAAGCAGAAATTCTGACGGACACCTGTTAGTGTACTTTTATGCAACGGAAAGTATGAATTATTCAGGTGTTGATGAAAACGTAGTTTCCCTTGAAGGCACTGTGTGCATCAAGAAAGAAATTAGGGAAACACCTTCCTCTAAAAAGAAAATTACAGATTTCTCACTTGCTGTTGACAGGAAATATAATTGGAAATCTGATTATATCCCTTGTATAGCCTGGGAATACAGTGCAGAAGTAATTAATGATGATATTGCCGTAGGTACAGGAATTGGGATCACAGGCAGGTTTCAGTCAAGGGACTATATGAAGAATGGCGAAAAGAAAACAGCCTTTGAAGTATCAGTTATGAACCTTGAATGGTAGAAAGGATAGTTTATGAAATTAAAAAAAGTAGTACTTGAAAACTTTATGTGCTATGCACACGCAGAGTTTGATTTTTATGCCATTACAAAGATTATGGCTAAGAATGGTAAGGGCAAGTCAACAATAGCCACAGCTTATCTGTGGTGCTTGTTCAACTGCGATTATGAGTTAAAAGATAACCCGGTTGTCAGGCGTGAGGTTGATGGAAAATCCGTTGATGATATGGACACAAGTGTTGAACTTACTTTTGATGTTGATGGAAAAGAAATAACTATGAAGAAAGTACAGGTCCGTACCTATAACAAGGATAAGACAGGCTATAAGGATGATAACTCATATTATATTAATGATGTGAGAAAGAATCTTAAGGACTTCAACGCATATCTTGATGTTGATATGAATGTATTTAAGATGTGCAGCAACGTAAACGCATTTCTTAATCAGAAGCCGGCAGAAATGAGAGAATACTTATTTGGTCTTGTAGGAGATGTAACAGACCTTGATATTGCTTCACAAAAGGCTGAATTAGCCGAGTTAGTTCCTATGCTTAATAAGTATACAGTTGAAGAATTATCCGCTATGAATAAGGCTACCAAGACTAAGATTACAAAGGATTTGCCTATTCTTGACGGACAGATTAAGGAAAAGGAAAGAGATATTCAGCTTAAACAGGCTATTGATGTTTCTGACCTTGAACTTATGAAGAATGGGATTAAAGAACAGATTGAAGACTGCATATCAAAGCAGACCGACAATGACAAACTGATGGCTGAATATGACAAGGCTAGTTCAGATATTCTCAATTTGAAATTTGAACTTAGTGATATGAGCCGTAAAGCCAATGAAGCCAATGTTAAGGCTAGGAGAGATATTGAGAATAAAATCTCCGAAAAGAAAGACTATCTTATTAATGTAGCCAATACTATTCAGGAGAACAATTCTGAAATATCTGGTTATCAGAATGACATTGAAAGCGGTACAAGAGAAAGAAACAGGCTTGCTGATGTCTGGAATAAGATTAAAGAAGAAAAGTTTGATGAGAATACAGCAGTTTGCCCTACTTGCCACAGAGAACTGCCAGCAGAAGAAATTGAAAGCCTTAAAAATTCATTTGAAAAGACAAAGGCTGATAGGCTGGCAAAGGTTGAAAAAGACGGATTAGAAGTTAAGGCAGATATTGATAATGCAAGAGATATGATACCTAAGTTAGAAAAATGTAACGAAGAAAATATTGTCAATCAGCAGAAGTTAGAAGAAGAAGTTGCAGACCTTGAAAAGCAGTTATCCGAACTTCCGCAGGAAATTGATGTAACGACCACAGAGGAATACAAGGTACTTGAAAAGCAGATAGTTGAAAAGGAACAGGCTATGCACAAGGCTAATGATATTTCAGCAGTCAAGGCAGAATTAAAGGCACAGGAAACAGCTTTAAGGCAGCAGTTAGCGGAATGCGAAAGTCAGATTGCAAAGTCTGATACGGCAGCAGATGAACAGCGACTTGAAGAATTAAGGCAGACAAGGATTGATTCTGAACAGAATAAGGCTAATGCTGAGAAAATCCTTGATTTACTTGATGAATTAGATAAGGCAAAGAATGAAGCCTTGACAGAAGCGGTAAACAGCCATTTTGGGTTAGTTAAGTGGCAGTTGTTTGAATATGCTAAGAATGGCAATTACAAGAGTTGTTGCATACCGACTGTTGACGGAAAGAGCATTTTAACAACTATGAGCAACAAGGGAAACAGGATTCTTGGTAGAGTTGACATTTGCAACTCTATTCAGAAGATTAGTGGCATATCAGTACCTATTATTCTTGATGATTCTGAAAGCCTTGATGAACAGAATCAGAAGAAAGTTGCTGAAATGGTGGATAGCCAGTTGATTATGCTGATTGTCAATGATAGTGAGAAGCTAGAGATTGTGGAGGGATAATATGACTTCAATATTAGAACATTCATTCAATTTTAATGGCTTTAACTGTTATGTGATAATGCGACATATAGGAGACAGTTATTACAGATGTGGATATGTGCAGGTCCTTAAGAATATGGCTATGAACACAGCAAGCATAGATTGCCACGGCGGTATTACATATGCATACGAAGAAGCACCTAGTCCGCTTGAAATTGATGATAAAAACAAGTGGTACATCGGATTTGATTGTGCTCACGCATTTGATACTACGGATTTTTGGACTTTAGATAGAGTTAGTGATGAATTAAGACAGATTGTCGGACAGATTTTAAGTGGAGAAAGTGAGGAAAGCTGATGAGCGTAAAAGGATTTAAAGCGTTTAATAAAGGAATGAAGTGTAAAAGTAAGCAGTATGAAGAAAACACAACTTACGAAGAAAACGGAAATGAAATATGCGAAGCAGGTGTAATGCATTTTTGCGAAGAACCATTTGATGTATTGAATTATTATTCACTTGTTGATGAGAATGGTGATATTTCAGATTTTGCAGATGTTGAAGCTGTTGGAGATATTTATAGAAAAGAGGATAAAACAGCAACAAATAAGCTTCATATTGGTGCGAAACTTGGACTTAAAGGCTTTATTAAGGCTTGCGTAGATTTTACTATCGAAAAGACAAGAGTTGAACCAATAAAAGATGATAAAGCTGATGATAATAGTGTAGGTTGCGCAAAGATAGGTTCAAGTGGAAATTACGCACAGATAGGTTCAAGTGGAAATTAC
>ERZ1034855.224-NODE-224-length-29150-cov-20.829799_pt1 | contig 29150 bp, 39 predicted proteins | sample MGYA00520699_ERZ1034855 | MGnify/ENA primary metagenome ERZ1034855 (study PRJEB33766, sample SAMN09781730) | gut metagenome | biome: gut microbiome | host: Homo sapiens | place: Madagascar | study: EMG produced TPA metagenomics assembly of the PRJNA485056 data...
ACATTTGTTTTATGAAATTTTATGTGTTATAATAAGAGTGTAAACAAAGGTGGCTAGACCAGAGTTTACTGCGAAAGGAGTTGTCCTAGTTCTGGGGAGAGAGAATCTTCTCAGGATGTGAGGTCGTAGTCAAGGAGTCAGACGAGTGACTGCAAATCACTTAACGATAGTGCAAATCTATCCGACCTCTCCAATGGGGAATAGCCAAGTTGGTAAGGCTCACGATTTTGATTCGTGTATCGGAGGTTCAAGTCCTTCTTCCCTAGCCATAGCGTGCTGGTCGCAAAGGGGTTGTCTGCCTTGGGCTCGGGAGGACAACCAATTTAAACCCAGAGGTTGTTGATTTCTACTGCAGTGGATTTTTACAACAGAGCAGCGGGCTATGCTCTATAAATATACCCTAGTATGTGAAGTTACGCTAATAGGTAAGCGACTCGATTGCTAATCGGGCAGTCATTAAAATGTGGCTTATAAGTTCGAGTCTTATACTTCACGCCAGAGTTTCAGTTGTGGTCTCTTCTGGAACTCATTGTCTCTGCGAGGTAGAGAAGTTGGAATCTTGCTGGGTTCATATCCCAGAGGTCGTGGGTTCGAGTCCCACTCTCGCGACCAACAAAACAGTGTGTCAAAATTGTTTTTTCATTTATCCCTAAAATTAAGTTAATCTCATTTTGCCAAAAAAAATATGGTAGGGTTAAGGGTTTTCACTGTTTTACTTTAGTCCCTATTTCTCCAGTCTGTGTGGGCTTTTTAGTTTCCTTTTGTTTTCCCATGCAGACCATACGGGAGTGGTGTAATTGGTAGCACTAGAGTCTCCAAAACTCTCTGTGGAAGTTCAAATCTTTCCTCCCGTGCCAAGTCCAGAGTGCGTCTGGAAGAAATCAATGTGCGAAAATATTATTCATCTACGAAATGGAATTTCATGAAGTAAAATCTTCAAAAAGACTTAAAATCAAATGGAACGCACTTTTATAAGCACTGAAGACATTGATTTCGTCGACAATATAATTACAATAGCGTAGGGCAGTGTTATATGCGGTAACTGTGATTGTTTGTCGATATTACATAATAAATTATTGTTCGATAATGCAAAAGGAGTTATATGGCTGAACAACAAAAACGGACTAGGTTTTCATGGACTGAATATGTGCGATACTTGCGAAGCGACAAATGGAAACGAAAACGATTAGCATTGGGATTTCAGAGAAAATTTACATGTGAACTTTGCGGGCAATATTCGAGAGATAATTTTGAAGTGCATCACAAGACTTATAGAAACATATACAAAGAACCATTGTGCGATTTGATGTTTTTATGTCCAAACTGTCATAGAATGCTGGAAGTCCAAAAACGAAGAGAAAGGAAGTTGAAAGATGTATACAAACAGCGACATTTTAAAACAAATTCTTAAGGAAAAGGGATTGACAGTTTATGATGTCCACTTGCGGTTGAATTGTGCTGGCTATGTTTATGAATCATTTGTCAACAATAGATTTACACCAAAGTTTATACACAAACTTGAAGAAATGGTAGGAGAAGACTTATCTGCATATATAAATAGCAAATAGCGAGGTGGTTATGAAAATTTATACAACTAACAACCTAAAACAGTGTTCGGCTTGCAAGAAAAATTTTTCGATGTCGTTTTATGATATCAAAAATTATGTATATAAAATCAAAACAGGCAAAAAATACATATATCAGTGTTCTTATGCCTGTTATAGAAAGGAAAAAATAAAATATGATATTGAAAGAAACACAATTAAAGAGTGAGGCTCAAAAGGCTGTAGATTATTTTACCAACAATGGGAAACACTATGGCGGATATAAACTCAAATGGAAAATGAACGCTTACGGCATTGCTCTCAAATATATATTTGTTATAAAAGACCTTACTTATGTTGAAGTCGCTAAAATGTATGGGTCTACACCACAAAACATAAATTATGTTGTAAATAGAATGAAGAAAAAGCAGTTCAATCCATTCTTTGTAGAGAGATTATGTCAAATTCTTTCTGTTGATAGTGGTTATTTTTACGATTTAGTAAAGGAAATAGATAAAATTTTGGAGGTAAAATGAAACTCCCAATAGTCGAGACTTATTTTAAACGAATTGATGACTATATTAAACAAATCAATGCTTTAAACAAGAATAAAAATATACTGGCAACATTAGAGAAAAGAGTAGATTTGCTATTGTTGTGTATGACTATGATAGAAAAAGCACAAAATGCGTTTATGGAGTATAAACAATACAATTCCTTCACTAACGATATGAATGCTGTTAAAATCGATTATAAAATTAGTGAATATGCAGGAAGATTATACAAGACATGTCTAAGAGTCCTTGACGCTTTTTCTATGAATTTATCCGTATTAACAAAATATGGAATAACAATGACTAAAAGAAGTCAGTTCTGGACATTACATAAGAAAATGTTGTGCATTTCGGCTCGTTGGAGCATTGAACATTTTATAACATATTACGAATTTGACCTACCAAATGACAATAAGGCATTTCCTAAACGAAGACCATTGTTACAAGATGTTATATTTTTTGCGGACAGAATGAATGCTACTAAACTTGGAATGCAATTTGAAGATGGCATAATGCCACATAGAATTATTTTTGCCGTTCAACCTAACTCAGGCAAATCATTTGTAGTAAATGTCTACTCTGTTTTGGCTCTCTGCATGCATAAATTGTATTACAACACCAGTGGAATACTTAGAATGTCCAATAATGGCGGAAATGCTTGTGGTTTCTCGGACCAGATTAAGGCAATGATTGAAAATGAGAAAATTGTAGATGTTTTCCCTGAATTTAAAAAATATTTTGCGACAGGAAAACCTAGAATACTCGAAAAATCGACTTCTGAAGAATGGAAACTCATGGACCTTGAACCAAGAATTAGAGCCAGTCACTTTGCTCGTGGTAGAGATTCTGCTATCAACTCGTTGCGTATTTATGTGTTGCTTGCGATTGATGACTTGTCAGATGGGTTTGACCAAATGAATAATGATGAAGCCCATAAAGCAATGACTACTAAATATCAAATTGATATGGATTCTCGTAAAGAAAGTGAAGATATCCCAGAATTTATCGCTGGAACTATGTTTAACGAGTTTGATGTCCCTAATTTCTTGATTAAACAACTTGAAGAAAAAGGTTTGTTGATTGACGACCCTAAAAACTCAAATATTAGATATACTAAAGATTTTAACACCATAGTTATTCAAATTGATTGTTTTGATAAGCGTGGAAATAGCATTGCTCCAGAATTGATTTCAACAGAAAAACTTAAGGACAAGCAAGACAGTTTGAAGCCTTATGAATTTGACCTTGTTTACAGACAAATTCGTTCAAGTAGAGAACCTAGACCATTTGACTATCAAAATTTAACAACATACACTAAAAATGGTGACGAAATTTCTAAAACTGCAAAGACTGTAGTTGACCCAACAAGAAAATCTGGAAACGACTTTTTTTCAATGCCTATATTAAGACATAACAACAAAACTGGGAAAGACCGTTTGACTGATGCAATTTATGAACAAAAATCACTTGGAAAGGTTAGTGACCCTAAAAATACATTCTTGTTTAAGGTTTGTAAGTTCCTTATTGACAACTCTGTTACTCATTTTGTTATAGAAAACAATACAAGCAATACCTTGGGGGCGTTTATAGAACAAAAACTTAAAGAAATGGGTTATACTGGATGCAAAATTGAAGAAATTTTTACAGCAAAACAGCGTGGAAAGACAGGGAAAGTTGAAAGAATTATGTCTCAAGAAGCCACTATCGTAAATAATATTGAGTTTCCTGCTAAGCAAATTCTCAAACCGCAAACAGATTTAGCATTGTTTATGGAAGACTTTACAAGATTTGATTCAAAAGAGACCAGTTCAAGGAAACGACACGATGACGCCCCAGATAGTTTGGCAATATATTCTGATAAGTTTTTGTTTAGTAAACAGAACCGATATTCTGAAGTTAAGTCGTTTAGTAAAAGAAATTTGTTTCGTTAATGCATAAAAATTCAAAAAAATGTATATTTATACAATAAAAAATTTATAAAAATTCAAAAAATCAAATATTTATTCAAAAAATATATCAAAATTGCTTGACAAAGCAAAAATTAAGACATATTCTAAAAATAGATTTGTGAAAGGAGAGTGTTTTGTGGAAAACGGAAGATTAAAAATCTTATGCGATTTGATTCCAACAGGAAATGTTGAGCAAGACAAATATATAATACCTAGAATATTAGATGTTACAAAATCTATGCACGATAAAAATGTTGCGGACATGTTGCGACTGAAAGACTATTACTACAACAAAACTGATATTAGACAAAAAGAAAAAACTCAACAAAAAGAAATAAATAACAAAATTCCTATTGATTACCCAGAAATTACTGTTACAACTATAAATGCTTATTGTTTTGCAAATCCTTTGACATTTTCAAGCAGAAACACAGATGCAGAAGAAAAAATCAAAGCATTAAATGATTGTCTTGATGATGACAATTATGCTGGAAAATCTATGGAAATGTATTTCAATTCTGGAATGGGCGGACTTGGATATAGATATGTTATTCCAGCAACTAAAGAAGAAATTGCGGAAGGAATTTACTTCAAAACAAACTGTGATATAGACCCAATGAAAACATATTGTGTTTATGAAAACGATTTGGAAAAGAAAAAAATCTGTGCAGTTTCCTATTACGATAAAAAAGTTTACGACAATGATTTGCGTGCGATTAAAACTGTTACAATCTGGAATGTCTGGACTAAATATCATCAATGGAAATTCTATAAAGATAGTGGGAAATGGACAAATTCATTATTTTATTTAGTAAATGATAATGGAGAAGAAATTGCTTATGATGCTTATCCATTAACATACGGAAGAATCCCTATCCTTGAAAATGTAAGAAAGACCGATAGAACTGGGGATTACGAATTGGCTATTGACTTGTTAAACGCCATCAATGCTCTTGCTAGTGCCAGAGTGGATGCGGTAGAACAGAGTGTAGATTATGTAATTTTACTTAGAGATATTGATACGGAAAGCGAAGGAGCAATCGAAAAAGTCAAATCTGCAATCTCAGAAGGAATATTGTCATTTAAGTCTAATGAAGGAGCGACAGTCCAACCAAACATAAGTGTCCTTGATGTTAAATTAAATCAGGCTGAAGTTCAAACATTACAAGATTTCTTGTGTGGAAAACTTGAAGAAGTATTAAATATCCCCAATAGAGAAACAAGAAGTTCTGGTGGCGATACAGGAAGTGCTGTTGAGAGTAGAAATGGCTTTAGGTCTTTGGAAAATGTAGCGGGACTTGTTACAGCAAACGCTCTTAAGACCGAAAATGAAACGCTTGATGTTATCTTGGCAATGTGTAGGAATATATCTGCATGCCCATTTAAAGATTTAAAAGCAAGAGATGTCGAAATCAAAGAAAATCGAAACAAGGTTGAAAACTTGACAAATGCCTCTAATGCTTATGCAACTTTGAGAAATGCTGGACTTAATGATACGGATGCTCTTATTGCAACCAGAATTGTATCAGACGCACAGTCAGTAGCGAAGAAAAACCTTGAAGAGAAAAAACAAAATGCTGAGTTTGAAATTGAGAACTCTAAAAAACTTAGTGCTAGCACCACTAACGACAACAATGATGTGACAGAAAATAACAATGGTTCAAACAGTGGAAACACTGATGAATAATATTCATTATCTGGGGCAAGAAAGATAGTGACTGGCTGGGGCTTATGAACTGGCTGGGGACTACAAGAACTTGAACTGGAAGGAGGTTTAAAATGGATATTCAAAAATATGTAACAACTAATGAAGACGGAACTGTGTCAATCGACCAAAAAGCGTTCCAAAGTGAACTCGATGCCGAAGTTAGTAGAGCGGTAGAAAAGTTCAAAAATGGCAAGGGGAAAGAGGAAATTCGCAAACAACTCGAAGAAGAAGCAAAACTTTCAGCCGAAGAAAAACTCAAACAAGAAAGAGAAGAATTTGAGCAATACAAAGTTAAGGCTACAATCGAATTGAATCAGGCGAAGGCTCGTGCAAGAATGGAGGGTAAAGGGTTTACCGATAAGGAAGTTGATTTTATTCTTTCAACTGTAACTGACAATGAAACCGACAGCCTTTCAAAAATTGACGAACTTGTTAAAGAAAGAGAACAGGTCATTGAAAATACAAAGAAGTTGGCTATTGAAGGATTGCAACGAGGGCAACAAACAGCAAAAAATGTTTTTAAAAACCCTGATAACAACGATGCTCCAAAAGCAACTCGTAAAACAGCAGACGAAATCATTGGACTTTACAGACCTCAAGACAACAATTAAAAATTTATAGGAGATTAGAAATGATTAAAACTGAAACATTCACAAACGAAACAGACATTCTTATCGCTCCAGAATTGGCATTTGCTATTCCTTGTATTGTAACAAATACAGGCGTTTCAGCAAACTCTGAAGGTAAGAAAATCATTAAGGCTGGAACACCTATCACTTTCGCAGTAGATGTGTTCGCAGCAAACAGACAAGCAAAAGGTAGTGCATATTTGGCTGCTGCTAGTGCTACTGGTCCTGCAGTTTACGGCTACGCTCGTTGGGACATTGATGTTACTGCTGGAGATACAAATGCAACATTGCTCGTAGACGGATATGTAGATTTGCTTAAACTCGATAATGCAATTCAAACACTTGTTACAACAACTCTTACTGGAGATTCAAACACTGTAACAAAAGCAAGAGTTAGATTTATTAAAGGGAGGGCTTTGTAATAATGGCTACTATTTATGAAGAAATCACAGCACCTATTATCGCTAGAAAATGGACAGAAAATAATGAACAAAGAAAACCTTTCTTGGGAGAAGCATTCTTCCCTCAAAGAAAACAACTTGGTATTGAACTCTCAATCTTCAAAGGAAATGCTCCAAAAACAAGACCATTGGATTTGTCAAGTTTCGATGCTAAAGTTATTCCAATTTCAAGAGAAGCATTCCAAAAGATTACAACAGAAATGCCTTTCTTCAAAAACTCTTTGGTTGTAGACGAAAAACAAAGACAACAACTCAATATGGTATTGCAAACAGGAAATGATGTATACAAAAATGCAATCTTGAATTTGATTTTTAACGATGAAAGCAGACTTTTGGCTAACGCTGATGTTACAAGAGAAATGCTCCGTATGCAACTTATGACAACTGGTGCTATTGCTTTCGCAAGCAATGGACAAGCAATTTCTTATGATTTTGGCGTTCCTTCAGATAATAAAGTTTCTTCTGACTGGCATGCATCAACAACTGCTGACCCTGTAAAAGATATTAACGATTGGTGCGATGCTGTTGAAGAAGCAACTGGAGTAAGACCAAGAAATATTCTTATGAACAGAAATACCCTTAAGTTGTTTGTTAGTGCATCGTCTGTTAAAAATGCTCTTTATGTATTTGCTAACGGAACAGTTACTCCAAACACAACATCTGCTCAAAGATATATCGAACAAGAAACAAATACTAGAATTTTTGTTTATGATAAAGGTTATACAGATGAAGAAACTGGAAAATTTGTAAAATTTGTTGCTGATGATGTTGTTGTTATCTTCCCAGACTCAGTAGGGGAAGGCGTATTTGGAACAACTCCAGAAGAAAGCGACCTTATGTCAGGAGCAACAGATGCAGTAGTATCTATCGTTGATGATGGTGTCGCTGTTACAACTACAAAATTGACAGACCCAGTAAATGTTGAAACAAAAGTATCAATGATTTACTTGCCAATACTTATGTCACCTGAACAAATGATTATCGCTGATGTTAAAGCATCTGAAGGTCCTTAATTATATCAATAGGAGTGCATAATGGCTTGGATTAAAGTGAAAGATATGAACGAACACATTTTTGTAATTCCAGAATCTACATTTGAAAATCAATTCAAATCAACTGGAGTATTTACAAAGATTGAAGAAAGCGTTAAACCTAAAGTTGAAAAAAGCGAGGTAAAAGAAAATGACACAGAAATACAGTTCGACAAAAAAAATGAAGTCAGACCTCGAAGAAAAAATAGCGAGAAGACTTCAATTTAATTCTGAATACGAAGCAGACACCGACTTGATTGACGACTTTCTTGATTCTGCTTTCTCTGAAATCAATAGATGGCGTAAAAACACAGATGACAGCGAACTTCTCTCGGGAATGTATGATAGTAATATTATAAATTTCGTGATTGAGAGTTACAATATTATGGGAATTGAAGGTCAAGCATACGATGGCAATGGTTCTAGTGTAAAACAATTCTCTGGAACGCCACTATCAAGACTGAAAAGTTCTATAACACAGAGGTTGTAATATGGCAGTAAGAAAGGACAAAAAACCATTATTGGCAAAGTTCTCTGAAGGCTCAACAACTGGTAGTGCAGAAAAATCAAAATTATCGGATTGGACAATCATTTATTATACTAGAGACTCTTTAAGTGGTGGGTTCAAGAAAGAAACATACGGCATAGATGGCAATTTCGATTTGGTTGTAATATTTGAGAATAATAATTTGACTAAACGAATAGCCGAAGACACCTTGTTTCTTATTGGCGAATATCCTACCGAACTAAATTCTCAGGGGAACTATATTGTAAAGCGTATTGTCCATCACGATGATGGCGAGATTGTTGTAGGTCTTACTCACAGAACAAATTTGAATTACAAAAATATTTATTATAATAGAGACGGAGTTGTGTATTCTTACAAGATTAACTTCGATAGTGCAACAATGAAAGGCTATGTCAATAAATATGCCAATCTTCCTTTTGGAGTTGGGTCGATTTTGTGGTTATATGAACCTATTGATATTTTAGATACAGAAAACAGAATTATAGTAAATTCTATTCAAACAACAGGAATAGTTGAAAACTTAAAAATTTTTAACCAAATTTCATTTGGAGAATATAATGGCTAAAACAGTATTTGAAACAAATGCTATACAAGTTCTAAATGATTTAGATAAAAGGCTTAAAAGATTAAGGGCTTATGATATTGACGAATATGTCAAAATTGTTGGCGAAGTTTTTATTGAAAGAGCAAAAGAAAAGTTACTGAGTGCTTATCCAAAAGCGACAAAGGAAGCAGAAGATATTTTGCTAGAGCGTTCAGGAGATTCTCAATATACAATTTCTTTTGGGAATGGTAGAAACAAACAAATTCTTCTTTTTCTTGAATATGGAACTGGTTATGTAGGAAGAGAGAATCCACATCCAATGGCTAGCGAAGTCGGTTGGGAATATGCTGTAAATGAAAACGGAACAAGACAGAGCCAATTTTCTGATGCTCTTTTACCAATGCATTTTGATTTGACAAAGCCTATCGGGCAACAAGGTATTTATTCTAATATTAAATATCCAGATATAACGAAAGGTGCTAAAGGTTGGGTATACAAAGATAAAGAAACTGGTTCTCTCAAAGTAACGAGCGGTTTAAAAGCAGTAGCATTTGTTTATGATACTTTACAAGAAATTGATACAGTAAAAAAGATAGCAAGGAGGAGATTCGGTGGCGAACAGTCTATACTTAGACGCAGAATTGTTAGAAAATGATTTGCGAAAAATTATACGAATCGCAATTCGTAAAAAAGAAACAATAAAGCAGTTTGGCGAAATAAATTTAGTTCCAGCCGATACTGACTTGAACGAAAAAATATTGTTTCCAGCGGTTTCGATTGAAGTCCATAAAAATGGACCTTATGCACTAACACAAGAAGATATTGAAGTAGAACCGTTTTCACGATTTAGTGTTACGGTTGAAACATATACTAATGGTAGCAATAAAAGAAGTATGAATATGAAACTTGCACAGTTTGTCACTTCGGTATTGCAAACAAACCAACAATTAGAAAACTATTACAACAGGGGGTTAAAGTTAGACCAAGAACGAGAACTTTCTTCATTTATTGATGGAGTTAGTCGTAGGGTCATTCGATTTTCTGGAGTAGTAGATAATGCAAGTAAACTAATTTATAATAAGGAGATGTAACAATGGCAGTTGATAAATCTAAATTTGATACCACTATCGCTCTTGGCGAATATGGCACTCAATTCTTTTGGTTTAACCCAAAATCTTCTGATAATGCACAAACAAAGCCTGAGTTTGAATATGCTTTGCCACTTGTTAGTGGTGGAGAATATGGTGGAGATACAGAAACATTTGAAGCACCTGAACTCGACTTGGATTATGTAGCAAAAATTTCTGGAAGAACTTCTCTTAATGATATTTCATTGACAAGTAACTACACCAAAGAAAGATACCAAAGATGGGTAGAAATTTTGAACAATACAAAACTCCAAGCCTATCTTGAAGTGTTTACTGATGGTTCTGCTGTTCTTTACGCAGGAACTGCTGGTAGACCTACAATCCAAGGTGGAGATGTTCGACAAATTTCGGTAACAGTTGCTCCACAAAATATGGTATGGGTTGATGATATTAGTAGCCTTGGCTCAGATTATGTTGCAGAAGTAAACGATTTGCTTAAGTCGGTGTTGCCTTCTGATGTTACGTTCACAGATTTGACAGCAGGACAACCATTACCATTTAACGCAACAACCGTTCCAACAAAGAGAGAATGGGCTTACGATAATACTCACACAGACGGAGAGTAATTAAAGGAGAATAAATAAAATATGCAAAGAAAGATACAAATAGGCGGTAAACAATACACACTTACGGCAAACAGAAGTATAATCAAAACATTATACAAAATCGCTCCTGATATGCTTAAAATCACAACTGGAGGCAAAAAGGATAGCGAAACTGAAACCAGAGCAAGTGTAGACCTTATGGCTAATCTTGACATTCTTTTCTATGATATGATTAGAATTGTTCACAAAGACATCACTAAAGAAAAAAGTGATGAAATTTTAGATAAGTTTGAAAATGAATACGAGGATGTTCAATCAGCACTTATGAACTTGGCAATGTCGGTTTTTACGACGGGCGACCAAAAGAAAAAAAAGATAATTTGGGAGGAATAAACTCCACAGCAGATAGTCAGGCGAGTAATGTTCTAAACAAATATGACAACTTGCTTGACTATTTGTCTTATTATCTAGCACCTTTGTCGATACGGCTTGGTATGTCTTTGAACCAATTTTGGAATGAAGACCCAGCAATATTTTGGGTGTATTTGGAAGCCTATGAACAAGAACAAAATGCTAGATTTGAATACGACAATAATGTCGCATTTCTTCAAGGGCAATATTTTATGATGGCTATTGCCCAAGTTTTACAATTTAAAAACCCAAAGAAAATTTATCCTAAGAAACCATTTGATGTGAGCAAGGACGAAACTCCTGAAGAAATTAAACAGCAAGAATTTATGGAACAACGAAAAATTGATATGAAGGCTCGTTGTGAAATGTTTAAGAAATATAGGAGAAATTATGAATGAAGATATTATAATAAATATTGAGGCAAAATACCAACAACTCACTAATCTTATAGAGACTGTAAATGAACTTACTAAGTCATTTAAAATGACTGCCAAAAACAAAAATGAAATTCAAATTATTGTGGATTTGTTAGAAAAAGCAGCAGACCCTATAAAATTAGCAAATGAACTTCTGGCGGAATCTTCAAAACAAATAGAGGCTGCTAGAAAAAACCTTGAAAAACTCGTTGCAGTTGGGGCTGACTCTGCATCTATAAAACAAGCAGAAAGACAAGTAGAGAAGGTCACTGAACGAGCAAAATATATCGCAAAAGCAATAAAAATAAGTCCAGCAGTCAGGAAACAATCAAAAGAAATATCAAATGAATATGAATTACAAAAAGAATTAACTTTTCGAAAACTCTTGGCAGAACAAATAAAAAAACATGATGAAGAGGAAGCGGAAAGAAAGCAAAGACTTTATGAACAACAAAAACAGATTGCAGAGAAAATAAAACAAGACGAGATAGAACAATATCAAAGTAAATTACAGGCTCTTGAGAAATTAAAACAACAAATTCGCTCTACTTATGAAGGTATGGTCTCTAACGAGTCTGCTCAAGCATTACAAAATTTTATGTTGTCTCTCGACCCAACACAACAAAAATTGGCAGAATTAACAACAAAATTACAACAAGCACAGACAGCATTTGTAGAATTTTATAAAGTTGGCGATTCTTCTGGACTTGAGAATGCAAAAAAGCAAATAGAGAGTTTGAAAAACCAAATAGAAAAAACGCAAGAAAGCCAGTCAAAAAGTAAAAAAGGCGGCTGGCTAAGTGTCCTTTTTGGAAGAATTAGGAACATTTCAATCTATAGAATGATTAGAAGTGTTATGAAATGGTTTACTTCTGGTATTCAAGAAGGACTTGGCAATTTGGCTCAATATAGTTCAGATGTAAATGATACGCTTTCGAATGTAAATGCATCATTAAATCAAGTCCGTTCTACTTTGGCAATTTCATTCGCTTCAATATTAAAGTCTCTCGAACCTATTATATCTCAACTTTCATCAGCGTTAGTGGACTTAATAAACAACTTCAATTTAGCTTTGGCTAAAATGCAAGGTCAAAATGTATATTTAAAAGCCAAAAAGAATGTAGAAGATTATTCAAAAAGTGTTCAAAAAGCACAAAAACTCTCATTTGATACGTTTGAAGTCCTTTCTGGTAGTGGAGAAACTTCTCCATTTGAAATGTTTGAAGATGGCGATGTCCAAAAGGACACAAATAAAACTTCTGAAGCATTTGAGAATTTGCTTAAAATAATTAAAAATCTTTGGGAAATAGTTAAAGAATTTATAAATTTTCTTATAACTTCTGGCATTTTGCAGTTTATTGTTGATATTGTTAGTCAAATTGCAGATTTGATAAATGTTTTAATGCCTTTTATAAAATTTATCGCGAAGGCGCTTGTTTTTAATATCCAAAGCATATTGTTGGCAACTGTCCCTGTTGTTTTTGTATTGGAACTTATTATAAAATTGGTTCAATCATTATTAACACTTCTTAAAGATTTGTTTACTTTAAACTGGGGGGAATTGGGCAAGAATCAAGAAAAAATCTGGAAGAGCTGGAAATCTGTAGATTTTGCAAAATCTTCATGGAAAGGTTTTAAAAATTCATTTACAAATATGTTTACTGGTTATGCTAATGGCGGAATACCTGCGAAATCTGAATTGTTCTATATGAACGAAAACGGCGTCCCAGAAGCACTTATGAATACTGGCGGAAGTCAAACAAATATTATTAACCAACAACAACTTAGAACTCTTGTTCGTGATGGTTATATTGAAGCGATGACTGCTCTTGGTATGGCAGATGGCTTAAAACTTAGAGTTGATGGTTCAAGAGTTGATGACAATGCGTTTGCTAGGGCAATATTCCCTGCATTAAAAACTGAAAGCACAAGATGGGGAGGTAATCAATTATGACAAAGATTATAGATAGAACAAATTTCTTGCAATTTATAAATGTAGATGTTGACGGCACTATCGGAAACTATACCCTCCCTATGCCTTCGGACTACAAATTCGAATGGAAAAAAACTTATGTTTCAGAACCAAGCAGAAACAACTCTGGGGCAATAACAGTGTTCCCAGACAAATTCTTCGTTCCATACTTTACTGTGACTTGGAATATTATGAAGGCAGATGATTATAGCAAAATAATGAAGTATATTCGCGTAAATGAATTGCTTGTGCGATTTTATAACCCAGACGACCAGACATACGAAAATGCGAAATTTTATGTTCAACAACCACAATATAATAAATTATATGTAATGAAGCAAGAGTTTCAATTTGTAACAGATTTGCAGTTGATTTTTGCAGGCACTATGAATGATGTGGAAAGCGTAACGATTAAATACAATTCTAATGGCGGTAGTGGAGAAATCAGCGACCAAACAGGCTTAAATGGGGACGAATTTGTTATTTCGTCTGGAGACGGTTTGTCGAAGACTGGTTATTATGTAAAAAACTGGAATACAATGGCAGACGGTTCAGGGACTCCTTACGCACCAAATTCTACAACTGTAATGCTTAGAAGTATGGAACTATTCGCTCAATGGGAGGCAACATAATGGCTCAAGAATCGAAAATTGCCGTCACAATTACTTCAATAGACAACCCAGCAATAACAAAGACTTTTAACAAAGCAAATGGTCTTACATCTTTGTCGACAAGCGGACTCAAAAACAATCCACCTAGTTATGATATTGTATCGAAAAGTGGAAGTGTTGAAATAATTGATAAAGACGGCTGGCTTAGAGAACAATCAGACAATAATATTTTCCCAAATGTAACAATAGATATATATATTGATGAAATTTTACATTTCTCGTTTCTTTCCGATAGTGAAATTTCTTATAGCAGGCTTGATAAAAAAGTTCACATAAATTTAATTGATTCGATAAATTCTTTGCAAAATACAAAAATTGAACACAATATAGTTTACACAAATACAAATGCATACGAAATATTCTTAAATATATGTTCTATAACGAAAAGTCGTATTCTTGTAGATGTAGGCACAAAAGTTAATTTGATGGCAATTCAAGTCCCTAAAACAGTAGTTCAGAAAGATACAATTTGGAATGTATTAAAACAATTCATATCTGGAACAAGGACTTTTCTTGATAAACATGGAGAATATTATTATCTTAAAAGGATTGAAGAATAATGATAATAAATTTGCAATTAGAAAAAACTTATGGTTCACAAGATGAAGACATCGCTAAAAAAAATAAATATGGAAGTGTCCAAATTCCTGTTTTAACGATATCTGAAGAAGCCATAGAAGGCGATATATCAATCCCTATAACTACACAATCTACTGATAATATTGACACTGGAAATGTTTGGTCTGCAAAAGATATTACGAAAACATCGTCCAGAACTTTGACTGAATCTTTTATCCCAACATATATAGGAGAAGTGCTTTATAAAACATATACGCTCACAATCACAAATGAAGATACTTTATATAATTACTTGTCTCCAATAAACAGTATTCCTGAGTTTACATGGACTTTTAATGGAAAAAGATATGAAGAAAATGCTACTAGAACTGATGGCTGGGATTTTACTATTGTAGACAGTTCAAAAGATTTTAAAGATTCTATAAATAGACTTGTTCTGCAAAAAAATCTTAAACCCAACCCTACAACTTTTGAAAATAAAGAATATGATGTTACAAAAAACATATATCAATATACAAATGAAGAAGGGGAAACAGTATCAACAAATGCAGTAGATGAATATAATGAAAGCATAAACTCATCATTTGAAAATGCAGGCGGATATATAAACGAACTTCTTCCATTTGCCGCTCCAAAAATCATAGAATGGAATAATTTGAAAGACGAAAAAAAAATAACAATTAGTATTATGTGTCCATATTCATTGAAAATATTTATGTCAGATTCTGGGATAAAAAGAAAGAGAGCATCTGGTTTCGTTTCTTATTATTATAAGATATATGATTACAAATATTTAGAATATACTTTCACTAGCGTATCTGTTGATATTTCAAACAATTACACATCTTCTACGCAAGATACAACTTATTTTTCAGAATCTAATATGTATTCTGCAAACAGTTCTTTTTTGTTTTTGAATGATAATAATCAACCACAAAATTTTGCAACAGAAATTGTAAACGCATATAAAAAAGGCAAACTTATGCTTGATTTAAAGTATCCAGTAGATAATGTGTTAGATTTTGCTGGGAATCAGGTTGTTTACATTGAAAATAAAGGCATTGCTTCTAAAGTTGGAGACTTGTATTATGATGAACATGGCAATTTAATTGACACTACAAGTGGCACAAAAATTTCAACAAAAGTTCCATTAGAAAAAGGCTTGTTATGTGTAGTAACAAATCATGGAGAAACTGAATATAAAAATACTGATGGCTCAAACAAATATTTTGTGATAAATAATGTTGATATTGATTATTCTGGCATATTGTTAAATGAAATTCAAATTATGGAGTCAACGGTTTCTTTCCCTGAATATAAACTTAGTAAATCTGGAGATGGAACAGTCACGAGAGTCTATAGTGATATTTCTTCTACTGGAGTTCTTAAAAACAATTCTATAATTTATAAGGGCGATATACTTGAAATAAATTTTCAAGGAGATATAAGAAATTATGAAATCAAAATGGATAATATTGTTCTTGAATCTGGCACTAACATTGATGGGGCGACAATAAATCGAACAATTACTGTAACTGGACCTGTTTCTGTATCAATTACAAGGAAAGCGTGGGGTTGGAAAGCGTATGGTTCTGAAACTTCTTATTGGGTTAAAGAATTTGATTCTCAAACAACAACAATACATTCTTGGAACAAAACATACACTGCAAATGTTGACGACAATGTCAAAGCAGATAGTAGCGTAAGAAAAATGTGGTGGGTAAAACCAACATATTATGTCGGGGCAACTTCATCTACACAAACTGCTGCTGATTGGTTTATATTAGACGAACGAGAAATTTCGCTTGGAGAAAAAGGCTGTGTTGTTGGGATTTCTGCACAAGCAACCCCTTATGTTTCTGGTAATGCATCTGGTAACGCAAACACAATAGAATTATATGTTAGCAGCGATGGAGTTGTTTCAATAAAGAACACTGGTTCTTACGATGGACAAACGGGGTATTATTTGAATTACTTTACAAAAGTTGATTTCTGGTTAGAACAATATGAATATTTCTAAAATTGCTTGACAAAGTAAGTTTTTAGTTTTTTAATATAAATAAAGGAGATAACAATGCTATATTCTGAACAAACTACTACAAAATATGGTGGCAAGCAAGTGAATTTTTATTTGACACAAGGGGATACTGCTGATTTTACAGCAGTCCCTAAAAAGTCAGATGGTTCTCTTGTTAATTTTTCTGATATTGCAAAATGCTTGTTTAAGTTGTCTGATGATAATTATAAACAAATTTTTGTAAAAGAGTTTACTCAAGAAGAAGATGGCTACCATATTCGCCTTGAAAGCGAAGAAACAACACAAATTCCTGTTGGCGATTATATTTATGAGATTGAATATACATTTACTGACGGAACTGTCAACACTCCAAATCAAAGTTTATTCTCAATCTTAGACCAGATTGTGAAATAGGAGGTGCGTATGGACTTAAGCAAACTCTGTTCTTGTCTTAATAATACTGCACAAATTGACGGCACTATCAATGATGTAGAGCAAATCAATTCAAAAATGACAACAAGCGGGCAAATCAATTCAGATTTTAATAATATTAGTAGAGTATATGTAAGATACAAAGCAAAAGACTCTGACAATATAGAAGTTTTTGTTGACAACACTACTAACGATATTTCGGCTACAATTAAAGAAATTCAGTTTGATAGTGCAGAAAACTTCCCAAAGATAGGAAGTGACAGGCTGATATATGTTGATAAGTCGACGAGAAATGCATATATTTGGGACTCAGAAAAACAAACATATAATTCAATATCTAACGGTGGAGAGATTGCTGTAGATAGCGAATTAAGTAACACCAGTGAAAACCCAGTTCAAAACAAAGTAATCACTGATACAATAAATAAGATTGTAACTAATAAAACACAAATTTCAGGAGATTCTGAAGGTAAGTTTATAGCGGGGAAAGTCCTTTCGTCTAAAGAAGGCTCTGTCGGCATTGGCGGAAATGTTGATGTTGGAGACTTTGGTGTAGTTTTAGGATGGCATTCGAGTAGTAAAGGGAACTCTGATGTTGTGATTGGAGTAAATTCTAAACGAACAGACAATGGTTATTCTTCTGTTGCTATAGGCGGCAGTTGTAAGATAGCAGGTGTTGGCAATGTAGCACTTGGAAGGGGTGCTGAAATCACTAATAGTAATAGCGGGAACACTGTTCAAATAGCAGGAGGAACAAATAATGTTGCAGGTTCTCTTCAATTTAGAAGTTATCAGTTGGTCGACCCGAATGGAAAAATTCCAAATGAGAGACTTTCGATTGATTTAAGTGATACTGCCAGTCTGACAGAAGAAAATACTTTTTCAGGAAAGCAAAATTTTAATGGAGAAATAGAAGTTAATGGGGAAACTCATCACACAAAAAATGTTTCTTTAAGTGATTCTACTATAAAAATTTTAGATACCACCAATGATGCCGTAACTGTGTATGGCTCAAAAGAAATTACTATTGAACAAAATGGGACTACGGTTACACATAAATTATCTTTGCCTGATAAATCTGGGACTCTTCTAACAGACACTGACTTTAATACAAAACATTCAAAAATTCAAAACGCGGACACTGAAACCGAACATGTAGATGAATGGAGATTGACAGACCCTGATGCAAAAATCAAAATTATTTCTTTGGTAGAAAATAACGAAACGGAAGTAGGTTTAGAGAGAAATTATGTAGCGTTAAAGCATGCGGGAGCATTAGGAGCAGGAGAAATTTCAGTCTCTGCAAACAAAGCCGTTATGGAATCGAAAGACCTTAGCGGGAATATTACAAATCTTACAGTTTCTCCAGAGAAAGCAACAATAAATGAAAAAGAAATAATTACGGTTGTAGGCGGAACATTTGAGAACAGACCAAAAGTAAAAGAAAATGGCACAGCAGTAGATGTTTCTACGAAATCAGACTTAGAAAACTATCTTGAAAAACAGAGCGATAAAGAAGGAATTTACTCTCAAGTAACAAATCAAGACGGACAGTTTTTTGTTAATATCTCTGAAAATGGCGATACTCAAACATTTATTATAAATAAAAATGGAGCGACTCTTAATGGTTCGAATCTTTTTACTTCTGTTGGTGGCACTATAACTGGAGATGTAAATATTCAAGGAAATGTTACAGTAACTGGAGACACCACTATCGAAAAGACAAAAAACCTTGAAGTCGAAAATGCCATTATATATACTAATGCTAATAAAACTGAACTTAAAACTATTCTGTCTGGACTTGCAATTTACAAAGATGGAACAAATATCTATGGGATTATGTATGACCCAGCAACCGATAGTGTAAAACTTGGACTAGGCACTGTTGATGCAGAAGGAAAGTTTATTTTTAATTCTGGAGAAGGGAAACCTGTGGCTGTTCGCTCAGATAGTTCATTGTTAGTTGATGGACATTTGATTAAGTGGGACAGTGCTTCTAACTCATTTGTTGATAGTGGTAAAGAGATTTCTGAAAACGCCACAGCACATTCTATTGCAGAAAGAACTATTGGTGGTGCGTTAAAATCAACACCTATTTCTGATATCGATATAGAAAATCAGACCAATAATACTGTTGCAACAAAAAAAGATATATCAAATAAAGTAGACAAGGTAACAGGTAAACAATTATCTTCAAATGATTATACCGACGAGGACAAAGCCAAACTTTCTGGACTCTCGAATTATGATGATACCAATATAAAAAAAGAAATTTCAGGAATTACAGACGCAATTCGAAATATGGATACTGCTTTTTCACAAGAATTAGCAAACAAGCAAAATACTCTCACGGCGGGTAATAATATAACTATTTCTGACAATACAATATCTGCTATCGATACAAAATATACCGCAGGAACAGGTATTGAAATCAATGCTGATAATGTAATAAGTGTTGTAGGCGAAAGTGGACCAAATGTTGTTCAGGCAACTGGGCAATCAGAAACAGATGTTATGTCTCAAAAAGCAACGACCGATGCACTAGGCAACAAAATTACAAAAAATATGCTTGATATTTATGTTGGGACAAATGACACTTGCTCGGACGCCGATGGAAATTTTGGACAATGTTCTCAAATTTATAAAAGCGACGGAACATCTTACGCAGTTCGACAATTTTTGTTTAATAAAAACGATTTTCAGCAAGACGGAACAAATGAGAAAACAAAATACTCTCTTGCTACTGATGTTTTAAGAACCGCTAGTATTTCTCAGAAGACTGGAAGTGCTACAGATAAGATAATGTCTCAAGATAGTGTTACGAAAGAGTTAGCAAAATCTGTAAAAAAGACAGACATCGTTGACAATTTAACAACAACTGATGCAACAAAGGTTTTGTCTGCAAATCAAGGAAAAGTTCTCGATGATAAAGTTTCAGCCATTTCAGGTAAATTGGCTCGAAAAGTTGAAACGGGTGGCAGTTCTGGTAGTTATACAACCTATATCAATAATAATGGAAATTCAATAGAGTTGATTATAGGTCAAGGGAGCACTCGTGTAGCCGAGATATTGCTTAGTGCTGATGGTATAAATGTCAACACAACACAAACATTTAAGTTGAATGGCGGAACTATTGCATACGATAGTGCAACAGATACATTTACAATATAAGGAGAGAGTATGTCAAATCTTAACATAACTGGAGATTTATCTTTTTCTAATACAAAGATGGTTGATTTTGTCAAATTTAATCAACCGCTCAGTGAGACAACAACTGGCACAACGCAAGGTATTATACAATACAAGAATACTCAAATAATTTATGGGTTTATATCTAAAGATGAAACATCTAGCGGTTGGTCGGTTGTTACATTTGGAAAGCCTTTTGCCGACACATCATATACAGTATTGCTTACTTGGGAAGGAAATAACAATGATAGTCACGCCCCTATCGTAATGGACAGAAGAAAAACACTTTTCCAAATAGCACATCGAGGTGGAGGAGCAACTGGTCAAAATTGCTTCTGGTTGGCTATTGGAAAAATTTAGGATATATATATGAGTAATTTTAGTATTAGTGGAACATTAAAGATTGCAGGCAAAGATGGCGTTTCGGTAGAAGAAAGTGGCACAGGTTATGTAAAATATAGTGATGGCACTATGTTTTGTTATGGTTTTGATAATAATGCATTATCAGGTTATATGAAAACAATCACTCTTCCAAAACCTTATAAAGACACAAATTATTCTGTCGTTGTAACTCCAACTGCACAGGGTTCTGACACATATAGTTTTTATGCCAAAGTTGATACGACAAGTGCATTTACTGTTAGAAACAGGTCGAATGCACAAGGTATTATGTGGCAAACTATAGGAAAATGGAAATAAAGGAGAAAATTATGCAACTAAATCAAATTTTTAACATTGAGCAATATTCAGAAGCCTTTGAATATATTTCACAAAATGGTTACACGATTAAAGAGATTGAGAAAGATATAAATGGAAATCGTCAATTTCAAATTGTAGAAATTCCAGAACCTTCTCAAAAGCAACTCGCAGAGCAAGAAATTCAAGGGCTTAAAGATTTGCTTGCTAGCACTGATTATAAAGCAATCAAATATGCGGAAGGTTTGTTTACTGAAGAAGAATATGCAGAAATAAAAGCATTAAGACAGAGTTGGCGTGATAAAATCAACGAATTAGAGAAAATTGTATAAATTTTTGCAAAATAAGTTGACAACGCTAAAATATAGTAGTATATAAACTGTATAGGGAGGTTCTTATGGAAGATGAAGAACTCGATAAAATTCAAAGCGAGATAGAAAACAAAAAACTCGAATTGGCTTTGAAAGAAGAAGAAAGCAAAAAATCTATTGATAAAATCAATGTGAGTGATATTAAGATTAAACTCGACGACACAAAATCAATAGAATCTCAGGCGGAAGATGTTGTTGGGGCTATGGTTACAGCCAATGCACTAACAGATAGCACAGTTAAATCAAGCCTTACAAACATGAAAGCCGAAGAATTGGTAAATAAGGCTAGCGAAAAAGCCACAAAGGCTAAAGAAAAGGCTGTTCAAGCAGAAACAGACCTTCAAAAAGCAGAGAGAGATTTATATGAGGCAGTCCTTAATACATTTGGTATTTACAAACATTTGCCACGCGGATTGATGAAGTTTTTGGTATGGATATTCTCTCCATTATATACAATAATATCTTTGTTGATTGGTATTCCTTGTGGGTTGTGCAAAATTTTTATTGACAACCTTGATGGGATTGTGTGTAGATACGAAAAGACTGGCGACGGAGTAAAGCCTAAAATTAAAGTCATATTCTGGATTATATTTGCTTTGTTAGTGGTTGGAGCGGTGTGCTTGACCGTATTAAAGTGCCTAGGGAAAATATAGGCTTGGCTGTTATATAAGTGTTTCATAAAATATTACAAAAACCAGATGACAGACCAGCATTCACACAAATAGTTGAAGAAAGTCAACTAACAATCAATGGTTATACCTTGCAACTGAATCCTGTCGACCAGACTGCAAGTATAATAAATTTAAAGAAAGGAGGGAATAAATCTATGCTTAAAAAAGTTGTAAAAGCACTCGAGGGCTTTGAAGATTTGTATGACAAAGTAAGCGAAATGAAAGAAAATCTTGAAGCAGAAAAGCAAGAAGCGATTAAAATTGCTGTAGCCGAAGTTGAAGAAAGATACGCAGAAAAGTCAGCAAAAATAGATGAAGTCTTTGCCCAAGTATCTGAAACTGAAGAGATTGAAGTTCCAGACGAAGAAGAAGTTGTTGAACCTGTAGCAGAAGAAGTTTGTGAAGGCGAAGCACAAGAAGTAATCTCATACTAATTTAGGAGAGTCGTAAATGGATAAACTATTATCTTATATTCAAACTTATGGGCTTTCAATTCTTGTAATCGCAGTATCGATTATTGTTGTTATAGGAGTTTTAAAAGTTTGCAAAGTGTTTGATAAAATCAAATCAAAAAATGTAAAGAAATTTATATACTATGCACTTGATATCGCCCTTTCGTTTGGCGGTAGTGCAATCTATTTCGCTTGTTTCCATAAATCATTTTCAGGATATCCAATGTATTGCGTAGCAGAACTTACAGTTGTAACAACATTGTATGCAATTTACGAAAACTGCGGATTGAGAGCATTTATAAAATACTTGTTATCTCTTACAATCAATGCACTCAAGAAAAATCCTGAAGACCAACTTGGTAAATGGGCAGAAAAAATTGGACTTGAAAAGAGCCTTGAAGAATTGCAAAATAAACTTGCAGAAAAAGAGGCTAAAGATGCAGAAGCAAAAACTCCAGAAGTTGTTGAAGACGCATCTGCTACAAAAGTCAATGAAATTAAATATTAACAATTATGCCACTACCAAGGAAAACGATTAGGTGTGGCATTTTTTATAGGGAGTGATATGAATAGAAAGGTTTTAAAAACAATGATTATATTAGTGGTCGTGTTTTTGAGTTCTTTATATATACTAAAGATATTCTTCCCTGAACAATTTGTTCTATCGGTCGAAAATGAAGTCTTGATAAAAATTGGGACTTATATAGACAACCATCAGTGGGCGTTCTACATGTTTGGGATATTAACATCGTTTGCAACATATTGGTTATATTTGTGTGCAACTTGTAAACGCTGGTATCTGAAATGGTATGAATGTCTAATCGTGTTATCAGTGATTGGCATAAGTATTGGATTGACATTCTGGGATATAAATGTATATTCTGCATTTAGTTGTATATCATTTGTTGCTTTGCCTTGTTTGCTTGGAGCAGATTTAAAGACGGTTTCGATATGTTTTACAATTCATTCTTTGAGTCAAACTTTTACTTTGTCAATAAGAAATATTGCGATATACATGCAAAATATAAACTCTCTTACACTTTATGTAATAGGTTTTGAAAGTTTTGTGTGGTTGACATTATTGTATTTGTATAATAATTATAAAGGAGATAAATTATGGGTTGGCAATTCCCTCCATTCTATGGAAAGAAAACAGGCGTTGAGGAACGCAAAATCGCAAAAATTAACCTCAAGATTGCAAAACTTACAGAAGAAAAAGCAATCTATGAAGAACGAATCGCAAACAGACCTAAGAAAGAAGAAGTTTCTAAAGGCTAAACTTGCAATACGAGATTTTATAATAGATGAACTTTGGATATATGTAATTATTATTGGTTCGGTTCTTCTTTGTTCGTGGCTATTCAACAAATGGATAGAAGGAGCAATGGTTATAGTTGCTCATTTGGCTATACGAAGAGTGTTTGATAAACAATATCATTGTAATACAACCGCTCAATGTATTGTTCTCACTTCAGTCCTTATTTGGTTCGCAATACCTTCGACGGCTAATATATCTGCAAGTCTACTTAGCAGTATCCCTTTGGCATTTTTGATATGCTTCTTTGGATATCTTGCTCAAGACAGAATCGACTTACTTGTAGAGAAAAAGAAGAGAACAGAATTGACGCTTAATAATTGCACTCACGATGATATAATTGAGATATGTAATGAACTTGGCTACAACAAGGACAAACAAGACTTGGCTATTATGTTTTTCGAAAACAAAATGAGTAACAAAGAAGTTTGGAAAGTTCTGTGCGAAACTCAAAGAAATATCGAATGGGATACTGTAAAGAAATATAAATATCGTATATCTAAAGATTTTAAGAAAATTATTCAAGAAAGAGAGAAATAAAATTCTCTCTTTTTTTATTGTCTACTATCAAAGATAGTTTGTCCACACTTCGTCCACCACAGCGTGGGCTTTTTTATTGTAATCTATAGGCAACAAGGAGGGTTAAACAATGTTTAAAGATAAAGAAATTGTCGAACTGCTCAAATCTATAGATAAAAAACTAGATATTATTGTTGCTATACACAAAACAGAAAAGATTAAGCAGGCAAGCAGAATCACAAAGGCTGGAGGTAAAAAATAATGGCAGGGTATATGGGATATGGCTATTCGCCTATTGGTAGTGCAGGATTTGGTTATACGCCACAACAATATTATCCAATGCAACAACCAATTCAACAAAATTTAACACAACAACAAACAAGACAACCAATTCAAGGTATTCGTTTTGTTTCTGAAGATGAAGCCAAGGCTTATATTGTTTCTCCAAATGAAAGCGTAATGCTTATGGATATTCCAAATAAAAAATTTTGGATAAAGTCAGCAGATGCTCTTGGACAATCAACATTTGAGCCTTACAAATTTGAAAAGATTATTGACGGGCAACAAGACGGTCCAAAAGAACAAAAAATCGACCTTGAAAATTATGTGAAACGAGAAGACATATCAGACATAGTGAAAAAAGACGATTTAAAGACTATAGTGGCACAATTAGATAGGCTCGAGAAGAAATTATCAATCAATCAATTTATAGGCTCAGAAACGCCTTTAAAAGGGGTAAAGCAAACTGATGGAAAATAATGAAGAAAAAATATTGACTTTGAAATCTTTAGATAAAGATATGCGACTTAAACTTGAAGATATTGACAGAAAATTAGAAGACATTGAGAAAAAAATCGAAATCGTAGAGAATGTTTTAAGGAGATAAAGATATGAATAATAATCCTATGGAAATGATTATGCAAATGTTATCTGGTGGTGGAGACCCACGCAATATGTTACAAGGAATGATGTCTCAGAACCCACAATTTAACGCAATAATGAATCAAGCAAAACAAAGCGGAATGTCTATGGAACAGTTTACTAGACAATACGCAAAACAAAACAACATAGATATTCAGCCGTTAATCAATATGATAAACAAAAACGGACGAAGGTTCTAATCGGAGAACCAATAATTTCTGGTATCAGCATTTTGAGTTCTATGTCGACTATGAGCAATACAAATGTTTGATATAAATATTATTAAAAGGAGATATTAAAATGGCTTATTATGAAGGAGAAATCAACGGAATTGGAAACAACAACGGTGGTTTTATGAACGGAGACGGTTGGTGGGCTATTATACTTTTCGCCTTGATTTTTGGTTGGGGCAGAGGTGGTTATGGCTACGGAAACGGTGGAAGCGGTGCTGGAGTAGTTGACGGCTATGTTCTTACAAGCGACTTCGCAAATGTCGAAAGAAAAATTGACGAAGTAAATAGCGGCTTGTGTGATGGCTTCTATGCTATGAACACAGGAATGCTTAATGGCTTTGCTAATGTAACAAATGCAATCACAACTGGGGGCTATGAAACAAGAAATGCAATTTCAGACCTTTCTAGTCAACTTGCACAATGCTGCTGCCAAACTCAGTCAGCAATTCAAGGAGTGAACTATAATCTTGCAATGCAAACAAACTCTATTGAGAAATCTTTGTGTGATGGTTTTAGAAGCATAAAAGATGAGATTACTGCTAACAGAATTGAAGACAAGAATGCTCAAATTGCAGCACAACAAAACGAAATCAATAAGTTGCAACTTTCTGCTAGCCAATCTGCTCAAAACGCTTATTTGATTAACACTCTTAGACCAACTGCAATTCCTGCTTATTTGACATGTTCGCCTTATCAAAGCGTATGTGGTTGCGGGACAACTTGCGGAGCAGTCGTTTAATCTAAAGACCGATTAACTATCGGCGGAATATAGGAGATTAGAATATCCTGAATAAAGACCACTAACAAGTGGCAAATCTAAGGCATGGGTATTCTCTGTGCCTTATTTTTATACAAATAATATATAATAAAAGGAGATAAAAGAAATGTTACTAATCGGAACACAAAACACAGGAAGTCAAACAGTATTAACAAACGGGACAATCAATATTGGAGAAGTTTATAGAAAATACTGTAAAAAGACACAAGGGGGACTTCCAAACTTTACAAACACATCAAACGGAATTACTTTGAATGGACAAGGTATTTATAAAGTTACTGCAACTTTTGTTGGCTCTGGAACAACTGCTGGAGACGCTACGGTTCAAATGTTTGAAAACGGAACTGCTGTTACTGGAGGAGTTTCAACTGAAACGATTACTACAGCCAATACAGAACAAAGAACTTTTGTCGTAGACAGATTTGTTCTTGTTGATAGTGCATGCTTGCTTGGAGTCAATTCAACAGTAGCAAAGACTATTTCATTTAAAAACACAGGTGTAGGAGCAACATTCAGCAATGTAGTTGTAAACATCGAAAAGGTGGTGTAATATGGAAAGACGAATTATGAGAGAAATGCAAGACCGCAGACGCTCAATGCGTGACATGAGACACCGCTCTCCAAGAACAGGAAGATATGTAGCCGACAGAATGCGTGGCTATGATGATTATGATTTCGCTAGAGAACCAAGAAATGATTATGGCTGGGATAGAGATTATAATTATGATAGAAGAGAAGAGATGAGAGAAGTTTATCCTATTTCAATTCGTGGAGAAGTTGGAAGAATGCGTGACAGAGATTATTCTTACGGTCGTGCAAGAGATATGAGATATTCAAGAGATTATGCCAAAAGCCAAGATTATCTTTCTGACGAAGAACTTATGGAATGGTCTAAAGACCTTTTAAGTGAAGTTGACGACCAATACAAATCTTTTTTTACAAAAGACAATATTGAACGCAAAGCAAAAGAAAAGGGCATCAATTTTGAAGAATTTACATTCCCTGAATTATATGTGTCTACACTTATGACATTTACAGACTACTCAAAAGTAATTGGAACTGGAAATATGGACATTTATATTCTTATGGGAAAAGAATTTTTGTGCGACCCAGATGCCGAAGTTCGTTATGGCGAAAAGTTGGCAAAATACTATGATGCAATAGTCTGTGGAGAATAGCACTAACAAAGGAGATTGTTATGTTTAAGTATATTAACCTGAACCCAGACCAACTAGAAGAAAACGACTGTGTTTGTAGGGCTATAGCATTGGCAAGTGGTTGCGACTATGAAGATATAGAAGATAAATTATATTATGTATCAAAACTTCTTGATTGTGATGAACTTTGCCCTTGTTGCTATAGATTTTTGATTGAAAATGTTTTTGAATTTCAACCAGAATATTGTCACGGTTTGACGGTTGGAGAGTTTGCACAAGAACACCCTTATGGCGTTTACTTGGTTAGAATACCAGAACACCTTACTACGATAGTGGACGGAGAGATAAATGACATTTGGGATAGTTCAGAATTTTTCTGCGATTTGGCTTGGCGTTGTTTCTAAACATCGTCTAAAATGTATATGTATACAGATTTTTGCATAAATATTCATAAAACTATTGACAAGTGTTATCATTTATGTTAATATAATTGCGTGTAAAGGAGCAATTTATGTTTAAACAATCACTTTTACAACAAAAAATCAATGTGTCTGTGGCTCGTTAGGTTGAGGCTTAACATAATGAAAGAGAGTGGCATAGAACTTGGTTTTTATGAGCGAACCATTGTGTGTCGCTCTTTTTTTATGTATAAAAAAGACTGAGGAAACCAGTCTTATTTTTTTGTAGAATATTTATTCAACAACTCTGCAAATTCATTGTCACTAAGAACCAAGGTGTTATTATTTGTTACTTGTTGTGGTCCAGTTTCTTCTTTTCTTCCCAGAGAACTCTTTTGAATAAAAATTCCTGTAACAGTATCAGTTTTTCTTGTAAGTCCACTAACGCTAAGAAAATTGGCGATATAATCTTCGACTTTAAGCAAAACCTCTCTAATTTCTGGCGACGAGCCATTTTTGTAAACAGTAAAGGCAGTAGTTGACATTCCACATAAACTACAGAACATTTCTTTTGTTGGTGGGAAAAGTTGAGTTTTATTCATTTCTTTAATACAGTCTTTAAAATAATCAAAAATCATATCAAATTCTCCAGCACTAAACTGAAGGGTTATCCCCACTGCTTTGATAAATGGAGCAAAACAAAATTCACTAAGTTCATATAGAGGAAGAGTTTTATCTGCGATTTGAATTATATCGTCTCCAACTTCGTGAGCAAGATTATATTTTTCAAGTTCTTTAATAAACTCTTTTTTTCTTGTTTTTATATATTTGGGGAGTCCTACTCTTTTTTGTTCTACAAGTTGTTTTTGGGCATAATCAGTTAATTCTACGATTTCATTTTGCTTTGTTTGTAAAGCCTTTGTAACAGTTCTTTTGGGTTTAATTTTTGTAGCCATAGACACTAATCACATCTCCTTTCTTATTGATTTTTATTTCGTTATTTATTATAGCACGAATTGTTTTCTCTTTCAAATCTTTTTTCTCTTCTGGAGTCACTGCACTTCCATATATCACACTATCTTCGTCACTTATATCATAATATGTGTATATATTGACAATCACTTCGTTTGTGTTGTATTGTTTAATCGCTCGAACACATAAATCAGCATCTTTTGTTAGTGCATATTTCTCAACTTTATTTTTGTTGTATGGTTGATATTTTCTTATAACATTTAGCAATTCTTTTTGCCTTTTTAATAATTTATTATAAATTTCTTTTGACTTTAACTCAAATTCTTCTTGTTCTTTCT
>ERZ1034855.225-NODE-225-length-29036-cov-54.234257_pt1 | contig 29036 bp, 45 predicted proteins | sample MGYA00520699_ERZ1034855 | MGnify/ENA primary metagenome ERZ1034855 (study PRJEB33766, sample SAMN09781730) | gut metagenome | biome: gut microbiome | host: Homo sapiens | place: Madagascar | study: EMG produced TPA metagenomics assembly of the PRJNA485056 data...
CACTCAGCGGCCTGCATCTGCATGGCAGTCAACTGCTGCATGAGAGCCGCCTGCTGGTTGCTGCGGGAAAGCTCGGCCTGTGCAAAGCCGTTTGCCATCGCCATGTTGGTGCCGTTGACAAGCTGCGCCTGCTGGTAAAATCCGTCGCAAAGGCCCTGATTTACACTGTCGATCTTGCGCTCGACATTAGCAAAATCAGAAGTCAGCACATAGCCGTCGACCACGCCGCCGGAATTGCCGGCGTTGTTGCCCCAGCCGTTGCCGCCCCAACCGCAGAACACAAAGAGGAACAAGACAATGAGCCACCACGCGCCGTCACCGCCAAAGCCAAATCCGCCGCCATTGTTGGCAGGCGCAACAGGCATCGTCATGGTCGGCATACCATCGGAAAGAGCCATAAAATCACTCCTTTAAAAAAATTTAATTTATCAAATCGTGGCCACGATTTTGATTTATCAAGTTGTTCGGGAATGCCGAACTACTGCATCAAGCTTTGGAACTGCTTTGCCATCTGCTGTAGCTGGTTTAGCTGCTGCTGGGTTAACTTGCCGCTTTGCATCAGCTTTTCGACTTCCGCTTTGGGGTCGCCTTGAAAATTCGCCTTAAACTGCCGAAACTGCTGCATCATCTGGGCAAAGCCGACCATCGGCCCGGCCATCTGCCCGCCGCCAAGCGCCTGAAACAGCGGATTACTCATCGTCATCGTCCTCCTCTTCCATCCTGCGCTTCTTCTTGCCCTTCATTTCGCCCACAAGAGCCGCCAGTTTCTCAAATTCCTCTCGTGTAACAAACTCCACGGCTTTGCCTTGTGGCGCCGGAATGGCCGTTTCTGTGCGCTCTACGAGGTCGTAGATTTTAAGCGTCGGCTTTCCGCTTGCGTCCGCCTGTTTGAGGTACACCGTCGGAGCCGTGCTATCCCACAGAGCCACGGCAGAGTTGGGGGCGATTAGGTAACCTCGGGCCTCCTGTTCCCCGCTGACCCACTGCACACCGCCCTGCGCCACCGGATTCTGCGGTACGGGCTGCGGCATCTGCGGCTGCATCATCTGTTGCTGCCGCATCTGCATGAGATTATCGGGCATCGGTTGCGGATAATACGGGTTCTGGTAGTAAGGATTAAACGCCATGTTCATGCCTCCGTTTCTTTCTCCCAGTAGTACAGCGGCACTTCGCCGCCAGAATTCCACGAATCAAAAATCACACCATCCTGTACGCATACCACATGCCCGGATAGCGCCAAAATGTATGTGCCTACCGGCCTTTCCGCCGCAAAATCCGCCACCGTGAAGCAATCCGGGCAAGTATCTGGGACGATATGCCTCCGATACCCCAGCTTGCGAAGGTAAGCGCCCCAGCAGGCGTTGGCATTAGGAAGATCGCCGTCCAAATACCCCTGGATGCAAAGCGCCAAATAAACCTCGCCCCAGTCCTTTCCGGTTGCTTTGCAGATCGCCCGAACGGTGCAATCAGAAACGTTGCGCCCGTTGGGGTTTGGGTTAAAGTAGCTATACATGATCCGCCCTGGCGCTATGCATCAGCTCAATGGTTTTTACGTACTGCGCCAGCCCGTCCAGATCATTTGCGTAAGCGATAATGATGTCCCAGGCCATGCGGTCCGTAAAGCCGCAGGCGATAAGGCGATCAAACATTTAACCACCTTCCTTCTCCCCTTATGGTACAAAAAATCCGGGCAGCCAAACTGCCCGGATTCTGCCCGCATTCTGCGGGGATGGCAGGATGCACAAAAGCCGCCGCCGGTTTTGTGCAGCTCTACAAACCTCAAAAAATACACCAATTTGGGGTATTTTCTCTTGACAATACCCCAAATTGGTGTATAATAATAAATGTAATCAAGAGGGGCACAGCCCAGGAGGATAAAAAAATGAAGAACACTATGTGGTATGCGGTTATGCGGGACAACGACGATACCGATTGGGGCACCGGCAGCAACAACATGGACGAGGCTATCGAGATGGCCAAGACGTACCGCGCTGACGGGTACGAGGACGCTTACATCGCCGTGATCGACGACGGAGACGATCCTACTTGCGTGGACGAGATCCGGGATTTTTGAGGAGAAAAGCGACATGTATTTTTGGCGATATGTCAATTTTGATACCGATGAGCAGGACAACTGCTGCGGCGTTTGCGATAGCATCGATTTGGCTCGCAACTGGGCCAAAAAGACTTGGGAGCGGCAATCCGCCAAGGGATCTTGTCGTGTGGAACTCTGCGAGATCGATACTCAGCTACACTCTACAGATTTGGCATATGCCTTACACAACACCGACAGCAAGATCTCTATGCTCGCACAGGTTATAGAGAGATGGGAGCGATGATGGACGATAAATTCAGCGCACTTTTCAGCGCCGCGCTAAAGGCGGATGATCGGGATGAGTATATCTCCGATTGGGCGCTTTCCTCCGAATGGGGAGACGCCGAGGACGCCGAGATTCCCTCCCAGCGGATCAGTGATCTTGGCGCCCTCTGGGACGTGGCCCACGTCACCATCCGGGACATTCGGGCGCACACCGGGCTTACTAGGACGGCCTTTGCCCTCCGATACATGATCCCATACCGCACCGTGGAGAATTGGGAGCGGGGCGACAGCCAGTGCCCGGATTACGTCCGGCTCCTGCTGGCTCAGGTCACTGGCTTCTATCGCCGCCCGGGAGAAAGCCAATAAAAGGAGGCCGTGCCCAAATTGGGCACGGCCTCCTTTTATCCCTTGATGTCGTCCGCCAGGTGGGCGTAGGCCCTTCGGCGGAGCTTGTAGAGCCCGTCCACGCTGAGGTTGAGCCGGACGGCAGTCTGCAGGCAGCTGCGGCCCAGGACGTCCACCTCAACGATGCAGGTCTCCTCGTCCGGCGGCAAGCCCGCCGCACGGACCGCCTCCGTGGCCCGGCGTGGGGCCATGCCGGAGAGCAGCGCTCTGATCTCCCGGTGCTGTGCGTCCATGTGATCGCCGGACTTGCAGGACACGGCGGGGCCGTGCGGATGTCGCCATCATCTGGCTTGCCTCCTCTCAGATTGTTAGCCCGTCCAGTCGGCGCGGGCCTCTCTTACGTCGATGTGACAAAAGCCCTTCTTGGCGTAGATGCCCACGCCGCCCCAGTCGGGCATGATCTCCCGGGCGTAGGCGGCCACCTGGGCCGGGGTCTTGCCACGGACCACGATGTCCGCCGCCGTGCCGTAGCAGTGCTGGCTGTGCGCCACGCCGCCGACCTTGGCGTTGTACTGCGGCGTCCGGTAGGCGCTGTGGATGGTCACCGGGGCCGCGAAGTGGCTCCGGATGCTTTGCAGCACCATTACCAGCCGGGGCGCCACCAGGACGGCGTCGCTGCCGTCGCCGCAGGCGAACTCGCTCACCTTCAAGTTGGTGGACAGCTTCTTGCCGCCGTCCTGGGCCTTGCTGTATGCGTTGATCTCTACCATAGGCTTGCCTTCCTCCGGCTCGTTATCGTTGAGGTATACCAGAATATAGTGCTGCACCCTCCGGGAGCTTGTGATCCGCTGGCCCTGGAAATCGCACTGGCTGCTGCCGCCGCTGTCCAGCATCACGGCGCTGTACCAGCCCGCCTTCATCAGGTAGTTCCGCAGCCCTTCCGGCGTCCTGGCGGCAGCGGAGCCGTCCCGGGAGCAGTAGAGGGCCAGGCAGCCCCCACGGATGCCGATGGCGCTCCGCCCCCGCTTGCCGCCCTGGCCGGGATCGTAGGTGAGCTTGCTAAGGGCCTTGCCGCTGACGATCAGGGGAGTGCAGGCGATGTAGTTGCGGGCGCTGTCCGGCAGCGCGTCCATGCGGATGTCCGGCCCCTGGTCCCAGGCGTAGCCCGCCACGGTGTAGGCGGGAGACGCCAGGACCTTGCCATCCACCTTGAGGTGGCAGTTGACGGCCAGGGTGCGCATGTTGTAGAGGGTGCCGTTGATCCCGTAGTCCGCCCCTGTCTCCCGCATGATCTGGGTGAGCGTTCTCCGTCGGGAGTTGACGTACACCTGGATGCGGGCGATCCGGGAGAGCGGCACGGTGACGGCGCAGGGGTTACTCATTGAGCTGCCGCATGACCTGGTTGGCGCCGGTGGCGGCCAGGCCGGAGACGATGCCGATGGCCGCCGCCGTGATGTAGTCGGTGGCCGGGAAGTCCGGCATGATGTACATGGCGGCGATGCCGAGGATCAGGCCGCAGACGCCGCAGATGATGGGGATCCACTTGCTGTCCACGGCGCTGGCCTTGACGGCCTGCCCGATCAGCAGGCAGATGACGGTGATAGCCGCCACCCCCGTGATGCCCAGAGTGTTGATATCCATAGTGTGCTCCTTTCCGCGGGGGTCTCCCCCGCTCACGATTACTCTGTCTCCTCCGTCCAGCCGTACTGGCCGGGCTCCCAGATGTTGCCGTTGATATCCGAGGTCCAGGTCTTGCCGTTGTGCCGCACCCGGTCTCCCTTGCTGTAGGCGTTGGTGCTGTCCGGCTGCACCCAGTCCGGCACGGTGTCCGGGTCCGGGATCAGGACCCGAGCGAAGAGGGACGGCGCCGCCTCCGGCGTCCAGCTCTCCTGGCTGCTGTGAGCCTGCAGCACCCGGTAGAGGGTGCCGTTATACCGCACCCGGGTGCCCACGGCGTAGTCCACGCCGGAGCGCCAGGATGGGAAGAACTCCGGGCCGGTCAGGGCAGCGCTGTCGTCAAGGGTCTCCGCCAGGCTCTCGATGAGCTGCCGCAGCAGTCTTGCGCGTCCTCTCGTCATGTGGCACCTCCCAGCAGGATGTCCAGGGCCTCCGCCTCGCTGAGCTCGTCCTCGTCGCTGGGCTCCGGCTCCGGCGGCAGGTCGTACTCCTCCCATGTCAGGTCAGTCTTCATCCGGTAGCCCTTACCGTCAGGCGGCGTGGGACAGGAGCGGATGATGGCCAGGATGTCGTTGTACTCCGTCTCGGTGATCTCCGTGCCGGAAGACCCTTTGCCAATTGCAACAATTTGTTCGTCGGAAATTATCTTAAAATAACGCATCAGGACCCCCCATTATGGAACGTTAGTCGGTACAGCGTCCGGCCCGTGGAAACGGAAGGCATGCTAGTCCCTGCGTTGCTTCCCGGATTGCTGCTCTTATTTCTTGATGCCTTCCACTTATCAGAAACAAAAGATGGAAAGTACACGCAAGCCGTCAAATCATTTAAGCCGGCCGACGCACCGGCTCCAGTTGCAGTCCCCTTATCGACAAAAAGATTTGCAAACGCAGTGCTGTCTACAATGCTCTCGATATATTCGAGTGCATCCGAGCCGACTGCATAGTTTCGTGCTGCGATAAATTCATCGACAGTCACGCCGTCTACCCCCCCCGCCTCGATGCTCTCGATCAGCGCCGCCATGCCGTCCAGCAGGGTGGCGTCCGGCACGGTGACGCCCTTGCCCTCAATGGCGGCCTTGATGGCCGCCTTTGCGCTCTCGATCCTGGTCACATCGCTTGCAATGCTCATACCGTCCCCTCCTCAGATCGCCGCCAGCTGCGCCGCCAGGCCCTGCATGGCGGCAAGGTCGGCGTAGAAGTCCGCCTGTGTGCCGGTGTAGCCCCCGGCCTGGGCCGCCGCATAAGCACTCTGCCCCGCCGGGCCCGTTGGTCCTTGCGGGCCTGTCTCACCCTGCGGTCCGGTCCCGCCCTGCTCCCCCGGGTTCCCCTGGGGGCCGGTGTCGCCCTTGACCCCCTTAAGGTTGGAGAACGCAAAGGCGAAGGTCCGGGCAGAGGCGGTACCGCCCAGGGTCACCTTAACGCCCGGGGTGCCGATGTTGGCGTCCACCGTGGCCGTGGCTCCCGTGATGGTGGCGTCGGTCCCCGGGTCTCCCTGGGGCCCGGTCTCGCCCTGTGGGCCAGTGGGCCCCAGGGGCCCGGTGGGGCCTTGCGGACCAGTCTCTCCCTGCGGGCCAGTCCCGCCCTGCGGCCCGGTCTCACCCTGTGGACCTTGGGGTCCCGTCTCACCCTGCGGCCCCCGGGGCCCGGTCTCGCCGGTGGCGCCTGTGTCACCCTTGGGGCCCTGGGGGCCGGTCAGGGCAGCCAGCTGCTCTGGCGTGAAGTCCGCATAGGTGAAACTGTCGCCCCTCTCTCCCTGGGGTCCTCGGGGTCCCTGGGGCCCGGTGTCACCCGTCTCGCCTTTCGGTCCCTGCGGGCCCGTCTCTCCCTGCGGGCCGGTCTCGCCCTGCAGACCTCTGGGGCCGGTGTCGCCGGTGGCGCCCTTGGGGCCGGTGGGTCCCTGAGGCCCCGTCTCACCCTTGGGGCCAGTGGGTCCCGTGGGGCCGGTCGCGCCCTGGGGTCCGGTGGCTGCCACGCCGCTGTCCGAGTAGGTCCCGGTCTGGGCGTCCCAGGTGTACCAGTTGCCGTTGTCCCCGATCTTGCCGGGATGGGAAGAGACCTTCTGCGCCGTCGCCGCAGCATCCTCCGCCGCCTTGGCGGCGTCCTCTGCGGCTTTTTGCGCCTCCTGGGCGTCCTTGGCCCCCTGCTGGGCCGCTGCGGCGTCCTTGCCCGCCTGGTCCAGCCAGCCCTGCTGCACCTCGCCGGGGTCCCCGCAGGCGCAGAGGGAAGGCGCCACCAGCGTCCGCCAGGTCTGGGACTTGGCCAGCGTGTCCCCCACGTAGTAGGAGAGCTGCACGTTGCCCCAGCCGGGCTTGTCCACGTCGGCGGCCCGCAGCACCCAGACCGCCGTGTCCTCGTCCTGCGTCACGCCGCAGGGATAGGGCTCCGCGTCCCCCGCCCGCTTGGCGCAAAGGCTCACGGCGCCGTCGCCGTAAGCCGACCGCCAGGACCGGAGATCGAAGACCACCTGCCGGGCTACATTCTCACCCTTGCGCCCCAGCGCCAGGTGGACGCCGGGATGGGCATAGATACTCTGCATACCCGCCTCCTTACCGCAGCACCCTGCGGCCCTCGACGGCGTACCAGTCGCCCTTGAGGCAGACAAAGGCGGGCATCTCGCCGCAGTCGCAGTCCACCAGCTCATCGTCCCGGACCTGCACGGGGTCCAGGGTGCCGGTGCCGGTGTCCAGCAGACCCCAGCCATCGGCGATCATCTCGGGCGTCAGCCGGGGGCGGTCCGGGTCCACCAAAATGGGATGGCCCAGCTCCCGAAGACGCCGGTTGCACTCCTCCAGGGTGATGCCGCCCTGGGCGTAGGCGTTGATGGTCTCAGTAACCTTGCTCATGCGCTCACTCCTCTCTCACACCCCGCCGCTGATGAGCCAGGCGGCGAAGGCTCCCGCCAGAGCCGCCAGCAGCGTGCTTACGATACTGTCCCAGCGCTTGCCGGGCCGGGCCGCAAGGCCCTTGACGTCCTCCTTGATCTCCTCCAGGTCCTTCTTCACGTGCCCCTGCTCGTTGGCCAGCTCCCGCACGGAGGAGGTCAGCTCCAGCAGAGCCTTCTGGCCCGCCTCCAGCGTCTTGATCCGCCCCTCGTTGCGCCGGGACCGGTCGTCCACCTCCTGCAACCGCCGCACATACTCAGTCTCGTTGTCCATGGGTCACCTCCTCAAAATTATCGGATCCGCTCGATGCGGACGCATCCCGCGCCGCCGGACCCCGCACCCAGCCAGCCGGTATAGTAGGCGTCGTTGCGGACTGCGGTCGGCTTGCCGCCTCCTCCGCCGTAGCCGCCTCCGCCTCCGGCCCCGGCGTAATAGCCCGTGGTACTGCCAACAAGATACAGGTTGCCGGCAGCTCCGCTGCCGGCCCCGCGGCTGCCGGTCCTGCCGTTGCTGGTATGTGTGTCGCCGGACTTGGACAGCGCATATCCGCCATCGCCTCCGTCCCCGCCGAAGAGGCCCGCCCCTCCGGCTGCACTTACCGCCTCGTCGTTCCGCAGGCCTGCCGCTCCGCCGACGGAGCGGAAACTGGCGTCATAGATGCCGTCCGGCGGCGTGACGTCCGGAGTGTCGGTCCCGTTGCTAGGAAATGCCACCACGCCAGAGCCGGTAACGGACCCCGCCGTCTTGCCGCTGCCTCTGGCGGCGGAGATCAAAGCGCTCCCGCCGTAAGAGAGTGTGCTGGCCATATCGGAAATGGTAGCCGTCAGCACCGCTCCCGCCGGGAGATACTTGTCCAGATATCCGCCGCCGCCTGCACCTCCGGGAGCAGGGGTGGAGAGCGGAGCGGAATCATCTCCGTATCCGCCGGCGCCATGCCCGATGGCGGTAATGCGGTACCATCCGGCATAGGGGACGGTATAGGTGCCGCTCTCCGTCAGGAGCGCCAGTACCGGGCGGAACTGGGCGGACACGCCGCCCACACTGAGCTGTCCCATCTCCTCACCTCCCGATGGTCACCTGCAGCTTGATAGCCGCAGTGGGCTTGTTGACGACCCTGCAGTAGAGATAGCCGTTTTGTCTGCACCCGACGTAGGCCCCCGGCTCCTGCAGGCACGAAAACGCCTCGTCGTTGGCCTGGGACCCGCTCTCACTGCGCACCGGGTCTACCCGTGTCCGGGTGTCATCCGTGGTGAGGAGGCCCGCCACCGCCACGCTCTGGGTGTACCCGCCGGTGACAGCCGTCCATCCGGAGACCGTCAGCGTCGCCTGGATGGGCTTGCGCAGGATCCCCGCCAGGGCCTGGTTGACGGTGGGGTCCCCCGTGAGCCCCAGCTTGCTGGCCGTGGTGTCATCCAGCAGATTGGCCTTATTCAGATAGGTAGGTTTCTGCTCCCACCCGGCGTCGTTCAGACCGTTCAGGTCGATGGGCAGAGTTCCTTCCACAAGAGCCGCGGCAAACGCCTCATAGTCAGGATACAGCGTAAGGAAATTTGCTACCGATTTTAGATACCGGCTGTTGCCGTTCGCTTTGATGATTCCGTCTTTCACACTTCACCACATCCAATCTCACCGCACCCCCACCAGGAGGAGAGCATTTTTGTGATGGCACTGTCCAACTGGGACAGCATCCTCTCAATGTCGTTAGCCTTTTCGACGGTCAGGCCGTCGCTTTTCCCGGTGGCAGAGGGATAAATTCGCGTAGGGACTTCCGGCAGGCTCGACAGCTCCCCAACGGCCCCACGGATCGTGGATACGTCCGCCAGGTATTTTTGCAGCTGTGCTGCCGTCGGTTTATCCCCCGTCTTCCAATCCGTCTTGGGCGTGACATTGACGGCATATCCGTAGTTATTGATTCGGTCCCGGAGATACACAATTGCATTGCCGACACGGTTCAGGTCGCTGACGTTATACGCGCCCCGCATTTCAGCCTGCGCCCATTCGATCTTTTCGGCTGCGGTAAGCCCATTATATCCCTTTGCATGGAGCTCCTGCCACCGCGCGAGATCTGCCGCCGTCCGGTCCGTGATAAGATACATCCGCGTTGTCACGGAAACCGCCGTGCTTTGTGCGCTCTCTCCTGCGGCATTGTACGCAGACACGGTCAGCAGAACTCTCCCGTACACAGTGGGCTGCACCATAACGGTTGTCCTGCCCGGCACCGTTGCCAGGAGTGTTCCATTCTGGTACACCTTGTACCCTTCCGCCCACTTTGCTGCATCCCAAGCCAGTGTTACGCCGTCCTTGCTCTCTTCGGCGACCATAAGTCCGGTAGGCGCCTTCGGGGCCGGATCAGGGACGGAGGCCGTGGAATCCGTAAACGGGATGTTGGCGTCGCACCAGGCCGCCGTGGGCTCATACCCGGCCCCAAAGGCGTCCGTGAGATCCACCAACATCAAGCCATCAAACCACATGGTCCCGGCAGTATTTGCATTGTTGTAATCAATGCGCATTTCATACGATCCGGCAGAAAAGCTGCTGCGGTCCACCACCGTGGAGCAGACATTCCACTGCCCAGCCGGGCCGGATTGCCCTGCCAGCATCGAAGGCTCCGCAATGGGCCAATAGATGTCCGTGGACCCCGTGGCCTCCTCCTGGTAGGTCTCCACCCGCACATAGTACTTGTGGGTGGGGACCAGCGTCGGCTTTACAACGCCCCCGGAGTTGCGCAGAGTATACGTCCGCTCAAATACGGAGGTATCGCCCTTCATCTGGAGGGAATTCGAGCCGTATTTTGCCCGCGCGGTAGCAATGTAGGTATAGGCTTTTTCGGCTGTTGTCAGATTCCACGTCCCACTCTCAAAGCTGCCGATACTCCCCACCAGGTTGGTGATCGTTACGCTCACTTTTACACCCCCAGACTATCGCAACGAGCGGCGATGGTGTTGGACAGCGCAATCTCCATCCGGATGACGTTTCCGGTGTTGGTTTCGCCCCACGGGTTTGGTAACTTCACGCAGTCTCCCAGCTTCTCTTCGGCCCAAACGATTTTGGCAGTGTGGGTATTCCGGCGTGCATAGTAGTTATATACCCTCTGGGTCACTGCCTGTCCGATAGACGGAGATACCAGCGTAGCACCCGTGACTTCCACCACATTCTCCTTGTCCGTCGCCGTGACCCCCGGATTCTTAATGCTGTACGTCCGGGTCTCGTCCGCATATTTCTTGGAGCCGACAGTGATGCTGCCGTTGGCGCTTTCGGTGTAGGTATGCGCGACAACACGGACCTCAGTCACGATAGATGCCGTTTTTACCTCTACCCCGCTGTACACCCTATTTGCATCCACCGTTGTGGGCGTAGATGCCGGCGCAAAGATGCGGATCTTCTCGGTTCCATCCGTGGCGGCGCAGACGCCCCAGGCAAACAACAGCTGCTGCAGAGCCTCTTTCCGGGTGCAAGGAGCAATGATCCCGGTCAAAGTGGTATCCGCCACCCCGGAATACTCCGTGCCAAAAATGCCGCCCAGAATCTCCGTCAAAATGGCCTTGGCGGATTTCCCGGAATAGACGCCGCCGGGGAACTGGCTATCTCCCAGCACCCCGATTGCATCCTTGCATTCGATGTCGTAGAGCCTTGCCCCCCGGCGGCTGGATCTGTCGATGTAAAATACACCTACAAGGTCACCATCATTGCGGACCTCCATCGGCTGTTTGAGCTGGAACATATACTCAGCGTCTTTCTTGCTGTCCAGTGTCCAGCGGAACGTGGATGCCGCCAGCCGCGAAGACAGCAGGTCTGTTTCCGCCACAATGGAGGCGCTGCGGAATTCCTCCGCGTCGAAATACCGCCAGACACCAAAAAGGATGCGCTCCAGTTTGGCGTAGTGGTATGGGAGGTTGGTCTTCTTCAAATCGATTTGCACGCCGTCAAATGCTTCTACAGCATTTTCGCAGAAATAGGTACTTTGGTCGGGGTAAAACGTCTTTGTTGCCTTTGTCACACCGCCTTGGACCCACCGGATACTGACCTCACTGCACCACTCGCCCCCGGCGGTATCAAACAGCAGCATGATTCCCATCGATGAGTACTGCTGGTGGAAAGAGATCTGGATGCTCGGAGGAGACGAAAACACGCCGTCCGCCCCAGACTGCCCCGAAGACCACAGGGCGATGCGCTGTGTGTCCTTCGGCCACCGTTTGCCATCCAGCGGCCAGCCATTTGGCTCGCAGGTCAGGATCGGCTGAGGCGTAATTCCCGCCAGCAGCTCACCTGCCTCGGAGGCAGCATCAGCCCCGGCAGTCTCGACAATTGCATTATCTTCTGCGCCGATGGCAACATCCTTGTAACAGATGATAGTCTTGCTCACGGTCTCACCTGCGCTTCCATTGGGATAAAGTTGACCTCGATCTCTCCCCAGTAATTGGCCCCATTCTCCACCTTTTCCAGGTCCTGCGTAGCACTGGTGTAGTACGCCTCGTAGGAGATGGTTGTCTGCCCGTCCGCAGCCTCCAGCATGACGCTGTCATCCACAGAATGCGCCACCAGGTAATCCCAGAACTCGTCCAGGCCAGCGTAGTTGTTGCCCCGGCGAAAGACGGTGATCTTGTGCCCCAGGTAGGTTCCGATGATGTCCCGGATCATCCGGCCTGTCATGGCGCGGCCCGCATTTTCGCCGTCCAAGACGTTGAAATTGCGGTTGTATTTGGAGATGGCAACGTCAGCGTCGAAGCTGCGGCCGTTGAGTTTGATATACCCCATATCTCACACCCCCGTAAGGCTTACGCCGATGCGGTTGCCTTCGGCCTTGTTGAGCTGGTACACCACCCGGCCCAGAACGTCACGGTCGAGGACGAGGACGGCTTCATTCTTCCCGCCAAGAGCGCTCAACTCCTCCCGGAGGAGCTGCCGGAGCTTGGCGTCCGGAACCTCGTAGTTGTTGCCACTCCGCTGGTCGCCTAGCACGGCCAGGAACTCCCGGTTGGGCGGGATAACAGCGCCACGGGCCAGTGCGGGGATAGCGTTCACGGCAATAGGAAAACTTGCCGACTGTCTGGCCCCTCCGCTTACGGAGGAAAACGACCCGCCGGCGCTGGAAACCTCCGCCTTTGCCCCGGAAAACTGCGATTTGATCCAGTTGACGGCGCTCGAAACCCACGTTTTTACTGCCTCGAAAGCGCTTTTCAGGCCATTTAAAAAGCCGTCAATGATAGACTGGCCCAAATTTGCCCAATGCTCTTTCGTGAAATACTTTGCGCAATTGGAGGTCCACCATTGCTTGATGCCGCTCCACACTTCCGCAAATTTTTCTTTGATGACGTCCCAATTCAGGATCGCTTCCCCGACGCCCAGCGCAGCTCCGCCCGCTGCCATCAGGCCAAGACCAAGCGGAATTTTTACGCCAGTCAATACAAAGAGAAGGCCAAGAACCAAAAGAGACGCACCGACAATTTGAAAGATCTTTCCAATTGCCGTTTGCACGTTGGAAGTGATTGCGTCCCAGTTGAGAGCGGCGCTGCCTACCGCCAAAACGGCAGCTCCGGCAACCATCATCCCAATGCCCAGCGCAATCTTAACGCCAGAAAACGCCAGAATTGCGCCGATTACCAGAAGACTAGCGCCGATAACCGTTAAGACTTTGCCAATGGATTCCGCAAGGGTATCCCGCATGGTATCCCAGTTTGCTGCCGTAACTGCCGCAAGGCCAATGGCCCCAGCAAGAATCATGCCGATACCAACCGGGATATTTGCACCGCTGAACGCCAGCAATGCGCCAAAAACCAGGAGAACGGTGCTGGTAATCGCTACAGCGTCGCCAATTGCGCCACGTAACAGATTTTTGATAACACCCCAGTTTGTGGATACAGCGTCCCAGATGGCGAGAGCGCCCAGAGCCATGAGAGAAAGGCCAAGCGGTACATTTGCCCCAGAAAACGCCAGGATTGCGCCCAGGGAAAGCAGCGCCGCACCCGTGAAGAGCTCCAGAAGAGCGCTCAAAGAGCTGCTTACCATGTTTTTAAAATCCGGAACAACACCGCTAGAAGATCCGCCGCCACTGCCAGAACTATCGCTGGACAGTTTATTGATTTCGTCAAACGACGCCAAGGACCCCTTTGCCTTTTTGGCGGCGCTCCCAACGCCTTTCAGCGCCTTTTGCTGTTCATACAAGTTTTCCGCCGCTTTCGCCGATTCCTCGGCGGTCGTCCCAAAAAGCATGGAAAGCAATCTGGAAATGGCGTTTACAACCCGGGTAATTACATCTACGAGAACAGTAAAAGCCGGGATAACTACGTTTACAATCGGCTGCGCCAGCGTCATAAGGGCGGCTTTCAGCTTTGCGATGGACGCCATAGCGTCCTCGTTTGTGTGGATGGCACTCCACATGTAATCCTTCAGAGAGCGCAAAGCCTTTGTAATCAAAGAGAAAACGAGCACACGGCGGGCCAGAACCTTGATTCGGTTGGTAAATTGCTCCATGTGCTTACTTGCCGCTTCCGCAGCAGGGGAAATGCCTCGGATCTCGTTTTTGGCTTGAGCAAGGCGCTCCGCATAGCCGCCCGCTTCATCCTTCATCCGGTTTAATGCCGTCGTATCGCTTTGGATTGCTTTATCCATGTTTTGCAGGCTTTTATCGGCGGCGTCATATTCTTTTTGCAGGCTCTTTACCGTCCGCTCCTGCTCTTTTACCGATTCTGCGGTAAAAAATTCTTTGCCCGATTGCATCTGGTCCAATTTGGATTTTGCGGCGTCAAGATTTGCGGCAAGCTGCTTTGTCTGCTCAACAAGCGGCATTTTCTCCTGCTTTTTATCAGCGATCTTATTATTAAGGGCGTCGATTTTCTTACTAAGTCTATTAAGCTCAGTTTGCGCCTGCTTATCGTCGATTTCAGCGCCGATAATTACGGAACCGTCGGCCATCATATCACCTGCCTTAAATCCAACTGTTGATTATTTCTTCGTCTTCCGCAGTGTATTTTCTTTCAAAATCCACCAAATCACGGTTGTTTTTGTAAAACTCCTGCTCAGATTTATCCAGCTTTTTCCCCTTTGCCTTTTTGCTGCGGATCGCCACCACCTGGGCAAAGGTACAATCTCCAATTTCGGCGTATGCGCTCAACCAGGTAAACCAGTGGACATATTTTTCCGCTCGGACCTCTGTCCCAAGTACACGGTTGACGGGAGCGACGATGAGGGGGAAATCTTGCTGCCAATCCATCAGCTTCGGGCCCTGCTTTTGAGGCTTTGTCTCCTTTCCGCCGTTGATGAAAATCACGCACTGCCGCAAAGCCTCTTCATAGTCGCTTTGCGGCATTTCCCGAAACGCAGGATAAAAAATATCCAGTGTTACTTCCGCTTTGTCCTCGTCCGTCAATTCGGCATCGGAAAACGCCTCAATGATGGTAAGGATATCTCGGTAGTCCGATCTGATAGCGTATTCCGTCCCGTTGATCTCAACGGTTGTCGGCAGGCTGTACCTCATTTATGGTATTTCTTGGTGTACCGTGCCACCCGGGGATTTGTAGCTTTCTGCTCCCGGGCAAATGCGGTGTCTACCTCGTCCATGATGGCAAGCATCAGATTTGCCCACACGGGAAGCCCGTCCGCCAGAGCGTACACGTTCATTTCACCAAACAGCGCAGCGCAGATATCAAAGCCAAACACTTCGCCGATGATTTCCCGCATTTCCTCATCCATCTTGCGAGCAATCTCAAAAACTTCCCGCTTATTTCCGGTCTTTTCGACTTCTGCTTTATAGGCTTCCTGTTTCTTGTCCAGTGTATCGAACGCCGTAAACAGCTTTTCCACAAAAACACTGTCGGTGGGGTTGAAGACGATATCACAGGTCTTTCCGTCGGACGTTTCAAGCGTCTTCTGGACGACGCCGGAGTTGATCAAAATCGTTTCTGCCATATTCTCCTCCTAATTGGGGCGGGCAGAGCCCGCCCCGTTGTCGTTAGGTGTCCGCCGTGAAGGTCACACCGCTATCACCTTTGGACACGGTGCCCAGGGTGCGGTCACCGCCGTAAGTGATCTCGGTGGCGATGTTCAGGTCGCCGCCGCCATCGCCGCCAATGCTGGTCACAGCCACGGCGCAGCCAGAGTAGCGCTCGGCGAACTTTGCCTGGCCGCTGGTGGCGTAGAAGTGGGCGATAAGCATATCCTGGTTAGACAGGGCCTGGGCATCGTGATCCTTGACGGCCAGATTCCAGAGCTTCACCGCCGCTGCGTCGCCCGCATCCAGGGGGATGGGGTCAAACGTCTGCGTAATGGTAGGCTTCTTCATGGTGGTAAAGGTGTTGCCAAGGATATCCTGCTTGCTTTCCTGGCTCCAGTCCATCTCGGCGGAAGAATCCTCCACACGCTTACCGATGGCACTCCACACGGGTGCGGAGGGGGTGCCAGTATTCAGGTATGCAATGAGGAGTTCCCGGGCGATGGTCTGGCCGGAAGTAGTGTTAAATTCCAAATCAGCCATTATACATTCACCTCGTATGTTAGTTTCATGGGGACGTAATAATCCTCGTATTGGTCGGTGGTCGCACCGAGATAGGACGCATACGCCGTCGGCTCGACCCTGAGAGCACGTCTGCCCTCTCCGATATCCGGGCGCTGTGTCTGCGCCCAGTCCGCAAATTTGTTCAAAACCTCCACGGCATCCAGCCGTTTTCCATCACTGGCTCCAGGCGGCTCGATCTGGTAGTGAATCTCGAAAGAGTATTCCGCCTTGTAGCCTCCCAGGATATACCGGTTGGTGATGGCCGATCCCTGCACGGAGGATAGCGCCATTCCGACCGTTTTTGCGGCAAAATACTCATACTTGATAAGCATGATGTTTTCAGGCATGTCCGGGAACTTATTGGCCCATACCATCATCAGCCGGTCAAGGTCTGCTTTCTCGCTGCTGGAGGCCATTACCCGGGGTTTGCTGCCGGTATTTAAATCAAAGCTCATGTTTCACCGCCTTGTCTGCGACACGGAGCCACTTTTTTAGATTCTGTGCCTTAGACGCCTCAAACCAGTGGGATTGCGCCTGTCTGTGGGTTGCTCGATTGAATTTCAAATCAATGTCCGTTGGGGCTTTGTGCTCTCCGTGCTTTACCCAGCTACTCCCCGTGAGCGGGTCAAGCCATAGCTTGCCAAAGTATAGGTAGCGAGCATAAGGCCCGGGATAAATAACCATGTTCCATTTTACAATTGTGCGATTTGCCAAGCTTTCGGACTGCGAAGCCGGGACAAATGGCTCAGTATCTTTTGCGATCTGCATAGCCACTTCGTGCTCTGCCTTTGTGCAGCCCCTCGCAATAGCCTCTTTTATCTCGTCCCAGCCGTCAGTGTAAACCGTGAATTTCAGCGCCACTCAAACACCCCCGCACTCAAAATGCTGCATGTCAGGGCTACCGTAGTCCATCCGATCCACCTTTGTCAGGGTATAGCTATCATCGTGAGAAAGCGCCTTTGTAAGACTATCCGCCACATACTCTCCCTTGACGAAAACCGTTGTGCCGCCATCGCCTTTTACTGAAAGCGTCCACAGCCCGGAACGATCAGCCGCCCCGAAGAACGCCTGCGGGCCCGTGTAAGTCTTTGGAGCTCCTGTGATTCCGTCTACCGCTTCTACATCAAACGGGATATACAGATTTACAGCGTCGGCCCCTTCCAACCCGGTCTTACGGACGTTGGCCCCCTTTGACGCCTGAAGCATAACCCCCCGAAGGATAGTCACGTTCAGCGTCTCGACAGGCTGAAAAGTGTCCTTGTCTGTTCCCTGTATGACGTTGTAGATTGTTACAGTGTGGGGAGCGTACATCCGCAGCCTCCTCCCCGATACAGCAGCCCAGTGTGAGCTAGGTACTCATTGCATGTTGCCGCTAGCAACTTTTTTGCCCCGTCCGTTACGTTGATTGCGGCCAACGCAGATTCTCCCCCGGTTGCCAAAGTGCGAGAATACCCACCTACCGTTTCGCTTTTCACGCTGTCTCCGTTCGCTGCTTCTACCATTTTTGCAGCAGCAAGCGCCTGTGCCGCTTCGATGACAGCATACTTGTCAATGAGTGCGCAGCAGCACATTTTTACAGCGTCCAAATCAGCGTTATTTTTCGCCTTGTTGCGAGTGTAATAATCGAGGAAGGAGCTGGCCCGAACGGATAGCCGGGGAAAATCCTCATCTTTTGCGGCAGTTCCACAATAAGTGCAGGAGTAATACTCATAGTCGGCGTAAATCATACGGGTCAGCTCCTTTCAGGTCAGGAAACGGTGACGGTAGCGGTGCCGGTCTTGCTGCTGTCCTGCTTGGACTTGGCAGTTACGGTGATGCTGGCGGAAGTCTCGTTGGAGGCCACAGTCAGAACGCCATCCTCGGAAATGGAGGACTTAGCGCCATTCTGGCTCCACTCAACGTTCTCGCTCACGATGCCATCACCGGCCACAACGGCGGAAAACGCCTTCTTGTCGCCCTTTGCCATAGTGGCGGTAGCGGGAGAAACGGTCACAGTGGACACGGTGCCCGCCTTGCCATAAACGGAGAAGGGGAAGGGGTTGGTAATGTCGGCGTTGTAAGCGTTGATGGGGTTGGCGATCTCCCAACCCAGACGCATGACAGCACGGAGAGCTACCATGTCGTTCTGCATCAGGTTGTAGGTAATGGCCTTAGTGCTGGGATCCTGGATAACGCCCTCGGTGAAAATCTTGAAGGTCATATCCTGCCGGATAGCGTAGACCAGCTGGCTCCAGTCGCCAACGATCATCTGAGCCTGGGTGGGGTCAAAGGCGCCATTCATGGGGAAATACATGTCCATGCCATCCAAACCGTAGCGGGTAGCGCCCTGCATATCGGACTTGAAGATGGGCTGGCCGGTGGTATCCTTCAGGCCACGCAGCTTGCCACGCATCTGGATAGCGGACATAACGCCGTTGGGGTTAAAGCCGTCCAGCTCAACCTTAGCGATCAGTCCGTTTTCTCCCATGATGTCGTCGAAAACGCTGGTGCCGACGGGAACGCCATTGCCAGCGGCGATAGCGGAAGGCACAACGCCGTTACGCCAAGTGCTGGGCTTGTTGGTGCCAAACAGGATAGCGGCATCAATGACTTTGCCAAAAGCCTCGGTCAGGCGAGGACGGACCTCGCCCCAGATGTCGTAGTCGGAATCGTCGAGGACGGCCTCGGGGATGGGGACGATAACAGCAATTTCCTCGGCGTAGATTTTCTTCTTGTCCCACGCCATCTTAGTGGTCTGCTTCCAGGCGTCACCAGCGCCGCTGTCAGTGGCCTCGCCGTTGACAAAGTAGGCGGAGGGCAGAGCGTCAAGGACGTTGATGGTCTGGGTCTTGCTGGACATGTTTGCCAGGCGGCGGCCCATACGCAGGACGGCGCTCTCAGCAATAGCTCCCTGCATAATCTCACGAGTTACGGGCTCAGGGATCAGGCCGGAAAGTGCGGAACGATCAATAGTTGCCATATTCTTTCTCCTTACTTCACTGCGCTGCGAATCAGACTGTTCATCGCAGCATTTACGTCAATTTTCTTCTCACCGCCACCAGCAGGGGCCGCCCAGTCGATTCTTACCTTCTGGCGATTTTCGGTAAGCTGGTCCACCGCCTGCTCAAAGGTGGTCTTGTCGTCCACCATTTTCAGAGCCTTAAATGCAATAAACTCAGCTTCTTCGCCAGTCAGGCCCTTGGAAAAAACGTACTTGTCTCGCTTCATCTGCTCAATTTCCGCCTGTGCGGCGGTCAGAGCGGACTTGCTGTCGGCAAGCTCCTTGTCTCTCTTGGCCTGGCGCTCCTGTTCGGTCTGCTGGCCCTCTCTCCATGTGCGGTATGCGGCGATCTCTTCTTCGCTGGGGATACCCTTCATCGCCTTTGCGAGGCGCTTGCCAATCATGGCGTCTACTTCTTCCTGCGTGAAGGTCTTCGCAGGTGTCGGCTCCGGTACGGGGGCCGGGTTCGGATTGGGGTTGTTAATGGGTTCGCTCATTTGATTTACCTCCGTTTATTTCCTGGGCCGTCGCCCAGCGGTTTAACGCCTCTCGGCAAGTGTTGATAAAACAAAAGAGCCAACCACCAAGAAAATCTCAGTAGTTGGCTCATCGTGCCGCTTCCTCGCGCTCAATTGCGCTGCGGGAATGTATTTACTTTTTCAGCTCTTCCGCTTTGATGATCTGTGCTTTTACGCTGCCATCCTTCATGCATTTTAACTGCACCCGGCAACCGGCGGCAAGCGCCCGTTCAATGGCGGCTTTTAGCTTATCGTCGATCATGCAAGTACCTCAATTTCATTGGGGCTTACATCTGAGAGTTCAACTCTTGCGCCATCGTCGCACAGAATAACGATACGGTATTGGATCACTCGAATTGCGTTGCGTGAACCGTCACGAAGCACATTTACAGCAGAATCAATTTCGAGAACAGTTCCTTTATAGTTCCTGACTTTAGCCTTCATGTAAGCACCTCGATACTTTCAATTTCGTCTTGGTAAAAAGACTTGATTTCGCCGCTGTCCATTTCGATGTCAATGCTATCCTCGACATCTTCTGTTTCTTCGGCATCCAAAACCATAATGACCTTCCCAATAAACCAATTCCCATCCGCCGTTTTCAACTTTATGCGTGGCAACGCATTAGCATATTCCCATACATTAACCATGTTAATCCTCCTGGGGAACCGTTGGAACGATGTGCGCCCCTTTTTTTGAGTAAATAATCATAATTCGCTTTGTGTCGTGGAATGCATCGCTTTCATAATATTGCCCAATCACCCGATCCACGTTCGTATACTCTTTGATTTCCAAAGAACCATCTTTTCTGGTCTTTATGGCTATAGTTCCAGTCCCAGTATATCTTCCTAAGATTTCCTGCGCTTCCTGCGCCGTAATGGTCATAATGCTCTGCGGCGTCTGTCCCTTCGCAAGTCTCTGCGCTCTGTACCGTTCAAATTCTGCCGTCCCTTCGATGTGCCGCGCCTGAACCTGTGGCCTGATTTTCGTAGAGATTTCGCCGCTGGTTATTCTTGCGTTAAGTATAGCAGTATTTTCCTTATTTTGCAACGCTGCTTCTGCATCACGCCGCGCTTTTAGCGCCTGTGCGGCAGCGTCGCTTTTAGCGTCACCGTACAGCACCTTCAACCGTTCCGGCTGCTCCGGCAGGCCCGCCGCCTTGCTGAACTCCCGGTATTTGGCGTTCAGGCGGCGCAGTTTAATATTTGCGGCACGCGCATCATCGGTTAGCCCCGCATCTTTATACGCGTTTTTGATCCGCTTCTGCTTGCGTATGGTGCGCTCTATACGGCGCTGCATCTGCGTGGCCTCGTATGCGGTATATTTCTTACCGTCGTACTCGCAGCCTAAGCCGTCATCGATATGGGCAAGTTGATCGTCGGTATATGTGCGTTCAGATACGCCCTCCACCCAGGGATAGCGCCGGTGACGGCAGTTAGCGCCCTCCAGACCATCGACATATCCCAGACCGCACACTTCGTAAATGCTTGGGTAAATGTCGCCGCTGCGGGTGGAATAAACCTTGCCCTGCCAGTCTTTGTGCGAGGACCACGGAGACGGCCCCGGCACATCACGGGCACCCGCATGGGCGGACACCTCGTAATAAGGCGTTTCCAAATATTCGGCGGATTGCTCGGTATACTTGGCGCAAATTTGGTTTACGCCAGTCATCACGGCTCTGCGGGCGGCTACGTCGATTTGATCTCGATGCCCGCTTTTGTAGTCAACCACTTTCAAGCCACTTTCCGCCAGCTGCTTTACAGCGGTTTTGATAGCCTGGTTGTAGCTGATAGCGCCGCTCTGAATTTGCATCACAGCATTATCGAGCGCCCATTGGTACGCTTTGGCCGGTGGGAGCATCGTGCGCCCGGCGTCTACCAAAAATCCCATGGAGGCCGTCAAGTTTCGGAATGTATCCAGCGTTTGCCGCCTGATCGTATCCACCGTGGCAGCGTCCACCAGCGTTTCCGGCTGGGTGACGTGGGCAAGATCAATCATTTCGGTGTAGTATTTTTGGTTGCGCTCTACTACATCGTCTAGCAGCTTTTTGAGCTTTTTCTCGCTGATGCCGGAAGTCTGGCGGATGGCCTTTTCAACCTCTTTGAGATCAATACCGTGCGCTCGCAAAGCCCGGATATCTTGCACCGTTACCTCGTTGAGCTGGTCGGCGACTTTAAGGCGAGAGCATATTTCATCTAAAAGTGTATCTTCAAGGCCTCGATACAACTTTGCCAATTCTTCGGGGAGGGCATCTAGCAGCTCTGGCGTAAAAGGGTACTTTTTCAAGACTTTTTCTTTTTCCATTTAAACGCATACTTAACACCAGCGGCTTTTGCAAATTTGGCATACACATTGTTTGTCGCTTCTGTTTGCGCTTTTCTGCTCGCTGCCCTGGCCTCCTGCGGGCTTTTGTACTTTCCCGCCTTATAATCGGCTGACACTTTATTCGCCGCTTCTCTTACGGCTCGTCGGACATAATTATGATTATATGCTAGCGTTTCATAAAATCCCTTGTTGTGAGGCCCCGATAATGTAAACGTTGCATCTCGGCTCTCAATTATGATTGCTTTGGCGCCCGACTTTTGCCACGTTTCAATATCTTTTAAGGACGGGACGGGAAGAACGCCCTCCGGATGATTGTGTAAAACAATATTCCCTTTATAGTCGGTATCGCCGTATCCTGCGTGTTGAGCTGTTCCTTGCTCTTTATAGAGCAAATCGCCCGATGGAGCAAATACAAAAAGCTGTTCTTTTTTTAGGTTGGCGATTTTTGCCCTAGCAGCATTTATTGATGCAAATCCAAAACTTCCGCTTCCTCCTCTTCCGCCCATTTTGCTTTCCTCCTGTTAACAATGCTATCGTAGTGTGGAGCTATGCGTATTACGTTCCAATCGCACTCTGGGGGAACCTTCCCATAAAAGATCACCCATTTCGGCAGTAGCCTTTTCATCATTTCCTCATAGCCACGCAAAAACAAGCGGTTGCTTTCCTTGTTTTTCTGCGTCCCCACCGAGGAAACCGCCACAACACCGCCGACAGGTTCACCGTCAAAGCACCAGTCATAACTATTCTCATCGCTCCATGAGATTGTCGGATAAACCGTCATTCCGTGGAGCTGCCAGTATGCCGCAAGCCAGTGTTTACGATAGTGATTGTATATCTGCATTGCAAGCGGCATATCTGTGTATGTGGAAAAATCAGGCGCGCACACCGCCGCAAACTGTGAAAGCTTCGGAATGTACTTATCCGGCGTATTCCAGTGCCGGATAAATTGGTAATCGTCCACAAAGAAATGTACAATTTTGCTTGCCGGGTCTTTTTCTGCGTAATGGTAATTTACCGGGATAAAATCGCTTTTCGGGTATGCCTTGACCGGCTCAATCTGCGGAATGCCGTACTTGCCAACGCCGGAAAATGTAAACTTGTCGAGGTTTTCAAAATTTATCATACAACCTCACAACCTCCAACAAGCAAAATGCCGTAAGATGCATTTCTGCACCTTACGGCATAGCAAGCGCCCGGAATCAAACCGGAACTCCCTCAAACAAAGTGTGCTGCCATTACACCACTACTTGCTACGCCGATTGTACCATATTCTTTTCACCCTTGCAACCATCTTCTTTTCTTCGGTTGTAAGGTTCGCATACCCTTTTGTACTGTTATTCTCGTTGTGAATATAGCCGTGGTGGGTATGCGGGGAAACCTTATCATGCGGTCTGTCTAGGTCTATTTGTTTTGTGCGCTTGTTCTCGACATCATAATATGTAATTGATTTGATATTGTTGTTCTTGTTCAGCGTTACGTATATGCGCCCACGTGTCATGGTTTCCATTGGCGTTTTCTGCGCACCGTCAACCGCCTTTACAAACTTAATATTGCCAACTTTTAGAAGCGTTCTAAATTCGCTGCCGTAAGGCTTGCCCTTTACGCTCATGCCGCCACTAGCGCCACGCCCGCCCATTATTCAACCTCGCTTTGCGGCTCATTCGTCATGTCCTGCATCTTGGGAAGCGCCGCCTTTGCGGTTTCCTCGTCCTCGTTCATCCAACGCATGCGGAACTCCCAGTCATTCATAATGCCCGCCTGCAAGAGCTGCATATCACGGGCAAAATCCGTCGCCTTATCTTCAATGATGGAATCATCGAAATCAATAGAAATTTCTACGTTTTCATCTAGGCCCGCATTCATGGCCGTATTGCCAAGCCGGAGGAGGATGCGGCAGAGCTCTACAAGCGCCTGCTCCAGAACGATTTCATGCTTTTTGATCGTACGGAACATAGTGCTGTTTTCGCTGATAACCTGTGTCGCCGTGGCAACGCTATTGCCGTTAAAACGGTAATAGGTTTCTCCAAAACCGCACTTGCTGGACAAAAGGTTTAGCTGATCTTGCAAGCCCACATTGAGCTTATCTGTGCGGAGCTGCGGGGAAATGGGCTCAACAACGCTTCCTTGCTGAGCATCTTCTTCCAGGAGATAAAACCGGCGATCATGGGAATCGAGAGACGGCTTCCCATCCTCCCACCTGGTAGCGGGCATTTTTACCGCAAGTAACAGAGGGCCGTTTTCAAACTCGTTGACGTAGCAATCATAGGCGCTATCTACGCCACGAAGTACATCAATTGCGTTGGCAAATACAGGGATACCCGTCGGGAGAAGGTAATTAAAATTGTTGGCGATGTTAGGACGATCAATCACGAACTGCCGCTTATCGCTTCCGGTATGTACCACGGGCGGAATGCGCTCAAACCCGGAAACATCCGTCAACGCAACATCGGACAGGGTTTCGTTTTCATAGCGGTAAATGCTGTTCTCGATGACGTACAGGCCGTTTGCGTCTTTTCGGTGAATCTGGAGATACAGGTACGTCTTTCCGTGCACCGTTACCACGCTATCAAAGGCGCACTCGGAGATAAAGCCATTCCGCCACGCAAGGGGGAAAATATGCTCGATGGTAACGTAATCCAGCTCAATCCCAGTCGCTTCGCCCGGAATGGGCTCACCGTCGCTACGGACGCTCTGCCCAATCACTCTAGGAATATAGGCTACCGTGCCAAGAGCGGATTTCATTTCCTGCATCTCGTTTGCCTTAACGGAAAAATTATTCTCCGTCAGGATGCGATCAATGAATTCCTGCTCCTTCTGTCCTTCCAGCGTGATCTGGACTTTTTCGTTCATCAGAAGGTTTGCCCAATCCTCGCAAACCTTCTTCCCCATGCCAAGCGTCGCCCGTTCGCAGCTCACCCAATCATGGCCGTTATAGCGCTTGTAGCGATGGAACCCCTTGACGTTTCCCTGATACCAGGACTTCCACACATCAACCTGCGTGTAAAACTCCTCGGGGATCGTGGTATAGCCAAGCTGCTTGAGTTTGTCGATTACCGTCATGCGATAACTCCCATTCTGCGGCTCACAGGCTCTAAAGCGTACCGGGTAGCATCAATCAAATGGTTGTTGGCGTCCGGGTAGCCGCTGATAATGTCGCCGTCTTTGTTTCTCTCGTATTCATACCCCACAAACTCGTCGTAAGCGTGCGGGGTACGCTTTCTATCAATCACGATGGTTCTGCGTTGCAGGAATTTCATGCCATACTCTACAGAGCCGGGGCCCTTAATGGCCTCAAACGCCGGAAGGCGCATCGCCCTGAAGTCCGCAACGCTTTTAGGCTCTGCGCTATCGCAGATAAGGCGAACGTCGTTGTATCCCTTGCGAAGGATCATTTGGGCGCTCTGCTCGTTCGAGAGCTTGTTCTCGTAAATCTCGTCCAGTAGATAAATGGTTTCCCTCGCCCGATCATAATGCAGCCGAATAAAGGCAAACGGGTCAGGGAAATAACCCCAGTCAACGCCCTGGTAAATATGATCAAAAGAGGAAATTTCTGCGTCCGTGATTTCCTGCAGCTCCAATTTATCAAAGACGTTTCCGCCAGTGCCCACCGGAATCCCCAGATACTCGTGCTGATACGCCCGCTCGTCCGTTTTTTTCAGGTGCTCCGCCTCGTCGATAAACTGTTCCCCCAACCACTCAGGCGGCGCTTGCAGGTACGTTGATTTGTGGCAAAGCCTGTCCGGGCGTTCTTCCAGGCTATCCTTGTTCGCCCAGTTGTCCCGGCTGATCGGCGGGTTATAGCTCTCAAAATTCCAGTACTTTGAGCCGCCACGCATTGTAGATTGCAGAATGTTTCGAATTTCCGCGCGTCCGGCAAACTGGTCTTTTTCCTCAAAGTGCGTCACGGCGATATAGCCGAACGGGACTTTGATAGACTTCATCTTCCTGGGATCATCCGCGCCACGGAACATGATCTTCTGGCCCGTCGGCTTATAGATCAGCTCCATTGGGGAAACCTTCGCTTCCCAATACGCCGCCATTCCCAGTTCACCGATTGCCCAGATATACTGCGCGTACACGCTGTCACGAATGGTATTTGCCACCTTACGCAGCACCAGCGCGTGTGTCCCCGGATTGTTTATCAGCAGCAGGGGGACGAGTACAGACACCGTGGAGGACTTCAGTGAGCCGCGCCCACCGCTGAAATCGTAGTGTGTGTGCCCATGCAGGAACACGTCATGCGCTACGTCGTAGAATGCGGGGCCGATTTTTTCGGACAGTCTAATTTTAGACATCGATAACCACCGTCACGCCATCATCACTATTGCCCCCGGTTTTCTCTTGCATCATCGCCCATTTATCAATCAGCGTCCCAAGCGCCGTGGTGATCTGGCTCGGCGTCGCCTCCGCCAACTTCTCCGGATCGTTCAGCGCCGCAAGGCCCTTGCCAATGATTTCGCACACCACTTTTTTCTGGCTCTCCATGTAGGCCAGCACGTCGGCGGTGTTTTCTTCCTTTTTTTGTGCGGCTTTTTGCTCGAAATCGTCGCTTGCTTCAACAACGCGCTTTACGGTGGACGCATTTACTTTGTTTTTTCTTGCCGTGGCACGATAGCTGCCGCTTTCCAGATAGTCCGCCAGTATTTTCTTTTTCTGCCGGTCTGTCAGACGCGCAGCCATTGTCACCACCTCGCCGCTTTTATTTGCTACCAGCCCCCGCCCCTTGGCCTTACATAGCAGACATTACCCACCCCGAAGGGCTACTCTATGCCCGCAAGGGGCGCGTGATACTTACACAGTCTCCGGCGCTGCGCTCTGTTTGGCCTGGCCTACACAACGGCCTAATCTCTCGATTGCCGTCACCACACCACATCCATTTACCGCCTCAGCCTCCTCGCAAAGACAGCAGCGCCGGATAACCACGGAACTTTTCAGCCCTGCGCCGGTATGTCGGTCGCATCCGTTTCTTTTACACAAGCCGGGTCCAGCTAAATAATAAATACTTCGCCCTGCCGCTTACATACAGCGCACAGGGAAGGCTCGTTATCGGACTTACGCAATCATAGCTGCCGGGGCGTGATACCATACGCATTGTGCAGACGGCAGGATTTGAACCTGCGAACCCGATACTCTACACGGAGCTGCATCCACCCAGCTTCCGTCTGCAAACGTCTCCCCTGGGACACATCGTTGAGAGGTGCGGGGAGTTCTGTCATGTTTGCGCACGTCTCCGTGCTGCCCGCTGAGGGGCCTGATTTTGGCCGTCTTGCCGCTTAGATTATCTTACGACCTCGGGTCCGACGCCACACAGGCGCTTCGGACACAATCCACAGACACGTCCATCGAGATAGGGAGCTCGCTCCCCCGCGTGCGTAGTTTTCAGCGACCATTCCTGGGTAGGGACTATGACGGCCAGCCCCTTACTTTGTGCCACGATTTCTCAGGCTCTCGAAGTCCCGTTGCGTCGTGGCTCGCGCGCCCTCTCATTGTGGGCTATCCGGCGTTGCTCTCCGTCGTGTCGCAGTTACTATCGGTCTGTGTTCCGTCCGGCTTGCACGGAAGGGAGCGGCCCTGCATCAAACACGCTGTGCCGCATGAGAAGTGCGACCTCTCGGCCCTGATCGTTGGGCTGCATCGTGCGTGCGGCATATTCCCGTGCGGCAGAAGGAGGACGGACCACCGCACGGGCGACAGAAAGGGAAGTGGGAGGTGGAAGGAATATCCTCCCATCTCCCACTGTAACACAAGTCAATGGCTTTTTAAGGCCAACTTTTAGTCCAAGAGCCCTCTTTTTTTGGCAACAAGAAGGATAAACTCCGTATGCCACCGGCGGGCGGTACGCTCTGAGCAATGCACTTCCAGCGCAGCTCCCTCCAGGGTATGCGTCCGCTCCCAAAACACGATCCGCACAAGCCAGATACGCTCCTTGCCGCCATTCATGGCTTCCGTCTGCTCTACCGCATCCCGGACCGCCTGATACTCCGCGATCTGGGAGGCGGACGCCGGGGCAAACTTCCCTCCGTTATACTGCCGGATGATCGCTTTGACATATCCCCACCAAGGATATCTTGGCTTGCTCATGTACACCTCCTCAGTACGGCTTCTTCCGCTTATTGGGCGGCAGTTTGTTCTTTTTGCGCCACTTCCACACAACGCAACCGGAGCACTCAGCTTCCTCGCCAATTTCCCGATCATTCATTCCTCGCTCGTACAGCTTCCGCACTAAATCAAAGTCGATCGGCGCCCGGACAACCTTCGGCGGCTTCTCAACCTTTTTCTTCTTCGGCTCGAAAAACGGGCAATCGTCAGGGTCGGCTATCGTTTTGACCTCCACTCCATTTGGCAAAACTTTTTTCACGATTTTGCAATGGCCGGTGTTTTTGAGGTAATCACAGTACCCGGCGTAGCCGCTGAGGTTGCGATGGATACACCCCTTGCATTTAATCGCCATAGTACGCCTCCATATACGCCAGGACATTGGAAGCATAGGTGCTTTTCCCTGGCTTTCCGCTGTTGTAGGCTGTCAGTGCCTCTTCCAGCGGATATTTCCCCAGCAGCTCCGCCAGATAATCGCAGCCCACTCGGAAATTGCCGTAAGGGTCCGTAAGATCTGTCACGCCCAGGCGAGCCATCCGGTCCTCGTGCCAGCGCCGCTGCACCTGCATATAGCCCACGCTGCGCCCATCGTCGCCCGTGACATTTCGAAACTCCGTCTCCTGCCGGATTACAGCCAGAGCCAGCTCATAGGGGATGCCGGTTTCCTCGCAAGCGGCCCGGAGGAACGCCTGGGTATCGCCGTCGAGTGGGACGTCCTCTCGGAAGTAGCCGGAGGCGTAAAGCGCCGCCTCGATATACTCGTTCTCGAAATCCTCTTTCAGTTCCTCGATCACGCACTTCGTGCGTTCCTCCGCCTCTTCCGTGTCTTCGGCGGCTTTGGCGGGCCAAAAAAGCATCAAGCCCACCACAACCACAATCCATACGATGTACGCTATCTCCCAAACATTTCGTTTCATTTTTTCGCCAGCCTTTCGAGGACGTGCCGGATTACATCGCCGCCGTAGGAATTTTTAGTAAGCTCCAAAAACTCCTCCAGCGTCATAGTGCCGTTCTCCACATCGATCCCGTGATCTTTGGCAAACGCTTGCCGCCCCATATCGCAGCTCCCGGTAAGGCGATGGTGCCAATCATAAAAATGTTGGTTGGGATATTTCTTTCCGGGCTCGGTTTCACCCAGAAAAGCGCTGATTCGCGCCTCTTCCGGCATGTCTTCAAAGAGCTTATCCCGCAAGGCTTCCATTGCTCCCCGAAGCGTTTCCCCGTGGGCGAAAAGATTATCCTGCTTTGCCACATAGCACGGAGTGAGTGTTAAATCGCCATTAAGGATTGCCCCGTGAGCGACGTTGCCATGGATGGAATAAATCAGCGTGGGCGTTCCATCAATTTGATAGACGTTTTTGCCATCGACCTGAGTAACGCCCTCGCCCTCGCCCGAGCCCCAGCCC
>ERZ1034855.226-NODE-226-length-28971-cov-13.915929_pt1 | contig 28971 bp, 23 predicted proteins | sample MGYA00520699_ERZ1034855 | MGnify/ENA primary metagenome ERZ1034855 (study PRJEB33766, sample SAMN09781730) | gut metagenome | biome: gut microbiome | host: Homo sapiens | place: Madagascar | study: EMG produced TPA metagenomics assembly of the PRJNA485056 data...
TATTTATATATAGTGGCATATTATGATTGATATATTATAGGGATTGGGGTATGATTCCGGGGCGCGGACGTGGTATCATTCGCCCCAGGAGAAAGGGCGGTGAAATACATGGGTGCGCCTGGATATTATAAAAAATGGCTGGAACCGGACGGCCTGATGATGCTGGCCGCCTGGACTAGGGATGGGCTATCGTACAAACAGATCGCCGAGGATAAAATCGGCGTGAAATATCAAACGCTGCGCGAATGGATCAATAAATATAAACCGATAGCGGACGCTGTAGCACGCACGCGCGATATGGTGGACGCGGAGGTGGAAAACGAACTGTTCCGCCGCTGCCACGGGTACACGGCCACGGAAAAACGGGCCGTGAAGGTCAAGCGCGTGGAATACGACCCGGAGACGGGCAAACGCGTCAGGGAGTGGGAGGAAATCCTGCTGGCGGACGAGACGGTGCATGTACCGGCGGATGTGCGGGCCCAACAATTCTGGCTGGCCAACCGCAAAAACGCGCGGTGGGCGTTTAAGCCGGAAGCGCCTGCGCCTGAAGAAGACGGCAAGGAGACGGGCGTGGTGATGCTTGCGCCGGTGGACGAGGCAGTGGAAACGCCGGTGCAGGATGAGACGGTCAATCTGGCCGTACAGGACGGACAGGGCAGTGCGCAGGTGACGGACAATGGCTGACGTGGTGTGGCGGCCTCAGCCGAAACAGGCGGCGTTTATGGCGCGGCCGGAGTATGAGGCGCTGTATGGCGGGGCGGCTGGCGGCGGGAAGAGCGACGCATTAGTCGCCGAGGCGCTGCGCCAGGTGAATGTGCCACACTATCGCGGGCTGATCCTGCGGCGGACGTACCCGCAGCTGGAGGCGCTGATTTCGCGGAGCCAGGAATTGTATCCCAGGGCGTATCCCCGGGCCAGGTATAACGCCACGGAGCATGTGTGGCGGTTCCCATCGGGGGCGCGGATATTCTTCGGCAGCATGCAGCGAGAGGCGGATAAATATGCATATCAGGGAAAACCGTATGATTTCATCGGCTTCGACGAATTGACACATTTTACCGACAGCCAGTACATGTATCTGATGTCGCGTAACAGACCCACTGGTGCAGGGACGCGCATCTACATTCGGGCGACGGCAAACCCTGGCGGCGTGGGCCACGGATGGGTCAAATCGCGTTTCATCGACCCGGCCCCGCCTATGACGCGGATACGGTCGGCCTATCAGGTGGTTGACCCGGCGGGCAACACGCGGCAGATGATGCGGGATCGGATATTTGTCCCGTCGACGGTGTTTGACAACGCGGCGTTGCTGGCCAACGACCCAAACTATCTGGCGACGCTGGCGATGCTTCCGGAGGCAGAGCGGGACGCGCTGCTGTATGGCGACTGGGCCAGCTTCGAGGGCCAGGTGTTCCGGGAGTGGCGGGATGATCCGGCCCACTATCGGGACAGGCTGTGGACGCACGTCATTGCGCCGTTCGACCCGCCGAGGCACTGGGTGTGTTGGCGGGGGTTCGATTTCGGTTACGCAAAACCTTTTTCCGTCGGCTGGTACCTGGCCGACGAGGAAGGAAAACTGTACCGCGTCCGGGAATTCTACGGCTGCACGGGGCAGCCGAATCACGGCGTGATGATGCACCCGGCGGAGATTGCGCGGAACATCGCGGAAATCGAGAAGACTGATCCGCTGCTGAAGGGCAGGCAGATACTGGGCGTGGCTGACCCGTCGATATTCGACGAGAGCCGGGGGCAGAGCGTGGCGTACATGATGGGGCAATCGCCCAATTTTGTGTTATGGACGCCTGGCGACAACACGCGGCTGGCGGGGCTGCAGCAGTACCATTATCGGCTGGCATTTGACCACAACGGCGAGTGCATGTTCCAGGTGTTTAACACCTGCAAACATTTCATCCGCACCCTGCCCACGCTGGTGTACGACGAAAAGCATGTGGAGGACGTGGATACCAGCCTGGAAGATCACATCTACGACGAGTGCAGGTATGTGCTGATGGAAAACACTATCAGTCCGAGGCGGGCGGAAGCGCCGACGCCGAAGCCGTTCGACCCGCTGAGCAGCGACGACACGATATTTTTGAGGTGATAGTATGGCAAAAAGGAAGCCGATGGACAGGAATCAGACGGAGATGCAGCCTGGCATGCAGGCGACGGATCCGGGGGCAGGTGACCCGATGGCTATCCCTGCCATGCGGGCGGAAGGGCCTGCACTGCCTGACGGGCTGGCTCCTGCCGGGCCCGGGGACGTGACCATGGGCCTGCCGGTGACGGTGCACGTGGGCCAGGAGCAACTGCTCAAGGCGCGGAGCATCCTGGAGCGATACCGGGCGGGGAAGTCTCGGCAGGACGCGCGAGTAATCGCGTGTGAGCAGTGGTGGAAGCTGCGGCACTGGGACTATTTCGACAGGGCGGGCAACGAGCTGGACAACCGGCCCACGTCGGCCTGGCTGTTCAATTGCATCATTTCCAAACACGCGGACGGCATTGAGGCCTTCCCGGAACCCAACATCCGGCCCCGGGAAGTAGGCGACAAGGACGAGGCCAAGCGGCTGAGCAGCATTGTGCCGGTGATCCTGGAGCAGAACGATTTCGAGGAGACGTATTCCGACGTTTTGTGGCAAAAGCTGCAACAGGGCACGGGCATTTATGGCGTGTTCTGGGACAAAGACAAGCTGGGCGGCCTGGGCGATATTGCGATTCGCAAAATTGATGCGCTGAATATTTTCTGGGAACCGGGGATCAGCGACATCCAGAAGTCGCGGCATGTGTTTACCACGGAGCTGGTGGACATTGACCTGATCAAGGAGATGTACCCGGAGCAGGTGGGCGACAAGGTGCTGACGGGCAAGTCTGAGCCGCAGAAGAAGTACATCTACGACGACTATGTGGACACCACGGACAAAGCGCTGGTGGTGGACTGGTATTACCACAAGGGGCACGTGTTGCATTACGTGAAGTTTGTGGACGACATTGTGCTGTACGCCACGGAGGACGACCCGCAATGGGCGGAACGGGGACTGTACGACCACGGCATGTACCCTTTTGTATTCGACCCGCTGTTCCCGATTCACGGATCGCCTGCCGGGCATGGGTACATCGACGTTGCGAAATCTGCCCAGACCACCATCGACCGAATGAACCAGGCGCTGGAGAAGAATGCGCTGATGGGCGCGACGCCCAGATATTTCGTGCGGGGCACCGGCGGCGTGAACGAGAATGAGTTCGCTGACTGGACGAAGCCCTTTGTGCACGTGACCAATGCCAATTTGGGCGAGGACGACATACGGCCCATTGAATTACCGGCGCTGAATAGCAATTACCCAGTGCTGCTACAGTACAAGGTGGAAGAGCTGAAGGAGACCACCGGCAACCGGGACGCGGCCAACGGCGGAACATCGGCAGGCGTGACGGCGGCCAGTGCCATCGCGGCTATGCAGGAGCAGGCAGGCAAGACCAGCCGGGCCAGCACCATGGGCGCATATCGGGCGTATCGCCGGTGCATCAACATGGTAATTGAACTGATTCGTCAGTTTTACGACCTGCCCAGGCAGTTCCGGATCACCGGCGAGGGCAACCAGGAGGAATTTGTCACCTACGACAACAGCGGCATTAAGCCCCAGTACCAGGGCATGGACATGGGCATGGACATGGGCTACAGGCTGCCGGTGTTCGACGTGGAAGTCACGGCCCAGAAAATGACGGCCTACACCAAAGTAAGCCAGAACGAGCTTGCCTTGCAGCTGTTCCAGTTGGGCGTATTGAACCCGCAGAATTCTGACCAGGCGCTTGCGCTGCTGGACATTATGGACTTTGACCACAAGGACGTGATCGAAGACAAGGTGCGGCAGAACGGCACCATGTACCAGATGTTGGCCATGTATCAGCAGATCGCCTTGCAGCTTGCGACGCAGGCAGGGCGCGGAGACATCGCCGAGGCGCTGGCGCAGAACGTCATGGGCACGCAGCAGGGATTGTCCGGCGCGGCGGTGTCCGGCCAGAGCAGCGTCACCAACGACGAGGTGCGGGACAGCGCGACGCAGGGGCTGCAGGGCAAGGAGCACCCATTTGTGCGAAAATCCAGGGCGCAGGCAGAGGCCAGCACCCAGCCGCAGTAAGCCATGATCCGGTGCGTGATTGACAAAAACCGATTCAGGATGCAGGTCAGCGGACATGCAGGATACGGGCCAATTGGCAGCGACATTGTATGCGCGGCGGCTTCCATCCTGACGGCGACGGCCCAGGTGGAATTGTACAGGATAACAGGCTTCCAGGCCGAGGACAACGGGGAGACGGTGGACATGATCTGCACGCCCACCCCGGCGGAATGTGGCAGGGCGATGCAGGCGATGGACATTATCGCCAATGGGTTCCGGCTGCTTGCGGGCCAGTACCCTGAAAACGTGTCAGTGACAATCAAATAACGGATTCCCCGGGGGTCTACCCTTCCCGGGGAATTTTGTATGATACAGGCAATGGGTCGCACCCTTGGCCTGAAGGCCGAACAGCAGAGGAGGAAAAGAAAATGGCAATGGACTTTGAAAAGCTGCTGAACCTCCAGCGTTTCGCCGACGGCGCGGGCGACGGCGGAGGAGAAGGCGGCGCGGGCGTTGATGGGGTGGCCGCCGCACCCGCAGAGCTTCCGGCACCTACCCACCGGCGCAGACGGGAAAATCCCCTGGCGAACGTCAAGTACGGCGTGGACGCTCAGGCGGAAGCGTCTGCCGGTGAACAGACCGAAGCACCCCCGGAGGAAAGCTTTGACGAGCTGATTAACGGCAAGTACAAGGCGGACTTCGACAAGCGGGTGCAGGGCATTGTACAGAGTCGTTTGCGGGCCAGCAAGGCCAACGAAGAGCAGCTGGGCAAGCTACAGCCCATTGCAGACATGTTGGCAGAGCGGTACGGGACGGATGATCCCGATGCGCTGATGCAGGCATTGGCAGACGACAAGGCCCTTTACGAGGCCGAGGCCGTGGACAAGGGAATCCCCGTTGACCTGCTGATGCAGACCAAGCAGCTGGAACGCCAGCAAAAAATGTTGGACAGACAGCAGCAGGAGATTGCTCAGCGGAATCAGGCGGAACAGGAGTATGCCAATCTGTTGCAGCAGGCGGCGGCATTAAAGGCCGTGAACCCTGCCTTTGACCTGGATGCGGAGATGGCCAACCCCGCATTTGGGAGGATGGTGCTCCAGCCGCCCATGGGCAGCGGAATCCCCCTGGAAAGCGCGTACTACGCAATCCACCACAAGGAAATCGAGGCCGCACAGCGCCAGCAGCACATGCAGGTCACTCAGTACGCCGTAGCGCAGACGCAGCAGAAGGTTGCCAATGCCATCGCTGCAGGCCAGAGACGGCCCAGCGAAAACGGCGCGACAGGCGCTTCCCCGGCCATTAACAAGGCCGACCCCAGGAGCCTTACCCGGGCAGACCGGGAAGAAATCCGAAGACGGGTACGAAACGGAGAACGCATTGTATTCTGACCTGCCAACCATGACAGCGAAAGGACGATGTGTATGACCTATATTCTTTCCCAGTATACCAACCTGCATCAGCCAATGCCGGTGCTGAACCTGCAGCGATTTGCCGATGCGGGCACCAACGTAATCCGTACCACCACCCAGGTAAACGCCTACACCGGCGCTACCGGCGCGGATTCCGGTATGTCTTCCACCATGAAGACGTACTACGATACGGAGCTCCTTGAAAATGCAAGAGACAAGCATTATTTCGCCCAGTTTGGACGCAGGCAGCCCCTTCCCCGGGGCCGAGGCAAAGTAATCGAGTGGCGCAAGTGGAACACCATGCCCAATGCCGACATCCTCACTGAAGGCGTAATCCCCACCGGCAAGACCTTTGGGCAGACGTACATCACCAGCGGCATCAAACAGTACGGCATGTACGTCACCATTTCCGATCAGCTGGAGCTTCACGCCCTGGACGACGTGATTATGGGCGCCACCGAGGAACTGGGCGCCTCTGCCGGCAACACGCAGGACATTGCCATCCGCAACGTGCTGTGCGAGGGTACCAACGTCATGTACGCGGATACCACCGGCACGGACGGCAAGGTTACCGCTACCCCTACCAGCCGTTACGGCCTTTCCGGCAATAACAACAAGCTCACTCCTGACACCGTCAACAAGGCCGTAACGGCGCTTAAGAAAATGAAAGCGCCCACCATCAACGGCAAGTACATCGCGCTGATCCATCCCAGCGTCACCTACGACCTGCGGAACAGCGAGTATTGGATCGAGGCCCACAAGTACGCCCGGCCCGAAGAGATGTACAACGGCGAGATCGGCGAGCTGCACGGCGTGCGCTTCATCGAGACCGACACGGCCCCCGTATTCAAGGGCGGCAACCTGGCGGGCAGCACCGCCTACCTGACCCTGGGTGCGTACTCCAGCTCCGGCAGCGGCAGCGCCAACAAGGGCGAGGCTACCAAGTACCAGGCGACGGTTACCGATAGCATCACCGAGGCGCTGATTGGCCGCTGGGTGCATGCCTACGACGCAAGCGCTACCGCCTGCGTTGGCACGGCGAAGATTGTTGGTATCAACTCCACCAGCAAGTACGTGTTCCTGTCCAACGACGTGGGCCTGACGTTTGCTTCCGGCGACTTGCTGTATCCCGGCGAAGGCACGCTGGATTCCAGTCAGAACGTGCAGGCGGTGTACGCCACGTTCTTTTTCGGCAAGGACGCCTACGGCATCATCGACCCCGACGGCGCTGGCATGGAGATGATTATCAAGTCCAAGGAGCAGGCTGGCGGCCCCCTGAACCAGTTCAGCACCGTGGGCTACAAGTTCTCCGGCGGCACGAAGATCCTATATGAGGATCGTATGCTGCGGGTGGAAAGCTGCTCCAGCTACTCCACCAGCGACAGCGGCAACTACGGGCCCCTGGCCTACGCAACCTGACGACCGACAGGGGCGGGATCACCCCGCCCCATTCTTTTTTAGGAGGATGAAAACATGGCAGCGAAAGTAACGGCAGCGGAACAGACCCAGGAAGTACGCCGCGACCCGATGAAGGAAATGGTTGACGTGTTCCTGACCAAGGGCGGTCCGGGCGAAGCAAACTTCCAGCTTGTTTGCCTGAACGGCGTACCCTTCCAGGTGCCCAGAGGCAAGCGCGTATCTGTTCCCCGGCCCATTTACGAGATTCTGGCCCGGAGCGAGGACGCCCGGGAATACACCGACGCATTTGACGAGGCCAATGCCCAGGTGATGGAGGAGCGTGTGTAAAGCATGACCATCGCGGAAATCATTGCCAAGGTTGACGCCATTAAGCCCAACAAATTCACGGAGGCGCAGAAGATCGGCTGGCTGTCCGATTGCGACAGCGTGATTTTCAAGGACGTGATTTCCACGCACGAACGGCAGGACGGAGACCCGGAGACCTTCTCCGGGTACGCCGCCGACGTGGACAAAAACACCAAGCTGCTTGTGGACACGCCCCACGACCAGCTGTACCGGTATTACCTGGAGATGCAGATCGACCAGGGCAACATGGAAATGGCCAAATACAACAACAGCGCGGCCCTGTACAATCAGTGGCTTGCCAACTATGCGGGGTATTACAACCGCACGCATATGCCGAAGAGCGTGAAGGCGTTCACGTATTGAGGAGGTGGGCCGGATGTACTGGCCGGAACTGACCGAGACCTCCCGGACGCGTTACATGACAAGCGTGTTCGGTGGCCTCAATCACAACCTGAAAATCAATGACGGCGAGTGGTACGACGAGAAAAATTTGAGCGCGTCGCACTACCCGCTTTTTTCACAAAGAGCCAGGCGCGGTGCGGTACTGACAGCTGAAAATCCGCTGGGCATGCTGGCCAAGGATGCGCTGATGTACATCGACGGAAGTACGCTGTACTTCAATGGGCTCCCTGCATCCGGGGTGACGCTGGACGCGGACAAAGTGCCAAAGCAGATGGTTTCCATGGGCGCATACGCCGTTATCTTCCCGGACAGGGTGTACGTCAACACCAAAGACCTGACGGACTGCGGCAGCCTGGACGCGGCGTATACCAGCGTTGGCAGCATCAGCTATACGCCCTGCACCTTGGACGGCGCGGCCATTACGCCTACAGTTTCCGATACGGAACCGGCTTCCCCCAGCGTGGGCGACTACTGGGTAGATACCAGCGGCAGCAAGCATATCCTCAAGGTGTACACTTCCACATTGGGCTGGCAGGAGATCGCCACGACGTATGTCAAGATCGGCGCGAAGGGCATTGGCACAAATTTCGGAGAGTACGACGGGATTACCATTTCCGGCGCGGAGGTTGACGGCCTGAACGGGGACTATGTGTTGTACGGCGTGAGTACTGACTACGTTATTGTTGCGGCGCTGATTGACCAGGCCACAAACCAGACTACCGGCAGCATCTCTTTGAAGCGGGAAGCGCCGGAGATGGATTATGTGTGCGAGGCCAACAACCGGCTGTGGGGCTGCAAGTACGGCTTTGTGGATGGGCAGACCATTAACGAGATTTACGCCTGCAAGCTGGGCGATTTCAAAAACTGGCGGTGCTACATGGGCCTTTCCACGGACAGTTATGCCGTATCCCTGGGTACAGACGGGAAATTTACCGGCGCGATTACCCTACAGGGATACCCGCTGTTTTTTAAGGAAAGCTGCATCCACAAGATTTACGGCAGCATGCCCAGTCAGTACCAGGTGAACACCACCATGTGCCGGGGCGTGATGGACGGATGTGCGGAAAGCCTGTGCATTGTAAACGAGCGATTGTATTACAAGAGCCGAAGCGACGTGTGTGTGTACGACGGCAGTCTGCCCACGGGCATATCCGATGCATTGGGCACGGACAGCTACGATAGCGCGTCGGCAGGCGCTCAGGGAAGCGTGCTGTACATCTCCATGCGCAACGTGGCGACGAATGCATGGAGCCTGTTTACCTACGACACCAGCAAGTCTATCTGGCACAGGGAGGACGGCACACATGCATCCCGCTTTGCGGCGGTGCGCGGGGACTTGCTTTACATCGATGCGGACACGGACAGGATCATGTCTGCAACGGGCATGAGCGGTGATGCGGAAGACGCTGTATCCTGGAGCGCTGAAAGCGGCATGATGGGCTACGAAATGGCAGACCAGAAATACACCAGCCGATATTGCCTTCGGGCAAAGCTGGCGGCGGGCGCGTCGATTACCCTGAAGATCGAGTACGATTCCGACGGCGTGTGGTATGACCAGGGCACCTGGACGGGAGCGGCGGGCACTGGCAGCATCGGCAGCGTTACCATGCCGGTTATCCCCCGCCGGTGCGACCATTTCCGGGTACAGGTCAGCGGCACGGGCGACGTGAAACTATACAGCATTGCCAGATACTACGAGGGAGGCAGCGACCAGGCATGGCGATAATCAATCTCACCCCGCCTTCTGCTACGGGCGGACAGGCGGAACAGGTGCGAAACCTGTACAGTTATCTTTACCAATTGACAGACCACTTGAATGCGGCGTTTGTAGCGCTGGACGCCGGGGGCAGCGATGCTTCCGGCGCTTCTGTATTCGCTGGAAGTACATCCGGCGGAATGAGCGCGGATCAGGCCCGGCAATACAACGAGCTGAAGGCACTCATTATCAAGACCGGTACGGTGACCAAGGAATATGCCGATAAGCTTGTAGCGTCGCTGGACAGCGTGTACATTGCGCAAAGCGAGTGGGGCACATACGAAGAGCAGATACATCAGGACATCGAGGCTACAGCCAGCGGGATCGTGGAAAGCTACAATTTCCAGAGCCAGATTGACGCGCTGGACAACTATCGGATAGAAGCGTCCGGGTACATCCTGCGTGGCATTATCGGATACGACGAGGACAATGTGCCAATTTTTGGCATTGCCATAGGCCAGGACTTGAAAACCACCGAGGTTACCATTGACGGCGTGACCTACAAACAGGTGGACATGACCAAGAACCTTGCAACCTATACGGCAGACGGGATCACCTTCTGGCTGAACGGCGTGGCTGTAGCACGGCTGAATCAGCAGGAGCTTTCCATTACCCGAGCGGTGATTACAGAGAAGATTACCCTGGGCGACTGGGAGATTGCAACCAACGGCACGGGGATCAACACGCAGGTGGGTACGGCGCTGGACATCAGCGGCAACAGCGCCATTACGTCCCTTGTGTCCGGGCAGGAGGGCATGCAGACCCAGATCACCCAAAACGCGGAATCCATCAGCGCCAAGGCCAGCCAAACCGAGGTGGACGAACTGACGGGCCGGGTGACGCAGACTGAATCGGACATTGAGGCGGTTCCGGGGAAAATTTCCCTTGCGGTAAGCCAGGTGCAGGTGGGCGGACGGAACTACGTGCTTAACACCGGTGAGGCATATGTGGCAGAATCTGATGGCAGCGAACGGACGTGGCTGTTTCCGTGGAAATGTGCGAGCGCGGATATAGCCCACAGCCTGTACGGGAAGACGATTACCATATCGTTTGATTACGACCAGGCGATTACGTCGGGCGATTTCCGCATACAGGTGCATAATACGTGGGGGCAAATCAAAGAATTCACGGCAGGAACAGCCACGGCCCAACGTTTTGAGGGAACCTTCGACCTGCCGGTACCGGACACGTTTGCAGAGAATGACCCAGATGTGGTGATCTACATTGACGGCACATGGAACGGCAGCGTGACGTTCCGGAACCTGAAACTGGAAATTGGCAACAAGGCCACGGACTGGACGCCTGCCCCGGAGGACGGGTACAAATCCAGCTATATCGAGATTCGGGATGACCACGTGGACATCAGAACGGGGGGCACGTTCCGGGTGGCCTCCGGCGATGTGGACATTTCCACCAGCAAATTTTCGGTATCGATTATGGACGAAGCGGGCGGAGAAGATGAGCTGCTGACCATCGACGCCACGGGGGTACGGGCGGCGAATCTCAGCGCCCCCAACGTGGCCATGCGCTATGACGGGCCGTGGCAGATCATCGTCAACAGCGGCGCCACCAGCGCACAGGTGGAATCCGGGAGTTACGTACGCAGCATGCAGGAGGCCTTCGACCGGCTGAACGACCGGTTTCTGCCGTACTACGCGGAAGTGAAGCTGGAAACCGACACGTATGAGAACGTGAGTATCCACGGGATTTACGCGGGAAACGCATCGCTGGCAATCGTTGGGCAGGGGCACACGGTGTACGGACGAATCACCATAAGCAACATAAACGCGTATATGCGTGCAATTAACCTGAAGGCCTGCAATGCCAATGGCGACGTGTGGTGGATCGATAACTGCCGGTACGTCTCCCTGAACACCTGCACGGCGGAAGGGTATTCCACGGCAAGCGCAGGATACCACATCGACAACGGGTCGGTGGTGACATTCGGAAGCTGCGAGGTATACAACTGCGTAACCGGCGTGGACGCGGGCTGGGGAACCAACATCGACATCGCAGTCATGAAGGGCACGACCACTCAGTACGCCTACAAGGTATTCGGCACGCGGATTACCAACAGTGGGAGCAGGCCATCCGGGGGCTGGACGGGCATGAATTTCATGGCCGCGCCGGGCGATTTGACTACGGTTGCCGTGGATACCGGCAGCGCGGTAACGCCTGCAGTAACAAGCACGGTAACCTTCAACCCCACTGCCACAGGCACCTATAGTACTTTCTGGTGGACGAGCGACAACAATATCCGCCAGGGATACAGCAACAATCGGCGGAACAAAGGCGGAATTTTCTATAGCATCAGCGGTATTCCCGGCGGCGCGACGCTGAAAACCATTTCACTGACCTTGACGCGCCTGAAGTTTGGAAAGGGTGCGCCGGTGCAGGTAAAGGTCTACGGCACGACGTCGACCGGAAAGAGCGGAAACCCTGCACTGAGTACGGACGCATTTGTGCTGGGCGCAATCGGCTACAACGCCACGGCGACTTTCGCATTGCCCGCAGGATTGGCCGAGGGTCTGTTCAACGGCACTTACCATGGTATCATCCTGTATGCGGATGACACCGGCGTAATGAGCGGCAAAAACTACAGCACCAACTACGCCACGTTTTCTCCCACGGCCCCGATTTCCATAACCTACGAATCCTGAGGAAGGTGACGAAATGGCATATACTACCACAAAAAAGCCGGAAGAACTGATTGCGGGGGTGCAGTCCCCTGTTACCGGCGAAACCAGGATCGCACAGCCTGCGCCGGGCAACGAACGAAGCGTGCAGAATCCTGTCGCTCAGGCTGCTACGCAGGCGACAGCTAAGCCCCAGGCGGCAGTTAAGACGGATGCGCCCAGCGTGGCCAGCGGCATGAATCAGCCTGCTGCGCAGTCTGTCCAAAGCAATCAGGGGAACACGGCAGACGTGTCCGGGCTGCTGAATCTCCCGGGCGTGTCCGACAGCACCAAGCAGGCCATTGGCGGATTGGTTGCCAACGGCTACACGCCCAGCCAGAACGTGACGGACGCCATGAACGAACTGAACGGCATTATCGCCAAACAGCCGTCTGCCTTCCAGAGCCAGTACATGGGCCAGCTTTCCAGCATCCTCAACCAGATTTTGGGACGCGGCAGCTTCCAGTACAACGCGGCCAGTGACCCGATGTATCAGATGTATGCCCAGCAGTACCAGCAGCAGGGGAAGCAGGCCATGCAGGATACCATGGGCCAGGCGGCGGCCCTGACCGGCGGATATGGCAGCAGCTATGCCAGCACGGCAGGCAACCAGGCGTATCAGCAGTACCTTACCCGGCTGAACGACAAGCAGACTGATCTGTACAATCAGGCGCTTTCTGCATACAACCAGGAAGGCGACCGGCTGCAGCAGCAATACAGCCTGCTGAACGACGCGTACAACAACGAATATGGCAGATGGCAGGACGAGCACTCCCGGTGGCAGAATGAGCTTGCCAACGCCCAGAACCGGTACGACACGGAGCGGAACTTTGACTACGGCAAGTATCAGGACGACTTGAGCTATTGGCAGAGCATTGCCAATGCGGAAAACAGCCAGTACACCAACGACCGGAATTATTACTACAATTACCTGATGAGCATGATTCAGGCGGGCAAAACGCCCAGTGCGGATTTGATTGCCCGGAGCGGGCTTTCCGAAGAGGACGTGAACGCGCTGTTGTCCCTGTACCTGCCCAAGAAGAGCAGCAGCAAGAAGAAGAGCGGCGGCAGCGGAACGACGACGAAAACCAACCCGAATGCTGCGGCAATTGTAGGGGCAGTTGTAAACGGCACGGTTCGAGGAAACGGCAGCAGCGGCATTTCTCCTTCTGCCGTCTTTTCCACGAACAGGCTTGTCGCCGACATAGTCAATCGCTACCGCCGAAATTCCAGCCGATAACCAAGGAGGCAAGGCATGGCAGACAAAAAGAAGAAAATCAACAGCGCCATTTCCGCCGCAGGACGCGCCGCTTCCAAAACCAGTTCCAATGTGGCAGACCAGTTGAAAAAGAAAAGGAAGTCGGCCCAGCAGGCGGCCCAGATGCAGGAATCCCAGAAGAACCTTCCCTCCTGGTACGGCAGCATTGACACCAGCAAGCCTCGCGTGCAGCAGCGCAGCACCACTTCCACGTCGAAGGGCAGAAGCGTATTTGCCCCGCAGCAGCAGACGACGACCCAGACCGCCAGCCCCGCAGGCAGCATGTGGCCCATTGTGCCCAAGAAGACCAGCGCGGGCCTGCCGTCCCTTGCTCAGGTATACGGTGCGCCTTATCGCAGTGACCTCGCAGCGTATATACCCAGCCGTAGATCGCAGGGGACGCTTGACCCTTCTGACGTTACCGGTGTGCATTACGCCGAATGGATGTCTGACATGGCGGATCAGAAGGCTTTTGACGAGTACCGTCAGCAAATGGTGCAATCTGCAAAGCCGCAGAGGAAATACCAGCAGCACTACAATTTTGAGAATGACCGCAAACGGGTAGAACGGCTTGAGTATCAGCTCCGCTTCGAAAACAATCCCGAAGAGCGCCAGCGGATGCAGGGAGAAATCGATACCATCCTTGCCAGCGCTGGAACACACAGCCCGGAAGCAAACGAGTACGCCCGGCAGTACTATCAGGAGAAGCAGGACAGGGCGGACAGGAGCGCGGCCAGGAGACGCGACCAGGCGAATGCGGCAATGACTATAGTTGACCAAATTCGAAGTGGAAATTACGACTGGAGCCGGGAGAGCGACGAAGGAGAGCAACGCCTTGTTGCCGGATTGCAAGCCGCGAAGGAAAGCGGAAATCAGACGGTAATTTCTGCATACGAAAGAGCGCTGGAAGAATATCGGAAAAATCCTGGATTGTATGCGGGAAATGCTGTTTCTGATGAAGAGAAACAGGCAACATCTGACCGATATTTGAAACGCTCTGACATGCTTTCCGATCTGACGCAGGAGGCAATAAGCGAACGTGATGCCGCCAGGCGCGGCGTATACCAGTCCAAGGCGAACCAGTACTACCTTGACATGGACAGGAGGTTTGGGTTCACTGCGGCTTCCCAGCAGCCGGATTTTAAGGAAGAATCCAAGGCTCCCAGGAAAGAATTTACATATCAGAAGGCTATCACCGTGAACGGCAATCCCACGCTTATCAATCAGCCTTTTGAGACTGATTACCATTGGGATTACATGACCGACGAGGAGAAGGCCACGGCGATTTACCTGTTCAATACGAAGGGGGAAGGCACCGCCAAGGCGTATATATTTGACTACCTGGGGCCGGGCATTGACAAGGTTTATGCTCAGGATCAGCAGGCGAAAATTTATGACGAGGTGAGCGGCGCCAGCGGATGGGAGAAGGCGCTTTATTCTGGCGCAAGCGTACTCACCAACGCAGTTTACGCCCCCATGAGTTATCTCAACAACGCCGGGCAAGTGGTGGGCAACCTGATTGCCGACAAGCGCGGGGTGGGCTGGACGCCTGTCAATTCCTATGGCGAGTTTTCTCGGGCGGCCCGCAACACCCGGATCAGCCGTCAGGCAGTTGCGGACAGCATGGGTTCCGTCGGCGCATTTTTTTACCAGACCGGCATGTCCATGCTGGACAACATGATTCTTTTGCCCACAGGCCAGACAGGCACGTTGGGGCTTATGGCGCTGGAAGCGGCAGATGCACAATACGCTGAAGACATTGACAACGGCGTTGATCCGGAAACGGCGGCTATCAGCGGCGCGATTGCGGGCGGCATTGAAGTGCTTACGGAAAAAGTCAGCCTGGAGAACCTGTTCAAGGCTCCCGATGCAGAAAGCTTTTTGCGCGGTTTGGGCAAGCAGGCACTATTCGAAGGCAGCGAGGAAGGCGCAAGCGACGTGCTGAACCTGATTCGCGAGCGGGCGCTTTACGGCGAAACCTCCTATGGTACGACCGAGGAAGAGCATAAAGCATGGTTTAAGCAATTGCTCCTGGACATTGCAGGCGGCGCAGTTTCCGGCGCTGGAATGTATGCGGGATACGGCGGCCCTCAGTATGTCGCCCGCCGGATCGGAGAAACCAAAGCATCCGGACAGCAGGTGCTTGCAAACGACAATGGCGCGGCCCTTGCTCAGGCATACACGGATGCCACCGGCAAAGCCACCAATACTCCCAAGAGCGTATTCCAGACCGGCAGAGTGCTGGGAAAAACGCTGAACCAGGGCGCAAAGAATTACAACGCCACCTACGCCCAGGAGACCGGCGACGCGGCGGTACAGTATTATCAGGACAACCAGCAGAAAGACCAGGAAGCCGACAAAAAGGCCAGCGACACGGTTTACGCGGCGATTCGCAAGGTGCTGGCGGACAAGAAGCTTACCCGGCGGGAGCAGGCGGCCATGGACAGCATCCCCGGGGTGCGAGAAGCTGTTGCGGCCTATCAGAAGGGCGGCTCCATGGAAGGCACCGTCAACCGGGAGGGCAGCACAAAGATCAAACGCGGCATGGAAAATGCGCTGCTTTCCGTGGATCACAACTTGCAAAGCGCGGGCCTGGACAGCAACGTGGAGACGGACATCAAGGCTTCTGAGCGGATGCAGCAGACGGCCCAGGGCGTGCAGGAGGCGGCGCAGGGGCGCAAAGCCATGATGCAGATGCGCGAGGGAGAAAACGCCCAGAGCCAGGTGGACGGCCAGGACGTGGAACTGTTGGGCATGACCGGCGTGGGCGACAAGGCCACCCTGAACGTGCGCGGCCAGGACGGCCAGGTGCAGGAAGTGAACCTGAACGACGTGACCTATGGAAGCGACCGGAAGGCTACGGCTTATGCCATAGGCGCCGACATGGAGAACACGGCGCTTGCCAACAGCTTTGTCGCGACGCTGGCTGACAACCAGGTTCCGGCGCGTGTTGCGGCGGGGATGCAGGCGGCTTACGATTACGCCTACGGTGGGGCGCCCAGCGTGGAATCCCTGAAAGGCAGTATCCTCACCGAGGGACTGAACGACGCGCAGCTGACCCGTGCCTTTGAACTGGGCCAGCAGGCGCGTCAGTCTGCTGTACAGGTTGCCCAGGAAACGAAGATGAAGCAGGCCCTGAAGCAGGCGAATGTGGAGTGGAAGGGCGGCACGGTGGACACTTCCAAGGTGGACGTGGCAATTCTGAACGCCGAACAACAGCGGCAGGTGAACCTTGTGCAGCTTGTGGCCGGGGTGACCGGCATGAATGTGGAGCTTTTCCAGAGCAAAGCGGACGCGAACGGGCGGTATCGCGGGGAGAACGGCAGCTACAACGCGGCGACGAACACCATCCGCCTGGACGTAAACGCCGGGGCATACAATGCAGGCGAGCTTTCCCAGGTGACGCTGCTGCGCACCATGAGCCATGAGTTGACCCACGCATTGCAGCAGAACAGCCCGGCCCAGTACGAGGCGCTGAAGCATGCGGTGCTGGACGTATTGACCAGCAAAAGCGGGGCGAGCATCGAAGAGATGGCGGCCCGGAAGATGGAGCAGGACAGCAGCCTGAAGAAGGCCGACGTGGCGCTGGACGAAGTGGTAGCCGAGGCATGCGAAAACATGCTGCGGGATTCCGACGCCATGGAGCAGCTGATTGCCCGGCATCCTGCGGAAGCGAAGACGTTCCTTGAAAAGGTAAAGCAGTTCTTCACCGATATTGTAAACGCAATTCGCGCGGCGTTTGGGGGCAGCGACACTTTCAGGAGCCGGGAGGCCACGGCGCTGATGCAGCAGGCGGAAGAGTACCTGGATATTTGCGAGAAGTGGTCGAAGGCGTTGCAGGACACGGCGGAAATCAGCGGGCGCATGGATCGTCAGACCAGCGACGGGGATGTGTCTGAGCGGTTCGACAAGGGCAATGAGGATATTCGGTACAGTGTGCGGGATGTAGACGGAAAGAATGTTGTATGGATTTCTGAAAATATTCTTTCCTCGAAACCTAAAAGCCAGAGTATTTCTGATTTTATTGTGGACTATCTTACAAGCCATGTTGGTGAAATGTACTCCATCCTCGAAAGTGGACGGCGTGTCTATCTTGGCGAAGATTTGCCGAATGAATATGCGTGGTCGAAGTATTCGCAGCGCATTCGTAGCCAAAAACGGCGCCTTTATAAGGATAAAGCGAAAGCTATTGCCGGAATCGGCGAGGCGATTAACATTGCGACGAACCGCCGTTGGGAGCCAACGAAGCATTCCAAGAACAAGGACGCGAAGTATGGCATCTACAAATATGATTCTAAAATTGCGTTCCCTGTTTACAATGCAGCAGGTGAAAATACGGGTGTGCATGCGTATGATGTTACACTGGTAATCCGTAATGCGTCTGACGGAAGAAAGTATCTATATGATGTTCAGAATATAAAAAACGATGCTGTTACTGCAGATACTCTCTATTTCAAGAGTATGAGGGCGACTGAAAAAATCGCCCAGCAGGAACGCATCGCTTCTGAGCAAAGTATAGCACCTTCCGACGGTTCTGTCAAGTTCTCTCTGCGTGAGAATGTAGAGCAGACCAAAGATTTGGTTGCGGTGCACAATCTGACGGAAGAGAAACTGTTGAATGCGATGAATCTTGGCGGCTTCCCCATGCCGAGTATCGCGGTCACGAAGTCCAGCATTGGCCACAACACGTTCGGCGACATCTCCCTTGTATTCGGACGGGAAACGATTGACCCCAAGGCCAGTCGGAAAAATAAGGTGTATTCCGCAGACGCGTGGACACCCACGTTCCCGAGAATTGAATACGAGGCAGACACGAGGGCCGGAAAGCGCGTAGACGCCAGAATCAGGGAACTGACAAGCAAGATACCGGCTGACTATCAGAGATACATGTACGAATACGGTGACCTTACCGATCTGCTCAACCGGTACGGCGGCAAGGATGGCATTGTCAAAAAGGCGTTTTCTGACAGCGGCATGCGCGCTGCATATGTGGCTGACATGGGTGGCGACGTGACGATGGAGAAAAAGAACGTCACGGTAAGCGGCGTTTCGGATGCAATGGGCGACAAATACATGAGAACCCTTGCGCTGTTCAATTACGACGTCGACGAAATGATGCATATGCCTTTGGCACAGCTCAAGGACGTCCCCGGGCTGGATGAAATCTGGTCGGAGCGAACGACGCGTGATGCGATGCGTCTGAGCAAGGTTATTTCCAAGGCTGCGGCGTACATGCGGGGCGAACTGGGCACCAAAACTGTCGAAAGCAACGACGTGTCCGCGACCAATGCGAAGATTGACCGGCAGATCGACGAGGCGAAATACAAGGCGTGGCTGGAAGAACTGTTCAATGGCGTGGAGGGTAAGAGCGGCGTTTACAACCACAAGGAACGCTATACGCCCAGCGGCAATTTGCGCAGTTTTGACGCGTTGCATTATCCGGTAAGCGTTGAGAACATCGCCCTGGCGATGAGCAAGGAAAATGGCGGGGACAGCAAGAACGTCAGCGGCTTCCACGGAGCGAAGACCTTGCGGGCGGCAACTGCCGAGACCTTCCGAAGCGTCGACGAGATGCACAAAAAGTCCAATCGGCTGCAGGCGCTGACGCAGGAGCAGATCGATGCGCAATCCAGTGCATTGAACAAGCGGCTGTATGCCGTGATTGACGAAGTACTGGATGGATCGAACATAACCGGAAACCGGTTTATGGATTCGGACATTGTCGGCGAAACTCTCACGGAGATCGCAGAGAAGCCGTACAGCGCTGCGACCATTCGCAGTACGTTCGGGCAGTATCAGTTCAATGTAAGTGAGGAAACCGCCGGAAAGATCAAAAAGCTGCTGGACGACATCGCCCAGATGCCGGTGAACATGTTTGAAGCCAAGCCTCAGCGTGCGGTGTACTTTGACGAAGTAAAGTACGCGGTAGTGCCGGACAACCTGAACCCCGAGGTGCTTTCCCGGCTGGAGGCGCTTGTGCCGGACGTGCGTACCTATGCGGACGGCGACGAGGCACAGCGGCTTGAGCTGCTGAACCAGCGGCAGGATTTGCGATTCCAGATGCGCGACGAGGACGGCGACGCCCAGGGCCTTGTGGGCATGTTTGACGAAGTGCCCCGGCTGGGGGAAGCGCACATCGACCAGCGCAGCTGGGAGAACATGAGCGACCGGCGGGTGCACTCCTTTATGAACGACTACCCTGCCAGCCGAATGTGGCTTGCGCGGATGGCAAGCATATTGCAAAGCGACGTGACGGCCAGCACGGCGGGCCAGCGGTTCATGAACGAGGAAGGAACGTTCACGGGCCAGAAGCGGGACACCACGCCCCTGCTGGCGGAAATGAAGGACAGCGGATACACCTGGCAGCAGATGGCGGACGTGTTCGGGAAGATGGCCGAGGTGTTTGAAAACGGCGACCTGGAAGGGAAGGTTCCGGAAACTGCGCTTTGGAAGCGGGCGGAACTGATTCTGGACAGGGCGGTGACCGAGGGATACACCGACATGAACGGCATTGAGTATCGCCCGGACGCGGGATACATGCGATACAAGGACGAATTGCCGGGGGCGAAGGCCCGGGAGATTCCGGCCAACGCGGTGAACGACACCTTTGAAGACGTGGACAACCGGCTTGCCGGGGGCGAAAATGCTGCGGTGCAGACCGGCGGCGACGGAGAACGGGTGCAGCTGCAGGGCGACACGACGTATCAGGAGAAACAGCGAAGCGCCAAGAGCGGCATTCCCCTGATGGACGGAGGCCCCAGCAACCGGAAGCTGCTTTCCGAAGCCCTTGAGAGCGCGGCCCAGACCCCGGAAGAGCTGCGGTATGTGCAGAATTACAAGAAGCAGGCCCAGAAGATCGCGGAGATGGAAGGGCTGCTGGTGGAACGGCGGGCCGAGGTGCAGCAGCTTCAGGGCATGAAGAAGCGGACGGCGGATCAGGAAATCCGGATGAAGAACCTGCAAACGAGCATTGCCGAGACGGAAAGCATGATTGACAAGCGGGACAAGGGGCTTTTGAAAATGGAGGCCATGGAACCGCTGCGCAACGTGCTTGACCGGGAACGGGCGAAGTACCGGGAGACGCTGAAGCAGGCGAAGAAGGACGCGGCGGCCCGGCAGCGGGAGAAGGATGCTGCGAAGCTTGGAGAGACGAAAGAACAGCTGACGGCAGCGAATCGCCAGCTCAAAAAAGCTCAAATGCAGCGACTTGCAGCGCAAAGGGCGGAAAAACGGAAATTGGCGGCGCAGAAACTCCGACTTCAGAAGCAGGCTGACCAGCGTGTGGCAAAAATCCAGGACAAGGCAAACCGGCGCACCTTGCAGGGCAAGATCGTCCGGCGGGTGAAAGCACTGGACACCATGCTGCGCACGCCCAGCAACACCAGGCATGTACCGGATGCCTTGCGCGGGGCAACGGCGAACATCTTGCAGTACTTCACCGACGAAAGCAAGATTTTCAAGGCCGAAGACATGCAGGCGGCGGCGAATGCTTACGCGGCGCTGAACACCGAGGAAAACGGCAGCATGGCCGAGGGCATGTACGACCCCGACACCTACGACCGCATGGTTGCGCTGATGGAAGTCACCAAGAAGGGCCAGTCGCTCAAGGATATGACCATGGACGAACTGATAATGGTAGACAAGGTGCTCCAAAATCTTTCCCACATCATTCAGAACGCCAACGCGGTTTTCGTGAACGGCAGGCGGCGGAACCTGGAAGATATGGTGAACGAGGAGCAGCAGACGCTTCAGGAAAAAGGACGATACGGCTCCTTTAAACTAAAGGACAACGCCTTTGTGGACATGCTGCGGCGCGGAAATATCACAGCTCCCTACTTCTTCAAACACCTGGGCGGGCCGTTGGGCGAACTGGGTACGGCGATACTCAACGGCGAGACTGCCTACGGCATTGAAGTCGGTCGGGCGACGGAACGCTTCCAGGCAATCGAAGAAAAGTACCATCGGGACGCGTGGAAGGACAAGCGGGGCGATACGCTGACGCTGAAGAACGGGGACGGCGACAAGATCCAGCTGACCCGCGAACAGGCAATGGGCGTATGGGCCACCTGGAAGCGCGAACACTCGGTTGCGGATCGCGAGACGCACCATCTGGATCAGGGCGGCATTCTGCTTCAGCAAGAGAAAAAGATTTTCAAAAAGACCTACGCGCAGGACAGCGCCTTCCGGATCGGCACTGCCGAAATGGTAGAGATCGACAATTGGCTGACGCAGGATCAGAAGAATTATGTGGACGAGGTTGTGAATTATCTCAGCAACGACATGGCGGAGCTGGGGAACATCACTTCCAACGCGCTGCACGGCTACAGCAAGTTTGGCGAAGGGTACTACTATCCCTTCCGCACCAGCGATGAATTCCGACCCACGAAGATCGGCAAGGACGAAAGCGCAATGCCTTTGAAACTGATGGGCTTTACCAAGAGCGTGCGCTCGAAATCCAATGCGCCGGTAATCGTGACCGACTTTACCAGCACGGCGGCAGACCACATCAACAGCATGTTGACGTACTACGCTTTTGCGGAAGCGCAGGACAACTTCATGCGGTTGTATAACTTCCGGATGGATCAGAATCACAGCATCAAACGGAGCCTGAGCGGCGCTTACGGTGCGAACCCCGGGAAGTACATACGGACTTTTATGAACGACATGTACGGCGGCGTGGGCATGAGCATGAACGAACGGGATGCCAATAGATTCTTGGGCGCTTTCAAGAAGGGCGCAGTAATGGCTTCCTTGTCCGTGGCAATCCAGCAGCCCAGCGCAATCATGCGTGCCATGGCGCTGATTGACCCCAAATACTTTGTTGGATCGCCGTTGAAGGGCGGATTTGCCGAAGCACAGAAGTATGCGGGAACAGCAGTAATTAAGGACATGGGATCGTTTGATACGTCCACGGGTCGAAGCGCGGTGCAGTACATCACAGGCGACGGCGCGAAGACTGCTTACGGGAAGCTCGCAGAATTTGTGAGTGACAAGGGCGGCTTGCTTCCTGAAAAGATGGACGCTATCACTTGGGGCCGGATGTGGAGCGCGGTAAAGCGCGAAACGGCTGCCCGGACGGGGTTGAACGTAAACAGCGAGGAATTGAAAGTGCAGGCAGGCAAGCGCTTTGACGAGGTAATGCGGCTTACCCAGGTGTACGACAGCACGCTGGCCAAGAGCGAACTGATGCGCGAGAAGAATTTGTGGGCGAAGATGGTAACTGCCTTTATGGCAGAGCCGACGGTAACCTACAACATGCTGATGGATGCGGTGATTGACGCGAAGGGCAAGCGCTTTGGCGCGGCCACAAAATCCGTTGGCGCTGTGATTGCGGCCACGCTACTGAACAGCCTGCTTGCCAGCGTGATTTACGCTGCACGCGACGATGACGACGAGGACGCGACGTACTTTGAAAGGTATGTCAAGAACCTGGTGGGCAGCCTTGATCCCATCGACGTGACGTTGAATCTGGTGCCCATGGTGAAGGACGTATACGAAATCTTTAAGGGGTACGACGTGGAGCGCACGGACATGAGCGTCTTCAACGACATTTACACCTACTCCAAGGTACTGTCCAACCCGGACAAGAGCTGGCTTGACCGGGTGAAGAGCGGTGTAAGCCTGGCTGGTATTATCACCGGCATTCCGGCGAAAAACCTCTGGCGAGATATTGAGGGTGGAATCAATACGTTTAAGACAGTGAAGGACAACGATTATCGCGACGGCGCGGCGAAGATGGCGGCGCTTCAGGGATTGAGCGAGTGGGCGTTTGGCCCGGACGTGTCCAAGGCGGCAACCATCGACAAACTGGTGCGGGCCATGGCGAAGGGCGACCAGGCGGAAACTGCGGCTCAGATGAAAACGCTTTCCACCTTCTACGAGGGCGACGAGAAAAAGCGGAAGACGGCCATTAAGAAGGCCGGGAAGGAAGCCTATCTGGACGGTGACCTGACGGACGCGCAGGCATTGCGGGTGCTGGAAGGCATTGGCATTACCGGCGACGAGGCAGACAAGGTGCTGCTGGACTGGCAATACGGCAAGAAGACCGGCGGCAAGACCGTGGGCGGCGCCGGAAGCGATTACCTGGAAGGGGAGATCGACCGGGAAACTGCGCTGGATGCTTTGAGCCGGACTGGCAGTGAAGAAGAAGACGTGGAAACCCGCATGCGCAAATTGGACTATCAGAAGGAAAGCGGGATCAGCTACAGCGGCCTGCAGGACGCTTATACGGACGGCAGGGTCAGCCGGGCTGAGGCCCTGCGGGTGCGTACGGAAGTCGGCGGCCAGAAACCCGAGGAAGCCGAAAAGACGCTGCTCCAGTGGGACTACGAGAAAGATACGGGCAAAAAGTTGGACGACATGCAGGACGATTATCTGGACGGCAGCCTGACCAAGGCCCAGGCCATGAGCGCCATGCAGAAGTACGGCGGGAAGACGGAAGCGGAAGCCTACTGGACGGTAGACGAGTGGGAGTACAAGGAAGCCAATCCTGACGCGGACGGCTACAGCAAATTCCACCGGGTGACCGATCTGGCAAGCAGGGGGCAAAATATCTCCAGCGCGGTGAAGGAAGTCTACTCCCATAGCGACTACAAGACCGCGAAGGACTGCGGCTCTGCGGTAACGAGCGCCCTGACGAGTTACTGGAAGCCGCTGTACATTGCGGCAACGCCCGCTCAGCGGGAGCAGATGGAGCCGATCATGCTGGCGGCTTACCGGGCGGCTTACGAGACGCTGGGTGAGAAGTACTACGGCGACAAGCGGCGGCTGAAGGCGATCCGCAAATGGCTGGAAGACTAAGGTAAAACCTCCCCCGGGGTATGAAATCCCGGGGGAAACTGTTATTTTGGGGGAGAAAGGGGCGATGAAAAATGCTCACGAATCTCCAGTTGGTGGCGTTCTGCAAAAAGGCGCTGGACATGGGTGCGAAATACTGGTACGGCACCTGTTGGTACAAGGGCACGGAAGACCTGCTGAACCGGAAGGCAAAGCAGTATCCGGCCCATTACACGGCAAGCCGGATGAAGACTTACCGCAAGCACATCCAGGAAGGACGCATGGTGTGCGACTGCGTGGGCCTGATTAAGGGCTTTTTCTGGACTGGCAATGGCACTCAGGCCAACAAATACCGGGCCAACAATTGCCCGGACACCAGCGCGGACGGCATGATTAAGCTATGCGAGAAGACCTGGCCGGTATCCGAGATGCCCGACGTGCCCGGCATTGTGCTGTGGCGTAAGGGACACATTGGCGTGTACATCGGCGACGGCTGGGCTATCGAGGCCAGGGGCTTCAATTACGGCGTGGTGAAAACCAAAGTCGCTGGGCGCGGATGGAAGAAGGCCGGTCGGCTGCCTGCGGGAATGCTGGCCTATGTGGACGCGGACATGGGCGACGACAAGGAAGCTGTACCCGAGGAAACACCGCTGCTGAAGCGCGGCATGGAAGGCGAAGCCGTGGAGCGGATGCAGCAGAAGCTTTTGATCTGGAACAAAAAGTGCCTGCCTGTGTGGGGCGCGGACGGGGAATTTGGCAAGGAGACCTACAACGCCGTGCGGAAATTCCAGCGGGCGTACAGCCTGGGCGTGGACGGCATTGTTGGGCCGAAGACCTGGGCGGCCTTGCTGGACGTGGAGGCCGCCGCCCATGAATGATCTGATTGTGTCTTTGATGGGCGACCTGTGCACGCTGGTGGGCGTGATCGTCACATGCCTGGTGACCTCCAGCGGCACGAAACGGCTGACCGAATACCGGCTGAACGAGCTGCGCACGGACTTCAACGACCTGCGCGAGCGAGTGAACAAGCACAACAACCTGGTGGAGCGGATGGTGACGGTGGAACAGAGCACCAAATCCGCCCACAAGCGATTGGACAGCCTGGAAAGCAGCATGCACCAGGCGTAAGAAAGGAGGCAAGGAAATGTACCATACTAGTAAGGCGCTGAATCTTGTGGCTGTAGGCCTGGTGGTTCTGCTGCTGGTGGCGGCAGGATGGATTTTTGTCGGCGGTGCGCTGGCCGAGGAAACGGCGGCGGAACCCGCTGTGGTGGAGGCGTTCTCCTGGGAGTATCTGGCCACGACTGCCGGATGTGCCGTGGCGGTGCTGCTGATTGTGCAGGGCACCAAAAAGCTGCTGGACAACCTTATCAAGATACCCACGGCGGTATACGCGTATATCATTGCGGTGCTTATCCTTGTATTGGCCATGATTTTCACGCAGGGCTTCAGCTGGAGCGCCTTTGCGCTGTGCTTTCTCAACGGCTGGATTGCAGCGTCTACGGCTTCTCATACTTATGACATCGCGGCTCACAAACTGAATTGATATGAAGAACCGCCTGTACGAGGAATTCCCGGAATTGCGCTATCTGACGGACGAGGAGCTGAAGCAGCTTTGCAAAAACGCCAGACTTTCCCGGGATGATACGCGGATCGCGATTTTACGCCTTACCGACAGACGCAGTTACGCCGACATTGGCGCCAAGGTGAACCGCGACCGGAGCGGCGTGTCGAAGCGGCTGCGAAAGACTATCGTACCGGAATTGAAAAAGCACATTGCATAAGGAAAGAGGCCCCCGGTTGGGAGCCTCTTTTTGTGTGCCGTCAGTAGGGCAATTCGGGATCGTACACGGGCTGGAATCCTTCAGGCGCGGGGGGCGTATGGCCTGCTGCATCCTGGCGGGCCTTGGGCGTACCCTCCAGCGCGTCGACGATGATCTCAGTGCCATATCGGGTCTGGCCGTCCTTATCCTTCCAGGAGCGGTTCTGGACGCGGCCTTCCAGGGCGACACGGTCACCTTTATGCAGGTACTTCCCGGCATAGGTTGCGCTCCCGCGCCAGGCGGTGCAATGGAAGAAGTCGGTTTCATAATCGCCGGTCTGCTTGCTTTTGAAGGGGCGCTTTACTGCCACGTCGAAGGCAGCGCAGGTTTCGCCGGAATTGCCGACGGATTTGATTTCCGGGTCTTTGGTGAGATTGCCAGTGAGGATGATTCGATTCATTGGTCGGTTCCTTTCTTGATTTCTGCAAGCCGCTTCTGGGCATTGCGCTGGCGTTCAAGGAGCTGCTTCTTTGTCTGGTAAAAGGAGCACTTCTTACCGTTTGCCATGGGGCAGGTATCCTGCAGGTTCAGCACCCGGCAGCCGCCGCCGGGGAGATAGGCGAAACAGTCAGGCTTTTTCATGCTACCACTCCCATTTTAACTCTTCTCTGCAAAACGGGCAGCCTTCAGTGTTGGATTTCTGCCCGTCGCTTCTCAGGTCGTAAAATCGTTTGCACCGCTTGCACTTCATGACGGCCACCCAGCCAGGCTTGTCCACATAGATGATGTCAACAGGATCGCTATTCATCGCCGCAAGCCTCCTTCCCGGTGATGAGCCAGGAGTACGGCAGGGTCTCAATCCAATCGCAGAAAGCATGCCACTCGTCCAGCTTATGGTTGCGGCGGGACTTGTAGATGTTGGCCAGAACTTCGTAGTTCAGCATTATGGTAGCTCGCTGATTATAGCTTTCAGGTAGAAGCTGAAGGATGGCATACCAGATTCCCTTTTTTGCTCCTTCGTCCACACATTTCATATAGCTATCGCGGAGTACATTCAGCACATCAATCCACGGCCTTGCCACCTCTTCGTACAGGTTGACTTTCTCTGCATATTTGTATTTATTGTTTACAATATCACAGATACACGTGTGAGATACCCCATACCTTTTTGCAAGGCTCCGTTTGCTTTCTCCTGCATCCCACAAAGCCTTGATTTCGCCCCTTTTCTCGGGGGAAAACTTCCCTTTGTATTTATGCACAGGATTGGGCTGCAAGCCAGTTCTTATTGCGTGGGTAACGTTTTCGCCTCGGGTAACCCATTCGAGGTTGCTTGCCTGATTGTTTTGCTTGTTTCCGTCCTTGTGATTGACTTCGGGCTTATTGTCAGGATTTGAAACAAAGTGTTGCGCCACTAGGCGATGAATAGGATACTGCTTTCCTTGAATTGTAACGAACACATACCCGTCTTGATGCAAGCTGCCCGACAGCACACGCCCATTGTGGAGAATTCTGCCGCAATTGCTGACCTGGTAGCCTTTATCGATAACGCAATCGCACCATACTTCGATATCTTCATCTGCTAATGGAGGAAATTGTTTGACTTCATTCCGATAACCGGGCAACTTGTCAAAACTGAAGTCATTCATCTCAAACGGTTTTTCCAACAACTTGTGCATTTTGCTACAACTGTTTCTTACCGTTCCGACTTTGTACGTATCGAATTCGGCCCACCAGTACAGCGGGGCGGTAATGTCCAGGGACACAACGATCATACGCAGGAATTTACGGTGATCCGTTCCGGCATTCCGGAGCGTCTTCATGAGTTTCATATCGTTGGGGCCGAAATATGGGCATCCGTCCAGGACGCCGAACTCGCTGTCCGACTTGCTCCAGCTGTTCTTGGGATTGCGCATGCCGCGCACGGCTGCTTCCCAGCCGTAGGTTTCGCAAGCTTCAAATTTTATCATCAATATCCTCCTTTTACCAGCGGTTGCGGCAGCCGGATTCTTGCAAAAGGGAAATCATTTGGCCATTGACTGACGATATTTTGTATCCCAATTTATCGAGCCTTTCCTCAAGGTGTCTCATGCTACCGCGCCCGTTAATCTGATCTGCCAAGCCCTCCAACAAATCAGCTGCTTCAAGCGTTCGACTTTTTTCCTCGTCGTCGGAAAACGATAACAGGCGCAGACAGTCAGCGTGCCATTTTGCCAACAGCATCACGTCCAAAGCGTTCATGTTGTCGATGTCTTTCATTCGAGGTCCTCCTTCGTCGGCAGCCCATGCTTCACACGGTCACGCTCTTCAGCGCGTTTCCATTGTTGAATCGGTCGAGGGTGCCCACCAGATAGCCGGTGATACGGCGGATGCGGTCGAATGGCTGGTTGCGGAAATGGTACTTGATTTCCACATCCTCCGGATCATCGGGCGCAATCTCCGCATCGATGCGCACCAGGTTATCGCCGCCCTCCATGCCAAGGCCCCGCTTGACATAGGCTTCCAGCTCGTTTTCGTCGGCGACGGTTTCGGTGCGGACTTCCACACCATGGATTTTCTTAATCATGTTCTTCCTCGCTTTCTTCCAAAGGCCCGCGCCAGCTGGCCTTTTCCTCGCAGTCTCCACTACATATGCGGTACTTATCACATAGCGTGCACGTTGCTGATCTCTCATATTGACATGATGCCCCGTAAATCAGTAACTTGCGAATATCACCCTCGGCGGCCTTGAGTTTGGCCTCGGCCTGCTCAGCCCGCCCATGCAACATCTCAATCTCGTCTGCCGCCAGACTGCACAGGTCATACGGGTTCCCTGGGTCGTATCCGCACGGGCTTCCATCGTGGTGGTATTCGCACCGTTCGCATACGTCGTCGAAAAATTTCTCGTGCAGTTCCACGCACTTCTTCCACTCGTCCGACCCCATGTCCCGGGCCGCCATGCAGCGCAATTCCTTCACCAGGTCGTCGATGGCAAACGCGGCGACTTCTCCGATCATTGGATTTCACATCCTACAGGCTCCCGTCCTCAGGATTGCCCAGATTTCCCAGCTGCTCATACGCGT
>ERZ1034855.227-NODE-227-length-28918-cov-8.887018_pt1 | contig 28918 bp, 27 predicted proteins | sample MGYA00520699_ERZ1034855 | MGnify/ENA primary metagenome ERZ1034855 (study PRJEB33766, sample SAMN09781730) | gut metagenome | biome: gut microbiome | host: Homo sapiens | place: Madagascar | study: EMG produced TPA metagenomics assembly of the PRJNA485056 data set...
GAACTTAATGAGTTAAAGGAAAACAAAGTTATTCCTTTAAAATGCGTAAAAGGACAGCGTGTCAGCCACAGTAACCATTCTATGACTTTCAACGGCAAATACTGCAGCAAGTCGGTTTGGTCTATCAAAAATGCTCTGGTGCTGGAAATTACTTCTACTGTTCCTGGGGTCTGGCGTATTTTAGCCGAAAACCATCAAGCTTTAGGCTATTATTTTCAGCCGAAAGAGCCATCGCCTTTCCGCTTGGAAATACGTTATGAATACTAATTCCTTTTCAGGATAATCTAAAAGACTCCGCCTTTTGTATAAAGCCGGAGTTTTTTTGCGTTTCAGAGCGGGCATTTAATATCTAAAATATCATCCAAAGCCCGATGCAGCAGCGCCGCCTCGGCGGTTTCTGCCAGTTTATAATACATTTCTTTGCCCTCGCGGCGGCTTTCAATCAGTCCGGATTGTTTCAGAAGCCGCAAATGATGCGAAACCGCCGGAGAACTCATATTGACAGACACCGCGATATTATTCACGCAAATTTCATTATGGCAGAGCAGCCACAGAATCTTCAGCCTTGTCGCGTCCGAAATCAGCTGAAAAGTCTCTGCTGTACGGGCAAAAGCTTTTTCATCCGGCACATCGTGCAGATGCTCTTCATGTTCGTGTTGATGTAAATGCGGCATTTTTTCCATGATAAATCTTCCGTTTTTTGGCAATGTTACAAAATTTTGCGCCTGCCGTCAACAGCCATTTTACGGAATATAGCGAAATGACTGCGGAGCAGAAAAATCAGCCATAAATTCCGTTGGCTCAATCGGCTTTTTATAGCGTTTCGGCGCGGCAATTTCCAAAGCATACGCCTTGCCGCGTTTTTTATAATAAGCGGCATAAAAATCATGGCTGATGCCCGAAAACTGCTCAGTCAGCCGCCAAATTTCATCCGGTGCGCCGCTGTGTACGGCTTTCAGCCGGAACTCGCCGACAATTTTGCCAACCGGTTTAGTCGCGTATAAAACAACAACATCCACAGGTTTTTTAAATGCCTGTTTACGAAACTCGTAACGTTTTACACCGCTGAAAATTTTTTCAGCATATTTAGGTTTTATTGATAGCAAAACCCTCATTTTTTCTCCGTTCTCTGCTGATAATGCTGTTTCAGATAATACAGCGCAATCATAGCAAAAGTCAAGCATTCTGACATAGGCATCGCCAGCCAAATTCCTTGTATACCCAAAACTTTTGGCAACAAGACAAATGACGGAACCAAAAAAACAAATCCGCGCAATATCGCAAAAAATGTTGCAGGTTTAATTCGCTCCAGACTCTGAAAATAGCCGATAGAGGTTAAGTTCAAAATAAAAAACGTAAACCCAGCCGCAAAATACGGAAAACCGTAAATTGCCAATTCGGCCGCCGGATTGCCGTCTTTCAGGAACAATCCGACCATAAAATGCGGCAAAACCGTAAATATGGCAGTTGTCAAAATTCCAAAGCCCAAGGCCGTGGCCAGCGCGATTTTCACCATAGATTTAACGCGCTGCCAATCGCCCAAGCCGAAGTTATAGCTGATAATCGGCTGTGCAGACTGCGCAATGGCATTGCCAACCATAAACACAAACGGCGCATAGTAGCAGCAGACGCCGAACGCCCCGACTCCGTTATCGCCCAAATATTGCATAAAAACATGGTTGCCGACAAACATCAGCACCGCCATTGTCGCTTCGCCCAGCATGGCCGAAGAACCGATACGGCACTGGTTAAGAATGCCTTTTGCAAAAAGCGAAAAACCGCGCAGGCCGATTTTTATCGGATAAAGGCGCAGAGTTTCAGCATTCCACAGCAAATATCCAAGCACCCAAACACCGCCGATAACCGTAGATAGTGTGGAAGCAAACGCGGCTCCCATCAGTCCCCAGCCGAACGGAAACATAAACAGCCAGTCTAAAAAGGTGTTGGCAACAGACTCTATTACCGTAAACCACATAGCAAGTTTCGGCGCGCCGTCTAGGCGGATAATAAACAGCCCAAGCGATGACCACATCAAAAAAAGAAATGACGGCAAAATCCACAACAGATAAGTTTTAACATAGGGCAGCAAATAGTCGGACGTTCCAAGCAAATATGAAGTTTTATCTGCAAAAACAAACATTAAGGCCGATAAAATTAAAGCAAAGATTGAAACAAACAGCAGCGACTGCGTTACATTGAGGCGGGCGGCTTTTATTTTGCCGCGGGCCAGCGCCAAAGAAGCAAGAACCGAGCTGCCGATGCCCGACATTAGTCCGATACCGGTAAAAATCATAAACAGCGGCGCCGTGATGTTGATGGCGGCAATACCGTCGCTGCCCACGCTGTGTCCCACGAACATGCCGTCTACAGCGGTAATGGCGCAAAGGCTAATCATCCCCAGCAAAGTCGGAATAAAAATTTTTTGAAATAACGTTGAAATTTTTTCTGTTCCAAAGTTCATAAAATCACCATAAGTGAAAATTTAAACACAAAAAAGGCCGGCATAATAATTGGTTTTACCCAGTCACCTTATCCGGCTTTTGCCCTCCGATGAAGATTACAAAACATTTTAAGGCTACATATAATTTAAATAGTTGCTTGTCAAGCATTTTAACCCTCAGCCGATGATTTGTTGCAAAAATATGACAAATCTTGTCTATTTTTCCGAAAACGCTTGCAAACATCCCGCCGGTCTGCTAAACTGAGAGAAATTGGAGAATAACATGGCTATAACACAAGATTATTTAGACAACATTCTTTCAAATTCTTTGTATCAGGATGAACTTGAGCATGTATTGAATATTGAAAAAGATGGCAGCGCTGTCAAAGATTATGGAACTTTTTTAGGTTTGTCCGAACCTTGTTCTATTTCTTTAGAAATAATAGATCCAGATGAAAGACCTGCTCCGAATATGGATGCTGAAAGTTTACAATTATCCCCTAAAGAAAAGCAAAAAATATTTAACATTTTATCTTCACACAATTTTGATGTCACTTTATCAGAAGCTGACCCATCTAAAATATATATATCTGATACCGGATTAAAGCTCCCATATTTAAAATCTGATGAAGCTTTAGCCATGCTGTCCGATGTTGTTGACGAATTAAAAGCTAATGATATAAATATTTATGGATACGCTCATCCTAAGGTAAAAAGCAGTTTTGTAAAATGTGTTGAAGACACCGGATATTATAGAGACAATGTAGACTCAGCCTCTCATGCTGACAAAAGTATTTTAGGTAATCAATCTTTTGAAGATTTTGTAAGCAAGCAACTGAAAAATGCTGAAAATAATGTGATTTCAGAAGATGACATAAATAAATATACGAAAGAAAATTATGGAAAATCAATCTACAGAGGCGGTACAACAGGAAATAACCCATATGCTGTTTTATCCAGAGCATGTACAAAAGATTTTCTTTATGGTTCATCAGACTTTGCTACTGCAAAACGTTATTCCGGTGAACTAAGAAGCTATAAACCTGTTGACGGTAAACAATATGGTTTTCTTTATGAATATGAAGCAGCTCCCAATCAAAAATATTATAACGACTATCAAATTGAAAACGGTATAAAAGGATTTGATATAAGCGGAGCTTCTATTGGTTGTGAGACACCTATTTATGAACACAGAAATAAATTAAAGGGAATTTATCTTAATGTTGACGGTAAAATTTGCAAAATTGCAAATGAAAACGGCTACTTATCTAAAGATTGGGAAAATTTTGCTAAATTACATACTTTAGAGTTTACTGTTAGAAATCCTGTTGAAAGAGATAGGCAAAACGCTATTTTAGAACTTGCTGCAAAAAATGAAACAGCAAACTCCTATACAAAAAGAAATTATCATATTCAGCAAATATCTCCGGAAGATTATAATGATAAATATATTTCAAAAAAACATGACTATCTCCCCTCTGTACTGCTTACAGGTACTGTAAACCAAGATATTTTAGATAAATTTTCCGATAATGTGATTTTAAGAAATGCTGCATTAGAAAATGTAAATAGCTATGACGGCACATTATCCGGAGATATACATCTAAAAGACCATGTTTCTTTAGAAACTTTAAAGTTAAAAAACGCACATTTAAAGTCTGATAAGCCTTTAGATGTAAAAGATATTTATGCTTCAGGTAAAATATCTTTAGACAATATGGAATTTACAAACAATGTTGATGTAATAGGAAACTATTGTGAAATTTCAGATTCATACTTGCCTAAAAACGTAAACTTGGAAAACGTAAAAAATCTGACAATATCCGGAGAAACACACTTTTCAGAAGGTTGTAAATTACCTGATAACGTCACTTTTGATAATGCAGATATAAAAGGTAATATAAATCTAGAAAATGTTAATATGATTTTAAAGGGAGATGTAACTTTTGATAAAAATGTCAAACTACCTGAAAAACTCCCTTATTATCCAAACCTAAAAAGTATAACCATATCTGAAGAAGCACTAGCTAAAACAACAATTCCTGACAGTTATTTTACTATTATAACAGATGATAATAACAAACCCAAAGCTATTCTATATAATGAAAATAATACTTTGCATAGAATGTTAGCTGAGAAAAATAAAGAACTTGCAAGATTTAACTCTGTTGAGTCCTACAAAAAATGCAAAGAAACTGAAAAACTGCTAACTTCGTGGGGAATTGATAAAGATTCCTATATGATGTTTACAAAAGATGACAATTTACATACCACATACAATGATGGTTCCCGAAGTATTAAATCTTACTTTGAAGACGGAGCAAAAGAAATAGCAAACACGCAAAGCAAAGTTGTATATGGCAGAAATAATGGTGTTGTAGCTGCTTATTTTGACAATGACGTCTATATTATTTCTAAAGATGAAAAGCTTGCCGATAAATTATATTATAAAGGCAATGATGTAGGGCTTGGCGTAATGTTATCCAACGGAGAGCAATTATGCGACCAATATAGAAATTTAGATAAAGCCAGAAATGATAAATGGCTAAATATAGATAAAAAAGTTACAGAGCAGCCTGAACCTGCGGTAAAAACGGCTGCGAATGAAAATACGCCGGAGCTGAAAGAAACCTTAAAACAGCAGACGGAAACTGCGCAGCAAGCAAAGAATGCTCCAGCAAAAACTCCGGCGGTCAACGGAGATTTGCATAATACCCTGAAAGCTCAAAAAGAAAGCAGCGGCTTAGGCAGCAAAGTTTCTGCCGTCAGCAACAGCATTGACAATACTTTGGAAAAAGCCGGCAAAGTTCTAAACGACAACGCCGCCGGCCGGACTATTAACAAAATTGACAGCTGGCGTCCTAAAAACAAAGTCGGCGCAAAAGTTGTCGGCGCGGCCGGAGTGGTGCCGACTGCAGCTATTGCCGCCACCGGTGTAACTGCCTACGAGCAATATAAAAGCGGCGATAAAAAAGGCGCGGCCGCCACCATGGCTAAAGGCACCGTCCACGCCGCAATTCAGGGAGCGGCTACTGCCGGCGGCATGAATCTGGCGGCAAAAGGCTTGTCTAAAGGCACGGAAAAAGTCGTAACCAAAGTTGCTGAGCATAACTTGACTAAAAAAGCCGCTCAAAAAGCTACTGCCAAAGCTGCTGAAAAGGCTGCAACCAAGGCTGCGGTAAAAGCCGGCGCTAAAGCAGCAGGCAAAGCGGCCGGCAAGGCTGTTTTGAAGAAAATTCCGCTGGTTAGTCTGGGCGCTGGTTTATACTTTGCCTATGAGCGCGCTAAAAAAGGCGAATGGGGCAAAGCCGTCGGCGAGGTATGCTCCGGCGCGGCCGGCTGTGTTCCGGGCGTCGGAACTCTTGTCAGCACCGGCATTGACTGCGGTCTGGCGGTGGCCGACACCAAACAAGCCATAAATGAGACAAAAAAGCAGCAGGCTGCAGAACAAGCTAAAAAGGCGCAAGCTCCAAAACCGCAGCAAAAACCGGTTACAGCTCAGCGCGTGGCGGAACTGCGCGGCATTAAAACAGCCCAAAGCCAACAGAAACCGGCTTCCGAGAAAAAACAGCAAAAGCCGATTGAAAAAGGCGTATGGAATAAGCTTACGAATTTGTTCTCAAGATAAAATACAGGGCAGAAATTCTCTGCCCGTTTTTATTATTCCGCTTCTACCTCGTGGTCGTCAATGGAATAGCCGGTGGCGCGGATGGTGCGGATGTAGTCGGCGCCGAATTCGTTTAAAGCTTTGCGCAGGCGGCGTATATGCACATCTACCGTGCGCATTTCCACATATACGCTGTTGCCCCAAACCTCTTTCAGCAAATCTTCACGCGAAAAAACCTGACGCGGATTGGCTATCAGCAGCTTTAAAATCCGGAACTCGGTCGGTCCCAGACGCACATAGTTTTCGCCGCGGAAAACCTTTTTTTCTACCGCGTCTAAACGAATATCCTGAAAAACGTATTCTTTCTTTACCGGCTGGCTGGTGGTGCTGACGCGGCGCAGATTGGTCTTTATGCGCGCCAGCAGCTCTGGCACCGAAAACGGCTTGGTCACATAGTCGTCCGCGCCGGCCGAAAGCCCGATAACCTTGTCTTCTTCCTGACTTTTGGCAGTCAGCATAATAATCGGAATATTTTTCAGCTCCGGATTATTGCGGATGATTTTGCACAGCTCCAGCCCCGACATTTCCGGCAGCATCCAGTCCAGCAGAATCAGCGACGGCAGATATTTTTCAACCGCGGCGACCACCCGATTGCCATGCGATACGGTAATTGTTTCATAGCCGTTTTTTTCTAAGTTATATTTCAGCAGCAGCACTATTGCCTGCTCGTCTTCCACAATCATAATCGTTGCCATTATTTTTCTCCCAAACTATGCAGCTGCCGGATAACTTCCGACGGATTATCGCTCTTAAACACAGCGCTGCCGGCAACCAGAACTTCCGCCCCCTGCTCTACGCAAAGCTTGGCGGTTTCAGGATTTATGCCGCCGTCAACTTCAATGGTTATAGCGCGCTCCGCCGTCATTTTAGACGCCTCTGCGATTTTCGGCAGCATATCAGCCATAAATTTCTGCCCGCCGAACCCCGGCTCCACCGTCATAATCAAAATATTGTCAATTTCCGCCAGATACGGCTGCAAAACACCAGCCGGAGTCTTAGGCTTGAGCGAAACGCCGGCTTTTAAGCCCGCGGCTTTGATTTGCACCAGCACCGCGTGCAAATCGGAACACGCTTCACAATGCACGGTAATCAAATCGGCGCCGCTGTGCAAAAACTGCGGCAGAAAATTACTTGGCTCCTGCACCATTAGATGCACGTCAAAAAACAGCTTGCTGACCGGACGCAGCTGCTTTACCACATCGGCGCCAAAGCTTAAATTAGGCACAAAATGCCCGTCCATAATGTCTAAATGCAGCCAATCCGCGCCGGCTTGTTCAACCTTTTGCACCTCGTCTGCCAAACATCTGAAATTTGCCGCCAACAGGCTGGGAGCCGCCAAAACCATAATATTTCTCCTTTTACATAGCTTTAAGTCTAACCTCTAAATATTAAATAGTCGTAAACGTTGATTCTGTTTGCTTAGTGATTATGTATGTCATGATGCAATATTTTAGGAGATATAAAATGGGTGAAATGGCTAAAAAAATTATTAAACTGGACTTGGACGAACTGCTGAAAGTTCTGAATGAAGCGTGTGCCGAAGAGTGGCTGGCTTACTACCAATATTGGCTCGGCGCCAAGCTGGCTTATGGTCCGGAACGTCCGAGCGTGGTAAAAGAATTTGAGGAGCATGCCGGAGAAGAGCTGAAACACGCCGATTGGCTGGCTAACCGCATTCTGCAGCTGGGCGGCACGCCGGCGCTCAGTCCGGAAGATTGGGGGCGTTTGGCGCGCTGTCGCTATATACCTCCGAAAGTTACGGATGTGCAGACGCTGGTTAAAGAAAATCTGGCTTCCGAGCGCTGCGCAGTTGAGCGTTATCAGCGCCTGTGCGAAATGACCGAGGGCAAGGATTATGAAACTTTCCGCATTTCCCGCAAAATTCTCAAAGAAGAACTGGAGCATGAGCAGGAAATGGAAGATTTTGAAGCAGATTTCAAAAACTAGCTCCGCACAAAAAAAGACTCTGTATTTTGCATACAGAGTCTTTTTTTTTACATTTTACAAGCAATAAATGCGGTGTTTTTCTTCTTCAGCCGCTTCTTGCAGCTGCGGAATATAGGACTTAAGCGTTCTAATTCCAAAAACCTCGCAATAGTGAATTGCTTCATTCAGTATCTGACTGCGGTTTTCCGAGTCAAAATGACAGTCTGAATAAGTGTTGTACAAACGCAGGCACAAATTCAAAACTGACAGCTCACGCTGCGGAATATTCGGCTGCAATTCACGTCGGCTGCTTTCACGGTTGCCCAGCGCCAACTTCCAATACTCCGCAGATACGGAATATCTTTTTTCGGCCGGATTAGAGAGACAAGCCTCGTGCGCCAAATCCGAAAGCAGAACCTCGGCATTCAGCTCGGGATACTTCCGCAAAACCGCCTCACGTCCGACACCGAGCCAGCTGTGCGACAGCACTTCACGGATAAAGTCCACATCCTGATGCTTCAGCAAGATGTTAACCATTGTTTCGGACAAAGCAGCTTCCATACTGTAGCGCCCCAAAGCAAAGCGCTTCAGCGGATAAACCGCGCATTTACGCTCTTTGCTCCAGATAGTGATATTCAGCAGTTTGAGCTGAATTTCTTCCTTGTCCAGCGCATCATAATCATCATACAAAGCAAGGGTTTTGACCGCTAAGCTCAGATAATCATAGCTGAAATGCGGAGCCTGCGTGCGCTGCCCGTTTTGCGCAATGTCAATCAGCTGCAGCAAGGCCGGCTTAGAAAGCGGAAACTTGGCTAAATAAGATTTAAGATTGCTAAACATCGCATCCAGCTGGAAACGGTGAATTGCAATCAGCTCATCTTCTTTATTATGTTTGAGCTTCCCTGCCCCCACATTCGGAGTATCAGCAAAAATAGCATACGACGTGGCGGCAACAGCCCAATCCAAATCCGGAACAATATCGCCGGTGCGCAGGCTGACAAGCCGTATTTCGCTTTCGCTGCTCAAAGAATGAGGCAGCTTGTCAAAAACCTGCTGCTCGCGGCAAGCGCGTTCAAAAAGCAAATCTTCAACTTCTTTGTGAAATTCTCTATCCTCTTTTACTTCAAAGTACAAACTCCACAAATTGCTGCTATAGACCTCGCCGCCGTAATTATCAAGCGACTCGGTAATTTGCCCGGCTTTAGATTGCTTCCACTTCTTTTGGATGATTTGAGCCGCGGAAATGGTCTTACGGGAGCAATAATCCTCGCAAAGCAGCGCGAAATTCTCCTCAGACAAGCACTTGTCGTTTACATCAGTCATCAACTCAAAATAATTTAACTTTGCCATAAAAATATAAATTAGTTAATAATCAAAATTCGCGGCAAGTATAGACAAATATCATTAGTTTGTCAAACAAAAAAAGACCGTGTTTATAAAAAAACACAGTCTTTTTTTAAGCTGATAAGCTTATTTAAACTCATCATTTTCCTGAGCCGATTCATAGATAAATTCTTCTGAATCCCAGGCTGTCAAGGTGTCGCCGAGGTTAATGGTTATGCTCTTGCCGTCTGTTCCGTTAATAGCATCTTCCGGTTTTGACAGATGAAGCGACAAAACATGGCCGTTGGCAAGTTTGAAAAACACAGTCCTATCCTCATTTTGTATTTCTACAATTTCAGTCGTCTCATCGTGCGGAACATCAACTCCATTGCCTAAACTTTGATAAATAATGTACATTACCGCACAAATAACAACACCGGCGCCTAAAACTATCATAAGCTTTTTAGGCGAACAATACTTCAGGATAAATGAGGCTTTGCGTCCTTTTTCACAGCATTTTTCAATATATTCCTGTGTTTCAGGCTGCGCGGCTTCATATTCTTCCGCCGGTTTAGGCTGCTTTTTGCGCTTAGAAATATACCACTCATACGCCCACATACTCAGCCCGACCAAAATCAGAGCAACAAAAACAAAAATAAAAAATTCCATAAATATAAAGTTTAATAATTAAAATCTGCCGTTATATTAGACAAATTTTAATACATTGTCAAATAAAAAAGGGTATGTTTTTATAGTTTCGGCTTTTGGCAATAGCCCACCTGCTGCAAGCGGAACATAATTTCGGCATCGGCTTTTTTATAGGCTTCATCGGAGGCGTTCGGATTTGTCAGCAAATCGGAATAAGCACCCAAAATCAGCTGCATATCGTTTGCCGGAATGCGGCAGATAACGCTGTAATCGCGAAAACTATCGTTCATATTCAGCTGATTCAGCAGACGAATCGTGCAGCCGCCGTTTTCTACCTTAGAAGTCAAGCCCTTGGTAATTGCCACGTCGTTGCGGGATTGACGGTGCAGATAGGCGCTGTGTCCGCCGCTGCTTTTGCTGCAGATATTCAGCTCCTGCAGCAGCCCTGCGTATTCATATTGCGGCTGATAATGGGCAATGTCATTGTTCAGCAGCAGCTGACGGATATCGCTCATGCTGTGGATATTCGGCAAAAGCTCGCTCGGAATCGCCAAAATAAAATCATCATACTTCAGCTGACAGCGCCCGCTGACGCTGCCGATAACCGAAACTTCTTCAAAACCGGCTAAATTCTGCTGTTCTTTTGCCGGCTGGCATTGATAAAGCGAACTCATGAAATCCGCCGAAAAATTACTCGGATTCGGAAGATATTCCACCGGCTTCGGCTCCGGCTCTTCCGGATTGGCGTTTTCATCGGCATTTTCTTCTGCCGCCGCTTCGCCCTCTGCCGGAGCAGCCTCCGCGCCGCTTTCGGTATTTCCGCCGTTTTCTGCCGAAAGCATTTCCGGCTTGCCGTTGTTTTCAGCTGCAGGCTCGGCCTCTTCATCAATCAAAAGCGGCTGCGCCGACGCTGAAACCGCAAATAACAAAGCAAAAATAAAACACCAATTTTTCATTTTTAACATCCTTTCTGTTCAGACACTTTTTTATGGCTGCCGTAGCCCTGCCCGATTGTCCGCCCGATACTCATAATTTTCAGCCCGATGCAGCTGCGGCAATGCGCCGGTGTATCGTCCACGCAGATTTTTCCCGGATACAGCTCATAAAGTTTGCGATATTCGCCTTCAGTTATATTAGGCATCACCACGTTTGCGCCGCATTTTAATGCTTTTATGCGACCTTGCGGATGCAGGCTCTCCATTGCCGTAGTCGCCGGAATATTTATATCCGGCAGCATAATCCGCATCAAAGACATTGTCCGCAACGCCAAATCCAGCGTGCCTCCGGCGGCATCTTTAAGCGGCGTCTGATGATGCGGAATAAACGGACCTATTCCGGCCATATCCACATCCAATTTTTGCATAAACAGCAAATCATCGGCAATAGATTCCACGCTTTGCCCAGGCAGTCCGACCATGCTGCCCGACCCCAGCTCATATCCAAGTTCTTTAAGCATCAGCAAGCATTCATAGCGGTGCTGCCAGCTCATTTCCGGGTCAAGTTTATGATACAAATCCTTATCCGTGGTTTCTATGCGCATCAAATAGCGGTCGGCGCCTGCTTCCTTGAAGGCTTTATATTCTTCATAGCTCCGTTCACCCATGCTAAGCGTTATCGCAACATCAAACTTTTTGATGGCTTCCACAATGCGGCACATCCGCTCGGCGCTGTAATACATATCTTCGCCGGACTGCATGACAATGGTCTTAAAGCCCAATTCCGCGCCGCGGCGGGCGGTTTCTATCAGCTCTTCCTCTGTCATACGGTAGCGGTTTAAGCATTTGTTATCGCGGCGGATTCCGCAATACATGCAATTATTGCGGCAGATGTTTGAAAACTCTATAAGCCCGCGCAGATGCACCTCATCGCCCACATATCTGCGGCGAACCTCATCGGCTTCTTTCAAAAGCTCTTCTTGTCCGGCGTCATCTTTCAGACGGCGCACAATTTCTGTTTTATCTAACTTTTTCATGCTGTTAAGTATATAAAACCACGCGCCAAAAACAAGCTGTTTCTGAAATTTATAACAGATATTTATATGGTATAACTCAGCTTTTTTCATTGTCTGCCGCAGCCTATTCATGTAATATCGCTGTAAATAAAGAAAAAACGGATACTGTTTATATGGAAAAAGCATTAAATTCAGCAAAATCTAATCATAGTTTTTGCTTGGGAAAAGCGTATAATTATATCATTTTGACTATATTATTGATAGCCGGAAGCCTTGTGAGCGCCGTGTTGAAAGCTGAAAATATCGTTGATTTCACAAACTATCACTACTATATAGCCTACGCGTTTTTAAATGACTCTTTTCAAAATTACTTGGTTCCGGGAGGCGTCAACACCTTTTTGAACCCGCTTATAGAACTGCCGCTGTACTTTTTTATTAAATACTTTAATAACTATCCCTCTGCAGTTTATGCGCTGCAGAGTCTTTGGTTTGGGCTTTCGCTGTTCTGCCTTTATAAAATATGCGTTTTATTTTTAGCTCCTAAAACCGGCAAAGACTTTGTTTTAATTTTTTTCATTTTGATTTTAGCCGCTTTCCGGCAAGCTGTTTGGATACAAATCGGAACTTCTACCAATGAAATGCCGATGCTGTTTTTTGGCTTGTGCGGAATGTATATTCTTTTTGATTTGCTGAAAAATCCCCAAACTCAAAACCTCAAAAAATTTATACTGGCCGGATTTATCCTCGGAGCCGGTTTCGGATTTAAGCAAACTTCCCTGCATGTCTGCCTAGCCTCCGGCCTGATGCTGATTATATGCCATAAACAGCTGCAAAATCCTATCCGCTTAATTTTTTGCTTTGCCCTCGGCGGAATTGCCGGCTTTTTGACAATTAACGGCTATTTTATGTGGAACTTATACCGCGAATACGGCAGTCCGGTTTTTCCGTTTTTCAATAATATATTTCAGTCCGAATATGCGCCGGAAATTCCGTTTCAGGATACCCGCACTTCTTTTAAGCTCTATCATGTATTTGTGCCTTATTTCTTTTATGTTGCCAAAAATGCGCTTTGCGCCTTTGATTTGAGGGACTATATGTTTGTGTTCGGCTATGCTGTCTTAGTTATATATTTCTGCATTGCCGTCTATAACAAATGCCTGAAACACAAAAACATAAGCGACCCTCTGCTTTTTGCTTTGGCGGTTTTCTTAATCTGCGACTGGTTTGCTTGGGGTTTTCTTTTTTACACTCTGCGGTATTTAATTGTCTACAGCGCGTTAATTCCGCTGTTTTTAGCGCTTATCTTTTTGAAACTGCACAAAAATAAAGACATTTTAACCTATTTGCTGCTGGCGTTTTACGGCTGCTGCATTTTTATCTTTTTAAATGGAGAGATATACTATAAAGGCGTCGGCTACCGCGATAAAATCAAAAAATTTATAGATGTAGAACAAGTTGAGCTTCCGCAAGGTTCTTTGGTAAAACTTTACGGCACGCAGACTTCTTTTATTATTCCTGAATTAGCAAAAAACAATAAATTCAATTCTGTAACTTATTATCTTAAATGTCTTAATGAATATTGCGGACTGTTCGGCAACGGCTCGGATTTTGTAGAAAACTTCAAATTCAAAGCAGAAAGAGACAAAATAGAACAGGCGCACACCGGTCCGGCTGTCTATATTTTCAACTTGGAAGAATTTAATATAGACAAGAATAATTATGACTATGAAAAAATGATGCTGAAACGCTCCTTAGACCTTAATATTCTTACTAAACAAAACTATAAATTAGGCTTGGACAAGATTAAAGTCGCAGAACAGCACAAAGGCCTGATTGATGAAATAAGGCAGAATTATTCTTGCCGCAAACTTAAAAACAATCTGGATATTCAGCTCAAAATCTGCGTCCCGAATGAATTTAAAAATTATATCATAAAACAAACTCCGGAGAAAACTGATGAGTAATTACAAGATAAAATGCACGACTTACGGCGGAAAAATCGGCTGGTTTCTGCGTAAACATTTTTCACAATACACCAGCTATGCCTATCTGAAATTACAATTTGCCTTAAGAAGAAAGCTCTATAAAAATTATATAAAGCTGTTTAATCAGCGAGCTGCGGAAAATAACTGTTTTTTGCCTTGCCTGATTTCTGTGGAAACCATTAACCGCTGCAACAGCTCCTGCAGTTTTTGTCCGGCCAATATAAAAAATGAAGCCCGCCCTTTTCAAAAAATGGATGAAGCCTTGTTCAAAAAAATCATAGCCGAACTAAAAGAATTAAACTACTCCGGATATCTGAATTTGTATGTAAACAATGAGCCTTTTATGGATAAAAGAATAGAAGATTGGTACCGCTACGCCAAAGAGCAGCTGCCCCAAGCCAAAATGCTGTTATATACAAACGGCACGCTTTTAACTGAAGAGCGTTTCCGCAAAATTATTCCGTATATTGATAAAATGATTATCAATAATTATACCACAACTATGAGCTTGCATGAAAATGTGCAGAAGCTGTTTGATTTTGTTAAAAATACTAAGGAATATCAGGATAAAGACATAACTATACAAATCCGCTATATCAATGAAATTTTAACCAACCGTTCCGGAGCGGCTCCCAACAAAAAAGAACTTATGTATAATAATGAAATCTGCATTATGCCTTTTACCGATTTTACCATTTATCCAAACGGAAATGTCGGTTTATGCTGCAGCGACGCTACCGAAAAGACTTGCTTAGGCAATATAAAAAATGAAACTATTTTTTCTGTCTGGACCGGTAAAACCTATCAAAATTTAAGAGAAAAAATTGCCGGAGGCCGCAGCAATTATCCGTTTTGCAAAGGCTGCGATTTTGTGGATGCCGGTATTAGAAATATGTTTATTAAACAGCAGCTGAAATAAAATAACAGGAGAACTATTATGGCTGATATTGACGTTTCTTTTATTTTTCCTTGCCTTAATGAAGAAAAAACTATCGCGTTTTGCCTAAATGAGCTTAAAAGCGTTTTGCAGCAAACAAAGCTTAAGTATGAAATTATCATTTCTGATAACGGCAGCACCGATAAATCTATTGAAATAGCAAATTCTTTTGGCGTGAAAGTTATAAATACTCCGCAGCGCGGCTACGGCGCCGCCCTCAAAAACGGCTTTGCCCACGCTCAAGGCAAATATCTGGCCTTTGCCGACATAGACGGCAGCTATCCTTTAGAGTTTTTGCCGGAAATGTATAAAACCGCCGAAGAAACCAAGGCCGATATGGTTGTCGCCTCGCGTATGAAAGGCAAAATAGAACCCAACGCCATGCCGTTTTTACACCGCTATTTAGGCACTCCGATTTTAACATTTTTAATCAACTTGCTGTTCCGCGGCAAATTAAGCGACTGCAACTCCGGCTTCCGCCTTATGAAAAGAAGCGCCTATGAACAATGGCACGCTGCCTCAAACGGTATGGAATTTGCCAGCGAACTGCTGATAAAAGCCCTAAAGCACAAGGCCAAAATTGTAGAAATTCCCGCCGGTCTGCGCGTAGATAAAAGAGACTGCAAACCTCATCTTAATACTTGGAATGACGGAATGCGGCATCTTTTGTTTATTCTCTCCGAAAGTCCGCGGCTGTTTGAAGCCGCCGGCGGTTTGCTGTTTATCTGCTTTTCTTTGCTATTTGCCGCCGCCTCTTTTTCCTCTCCGATAACAATCGGACACATGCGGATTTTTGACTATCACACTCAGCTTATCTGCATAAGCATGGCAACCATCGGCGTGCAGATATGGCTGTTTTCGGCTATGCTTTATTTATTCAAATCATCCGATACGCCATCCAAAATATCCGGCTATTTTATTAACTTGAAAGAAGATAAGCTGTTTTTTATTTTTTGCTGCATTTTACTGTTGATGGTTTATTGCTTTATTTCGGTTTTCATGACTTGGAGCAGCTTAAATTTCGGAACATTGAACATGCTGTATGTGATTTTGCGCTATGTTTATGTAATTTCTGTACTGGGTTCAGGCGCTTTGGGACTGTTGATTTTGCATATTGTCCGAAACATTGTCCGCAACAGCTGATTGGCGGCAAATATTTTTCCATGGCGCGGCCTAGATTTTTATTGACAAAAACAAATATTTTTGTTAAATTTATAGCAAATATTATAATTTTGTTTTTATTATGTCGGATACGTCTTGGGCAACCGTATTTTTTCAGACTAACGCCCCATAAACTATTTTGCTATGGATGTAAAGTATTTGTTTGCCGGAACTCTTCTTGTTTGTGACCCTGAATTGCCTGCTAACTGCACATTCTTTTGGGCCGGCCAAGTAGCATCGCCAGACAACAAGGTTGATATCATCGCTTTCCGCACCAATTCTGCCGCGGATTTTAAGCCGATGCTGGAAAAAGACCTCGCTGCTTTGAAGAGCATGGAGCAGACAGACAATGTTAAAGCGCAAATAGTTTTCATTCAGAAGATTCTGCATCAGATGTCAGATTCTGTGTTTGTGAAAACTCCAGACAAAGCTCTGCTTGAAATTGCTGCTAAAGGTCTCAAGCTCAGCAAGCTTACTGCTGACGATGCCGTCTATCTGTCCGGTATCGCTGCAGTCATACAATAGAATGAATACAACAAAAAACACCGTTACTCTTACAGTAACGGCGTTTTTTGTTTTTTTGCAGTATCTTACATTGCAAACTCATTGCCCGGCTCATAGCTTTCATAAGCCTTTTTCAGCACGCTGCGCACCAGCTCCGGCTCATAAGCCAAAGCCACCTGCACAACGCAGTAGTCTGATGCCGTGAACACTCCGTCCAAATAGTCGGCGTACACATTTTTCAGCATACGCTGCAATGGATAGTGGAACAGAGGAGTCATGCTTAAGCTGTTGATACGAGGCTGTATCTTCAGCAGCAGGCTGCGGCTCATCGGGCTGAGGAATCCGCGGTCAAAGATGAAGTTAATCATATTGACAGAGATTCTTCCGGTCAGCGGAACAATATCATACACAAAGGCGCAGATCTCTTTATAAATCTGCCCCTGCGCCGCCTTTTCTTCGGCTGTAGCGCTAGGCAGGGAATTATAAATGCTGATAATCCACTCCTCGGCAAGATGATACAGTTTTTCACGGCGGCATCCGTCTTTCTGGTTGAGCAGCAGACGGATTTCCGACACTCCGAGCTTTACCTTGTTGCTCTGCATAGACTCCAAATGCTTGATAGTCTGCTTCAAGAACAGCTTGTTCTCTTCAAACACCCTATCCTGCAAAGCCTGCTCAGCGCTCCATGTCTCAAAGTCCGGCTGCTTACCGTCCTCCAGCATAGCGAAAGCTGAACGGCCGACATCATGGATTTTGCGGACATACTCAGTTGTCTTGCTGATAAGGTATTCAAGCGAACGGCTCTTTTCCTTGGCATAGCTTTTGCGCATACGTCCCAGCAGCTTGTTGTAAACGTTCTGATCAAAGCCCTCAATCGCTTCCAGCTCTTCAACAAAGCCAATGTCTTTGTGATCGCAGCCGTGAATATGCACGCTCTGCAGAAAAGTCGCATTCATCTTGGCATAGAGTTTTACCTCTATAGAATCAATTTCCATGATTTCATCCTCAAAAGCGGCGAAATCCTCACCCTTGTTAATGCGGTCAACTGCCCAGCGGCGAGCCACAGGCAACAGATTCTTAAGCGTCATCTTGATAAGCTGTTTCTTGGTGTAGCCCATCTTCTCGTAGTACGGTATCTTGTGCAAAGCATCCTCATCCGAAGCGTCCTGCAAAAAATTCTTTACTCCGTTAATCAGGTTTCCAAGCAAAGCCTTAGCGATTGGAGACTCGGTTACGATAGAACTCTCTGATACTGCATTCTTACTAATAATTGCCATAAGATAAATAAATTAAAATAATTAAGTTAACATTCTAAAAATAGCTCATTTTTGCGTATTTGTCAAGTTTTGTGCAAAAAAATAAGTTCCGCTGTTTAGGGCAGAACTCATTTTATTTTGCTTTATATTTTCCAAAGCTTAATGATGCAAGGCAATTTTCAGCACATCGGCGACATTGTCTACCGGAATAATCTTCATGCCTTTTTTGACATTATCCGGAATCTCCGCCAAATCTTTTTCATTTTCCTTTGGAATAATCACGGTTTTAATACCGCCGCGCAAGGCCGCCAGCAGCTTTTCTTTCAGCCCGCCGATTGGCAGAACCCGACCCTGCAGGGTAATTTCTCCGGTCATCGCCACATCTTTTTTAACCGGCGTTTTAGTAAAGACCGAAACCAAAGTCGTATACATGGCAATACCTGCGGACGGTCCGTCTTTCGGCGTAGCGCCCTCCGGCACATGGACATGGACATCTGTTTTTTCAAACACTTCAGGGTCTATGCCTAATTCTTTGGAATGCGCGCGCACCACCGAATATGCGGTTTCTATGGACTCTTTCATCACATCGCCGAGCTTACCGGTTTGCGTAACTTTGCCTTTTCCCGGCATATCCACAGCCTCTATAAAGAGAATGTCGCCGCCGACCTCGGTCCAAGCCAAGCCGGTTGTCACGCCGATATGGTCTTGCTTTTCGGCCTCGCCGTAGCTAAAGCGCTTTACCCCTAAATATTTTTCCAAATTCTCCGGCATAACTTCAACTTTTACACATTTGCCCTTTTGCAGCAAAATGTCTTTTGTCGCCTTGCGGGCAATAGTCGCCAGCTCGCGCTCCAAATTACGCACGCCGGCTTCGCGGGTATAATAGCGTATGATGTCGCGGATTGCCTCGTCATGAATTATCAGCTCCGAGCATTTCACGGCGTTTTCATCAAACACTTTTTTCAGCAAGTGGCGTTTGGCGATTTCTATTTTTTCATCTTCCGTATATCCTGAAAGCTGAATAATTTCCATTCTATCCAGCAGCGGACGCGGCATATCCAAGGAGTTGGCGGTAGTCACAAACATAACATCGGACAGGTCATAGTCTACTTCCAGATAGTGATCGTTAAACGCTGCGTTCTGTTCCGGGTCTAAAACCTCCAGCAGAGCCGAACTCGGGTCGCCGCGCCAATCATTGCCCAATTTATCAATTTCATCCAGCAAAAACAGCGGGTTAGAAGTGCCGGCTTTTTTCATGGACTGAATGATTTTTCCCGGCATAGCCCCGACATAGGTGCGGCGGTGGCCGCGGATTTCCGCCTCATCTCGCATTCCGCCCAAAGAAGCGCGCACAAAGTTGCGGTTAGTGGCGCGGGCTATGGATTTGCCGAGCGAGGTTTTGCCGACGCCCGGAGGTCCGACCAAGCACAAAATCGGCGCTTTCATATGGCTGGCGCGGGACTGCACCGCCAAATATTCCACAATGCGCTCTTTGACTTTCTCCAAGCCGTAATGGTCTTCTTCCAAAACATCTATAGCCTTTTGCAAGTCCTTGTTAAGTTTAGTTTTTTTGTTCCAAGGAATATCCAAAAGCCAATCCAGATAGTTGCGGATAATGGCGCTTTCCGGCGATGAATTGCCCATATTTTTGAGTTTTTTAAGCTCGGCCAAAGCCTTTTCGCGGGCTTCTTTGCTGAACTTTGTTTCGTTAATGCGTTTCAGATAATTGCCGAACTCGTCGCCGTCTTCGCCGTTGTTCAGTTCTTTTTGAATAGCTTTAATCTGCTCATTCAGATAATATTCTTTCTGGCTTTTTTCCATTTGCTTTTTGACACGGTTTTTAATGCGGTCTTCCACTTCCATAACCATCATTTCCGTATCTATCAGCTGCAGCAGCTTGTTCAGGCGCTCTTTTAAGTTTTCCGCCTCCAGCAAAAACTGCTTGTCTTCAGTTTTCAGCGCTAAATGCGAAGCAATGGTGTCGGCGAGCTTGTCATATTCTTCTATTTGCTTAACCGACTGCACCACATCTAATGGAATTTTCTTATTTAGTTTTACATATTCTTCAAATTGGCTGACAACCGCCCTCGCCCACGATTTAAGTTCGCTATCATCTTCTTTTTCGGCCGGATAAGGCACGATAAGCGCCGAAAAATAGGTCTGTTCATTATGAAAGCGCTTAATTTTGACGCGCTCAATGCCCTCAACCAAAATTTTTACGGTGCCGTCCGGCAGTTTCAGCATCTGCAAAATATTGCCGCGGGTTCCGACTTTGTATAAATCCTCTTCTTCCGGAACTTCTATATCGGCTTTTTTCTGCATAACCAAAACAATATCCAAGCCTTTGTCATTGGCTTTCTGCACAGCTTCTATAGATTTTTCGCGCCCGACAAAAATCGGCACAATCATTTTCGGATAAACCACCACGTCACGCAGCGGCAGCACCGGCAATTCTATTCCTTTAGACTTTTTTTCTTTAATTTCTTCCATATTTTCCTGCATATCAGCTAAACTCCGTCCAATACATCTTTTTATTATATAGGGTTGCTTTTTGCTTTCTACAATAGCGCAAAGCAATTTTTCCCCACTTTAGTTTAATTCAGGGCAATAACTTTAATATTATCTTCTAAATATTTTTCAATTCCGTCATTCATCATTTTGAGCAGAATTTTTGCTTCTTCGGCGCTGATTATTATATCAGCCTCTTTAGCAACCGCTTGAATATTATTATGATTTATATATTCATCAAACGCCAGCACTAAATTTGTCTTGGCCGAAAGATAGCGGCCTTTCTGCGCTTCGGGATAAGCTTCAGCAAAGCTTTCAAAAATTTTATCAGCAATATTTTTCAGTTTTTTATAGTTCATTTTGCACCTGCTGTATAAGATATAAATCTTATTTTTAGCAGATGTCAATAATTATTTTCTTATAAAATCTTATTTTTTACGTTTTACATTATTTTTTTCTAATTCGTTCTGCAAAAAGCGATTGATTTTAGCATCGGCGTCTTTGCTGGCTGCGGTCAGCAATTTTTTAATCAGATTATCGGCAATCTCTTGTTCATCCTTATCTGCAGCAAACAAAATAAAGTGGGTCTGTTCCTGCTGAATCGGCACAAAATCGGTCTCTGTCGGCGATACCGTGCGCAGCTCTACGGCCATCTGCATTTTATGGTTGCTGATGTCTATTTTATCCACAGCCGACTTATTCAGACTCGGCGTAACCACAAAATCAGCCAAATCTTTATTATCCGTTACATAGTAATAGTCGCTGCCCGAAAACTGCTCTTTCAGCATCTGAGTATAATGATTAGTGTCGCTGCCGTCCCAAAACTTCATATTTTCAATAAACAAAAGCTTTTTTTCTTTCAGGCTTTGCGGCTTAAATGAGGTTGCTTTTTCCACTTCGGCAGCTACTTCCTTAGCCATTTTAACCTCGGCTTCAGGATTTATGCGAGCCGGTTCCGCCGCCTCTTTATGCTCTTTAATCAAGGCTTTCAGCTCATCATCTGCAATTTCTAAATCGCCGCTGACTTTTACGCACACGCGGTTCGGCTCCGAAATTGTAACCTCATGCTTAACATTCAGCAGATATTCGTCAATCAGCCGATAAGCAATAATATCAATTACCGCCGGAGTCAGATTCTGCCCGTTTTTCTGGATAAGCCCAGAGCTTTTAACCGCAATCAGACTGGCTTTGTCTACCGCGCGGTATTCCATGGTTTTAGCGTCAAAGCCCTCTTGTTTTTCATCGCAGGCGCTGGCTTCAACCGCTGCAGATTCGGCAAATGCTTTTGCGGCATGAGCAGTCAAAAACATCACCAGAGCCAAAATAAAAATACAGCGCTGCATTTTCATCACCACCAGCTGCGGTCTCCCTCGGTTTGATGCACAACCTCGGTCCATTCGCCGATTTTAACGCCGTCGCTGCTGACCAGCTCCATAGTATATTTTATGGCCGGAACCTGCTTGGTCGGCGTATCAAACCAATCTATTGACGTATTTACAATATATTCCGCCGTCTTGGCATTTTTTGCCAAAATCACGGTGCTGACATTATCCAAGCGCTTTTTGGCCGCCTTAAGCCCTTTATCGGCGCCGCCCGGCAAATCATCCGCCAAAAGCTTGGAATCCTGCACAAACACATGAACCGGCTTGTCATTAAACACCGCCTTGGCGTCGTTCAGCATAGAACTGACGGTACGGTTGGCCGAAATCACATAAATTTCCGGCAAATCCGGAACTATTACCTGCTGCTCATCGCTGCCGACCAACACATCATCCGGACAGCAGCGGCGCTTTTTATGCGATGAAACCGTCTCCGTAACCCGAGGTTTCAAAACCAGAGGCTCCGGCACCGCCGACAGGCAGTTATTTTCCATACAGGAATAGGAACAAGGCACGCTGACGCTTGGCGCTTCGGCATAAACTTCAGGCTCTTGAGCATTTTGCGAGGCACAGCCGGCGACTGCCAGCAATGCGCTAATCAGAACGGATTTTTTCATTTAGAATTTCTCCCTTTTACACTTAAGTAAATTTTTACACGCTTACCCTTAAAAATACCTTAATATTTGCAAAGATTTGCTTGAAAATAATCTTTTACCTGCCTATGCTGTTTTTATATTGCAAAGGATTTTCAAATGCTGATTACTTTTTTAGTTATAATAGCCCCTTTTCTAATGCTGATACCGCCGCTGCAGCGCAATCGTTTTTTTATTTTGTATTTTGCCATGATGATGCTGTCGGCCTACATAACCGAAAATCACTATTTTAGAGTTATAATGTTTTCGCACAAAGCATTTTTGGTATTTATTGTGTATCATCTCTGCTGTATCAATCTGGCCACATTCATAGCCTACGGCGCCGACAAGCGCGCGGCCGAACGCGGCAAATGGCGCGTGCCGGAAATGCAGCTGCATGCGCTGGAATTTTTAGGCGGCTGGCCTGGGGCTTTTATCGCTCAAAAGTTTTTTCATCACAAAACCAAAAAACGCAGCTTTCAGGCCATGTTTTGGCTTATGCTTGTTTTTGAAGGCTACGCCGTTTATATTATCTTGAGATATCTTAAATTGATTTAAGGAGATTTTATTATGCGTTACACAACCTTTTTACTTTTAGCCGGAACCATTCTTTCGTCAGCACCGGCAAACGCCGAACAAATTTTGCTCGGAAATGCCGGCAGCAAACTGACTTTGAGCATATATAATCAGGATTTAGCTCTGGTTAAAGACCTCCGTCCCGCCGACATAAAAGCCGGAACCGCCGAAATTGTTTTTGACGGCGTGGCTCAGCAAATTCAGCCGGAAACCGCAATAATTTACGGTCAGGACTTAAAAGTTTTGGAGCAGAACTACAGCTATAATCTCATAACTTATGAAAATCTGGTAAATCAATCAGTCGGGCAAGAAGTTATGACCGTGCGCCAAAATCCGCAGACCGGGGAAAATATTTTTGAAAAAGCTCAGCTAATCGGCGCCAGCTACGGACAGCCGGTTCTTAAATTTTCTTACGGCATAGACACTAAATTCAACGGCCGCATTGTTTTTGGCAGCCTGCCCGCCAACGTCAGCGACAAACCGACTTTAACCGCCAAAGTAAACAACAAAAAAGCCGGAAATAAAAACCTGTTTTTAGCCTATCTGACCGGCGGCCTCAGCTGGAAAACCGACTATGTCACCACCATTACCGCCAAAGACAAGCTGGATTTAACCGGCTGGGTTACCATCAATAACAATTCGGGCGTAGACTATAACAATGCCAAAATCCAGCTGATTGCCGGTAACGTCAACACGGTTCGTCCGGTTATGCAGCCGCGCTTGATGATGAGCAAAGCTATCGGCATGTCTATGAACAGCGTCAACAGCTTGGAAGCCGGTGCGGGCGCACCGGAACAAATCAGCGGCTATGAGCTGTATACCCTGCCCGCCATTACTTCCATAAAAGACAAACAGACCAAACAGCTGGCTCTGCTGGAAAAATCCGGCGTAACCTACAGCAAAGAATTTAACTTTCAGTCTCCGCTCTATTTCGGCAGCAGCTATGAATTTGAAAAGCAGCATCCGAGCATAACCTATGTTTTGGAAAACAACGCCGCTTCCAATCTGGGACTTTCTCTGCCGGCCGGAACCGTGCGCTTTTATGAAAACGATAAAAACGGAAATCTGCAGTTTATCGGCTCCAACAACATCGGCAACACGGCAAAAGATGAAACGCTGCGCCTGAATCTGGGCGACGCTTTTAACCTGACTGTCAAAGGAAAAGTCGCCAAAGTTGCCGAAAAAGAATTGGAACGCAAGCCGAAAAACCAATGCTACAGCGTAAAGCTGCTTAAAACTTATACCGCGGAAACAACCGTCAGCAATGCCGAAGCCGCCGAAAACAGCGTTATTATCAGCCAAAATATTTCCGATAACTACAAAATTGTTAAAGAAAGCATTAAAGGCAAAGCGAAAAACGCGCAAACCCGTGAATGGACTCTCAAAGTTCCGGCCAACGGCAAAACCACCTTGTCTTATACGGTAGAAATTCCGCAGACCACCCGCGTCTGCGACTAAAATTCAGGGCTGCAAACTTAAACACCCTGCTTTGTTTCGGCAGGGTGTTTTGCGTTGGCCGTAAATTTTAGAAACGATATTGCAAACCGGCTGTAACTTCTTTAAAGTTATTGGTATAGCCGGAGCCAATATAAGAATATCTGCCGACAACTCTGGCGCCCCAGTTTTGGTTAAAGTCATACTGCAAGCCCAAACCGGCGCGGTAACCGACTTTATTATATGAACTTTTCGGAAAGTTTTTGTATTTTGCATGATAAATACCGGCGCCGAGCGTACCCAATGCGCTCAATTTAGAACACATAATCGGATATTTGCCGTAAGCATCCAAAGCATAAACCGAGAAATAGTTCTTGCCGCGCTTGCCGTCCAAGGTGCGGCCTTTAATTTCTCCGGATTGCTGATATGAAAATTCCAAATCCCAATTTTGATACAGCTGCATGCCGACATTAGCCTTGCCGGAATGGAAGTATTTTTTCATTTTTTTAGCCTGATTGCCTTGTTTAGCCTTAAAAAAGGAATAATCTGCCCCAACATAAGGACGATATTGATTCATATTCCAATTCATTGCCTGCGCGTTAAAAGCAAAAATACTGGCAACACCGGCTAACAATAATGTTTTTTTCATGTTTTCATCTCCATTTATAAATGTGTTAAATGACAAATCAAGTATTTTGCAACACTTTCAAAACTGTATATAACCGTGAAAAAACAAATTTAAATAGTGACAGCAAAAAAAATAACGCTACAATATTCTGCAGCAAAGGAGAGTTATATGTTTTGCAACCCTGAAAAAGACTGCAGTTTATGCCCGCGCTTGGTGGAATTCCGCCGCGGCAACCAGCAAAAATTTCCGGCTTACCATAATGGACCGGTAACGCCTTTCGGCTCGCTGAACGCTCAGATTTTAGTAGTCGGACTAGCTCCGGGGCTGAACGGCGCCAACCAAACCGACCGCCCTTTTACTAATGATTACGCCGGCGACATTCTTTATCCGGCCTTGAAAAAGTTCGGCTTAGCGCAAGGCAATTATCAAAAACGCAAAGACGACGGCTTTGAGCTGCTTAACGTGCGTGTTACCAATTCTGTGCGCTGCGTGCCGCCGCAAAACAAAGTTAACGCCGCCGAAATCGCCGCCTGCCGGCCGTTTTTGCAGCAAGAAATCGCCGCCATGCCGAACTTGAAAGTTATACTTTCCTTAGGCTCGGTTTCGCACGGCGCGGTTCTGCAGGCTTTAGGCTATACCAAAGCAGCCTATAAATTTGCCCACGGAGCGGAGCATTTTTTACCTAAGCATAACCTGATATTGCTGGATTCCTATCACACTTCGCGCTACAATATAAACACCAACGTTTTGACAGCGGAAATGTTTGATAAAATTATTTTCCGCCTTAAGGAGCTGATTTAGCTTGAAATATGTATCTGCTTTGCCCATATTTTGTCTGAAAGGAATCAAATGCTTAAAAATGCCGTTTTAATATGTCTCGGCCTGTTATTCTGCACGCCGGCCGAAGCCTCTCTGAGTGAAAAAAGCACAGACAATACAACGATAGAGCTTTTTTCGGACGGCAAAGCCGAATATATCGCCCGTTTTGCCATTAAAGACGGCTGGCATATTTATTGGAGCAACCCCGGAGAAATCGGACGTCCGACCACTATCAGCACCAACAATGAAGCCAGCGGGCTTAAAATCTTAAACCAATCCGCCCCGCAAATTGTCAAAGCCTTTGATATTATTGATGAATATGTTTATAAAAAATCGGCTTATTTTCATCTGAAACTGCAGCAGACAAAAGATGTGCAGCTGACTTTTTCATTTGTAGAATGCAACGATGTCTGCAAACCGCAGGCTTTAAGCTTCAATCTGCAGGAGCTGCCGCAGACGCCTAAAGAAATCTGGGAGAACCTGCAAAGCACCATTAAAGTTGAACTGCCGCAAAAACTGCATGTCAACAGCCCGACTCAGCAAAATAAAATTCAGCTGGAACTTCCGCCGCACACGGCTGTAAACTTTTTGCCGGCGCAAAGCGGACGCGTAGCCGAACAGTCGGTGCAAATCAGCGAAGAAAACAACAAAACCCTTATCAGCTGGGAAAACGATACCGCCGAGAGCGAACCGCTGTCGCAAGCTCTGGTGGTTACGCCGGATAAATCCTATGCTTTGGAAATAGACTATCAGGACAGCGCAGATTTCAGCTTATATTATATTTTAGCCTTAGCTTTTTTAGGCGGACTGATTTTAAACGCCATGCCGTGCGTTTTTCCGATTTTATCGCTCAAAATCTTCTCTCTGCTTAAAAATAAAGAAAAAAAAGGTGGCTTGGCAAGGGCGGCAAGCTATACTTTCGGCGTTTTGACCTGTTTTATGCTGCTTACCGCAATTCTGGTGCTGATAAAGCATGAGGGCGCGGCTGTCGGCTGGGGTTTCCAGCTGCAATCGCCGTGGTTTGTGGGGATAATGGCGGCGGTTTTCGGCATATTATTCTTATTCATGACCGATATTTTGCACTTTCCGAATTTCAATACTGACAAAACTTATAAACTATCCGGACTAAATGCGTTCAGCACCGGTTTTTTTGCGGTTTTAATCGCTAGTCCCTGCACCGGTCCGTTTATGGGTGCGGCTATCGGCTATGCTTTTATGCAAAACGACCTGCAGATTTTTGCGGTTTTTGCCATGCTGGCGCTGGGATACGCCCTGCCCTATGCTTTAATAGAAATATTTCCGAATGTTCTAGGGCGTATTCTTCCGGCACCGGGAAAATGGATGCAGACGGTTAAATATGTTTTATCCGTACCGCTGTTGTTAACTATGCTGTGGCTGCTCAGCATTTTAGCAACTCAGCTGGATTGGCGTGCAGAAGAAGAGCAGCAGGAACTGGCTTGGCAGGCCTATGATGCGCAGGCGGTTACGGAAGCTGCCGCCAACGGAGACCGGGTGTTTATTGATTTTACGGCGGACTGGTGCCTAACCTGCCAATTTAATGAAAAAATAATTCTGAACACCAATCGTTTTAAGCGCTTTGTCAGCGAAAAGAAAGTTAAGCTTTTCCGCGCTGATTTAACCGAGGGCAATGAAGCGTATACCGCGGCTCTGAATGCTTACGGGCGCGACGGCATACCGGTATATGTTTATTATGTGAACGGAAAATATGAAATTTTACCGCTGTTTTTTAATGTCGGAAGCCTTAAATAGCCTTAAAATTCCAGATTGATTCCGCAAGCTTCGCTGTCTTTATCGCAAGATTTGCAGATATCGTTGATTTCCGCAACTGTTAAATCCCGCAGGCATTTCCGTCCGTCGGAACATCCGGCATTTCCCCAATAAACCAAAGAATCCTCCATTTTGCTCCATTGATAAAATCTGGAAAACTGCAGCGAGCTGCTCAGAGGCTTAGTCAAATTCTGCATAATTTCGCGGCATAAGGTAACGGAAAAACCTTTAGATTTACCGCTGATATTATTGCTACCGTTCAATTCCGTACCGATATATATATCTATTACCAGCCGATTGCGCCGCGAAAACATCAAAATCGGATTGCCCTCAGAATCATACATGCGGGAATCTCTGATATATTTCCAAGTTTGCGGAACTAATGAAGCAGCCTGCACATATTGCGCTAACCCGATTTGCATGTCATAATCGGCTGTTTTAGACATATTCTGAAACTCGCCGACATTTGCCAGCAAGCCTAAAATCAAATTACTGTATTCCAACACCAGCCTATCCGCTTTCCACTTCTCAATGGCTTTGGAATATCCGGCAAGTCCAGCAACAGACAGCACAGCGATAATTGCCGGATATTCTAAGGCGATGGAAAAGTGGAAATTGGATAAGGCAATAGAGGAATATAGCATGCTTATTTTTGGTATGCAGGAATATATTGAATCTATACAAAAATACAAATTTGACGGCCCGCATACCGGCGGCGTACCAATAGCTGAAGCGGCAAATTTGATTCCTGCATCATGGAATATACAAAGTACTTATGGTATACTTGATGCATACGGCAATCGCTTGCAGATTTATATAGATAATTCTCCTCGTTATTTAGTCATGGATTTTTATTTGCAAGGAATGAGCAAAGCCGAAACAAATCAATATAGACAAACTTTTTCCGGCAAGCTGTGCATGGAAATGTTCAACAATATAATTATTCCGCTAAACGATACTATTTATGAAGCACATATATTTCGCTCTCAAAGCGGTATCGGTAAAAATTTTTCAGGCAAAACTTCTTGTGCAGCAAATAAAACGTGTATAAGGGATATGACTCTAAAAGATGTGCATGATGCCTGTAATTATTGTACTGGAAAAGACAGCTGCGCTATTGTTTTATCATTTTCATAAAATGACGGCGGGACTGGCTGCGCCGCCCCTGCGCTCATTGCCTGCGGCAACCGGCATGCTCCCGCCTGCCTTTCGCTAGTGGTCGCACTCTTCTCCCAGAGTTCGGAGAGTTTTGCGTTTGTTTCCGCTCCGTACTGACAACAAAAAAGCCCGCTATAAATAGCAGGCTTTTTGAACAACAATTGGCGGAGAGGCAGAGATTCGAACTCTGGGAGGACT
>ERZ1034855.231-NODE-231-length-28608-cov-32.549820_pt1 | contig 28608 bp, 37 predicted proteins | sample MGYA00520699_ERZ1034855 | MGnify/ENA primary metagenome ERZ1034855 (study PRJEB33766, sample SAMN09781730) | gut metagenome | biome: gut microbiome | host: Homo sapiens | place: Madagascar | study: EMG produced TPA metagenomics assembly of the PRJNA485056 data...
ATCAAGGGGGGAGCGGGCCCTTTTCTAGGGGGACCTACTTTTACCTCCGGAAAATCCGGATTTTCGGTCGGTTGTTCGCCGATTTCCTCGTTTTCTCCGCTCTCCTCTGGAACGTTGTAGATCTTCCCGTTTCCTGGCAAAATCACCCGTTTTTTGTCCTGGTGAACGCTGGGAATATATGTGTCTTTCCGGATGCGATTATTTACAAACCAGTGACGGATGGCGACCACCCCATCTTCGAACGGAATGATGTATTTTTTGGACACCAGCTCGGATAATTCCGTCTCTGTGGTAAATATTTTCGACATGATGGGCTTCGGGTTGTCTACAAACCCATCATCGTCCGCCCTCATGCAGAGGGCGAAATATAGGAACTGAGCGCCGCCAGACATTCCCAAAAAGTCCTCGGAAAGAACGACGCTTTTTGCGAAGGATGTGCGGGCGCTCATGCTGCCCTCCTTCCTTCTCCGTTACGGATTCTGTCACGGATTCTGTAACTGATTCTGTAACGGATTATGTAACGGATTCCGTGACGGATTCCGTGACGGATTCCGTGACACTCGATGATCTTGACCGTCACCCAGCCCACCAGGCATACCGCCCAGAAAACCACCACCTGGCAGATGCACTCCAGGATCGTCATCTCAGGTCCCATGCTTTTCCTCCTTTTCCGCCTGCTGTCTCAGACAGAACAGCTTTTGTTCCCGGGACCGCCGGAAGAATTCATGCTCTTCCGCCGCCCGGATGATGTTTGCCCGTTCCAGCCGGGCGATCTCCATTTCCACCTCCGCCGGGGTGAGCCGCCTGTCCTTCATTTTTCCAGCGCCTTTTCCTGTTTTTTCAGGCTCTCCATGGTCACACCCTGCTCCTGGAGGAGCTTTCCCCGCTTCTCGTAGGCGCGCAGCGCGTACAGCTTCCGCCGCCGGGCCGTCTTGACCCGCTCCTCCCGTTTTGCCAGCTTGACCAGCTCCGAGCCCTGGAGCCGGGCGATCTCCTGTTCGACTTCCTCGTCCGTGAGAACTTTTTTCGGCTTGTCCATAATGTCCTCCTGTCGATTTTTGTTGCGGTTTCCCGCCTGGCGTGTTAATCTGTGGTTGAGTTCTCGCCAAAGATCTCTTCCACCGTGCTTTCCACCGCCCGTGCGATGCGGATCGCCGTCCGCACATTGGGGGTGCTTTTGTCGTATTCGTACTTCTGGTACGACTGTTCCTTGATTCCCGCATCTTTCGCAACCTGGGCCTGTGTCTTGCCGGACTGTTCCCGGGCTGCTCTCAATTTCACATTCATGCACTCCTCTCTTCCTGGATTAACACATCATATATGCTGTGCTTTGACTTTACAATAGCACATCATATTTGCTGTGTCAATACCTTTTCAAAAAATGGGGGTATTCTCATGTCTCAGCTATCCGATGCTCTGAAACGCACCCGCCTTGAAAAACACGCTACCCAAAAACAGGTGGCCGATGGGATCGGCATTACAGAACAAGCTTATCAACGGTACGAATACGGCAAAACCGTCCCGTCCGCGCTGGTTCTCATCGCCCTCGCCGACTTCTTCGATATCTCCCTGGACTACCTCGTCGGCCGGTCAGAAGACCCTCAGCGACGCTGATCGGCTCCGCAAAGCAGCTCCCTGTGGCTCATCTGGAAAAGATCTTCCAGCTTGACGAGAACGGGGTAGGAAGGATTCCTTTCGCCGTTTTCGATGAGGCGAATCGCCTCTGCGGTCACTCCGGTCTGCTCCGCTACATACTCGCGGGACCAGCCACGGGAAACCCGTTCTTGCCGCATCATTCGAAGCATCTTTTCTCCTTTCCCAGATTCCAACTTTGAGTTGGCATCTGTATCATACCAACTTAAAGTTGGTTTGTCAAGAGGTATCGTATGGATTATCGCAAAGTATTTTCTGAGCGCGTGGCCCAGCTGCGCAAACAGGCCGGGGTTTCTCTGGCCGCTCTCGGTTCTCACCTGGGTATCACCGACGAGGCCGTCCGCCTTATCGAGAAAGGGAAGCGTTCCCCGAGCTTCGAGGTTCTTACCGCCCTGGCGGACTTCTACGACGTCTCCCTGGATTACCTGGTGGGCCGGTCGGATGAGGCGAAGAGGAGGTGAGCACCATGACGACCCAGGTCATTACTGCACTCATCAGCTTTGCCGGTGTGTGCGTGTCTGTGGCTTCGTCCTGGGTGATTGCCAGGATGTCCGCATCCAAGGAAGTCAAGCGGCTCCGGCTCCAATGGGAGCGGGAAGATACATTGACCGCCGTCGATGAGTTTTCCGCCATGGCATCTGCGGTCGCTGTGTTTTCCGAATCCCGGAAACTGCGTGACCGGTATAAAGCCGTTGCCGCCGTCGCGTCCCTGCGGGCAAAAGCATCCGGCCAAATGGCCGAAAGGCTTGATGCACTGTACGCCGCCCTCCAAGGGGACAACTCGCGTGCGATCAATGATGCTCTATCCCAGGTGATTCAGGAGCGTCGCGAACGCCGCCGCAAGTAGGATGCTGACGCACCCGACAATGCAGTCCCGGACCGTCCGCCGTGCCGCTTCCTGGTCCTGGAAATAAAGACACTCAAACAGGGCCTTGACCAGCAGGGAGACCATGATGCATCCGCACACGAACCAATATCCCAGCATGGCGCCTCCCGTCCTCTCACTCTCGCTCACGCAGCCCCATGGTTGCCTCCCGGCTCCCGCCCGGCCAGCTGGTCCAGCGACACCCCGAAATAGTCCGCGATGCGGCACACAGACCGGTAGGACCCCGGCCCGCCGCGCTTGGACCAGTTGAGGATCGTCCCCCGGCTCAGGTCACATTCCATCTCCAGTTCGGATACCGTGATCCCCCGTTCCTGGCACATCGTCCGGATGTTGTCCACGATCATCTGGGGTCCGCCTCCTTTGCCTTGGCCTCCTGGCATCGGCGCAGGGCTTCGGCTGCCGCCAGCCCCTCCGCATACGATTTGGCCATATTCGCCGTCTCCGGCGACATCTCGCCCAGAACCTTCAAAAAGGCCCGGGCCGTTGCTTTGCGTTTGTCTGCCATATATACCTCCTTGGTTCGATTTCTTCGGCTTCTCGCTTAGATTGTCACACGCTACCGGCAACTACGCTCCGAAAAGTCGTAGCCCCTATTCCGTCCAGGTCATACCGGTCTCGACGCATCAAGACAAGCGCAGTTTTCAGCAAGCATTTTCATTCTTTGTGAGGTAAGCCGATAATCGCTCACATCAGCCGGGCGCTACCCGGCCCCTGGCTGGGGTGGCCGGATTTGAACCGGCGCATAGCCATTCACCCCCATATAGCGGCGCTCACCTTAACCGTTCACACGGCGGTTGATCTCCGCGATCAGCTCATTGGTGGTGTAATTGTTGCCGTAACGCCTCAGCACCTTAGCGGTACTGAGCGCACAGCAGGCCACAGATGGAGGTGGGCAGGTCATAGGGAATGATTTTCATTTCGTTGGCCCGGTTCATCATGGCGGTGATGCCGGAGAGCATCCACTCATCCACATCCTCCTGCTTGTCCAGCAAGATGTTCACGGCCCGGTGGAGTTCTTTGATGCAGTCCAGCATGACATTGGCGTTGCCCTCAGCGGTCAGCACCATGCACTGCACGGGGCCATCCTTGGAGCTGTTGGCCTGCATGGCCGCAACGGCCTCATCCTCCTTGGCCTTGTTTTCCAGTTCCTTGATGTATTCCTCAGTGAAATAGAACACAGCACGCTGGAGCCGCTTGGCAACTGCCACCCGCTTCTCAGACAGCACAGGGGCCTCATCAGTGGCGGGCGCCTCAATCCAGATGTTGGCCGTTTCCAGATGGCTGCTGTCAAGGTTGACCTCCAGACGGTCACCCAGGTCACAGATGTAGTCATAGAAGTGGCCCTCTGCGGTGCTCCGATAGACGGGGTAGCCAGCACGGGTGCTGCTCTGCACATCCTGCTCATAGTCGGTGGGGAAAATCTGGTTGACCTTGTTCCAAGCGTCATGCTTGCTGGTGACTTTGATGTTTACCATGGTGTTGTCATCCTTTCAGTTTCGCTCATTCGAAAACGTCTTTCGTTATGTGCCCATTATATCGCATGTGACTTTCGTTGTCAACCCCCTGGCCGAAAGTTATTTTCGATTTTTCCCTTGTGTTTCGCGTCATAATGTGATATGCTATACCCAAAGGAGGTGATGGCATGAGCACCATCAATGAGCGCGTCCAAGCTGTCATTAACGCGACTCAATTATCCAAGGCTAAGTTTGCGGATCCAATTCATGTAACGCCGCAGTTTTTATCAGCCGTATGCAATGGAAAGTCCTCCCTAAGTGAGCGGACTATTAAAGACATCTGCCGCGAATACGGCGTTGATGACGTCTGGCTTCGCACCGGCGTGGGCGAGATGTTCCGCCCCCGCACCCGGGAGGACGAGATCACGGCCTTCTGCGCCGACCTCCTGGGCCCCGACGCCACGGACTTCCAGCGGGATTTTGTGGCCATCCTGGCGACGCTCTCTCCGGAGGGCTGGGATCTCCTGGAGAAAAAGATCAACGAGCTTGCCGAGCTGAGCCGGAGGCGGAAGGAAAATGAAAAATAAGGAGGACACAACGATGAAGAAAAAGCATTCCAACGGGAGCGTTGAGGACGAGATCGCTGTATTTTGTTCTGACCTGCTTGGCCCGGGCACACCAGATGAGCAGAAAGCCCTGGCTATCGGGCTCGCAAAGCTCACCCCGGAACAGTGGCAATTCATGTATGCCCTGATTAAGACGCTCTCCGGGGATAAAAAATAAGGCCCCGGAGGGCCTTATTTTTTTCTCTTCCTGTTGACTTTTGTCGTTGCGTGAGGTATATTATGGGTAAATCAGGAGCACTCTCTTGTCTCAATGAGCCGCGCGACGAACAAAAGCACAAGCCGCAGCTGTTCCCGGCTGGCCTGGGCGAGCCGCTTTTCGATCGCAGCGATGTATTCATCCTTATTCGGCATGATACCGCTTCCCCCTCTCCGGAATCCTGGGATTCCGTATTCTCCTGCGATCCGCCGGTGGCTTCATCGGGCGCACATCCTTTCATTTTCGCCCGCCGGGCTGCCATGGCCTGGCGGGTTTCTTGTACCCTTTTTACACCGGCCGCCCCGGTTTTGCCAGCCCGTTTCCGGGGATAATTGATTTCCCAAAATATTTCCCGGCCCCGTTTTCGGGATTTTCGGGGATGCGCCCAACCATTTTTGCAAATTGTCAAAGGAGGGTATACAAATTGCCGTACAAACCAACACTCAACAATGTCTGCCGCGACCGGCGCGACGAGCGCCGTATCGCAATCCAAACGATCTCCGACGAGACCGGGATCCCCACCTCCACGCTGTCCAAGTTCTTTTCCGGCGAGACCCATTCCACCTCCGTCGATCTCGCCGGGGCCGTGTGCAAGGTGCTCGATGTCTCTCTGGATGACTATTTCGGGATCCTTCCCCGGGATTCCGACCTCGTTGGCCCGGAAGTCCACCGGCTTCGCGCACAGATCATCATGTACCAGCGGTCCTTGAAGCACAAGGACAAATGGATCCTCGGCCTAGCAATCACCCTGGGCGTTGTGCTCCTGGTAGTGATCGTCGCGCTGCTCATCGACGTTGCCAATCGGGATTGGGGCTGGTTCCGGTCCGCGTTCGCCTCTTGCTATTCCGCATCCATGTAAGGAGGTCTCCCTATGCCATCCACCCCCCGCCGTCTTCCCTCCGGCTCCTGGAATTGCTACGCCTATCTTGGCAAGGACGCGGATGGCAAACTCATCCGAAAGTCCGTCACCCGACCAACCAAGGCCGAGGCCCGCGCTGCAGCAGTGGAGATGGAGTCCGACGCAGAGCGTACCGCCGCCATCTCCGATGATCTCACCTTGTCGGAGGCCGTCCGCAAGTACCTGGACAGCCGCGCCAATCTCCACAGCCCCTCCACCCGCAGGAGCAACGAGGCGATTTTCAAAAACCATCTCGGGATTCTCGCTGATGTTCCGGTTTCCCGGATAACATCACAGATGATGCAGTCATACGTCAACGACTTGTCCAGAGAGCTGACGCCAAAGACCGTTCGCAACATCTATGGCCTGCTGGCTTCATCCATCCGCTTTTCCGCCACGGAAAAGCGCCTATCGGTCAAACTGCCGCCGAAACAGGCAGAGGAAATCCAGATCCCGACGCTGGAACAGATCAAAGATATCCAGCGCGTCGCGGAAACCCGGGGGGATACGGACTTGGTTCTTGCCATCATGCTGGCCTCTCAACTTGGGCTACGCCTTGGGGAGGTCTGCGCTCTCACTTTTGCCGATGTGCGCGGCGGCAGCGTCCGAATCAATAAGAGCCGCGTCCTCACGCCGGAGCGCGAGTGGACGGTCAAGCCGCCAAAATCCAAAGCCGGGACCAGGACGCTCCCCCAGACACCACAGATTGCCGAAGCGTTGCACAGCTTTTCCGGAGCGCCAGAAGATCTTGTGATCCAATCTACCCCCGCCGCCATTTACGACAGATTTCAGCGCATCCGCAGCAAGTTTGGGTATACATTCCGTTTCCATGATTTGCGCCACTATAATGCTTCGGTTATGATCTCCCTTGGCGTTCCGATTTTCTACATCGTCCGCCGCTTGGGGCACGAAGATGACAAGATGGTCAAGCGCGTATATGGGCACATCATGGATCAAAAGCAGGATGACATTAACGCCATGATGGCAGATTTCTTCAAATGACCTTGCGTGTATGCATTTTTGTATGTATTTCCCGTCCGAAAAAAGCGCCAAAAGCAAAAAATACCGCGCAGAGTGCTAGATATTTTTAACATCAAAACGCCTCGCGAGCCCGCATGAAACAAGGAAAAGCCCCGAAACGCTTACGTTTCGGGGCTTTCGTGTAATGGTGCCGGTGGCGGGAGTCGAACCCGCCGATATATAGTTTCAATCCGTTATATACCGTGATTCTTGATGTTTTGTATGCATTTTCATATGCATTTTACATCCCCATCATGACCCGCACCCACGCGGCCTTCTCCACATACTCCTTGTGGGATCTCTCCCACTTCTCCCGCATCTCTTCCGTGGGCTGGAACACCTTGCCCAGCTCCTCGATCTGCTGGCTTGCCATGTCGTGGAGGTACGTTGCGTGCTTAAGCTCGTCCCCGGCCATCTCCTTGTAGCGGTTGGCCCAGTTGATGTTCCCCCGGGCCTTGTACTCCACATACTGCTCCGCGTAGTGCTTGGCATCCTGGATCTCCTCCGCGATGCGGTCCACATACTCCCGGATGATGGTCATAGGCTCACTCCTTGGTCACAAGGGCGGAGATGGTGGACGCGGTGGCAGCGGCAGACAGCACGACGGTGAGCACGCTCTGGGCGCAGCTGCACCGGACGCGCACCGCAGCGGGCGGCACAGCCAGCGTCACGGTCCCGCCCGCCGTGGCGGTAGCCGTCGCCACAGCCCCGGGGATGGGGGTCCCGTCCTGATACAGCGTCGCAGAGATGGGCCCGGCAGCCGCGGCAACAGCCGTCACCACGGGGGCGACGGTATAATACCCATCCCCGCTGAGGGTGACCCCGTTCTGCCCGGCATTGACACAGCCGCCATACCGGCGGACAATGGCCCCGGTCCCGCCCATGGGAACCACGCCGCCAGCCGCGACGGCCCCGGCGGTGGGGTTATAGGTATAGATCAAACTTCTCGCCATAGATAGCTCCTTTCTCACAAAAAAGGCGGGGCGCTTGCCCCGCCGCACCCGGCCAAAAGGGCCAACTACTCAGGATTACTGAGCAGTTCAGATGTTGTTGTTGCAGCCGCAGCCAAAGGGCGCGAACTGCGGGACGACCCCATAGCCATAGGGGCTCACGCGGGGGATGCCGCAGAACATCTGCTGCATCTCCAGCTGGTTGATCCGCTGGGCCTGGGCCGCCTCGCGGTCGGCGCTGAGCTTGTCCAGGATGCGCTGGACCTGGGCCGTGGTGTTGGCGTTGATGCTGGCGGTGTTGAGCGCACCGTTATAGTTGACGCCATCGATGGCCCGCAGGGTTTCACAAATGCCCTCCTGCTGCCGCGCAAAGCCGGAAGCAGTCGCGGTCTGCACATCCCGGAGCTCGCCCAGGATGCCATAAGCATTGTCCTTGATCGCCCCGGTCACGTCATAGGCAGACTGCCGCACTGCTGCCACAGTCTCGTTGTTCTGCCGCTCCAGGGCAGAAAAGTCCTGGCTGCGCTGGATGTCGCCGACGGTGGCGTTCCGCTCGCCGCTGCGGCCGAAGAGGCCGCCGCCCCCAAAAAGGATGAGCACGACCAGGATAATCAGCCCCCAGGCACCCATGCCGCCAAAGCCGCCGTCACGGGAGCCCATGAGCGCCCCGATGTCGGCCAGAGAATAGTTTTCCATACTGGTGATTCCTTCCGTCATTTATTTCCATGCGCGTTGGCCACCCGCGCCGTGGATCAAAACATAGACAAGAAACTCTTGAACCCATCCGGGTCGATGCCGTACTCCGCCAGGATGTCGTTTACGGAGCGGTCTTTGCATTTCGCATAAAGCTCTGCAAATTGAGGGTTCGTTTTGCTGAGGTATTCAATCGCCTGTTCCGGGTTTTTCCCCGATAAAAGCTGTTTGATTCTCCCCACTGTGGAGATCGCCTTTGCCATGTCCGCGATGCCCCGGAGGTTTCCGTTAAACAGAGGGTTCATTCTTCTTGGTCTCCTTCTTCGGTTCGGTCTTCGCCGCGCTCATTTCCGCTACAGCCGCCGCCAGACGGGCAAACTCCTCCCGGGTGACATATTCCTCGCCCTGGGCCGCTTTTGCCGCTGTGGGGCTGTATTTTTCAAATCTGTAATAGTCCGTCTGCGTCACGCCCAGCTGGTCCGCCGACCGGACGGCAAACACCGGCTGGTCCTGGGCCATGATCCACGCTTTGCCCCCCGGCTGCACCGTCACATTGGTGATATCCTCCACCCGGGGCACAAACACCCACCCAGGGCCCGCCTGCTGGCCGTTCTGCCCCTGGGGCTGGTCCGTATACCCAGGGCGGGGGATTGGCCGCTGTGGGCCGGGATTCGGGGCAAATCTGGGGTCATAGCCGTACATACCATAGGGATCAAACATCTGCCGCGTCCTCCTTTGCTTTTCTGGCTCTATTGTCCCACATCCGGGCCGCCCCGACGAGCAAGCAAACGGCCATTTTGGGTACAAAAAAAGAGCACCCGAGATTTCCTCGGATGCTCTTTATGGATTCGTTCAGATGCCCGTCAGATCCCGTCCCCGGCGGATGATCCGCTTGACGTTTTGGGGGCTCATGTCAAACTCCTCCGCCAGTCCCTCGATGGTCACGCCGTCGTTCAGGCGGCGCTTGAGGATGGCTCGGTCCCTGGCGCAGTGGGTATAGCCGATGACCGCGCCGTCGATGATCGCATCATACCGGCTCATGGGTCACGCCCCCTTTCGCTGCTCTTCCTGGTGATGTGCCGCCTGGTTGAGGTGCTTTTCCAGCCTGTTCAGCGCCTCGGTCACAGGGCCGTTGCAGCCCTGCTCTTTCAGCCCCTTGAGACAGGCCAGCTGGGCATAGGTGATGAGTGCCAGCTCCGCCTGGATGGCCTTGAGGTCCACGTCCTGCGCGTTCTGCCGCTCCACAAAGGCGGCGATCTTGGTCCACATCTTGTACAACACCCCCAGTGCGCCCACCAGCGCCGCGGCTTTGATGATCCCGTCCACCGTCACCATCATGGTTCAGCCCTCCCTTTCCAGGAGATAGTATCTCGGCCACCGCCCCACGCAGTCCGCGTCCAGCACGGCGGGGGACGCGAAGATGAGCTCCCCGCTCACGGTGACATTGGCCCGGCGGCGGGCGTTGACGGAATATTTCCCGGAATACAGCCCCGGGTCGGCGATGCAGAGCTTCCCGCCCAGCTCGCCGAGAACGGCCATGAAATGCCCGCCGGTGGAGAACATCCCCTTGCCGGAGACGTTGCAGATGGCCGCGCCCCCGGCCCGGAGATGCCCCAGCAAAACGTTCCGGTCGTTGGTCTGGCTGACCCGGAAGGGGAAGCGCCCCGACAGCAGCCGCAGGAGCTTGTTCATGTCGGTTCCGCCGGGGACTCTCGCGCCCCAGTTGACCGCCCAGTCCCGCATGGTCTGCACCGAGATCTGGCTCCCAGTGACGGCCCCCAGGGCGATGATGGCCGAGCACACCCCACAGCCGGAGCTTTTGATGGTGGCTTTTTCATACCCCTTGGCGGGGTAGGAGATGCGGGAAAAGTTGTTCTGGTTGACCAAAAAGCCCTTGAGGGAGCGCACCCACCGGGTCTTCTGCCCCTTTTTCGTGGGATAGGTCACCGGCCAGAGCCCCGCCGGCGTCTTTTCGCCGAGCTGGCACAGGTCCCCGGCGGCGATATAGCTCCCGCTGTCCGGCAGCCCCTTCGCCGTGAGGACGGCCACCCGTTCAAAGGCCAGCGCTTTCATGGACGTCCTCGCTCTCTGCCTGGGCTTCGGGAGATTCTTCGGTCTTTTTCTCGCCCTTGACCCCCTGGTTGAACTCCTGTACCACGCTTTCGATGAGGAGGTCCATCTCCATCTCGGAAATGGGGATGCCCTTTTCGTTGAGCATCTCCACGATGCCCTCCTTGGCCTTTTCCAGCTTTTCCGGGCCGGAAAGATCCCGGTACAGCTGCTCCGCCGCCTTGACACAGGTGCGGACCACGTCCTGCTTCACCTTGTCGTTGACATATTTTTCATAGAGACGCTTGATCTGCGTCCCGATATACCCTGCCAGGGCGGTCAGCACCGCCACGATGGCCGGGAGCACATACGCGCTGAAGATCTCTGCCTTGGTCATGTTCCTTCTCCTTTCCCGGGCTGTCCAGCCCATCCCCAACGTTACCACATTCTTCCGCTTGCGTTACCACCGTACCGCAGTTTTCCGCCCAAAAGGACGGTTTTTTCATCACCTCGCTTTCGACCGGAGCTTGCCCAGCTCCTGGCTGACCTTTGCCTTGTTGTAGTGAGCGACCTTCTTTCCAACGCCAAACGCTCCGAACAGGGCGCTGCGCTGCGCGTCTGTGAGCCCTGGCATATTGTATACGACCTCCATCTTCTGGAGCCCTGCGCTGTTGGCGATGGGATCCCCGTCCTCGTCCTTGTATCCCTCCACATCCAGCTGTTCCAGATAGAGGGTGATATAGGTCGCTTCGCTCAGCCCGGTCTTCTTCGTCACCTCGGCGCATTTCGCCTGCCACCCCCGGAGAGCATAATCGCTCACCTTGGTCTTGGCCACCGCCGTAGCGTACTGATACGCATAACGGATCATGTCCGCCTTGCGGGTATCGTCCGCCGCCTGATAGGCCGCGCTGTTCACCAATTCTTCCGCCAGGGCATAGCTTTTCTGCCCCTTCTCCTGGGCATACGTCACATACTCCTGGGGGGAGAGGTATTTCGTCCCCTCCTGGAGCTTGATGCTCTTGTCCGCCCGGTCCGGGACCACGCCGCCGTCCTCCGTCGCTTCATAGAGCCGTTCGATCTCCTTCTCCATGTCGCTCTGGCGGACGGTGGATACATACGCCGGGTTGACGAAGTTGTTGAACGCTCTTTCCGCCGTGGTCCCGTTGCTCTCCGTCCGTCCCCATGCGTCGATATAGGGGATCTGCTGGTAATCCCACACCGGGAACCTCGCAGAGCTTTTCCCCAGGAAGTACTGCACATCCGTGGTGGCAAACTTCCCCTTGGAGGTATAGGTGGTCATGCGCAGCGGCTCCGATGTCCGCTCGGCCTGGCCCACGATCGTGGGCAGCAACTGGGTGATGTAGCTGGTCGCCGCCGATACCAGAACCGCCGTGAGGGCGCTTTTCCCGCTGTACCGCGCCGTCGCCACCGAGTTGAACACATCGTCCAGGCTCTGGAGACAGCTCATCTCCACCATGGGCTCCGACACGTTCTTGATGGCGTTGAGATAATCAGAAAGCTGCATCTCCCCGTTGTTGGCCTTCCAGGTCTCATAGAGATTCACCCCCACGAAGAGTGGGAGCGCCTCCGGGGCCAGCCAGTCCAGCGTGACGCTGGTGTCCCCGACCTCCAGGGAATAGTCCTGCCGCCCGGCCAGATCGTCCATCTTGTCCTTGTCATCGTCGCCGCTCCCGCCGCCGCGAAGGAACGCGCCCAAAAGGCCCTCTGCCGCCATATATCCGCCCAGCATCAACAGCCCCGTTCCGGTAAGACCCGCCGAAATGTTGTCGATGGCCTGTGCCGCCGTCATGTTCCCCTTCTTGACCTGCACCAGGTCATTGGTCAGGCCTTTAAGGAGCCCCGCCGGGCTGTATTCCAGCCCTCTGGCTAGGATGTTCGCCGGAGTTTTGCGGAATGGTAGGATGCCCTCCACCAGCGTCCCCGTGACGCGCTTGACCTTGTTGTCGCTGCTGCGCCACCGTCCGCCGATGGAAGAGACCGCTTCGCTCAGTGCGTTGGTGTCCCGGTATGTGGCCTTGGCCGCTTCCTGGACGGCATAGGCCCTGGCCTTACGCAGAACCTTCTCGTCCCCGCTTCGGATCTGCTCTGCCGTGATGCCGTTGGCCTTGCAGTACTGCGCCATGGCGTTGGCATAGTGTGGCTTGGAGAACCACACGTCCTCCGCGTCCAGCGCTGCGCCGTTCTTCTTGCGCAGGGTCTCCAGCGCCCGGCCCGCGGTCTTGTTCCAGAACTTCCAGCGAGACGTGCCGAAGATCTGCCGGCCTTCCTCCACATACTTGTTTGCCGCCGCGAAATCGCTGTATTTCCCGCCGCTCATGGCCGCGCCCTCGACGTTGGCGTAGTCCGCCAGCGCCGCCTTGAACAGTTTCGCGGAAAACGTTCCCTTGGTGCGCTCCATGCCGGGGCTGAACTTGGAGGCCGCGCTCTCAATTACCTGGGCGGTGAGGTTCTTCACCCCCACCACGGGCATGAATCCGGCGTTGCCGACGATGTTCCGGACGTGGGTCCTGGGGTTCCCCAGCATGGCAAGATACCGCCATGCGTTCCACTTGTCGATGAACCGGGAGGGCATCTGCCGTCCGATGTCTTTATAGATCTCCTCCAACACCTTGTCCCGGGAGTTCTGGTCCTTGGCCTCCATGAGCTTTTTTGCCAGGTCCTTGTCGATCTCCAGCTTGGGCGCGCCGTCCTTCCGATATCGGTTGTTGATCTCCCTCTGGAGGTCCGCCACCGAGCGCTGCACCTGATAGAGCTGCCCCTCCGGGGAGAGCTGTTTCAGGATCCGCGTCGCCTGGAGGGCCTGGGCCGCGTTGCGCTGGCTCTTGACCATCTGGTTGAGCACATCGATGGCAAGCTCCGTGTTCCCGCTGTTGACCGCGTTGTTGTACAGCGTCCAGCCCAGGGCCGTGTTCTCCTTGGTGACGATGCCGTTCTCCATGGCGTTGAACCACTTCCGCTGAGCCTTGTCCCAGCCCACATCCCGGATGGTCTTTTCCGCGTCGGCCTTGGCGGCAGCGTCGGTATAGGTCTCATAGTCAAAGTCCCCGCTGGCAATGGATTCCTTCAGCGTGGGGAGGATGCTCTCCGGCGTGGCCTTGGCCTCCATGATGGTGCGGATGGTCTGGGAGACCTTCGTGGTGTCGCTGGTCTGCTTTGGAACAGACACCTTCCGCGCCGGGTTCTCGCCGGGGGCCATCTCGCCATAGCTCTGGACATACCCGGTATAGATCCGGTCCAGCGCCGTGGCCTTCTCCTGGGTGGCCTGCTCCTGGGTGATCTCCCCCGCCCGGAGCCGCTGGTTGATGTCCTTGTAGGCGTTAAACAGCGCCGAGGTCGTTTTCCGCGAAAACTGCGCGTTTTCGACGCTGTTGACCTTCGCCAGCCGATCCGCTTCGTCGCCCGCTTTGTATTCCAGAGTTCGCACGCCGGCTTCCCCTAAAGCATCCCGCAGTTTTTGGCTGCTGTCGCTGGGGATGACCGCAGCGAGCACTTCATCAAAGCCGACTGCCCGCTGGGGCTTGGCCTCAAAGTAGCCGGTGGGCATTTCCGCCGCAGTCTTATAGACCGACTGAATGTCCAGGGCCGTCTGGTTGCCGATTTTGTATCCCGCCTTGGAAAAGGCCTTCACAATCGCGTCCACGGTCTTCTTCCCATTGGCCGTGTCTATCAGGATGCCGCCGATGATGTCGCTCTCCGTAAAGGGGTTGTCGGAATGGGAGCTGTTGCCCTGCTTTACCTTCGTGATGATGCTGCCGATCTGGTCATCAATAGCCTGGAGCTTTGCCTCATACTCGGTCCCTTCGGTCACGCCCAGACGCCCGCTGTCTGCCTTGATTTCCTGGATGCTGCGGTATTCCGGCGTCGCTACGGATTGCAGGGTTTTGGCGCTTGCGCCCCATGTATTTCCTCCGCGCTCCTCCTGCCCCTCTTTCATCGCCTTGACGATGTTCTCCAGGGTGTAGGCATAGTGCAGCTGCGAGAAACTGCGGGAGTCTCCGGAAGGGGTAAAGGGGTCTTTTCCGTTGTAAATACCGGCCTCGCCCAGCAAACCATCCAGTTTCCCGGCGATCCACACCTCCACAGCGTGGTCATCCACGGCGTTCCGCAGCGCGTCGGAGGTAGCCATCCGATCAATTTCGCCCTTGGTCGCACCGCCGTCCTGGTACATATCCCACGCATGGTGTACGATGTCCTCCAGTGCGAAGATAGAAACATCCTCCATGGATTTATCGATGCGGGCCTGCCGTTTCTCGTTGATCTCCGCATTGGTCCAGCCTCTTTTGACGGCCATTCGGCGGAGCATGGGTTCGCCCTTCTCCCGGTAGTAGTCCCGGAGAATATCGCGGAGATCCTCTGCATTAACCCCCAGAGCGTCCTCCACGCTCTCTCCCATCTCCAGATTGGCTTCCATTTCGGCCAACGTGTCCACTCCCAGGCGGTCAACCACCTTTTGCAGGGTGTCATTCCCGAATCTGTCCCACACCTTGTCCATCTTCACCGGCTCCAGGGTCTTTCCTTGATCGGCCAGATAGGCCGCCCGCACCGTGTCCGTGGATGCCAGCTTTTCCGCCAGCTCTGTCGTGTTTCTGGTGCTGGTGTCGTCGATGCCCATAGAGCGGAGAGCGGCGGAGTTCCCGAAAATACCGCCCGCAACGGAGACGTCTCCGGCCAGCCGGTGTAGCTCTTGCTCCAACTGGAGAGCCTTTTTGCTGTTCACGGGATAATCCACCCGAGGGGCCGTTGGCGTCCATGCGTCCCCTCCATACACCTTGTTTGCGCTGGAACGCTGCGGGTCGATGGTGTCCTTGTTGAACACAAGGGAGATGGGTCCATATTTGGAATGCCCGTCCCGGGCTTTTACCACCGCAATAGAGGGCATGGGCAGCCCGCCCAGATCGAGAGCCGTCAGGATGCTGTTCTCGTCCTTGTTGTGAAGAGCCAGGAGTTTGTCGGTCTCCTCCACCGGTTTTTTCAGTGAAAAGCGCTTGACATTCTCCTTGGAGAAAGGTATATTAGGATTCATAGAGCGAATACCTTCTTTCCGCGAGGCCTTGTAGCCGTAGGGGTAAAGGAAGGTATTCGCTTTTTCTTCATCCAAAACGATTGCTGTTTTCCCGCTCTCGATCTGGTTTTGGATCCATTCCGCTGGATGATCCAGGCCGTACATACTCCGAATCGAATTTACCATTTCCGCGTCCATCTGAACGCCTTTTTCAATTCCGATCAGGAGCGGCTTTCCGTCCGCATCAATATCTGGAACGACAAACCCGATTCTGGACCCGTCCGAAAACGCAAACAGCGCATTTTGGAGATTGTCCTGCGTTTTCTTGATAGCTCTGCGAGGAACGTTGTGTTTTTCTTTGACGGACTTCCGAAAATCTGCAGTGCCAAACGCCAACGGAAGCGCATCGAGCCCAGCAGAACGCAGTGTGTCTGGAGTGGCCCCAAAATAAAGCGAATCACTGGACTTGAGTTTCCCTGCATAATAGTCTCTCAGTTGTTGTTCCAATGTCATTTGGGAGGTCCGTTTAATAGAGTACCGGGTTCCATCGCCCCCGCTCTTCTCCGCCTGCGCCGCCGCCGCATAGGCCTTTTCCAGTTTGCCCAGCGCCCGTTCGGCCTGGGCTTTTTCCGTGCCCCGGAGCTTGTTTACCAGGTTCCGGAACACCTGGGCGATCCGCTGGAGGAGGGTGGGCTTGCTCTGTGCAGACTGGATGAACCGTTCCAGCGTCCCGTCCTTCTGGAGGAGGTCTCCCGCAAAGTCCGCCACCACCTCGTCTTCGGCCTGAGCGCGGCTGTACTCAAACCCATTTTCCAGCGCGTCCCTCTGGTAGTCTCCGACCAGGCGATCAAAGTCCGCGCCCATCGCTTCCCTTGCCGCCGCCTTATATTCGGCATAGCTGTCCGCCGAGAGCTCCTGGATCCGGTGGGTGATCTCATGGCCGAAGAGGGCCCGCACCGGGTTCCGGTTCCATTTCTCGATGGTGATCCGGTTCCCCTGGATCTCTGCGTTGGCGTTCCCGCCCGCCACCTCGTCGGCAAACTCCACCGTGACTCCCAGCTGCTTTGCCGCCCGGTCCAGGGCAGAGACCGTCTTCTGGTCCAGACTGTCGGTGTATTCGGTGCGGATGATCCCCGCGCCCGCCTCCCGGGTGGCCTGGTTCTGCTTGTTCCGCGCCCCCTCCTGGGTGAGCGCGTCCACTCGCCCGGCGTTCCATGCCGCCCGGGTCTCCGCCTCCGCGTCGGTCATTTCCGCCGCCTGGGGTATGCCCTCGTTCCGTCTGCCCTTGTTATAGGCATCCACGAACCGCTCGGTATAGTCCACCGCCGCCGAGGGATCCTGCCCCTCCGTGCGCATCTGGTCAAAGGTGCTCTGCCCCTCTGCTCCCAGCGTCTGCCGGACATTCTGCACCGACCGCTCAATGGCAGAGGGCGCGCCATCCCCCTGGATGGAATCCACCTGGGAATAGTCCGCGCCGCGATAGCCGTTCAGCCGGTTGACCGCCGTGCCGACGCCGCCGAAGACGAGACCGGAAAGCGCCCCGCTGGCCCCCTGTCGCAGCATCTCTCCCGCGTCAAACTGTGCATTGGGATCCTGGGCCGCCTTGTCCATGGCGTAGTTGGCAATATAGGAGGTGATCTCCTCCGCCCCCTCGACCCCCGCCTGTTTCAGGAGGTTGAGCAGCCAGCCGCGGCCGCCGGTGTTGACCATCTCCAAAAAGCTCCCCAGGCTGACGTTCTCGCTCAGCCCTTCGATGATGCCGGAGACCACCCCGCGGGAGAGCGCTTCTCCCGCCGCCGTGCCCTGGTCCGTGAGCTCCTTGGCCCGGCTCCCCGCCGCCTTGATGGACATGATGACCAGCGGCAGCGCCGGGTTGATGGCCGCCAGCGGCATGAGAGAGGCGTTGTCCGCGATGGACAGTGCCGTTTCCCCCAGGAACCCGCCCACACCGGAAAGCCCTTCCAGCGCCTGGGATGCCGCCTCCTGGCCCATCTGCGCCGTGCGGTAGGCGTGGCTGTTCGTGTCGATGGTTTTCTCAATTTGCCCGCGCCGGGCCGTGAGCCGCTCCCGGACCTCGTTCATGCTCTGGCGGATGCTTTCCGCCTCCGGGGAATCCATGCCATAGCGCTGGACGGCCCCGTTGAGCTGCCGCCCCATCTGCTCATACTGCCCCTGGAGCTGGGAATAGATCTGGTCCCCCGCCAGGATGTCCACGTTCTCGTTGGCCTGCTTGAGCCCTTCTCCCAGCATTTCCGCGCTGCCGATGGTGTTCAGACCGATGCTCTGAACCGCCTTGGATGCCCGGGTGTCCTGGCTGCGCTTTCCCCCCAGCTCATACCCGTTCCGCGCCCGCTGGACGCTCCCCCGGTCATTCAGCGTCCCGGTGTCGGCCTTTTGGGCAGAGCGGGCCCGGGGAGACCGCGCCTCCGCCTCCCGGACGATCTGCGCCGCCTTGGCTGACCGGGCGGGGTTCTGGGTCTTCTGCTGCCGCTCCTCCCGCTGGGCCTCCATCTGCTGGAGCTTGCTCATGCCGTTCCCCTGGACAAAGCTGTTGGCCCGGGGCTGCTGGCGGGCGGTATTGTTGGTGGTTCTGCTGGGCTGCGGGACAGGCGTTTCCCGCTTTTTCGCGTCGCGAATCATGTACCCCAGCTCAAGCTCTGGCGTATCGCTGACGCGGACAAGCCGCCCCTTCTTCTCGTTGGAATTGATGTTGTTGTCGGTGCGGTTGTCGATCTTGACCAGTCTCCCCATGCTCAATCCCCCTCATACTGGAGCCCGTATTTTCTCAGCAGCTTCTGGAGCGTGCTTTTCTGCGTATCCGAGAGCTTGGGCCAGAGGTTGTCCAGCGCCCCCGGGATGCTCTCCGTTTTTCCCTGCCCAAGCATGGAGTTCAGGCTGGACATGGCCGCGTCAAACTTGGTCTTGTTGTACCCGCCGGCAGAATCCATCTGCTGGCGCACCTTCCAGGCCGAGACCGCCGCGCTCTTGCTGGAATACCCCAGCGCCTTATAGTTCGCGCCGATATAGTCCTCCGCGTCCCCGCCGTACTTGTCCACATATTCCTGCACCGCGGACCAATCCGCGCCGCCGGATGTGCCGCTCTTGCTGAGCGTGCCGCTCTTTCCGGACGAGCCTCCGCTTTTCGCGTTGGCCTTTTGCAGCTGATAGGCCCACTCCCGTTCCTTCCAGTCGTTGGAAATCGCGTCCTGCCCCTTGTTGTAGTCAAAGGTCTGCTGCCACTGGTTGTCCGACACCTGATCCCGGTTCTGCTGGTAGTCAAAGGTCTTCTGCCACTGGCTGTCCGCCACATTGTCGCGATATGCCCCGTAGTCAAAGCTCCGGTCAGCGTTCCACTGGGCCAGCAGATCCCGGTATTTCTCATAATCCCCGCCCTCCAGCGCCTGGAGCATGCTCAGGTCGCTCCGCTGCCCGGCCAGCTCGTCCTGATACATGGAATAGGCCAGCTGCTGGAGCTCCGGGATCTTGTCCGCCAGAGCCGCCATATAGTTGTTGTACGTCTGCTGGGCCGCGCTCTCGGCATAGGAGCTGGCCAGTCCGCCCGTCCGGGCGCTCACCTGGCCCAGCGTGTCCTGCATGGCCCGCTGCCCGTTCCGGGTATAGCTCTGCTTATACTGCCCATACAGCGGATCCTTCTCCGCGTCATAGGAAAAGGGGTCCCGCCCCAGGATCTTCCCCGTGAGGTCATCGATCATCTGCTGATAACGGTTCGTATACCCCGGCTTTCCGCCGTACCCCCAGCCGGAACCGGAAGAATCATCCTCCCCGTCGGCATAGCCATACCAGCTGTCGCTTTTGAACATGAGGGGGTTATACTGGCTCCCGTCCGCCCCGCCGCTGTAGCCATAGTTGGCGCGGATGGCCTGGGCCGCGTTGTGGGCCGCGTCCATCCCCGCCTGGTCCCCGGCATCGTATGCCTTCTTCCAGTCATCCTTGTATTTCTGGATGCTGTTCCAGTCTGCGTCAGAGGTATAGGCATTGTCCGCGTTGGCAAAGCTCCCCCGGTTGGCCTCCACATAGTCCTTGTCCAGGGCCCCATAATTCCCGTTGACGTTGCTCCACCCGGCTGGCATTTCGGCATAGGTCTTGCCGTCCGCGCCCTTCACCAGGGGAGTGTCCTGGACCGTGCCCCAGAGACCAGCATCCTTGATGTCATCCACGCTGGCCGCGTTCCCGCCCAGGCCGTTCATTTTCACTTTATTGCTGTTCCATCGTTTGGTCGCCATGCTCATTTCTCCTTCCCGGCCCGGAGCATCTTCTCCAGCGCCGCCAGTTTCCAGTCCAGAGCCTCCTGGAGCGCCGCCGCCCATTGGGTCAGCGCCTCCACCGTCCCCGGGATGTCCCGCTCGTCAAACTCCGGCGGGCTCGTCGGTAATACTGCCATGCTCTCCTCCTGTTCACTGTCCCGTTTCCCGGGTGATGCTGTGGAGCATGACCTTCCCCTGACCGGAAATGCGGATCCGCAGCCCGTCGCACCAGGGGAAGATGATGGGGATGACGCACACCCCCGTCCAGTGCTCCTTTCTCGGGTAGATGAGCCGCCAGGGCCCCTTGTCGGTGGAAACCTCCACCTGGAGCCATCCGGTGCTCTCCACCACCTCCGCCCGGAGGATCAGCCGCACAAAGGCGTTCCGGCTCCGGAGCCGCTCGTCAAACCGGTCCAGCGTGACGCTCCAATCCACCACCTCGGCGCTGGTGTCCGGCGTGGCGCACATGACCTTCGTGCCGTCTCCGTCCAGATACCAGAGCTTGCCGCCCCCGCTGGCAAACGCCGCCGCATGGGTCCCGTCCTCCCGGAGCCAGAGCCGGTTCTGGATGTCATACACCCACATCCCCCAGGCCCCCGTCCGCAGGTCCTTCATGCTGATGTAATACCGGTCCCCCAGCGCCCCGGCGGATGCCTTTTCATAGCGCCGCGGGCCAAAGTCCTGGGAGATGAGCTTGGGTGTCCCCCCGGCGTACTGATACACGCCCTCTCGCCCGTGGTAATAGACTACTTCGTTGATCCGGCACACGCTTCCGGCGCTCTCCCGCTTCACACCGGGGATTTTGCTGTCATATACTTGGTAATTGCTGGGATAATCTCCCAGAAGCTTGTGCAGCGCGTCCTCCTTGAAAAACAAAACAGATGTTCCATAAGGGACGGCGGCGGTAAAGGCCCCGTCACTGGCCACCGCCACGGCAAAGCTGTCTGTGTCCAGCCCGTCATAGGTATAAAAATTGGTTGGGTCTCCCAGCGCGGAGCCGAAGATGGTGTTCCCCTCCACGCCCCAGAGGCGGTTCCCGCTCTCGCAGATGAGGGAGAGCGACGGGACCTTCCGCCGGATGCTCACCGCCCCCGCTTCCACCCCCGCCGTGAGGGTGTCCGGGTCAAAGGTCATGGTATACAGCGTTTCACCGTTCTCCACGACCGTCCCCAGCTCCCGGATGGTGATGGTCTTGTTGTTTTCCGGGTGCGTGGTGCAGCCGGTGATCTCCACCGTGTCCCCGGCCTTAAATCCAAGATCCTCCATCCCAGCAAAGGGGGTGGAAGACCCCACCACGCCATAGATGTCATAGTCATAGCCGTACTCATCTGTGACTTTGTTGACATAAACGGCGTGATATACCTTTGTGATCTTCGCCCACTTTGTTACGCCATCGACCCCCAGGCTTGTGTTGTATACCAGGTCGTCACGGGAAATGTCACCGGCATTCTTCCCGGTGGTGGATTTGCTGATGGTCACCTCGCCCGTCTCCTTGTTGACCGAAACGCTGTGTACCGCATAAAATGGGTGTTCCCAAGTATGCCAGTTTTTTAGATGATCCGGGTCATTCCCGCCCAGGTTGCCGGACCCCACCACGGCGGCCTGATAGTTTCCCATGTGGATCTTGATGGTCTTTCCCGTGCTGCTGCCATCCGCCCCGGGGATCACCTCGGCCATCCCCGCCGCGATCTCCGCCGAAGCCTCCATCCGCGTGATGGTCTTGTCCACGCTGTCTACCATCACCTTGTCCGGGAAGATGACGATCTTGCTGTTGACCGTGGCAAACTGCTTTTCCCCCGGGGTGATATCGCCGATCTCCACCCCGTCAAAATAGAGCTTGCTCCCCGCCACCGTGACCAGCCCGCCCCGGTAATAGATCCCCGTGGCGTTGGTCCATGTGCCCTCCTGGGCCCGGCCCTCCCGGGTGCACAGTGCCGGGAACCGGGCGGTGGAGAGGTTCTGCGTCTCCTCTGCCTGGCCCATGCTGGGCCCCTCCCCATAGTGGATGCCCAGAAACGCCGAGACCTGGCTCTCCCTGCTCTGCATCTGCGCGTTCAGTTCCGGCAGCATTTATGCCTCCTTCCACCCCTGCGCATAGCTCTCCGGGGTATAGGCGTTGTTGTCGATCCCGCTGACATAGACCTTCCCGTCCGTCCACACCATGCACTCGTCCTTCTGATACAGGCCCCGGCTCCCGCTGGGCGCCTGATAGGGCTTGGCCTTGCCTGGGTCCTTGGTGTGACAGATGTCAAAGAGCGACACCGCGTCCCGGGGGTTCCATCCGGCGTTGCCCGTGCTGTCGTGGGCCTGCCAGACCTTATATACCTGTCCCTCATACTGCACCGGCGCACCCACGGTCTGATACGGCCCCTGCCGCCAGGCGGGGATCTTGTCCTCCCCCTCGATGATGGCCGTCCCGTCCAGCTTGTCCTGGATGACACTCTTCCGGAAGGCCTGCGCGTCCGCAGCCCCCTGGGTCTCCATGGCCCGCAGGGCCGTCTGCTTGTCAAACTGCGTCAATGCTGTTCACTCCTTCCGTGTATGCCGCGCTCAAGTCACTCTGGAGCCCCTCTAGCTCATCCGAGATGGCCTGATACTTGGTCTTCTCCTCCGGGGAGAGGGCTTCCAGCACCACCTGCTCCCCGTCCTGGTTCCGGGTCCACACGCCCCGTTCCGGGATCCAGAGATCCCCCATGGTGAGCCCATACCCTGCCGCGTCCTCCAGCCGGGCGTTCAGCGCCGCCTCCAGCTCCTCCTTCTGCCCCTCTGCGGCCACAATCAGGTTGGTCACCAGGTTGTCCTCGATCACTGCAAATCGCATTTTTGCCCCTCCTCGTCAGTTGTAAATACTCTGGTCCAGCGGGATGCGGACATAGATGATTCCTTGGTAGCCGTCGCCGCCGTTCCCTTGTAAATTGTTGGTTCCTTTCGAATTGGTCCAGTATCCTCCTCCCCCTCCTCCGCTGCCATAGAAGGTTGCCGCTTTTCCGTGAATATAGTTGTTGTCATTTACACCCGTTCCGCCTTCGCCGCCGCCGTAATCGCCTCCAGCTCCGCCGCTTTCGCCGCTGCTGTCGTTTGTAATCGTTCCTCCATTGCCGCCATTGGTTCCGCCAGCGCCGCCATTGTAAAAGCGATCGCTTTCGTTGTCTCCAACACCACCACCACCGCCGCCGCCGCAATGTGGCTTATCTGTCCCCGAAACGATTGCCCCAGAGCTTTTCAGTTTTGCGCCGCCAGCATACCCAAACGGATATTTGCTGATTCCGTCACCGGATCCGCCAACATCGCCGCGTCTTCCGCCGCCGCCACTGCCGCCGTTCTGTGCCATCCCCCACGATATATCGGGCGCATTAGTCGTATTACCAAGAAAAGTGCTTTTCCCTGGGCGGGAGGAGCCTGTTGCATACACACTGCCAGCACCAACAACTGCTGCCATCGAGCCAGTGAGTGTTACACCGTCGACTTGTTTTGTGTACCCTCCTCCGCCGCCAAAGTAGGTTCCATTGGCGCCCCCGCTCACCATCCACACATCCCCCTTTCGGCTCTTGCTCAAGGTCAGCGTTCCAGAGGAAGTCAGCGTCAGCAGCCGGTAGGCCACATTGGACATGAGGACGATCTGGTCGGTCATCGTCCCGGTATAAGTGATGATGTCATCCTCCACCTTTTCCGCCACCGTCACCGCAAAGCTGGCGGTCTTGGTCACCCCGCCCTCGGTATAGTTCACGCTGCCGGTCTTCTCGCCTGTTGTGCTCAGATCCGGGGCCGTGACGGTATAGCTCCCGGCGCTCAGCGCCTTCGCCGCCCCGTTGGTATAGGTGGCCGTCACCGTCAGCACACTGGCGTCAAAGCTGTCCCCCGGCGCATACTCGGTCTTGCTGCTGCTCACCGCGATGGCCGAGAGGGCGATGGGCTCCATCGTCCCCGTCACCTTCTCCCCTTTGACATACGCCGTCTTGCCCTTGGCGATGTCCGAGGCCGCTGCCGTCGCGTCAGAGGTGTCCACCCCCGTCCGGATGGCCCGGATCTTCGCGGGCATATTCCCCGGCGTGATGGGCGCCGTTGTGCCGTCCTTCTCCCGGATGGCGTTGCCGATGTTCTCAAACAGCGTGTCCAGCGCTTTGGAATCCACCGCTTTGTCTACGGCCATTAGTAGCTCCCCCCGTTCCACACCGGCAGCGCCGCCAGCACATCTTTGACGATCTTGGTCTGATCCGCCGCCGTCCAATAATCCGTCCCTTTCACCGGCTTTGGCCCTTGCGGCCCGGTGGCTCCCGTGGCCCCCTTCTCTCCCTGCGGCCCCTGGGGGCCGGTTGCGCCTGTGGAACCTTTCTCGCCCTGCGGGCCTTGCGGCCCGGTGTCACCCTGGGGGCCTTGGCTTCCCGTCGCCCCACGGGATGGCTTTCCCGTGTCCGTTGTGCCCAGATACCAGTTTCCGTTGCTCCCGATGGTGGGGGTAATGCCGTTGGAGCCGTCCGCGCCCTTCGGCCCGGTGGGCCCTTGCGGCCCCGTCGCGCCGGTCTCGCCCGTGGCCCCGGTCGGCCCCTGGGGGCCTTGCGGCCCGATGTCTCCTTTCGGCCCCTGCGGACCAGTCAGCGCGGCCAGCTGGGCGGCTGTGAAGTCGGCATAGGTAAAGGCGTCGCCCTTCGGCCCCTGGGGACCTGTTGCACCTGTGGCACCCGTCGCGCCCTTTTCTCCGGGGTCGCCCTTCTCCCCTCGGGGGCCCTGGGGGCCGGTGTCGCCCTTGGCTCCCTGGAGCGGGCCGTTGTTGACCCACTTCTTTCCAACGCCGTCATAGATATAGATGTCATAGGGCTCTCCCGCCCCCACGCCATAGGCATCCCCAGCCGCAGGGCTCGTCACAGCCGCGCTCAGAGCCGCAGCCGTGGCGTAATACCCCTTGACCACAAAGCCCGCGCCTGTGTCTCCTTTGGCGCCCTGGGGGCCCTGGGGACCGGTGGGCCCGCGTTCTCCCTGAGGGCCGGTCTTCCCCTGGGGCCCTTGTGCGCCGGTGTCTCCCTTGACCCCCTGGATGCCCTGTGGTCCCTGCTCTCCGGTGTCACCCTTTTCCCCCTGGGGGCCCTGTATGCCCTGGGGGCCCTGGGGGCCGGTATCGCCCTTGTCGCCCTGGATGCCCTTGACGCCCTGGGGGCCTTGGATGCCTTGGATGCCCTGGGGCCCGCGGATATTGCCGACGCCCACCCACTGGGCTTTCTGCACCCCGCCGCTGCCGGTGACCATCTGCCGCTGCCACACATATCCGTCGCTGGTGTTGAGGTAGTAATCCCCCACCTTGCCGGTCGGGGTGCCCAGGTCATATTCCGTGGGGTCCTTCGTGCCGTTGTACCACGTCGCCCCGTCCGTACCCTCCATGTGGCAGACATACTCCCAGTCGTGGGGCGTTCCGGAATAGATCGCCAGGTCGTTCTGGCTCAGATCCCCGTATTTCGCCGGGACGATCCAGAGGTCCCCAGCCTGCACCCCGTTTGCCGAGTTGTCCTCCGGATAGCTGAAGGTCGTCCACACCCGGTTTCCCCGGGCTCCGGTTTCGCCGGTGTCCCCCTTGGGCCCCTTGGGTCCGGTGTCGCCGGTCTCACCTTTGGGGCCCTGTTCTCCGGTGTCCCCCTTGGGGCCCTGCGGGCCCACGATGCTCTCTCCGGCGGGCCCTGCCGGGCCCTGTGCGCCGGTATCCCCCTTCGGGCCCCGCGCGCCCGTGTCGCCTTTCTCCCCTCTGGGCCCGGTCTCGCCCTGCGGACCCTGGGGGCCGGTCAGTGCTGCCAGCTGCGCCGGGGTGAAGTCCGCGTAGGTAAAGGGTGTGCCTTTTTCTCCCTGCGGCCCAACCAGGCTTTCCAGCCATTGTTCTTCGCTTCCCTTGTAGCCGTGCTTCACGGCGATGGCGTAGGCGCTGAGATAATATTTGAGATTACTCAGCGCCGACATAGGGTCATCGACCACGGTCGCCCCTTCCGCCATCTCCTTGAGCGTGTCCCCCAGCGCCGGATAGTGCATCCGGATACACCATTTTCGGAACTGGTCCTCCCCCAGGTTAAACATGGCCATGCTGTTCTGATACCGCCCGAAATCCCCGGTGGTGTAGTAGCACATGGCCTCCAGATAGTGGATATACATCCCGTCCCAGGGATAGGGCACCAGCAGCGCCGGGCTCTCCTGCCCCTCTCCGGGCATCTGATATTGAATGATGGAGTCTGTTTTATACAGCGTAAGGCTGAGCTGCCCATCCAGCTCGCTCAGCCAACGGCACATGACGCTGGGTTCCACAGCCGCCCCTGTGAGCAGCACCGCCTGGGAAATGGCGTCCGTCAGTTTCATTTGTCCCCTCCTTATACAAAACGGCACAGCAGAGCGCGGGGTCTTTCCCCGGTTTCTGCCGTGCCGTGTCACAGCCTTGTTCGTGTTTCGCGGAGTCTTCAGTTATTCCAGGGCTTCCCGGATTCTTTCGAAGTCCTCGCTGCCCTTGGAGATGCGCTCTGCCGCCTTGGCGTCCTGGGCCTGACTGTCCCACAGGGCCTGGGCAAACTTGCGCTTGACCTCCACGACCTTGCCCCGCTGGATCAGGCAGTTTTCCCCGCCGTCCCGGTTGCTCACCGAGACGAACACATCGTCCTTGTATTTGCCCCCGTCCTTAAAGAGCTGGATCGGCACCGTCTCTTCGCCGGGGTTGTTTTTTCGTTCTGCCATGGGTCATATCCTCCTTTTTTGATGGATGGGGGAGGGGCAATCCCCTCCCCCGTGTGCTCAGTTGGCCGAAGCGTCGTTGAAGCTGGAGACAGACATGACGCGGATCATGTACTCCTCCACCAGCCGCTCGGCCACCTTGATGGCCTTCCAGCCGGCAGTGGCCCGCTGATCCAGGGGGTCCTCGGTTCCGGCAGAGCCCAGCTGCTTGATGATCATCTGGAGACCGCCGCCGGTTACCTCGGTGACGCCGTAAGCGTCCGCGCCCAGCACCAGGGTGGAATACACGTCCCAGCCCTTGGTGGAGCCGTCGCCCGCCACCGCCGTGCCGGAGCTCTTGTCCTTCGCAGCCTTCTTCCAGACTTTGGCCTCAGTAGCCTCCACAAAGCGGCATCCGGCGATGCGACCGATCTCGCCGGCATAGATGTTGTCGGTGTCCACATACTCGTGGGGCCGCTGCCACTCGGGGTCGCTCATGAGGTCATAGGACACATCCGGGTGGATGATGGCCACATACCCGCCGTTGATCTTGGGGGTGTTCATGGTCTTCAGCTTTCGCACCGCCCGGCGGATGTCATCCACGGTGAGGGTGTTGTTGTCGCTGGCAGTGGCAGAGCCGCCCACCAGGTTGGCCTTGTCGGTGACGCCGGACGCGCAGTAATACACGTTGGTGCCGCCGTTGAGGACCTCCCGGGTGATGGTGTCCAGGGTGCGCCCCGCCTGAGAGGCCAGCAGCTTGCTTGCCTGCATGAGGTTGTTGTCGATGGCCGTCAGCAGCAGCACGTCGGACAGGGTCACATAGCCGCCATACTGGGCCACCGTGGCGGTCAGAGTGGTGACGTTGAGGCTCTGGCCGTTGGGGGTCACGCCCTCGGTGAGAGCCGTGGTGGCCTTGGGCAGGCTGGAATACTTGCGGAACTCGATGGTCTTACCGCCATTCTTGGGGATGGGGTGCTTCTGGCCAAACTGGTCATGCACCAGCTCGGGCTCCGCCAGGTCGATGAGGTTGTTGCTGTAAAACGTCTTCATCTCGGCGGTCAGGCTGGCGCCGGAGCCGCTCTGTGTGGTGACGTTGGTGTTCAGGGTGGCAAACAGTCTTGCCGCCATGGGGTGCAGATAAATGGTGTTCATGCAGTTCTCCTTTCCGGTTCGGATCAGAAGGAGATCATTTCCCCTCTCTCGATCCGTCTGCGGATCTCAGCAAAGTCCTGCTTGGACAGCTTGCTGGGGTCCGATTTGACAGTGAATGCCGGTTGAGAAGACATTCCCGCCTCCTGGGGCCGCTGCCCGTTGGCTCGGACACTGGCCGCGACGTTGCGCTCCATCTGCTTGGCCGCTGCCTGTTGGGCCGCTGCCATCAGCTCTTCATGATGGACGCTCTCATAGGCGTTTTTCATGGGCACACCCGCCCGCAGCATGGCCAAAAAGGCCGGATTCTGGACCTCCTGCTGGAGCTCAAAGCCTTTATAGGTCTTCTGGACCTCCTGGGCCTCGCCGTTCCAGCGCTCCATCCGCTGCTGATAGGCGATCTCGGCCTGCCGCTGGGCTTTCCATCGGTCAAAATCGGCCTTCTGCCGCTTAAGATCCTCGATCTCGCGGAACTGCTCCACCGTGACACCGGCCTCGTCTGCCGCCGCTTCCAGGTAATGCTTGTCGTTTTCCACGGCGCGGAGGATGTCCCCCACATTTCCCTGGACGTTATACCGGCTTGCCAGCAGATCCAAGAGGGGCTGTGCCTCCGCGATCTGCTGCTGGAGGGCCTTTGTCTCCCCAAACCGCTTGTTGATGAGCGCCTGGGTGGCCTCGGTGTACTGATCCTTGTATTCCCCGCGAATGAGGGTCTGAAACGCCTTTTTCTTCTCTTCCGGGTCGGGGGCCGGTTCGGTTTCCCCCCGCGGAGCGGCGTCCTCCACGCTGCCCTGCTGCGGCTGCTTGCCGTACAGGACCTTGGTCTCGCCCGTTGTCTTTCCCCGCCGGGTGGTCTCGGGGGCCTCCTGGGTCTCGCCCGGAGCCTCTGCCGCCTGTGCGCCCTCGGCGCCGCCCTCTCCGTCAAAGAGCCGGGCCAGCATCGGCCAGATGATAAAGTCGGTCATAGTGCCTCCTTGTCTCGCGGGATTTGCGCCCGTGTCGCTCCTCCAAAGGGTGGCGGCAGGCGGGGGGGTTTGGCCCCCACCCCCCCCCTTCTTACGAGGGGAAACC
>ERZ1034855.232-NODE-232-length-28565-cov-9.321992_pt1 | contig 28565 bp, 39 predicted proteins | sample MGYA00520699_ERZ1034855 | MGnify/ENA primary metagenome ERZ1034855 (study PRJEB33766, sample SAMN09781730) | gut metagenome | biome: gut microbiome | host: Homo sapiens | place: Madagascar | study: EMG produced TPA metagenomics assembly of the PRJNA485056 data set...
AAGATGGATCTTGTCTATACGATGACGTGGTAGAATCATATAATAATAATTTAGATATGGATTATGATGATTGGGCTAAAGAAATAGCTATTGACATGGAATGTAGTGTAGAAGATATCAACGCTATTATTGATGATTATATAACTACTTGACAAAATTAATTTACTATGGTATAATTACAATACAAAATTAATGGAAGGTTCAATATGAAATATGAAGATGACAAATATAATTATTGAGTTTTTATTGAATAGTGAAGAAGAAAATTTTATTGATATGATTTTGACTCATATCAGAGATGGTATTTCTTTTGACGAAAAGGAGTGGAATAATGAATAAAATATTTGTCTTATTATGGATGTTATTTAATCATGTACTAGATGATTATTTTCTACAAGGGTGTCTTGCTAATTTGAAGCAAAAAGATTGGTGGAAGAATAATTATCCTGATAATAAATATAAATATGATTATATAATGGCATTATTTATGCACTCTCTAAGTTGGAGTTTTATGATCATGTTGCCAATAGCTGTATTCTACTTTTTTAATGTTGATTCATTTTTCTTTTTTATGTTTCTTATAAATATACTAAGTCATATGTATGTTGATGATGCGAAAGCAAATGATAAATGTATCAATTTAATTCAAGATCAAATTGCACATCTTTGGCAAATTCTATGGACATGGTTAAGTTTCATGTTTTTATAAGGAGAGATAAATATGAAAACTAATAATATTTCTTGTGGTCTATTTATATTCCATGGTTGGCGCAATCTTAAAGATATTCCTATTTTTATTAAGCGTATTTTCTTTACTCTTAAGCATGGCTACTCTCCTGTTGCTAAATGGGAAACATTTGCATGGTTTATTGATGTGATGAAAGAGATTCTCACCAACTATCGTTACAACAGAGATGGGACGCCTATTATGGATGATGTATTTGTTGCAAATAATTATGATTCCGCCAATGAGGAAGCCTATAATAAAATTTTTGACCGTATGATCGAGTTACTAAATCAAATGGATGAGAATAATCCAATCTATGATGATATGGATTGGACAATTAAAAATAAATCAATGAATGATGCCAAAGATGAATTCTTTAAACTATTCAGTGAACATTTCTATAGTTTGTGGGATTGAGGTGGTTAAAATGACGATGCAAGACAAAAAGGAATTATATATTCTGCTAAATGAATATTCTGATGAATTGGCCAAAACATGTAAATTCGATTGTTATAATTGTGATCTTGGTATTTTAGAATCTTATTATGATATGCATACATGTGCAATAGATACTGTTATAAGAAAACTTGCGGAGGATAATAATTAAATGAAATATATAATCGATACTGATGCTTTAAAAAATGTTTTAGATGTCATGCATAAACCATATAGTATAAATGGAAAAGTTTGTGTTTATTTAGATGATGTTAAAGATTTAATCGATGCATTTCCAAAGGATAAATTTAAGGAGGAGGAATAACAATGTTTGAAATTATTGATTTGTGCGGAACAATATGGCCATGCTATGGAACATTCATAGACGAAGATGGAGATATTCAATTTATTATTGAGTATTCAGATGGGACAATAGGCAGAACAAATGCAAGTGATGGATTTTATAAAATTTATCATAAGGAGGAATCTTAATGACAAACTATATGGCAAAAGTGGCAAAGATGCTTGGTGTTGAATTGGGTGAAGAATTTATAGTTGGAAATAGCGATTGTGGTTTTGACAAAACTAGTATTTTTAAATTTACGAAAAATGGACTTAAGAGTTTATATTTTCCAGATACTTCAGAAAAACAATATTCCAATGTATTTAATGATTTATTGACTGGTCATTATTCTATTAAATGCAAACCTTGGAAGCCTAGGGTCGGAGAACAATTTTATTTCATTGATAGAGATGGAAAATCTTGTTGTCTAACTTGTGGCTATAATAATTCTTCTCTAAATCTTTATAAAATTGGTAATTGCTATCGAAGTCGTGAAGCAGCCGAAGCATATGCAGAAAAGTGGGTGCAGTTTTATTCATCAGATGAAGTTTTGGAGGTATAAGAATGAGAATTATTGAACATGGAAATTTATATACAAGATACTTTAAGTGTCCACATTGTGGTTGTAAATTTATTGCCGACATGCGTGATTATGCCATGGATAGAGATAAAATAAATTTTTGGGTTGATTGTCCTGAATGCGATAGACGATTTGATCAACACGCACCATTGTATAAGGAGGAAATGTTTAATGTCTGATTTAACTGCTTACGAGAAAGAAACAATTATCAATTACAATGCCGCAGAAAAGACCGCATCAATTTATACTCATGACAAATCTTTAATTCGCAAGCTTATGGCAATTGCCAATACAAGAGATGATATTATTATCAAACATCATGATGATGAATGCGCAACTTTTATTGTCCCAAAGAAATGGGTCAAAGTGAATGCGGGGCGTATTTTAACCGAAGAGGAGCGTTCTGCTAGAGCGGAGCGTATGAGAAGTATGAAAACTGCCAAAATTTCTAATTAATTAATGTAAAATTAATTACTATTCTACTCTCCACTTGTGATTTATCGTTTAAATTTTTTATTCACAATACAAAATTAATTAACAGGAGGTTTAATCATGAATAAAACATGTGAGTTTTGTCAATATAATGGGCCCTACGGAAGTATCATTAATCCATGTGAAAATTGCCCAAATAATTATTTTCAGGTCGGATTCCCGCCAGTCGAAACTACAAAAACAACATTTTATACGACCACTACCACTGACGGGAAAACACTTGTTATAAATAGCAATGGTAAAAACACTGGCGACGTATTTGTAACTGGATTAAGTACTGATTTACCTACTGCTGATGAATATCGTGAGTCTATTGGTTTTCCATATTATTATCAGCGTGAATGGTCTGAACCAAAGTATATTTGTCCTAAGTGTGGCGGCGGAATGTGCAAGCATGAAAATATTATTCTCACAAGTAATCCTCCTCAGTATGAATATCAGTGTAACAAATGTGGCTATGTAGAATATCAATTTGGTTGAGGTGCTAAATGAAACTAGATACAAATCAGGAACAAGTAGTTAACAGTACATCTAAGAACATTATCGTGTCTGCTGGAGCTGGCTCTGGCAAGACACGTGTTCTTACAGAAAGAGTCAAACATTTGGTTGATAATGGTGTGCAGCCAGAAAATATTGTATGCATTACTTTTACTAATAAGGCCGCAGATGAAATGCGTGAAAGATTAAAGGACGTAAATGGAATTGGCGAAGCTTTTATTGGTACAATTCATTCTTTTGCTAACCGTATTCTAAAGGCTTCTGGCAAAAGATATGATCTTCTTACTGCCGAAAAGGAAATTGAAATTATCCGTTATTTAATTGGCAAGTATGCAAAATACATTACTCTTGATAATTATATGCACTATATGGATTTGTGTCATTTAATCAAGCTTGGAGCAAAAGAAGAATCTGTTCTAGCTGAAGAATTTGCTCCTTCTGAGATGTATGAACTTAGAATTTTTTATGGACAATTGTTAATAAATTATAATCAAAAGTTTTACCCAGAAAATCTTTATACTGTTTGTAAGAAGCGTGGCATCATTACATTTGATGAGCTGCTTGTTGAATGCACAAAGTATTTTAAGTCCATTAATGCAAAAATTGAATATCTCCTTGTTGATGAGCTTCAAGATATTGGAATCAATGAATATGAGTTCATTATGGCCCTTAATGCCGAGAATAATTTCTTTGTTGGCGATGACTGGCAAGCAATTTATAGATTTAAGGGAGGAGATGTTCGAATCTTCTTAAATCTTATGGAAAATCCAGATTGGACAGCATATTATCTTTCCGCCAATTATCGTAACGCAATAAATATTCTAGACGTTGCAAAAACAGTAATTATGCAAGCAGATGATATTATGGACAAGAATGTATATGCTACTCGTTCAGAAAAGGGCAAAGTTTCAGTAGATACTAAAGATCATCTTGGTAGATACCTGCAACAGATTGGTGCAGAAGAAAATTATAAAGATTGGTTTATTCTTGTGAGAGTTAACAAAGACATTTATGAAATCTCTAAGCAGCTAGACAAATTTAACATTCCATATGCTACTTTTAAGCAGGGCGGTACTTCTAACGAAGAGATGGAATCTTTAATGAATGAGAATACGGTGAAAATTTTGACTGTGCATACCTCCAAGGGCCTAGAAAACAAAAATGTTATTCTATACGGTAATTTTCCAATTAAACCAAAGCCGTATCTAAGAAATTCAGATGAGCGCAAAGTCCTTTATGTAGGCATTACAAGAGCCATGGACAAAGTAATTATTTTAAATTGAGGTGTAATATGAAAAAGAAAATTTTCTGTCCAAACTGTAATGGACATGGATTTATTTCAAAATTTGATGAAAATAAGGTATGGAACGAAAAATGTACTGAATGCAATGGTATTGGCGAGATTGAAGTTCCGATGACTCATTTTGATGTATTTCGTTCTATGTCAGATGAGGCGTTTGCTGGTTGGTTATCAAAACTTGTGTATCATAATTGTGCCACAACTTTTAAATGCCATGACTGCCATGCAGAGGATGAGGAATGTGCTAAAGAAATTTTAAAATATTTGCGAGAAGAAGCATATTAAGAGGTGATTTTAATGTTTATATGTCTAGAATGTGGGACAATTTTTGAAAAACCTAAAAAATATACAGAAACACACGGACTCGACTCCCCTCCTTATGAAGAATTTTGTGGATGTCCTGAATGCGGAGGCAGCTTTCATGAAACATTTAAGTGTGATGGGTGCGGAGAATGGATAGATGGTTTTTATGTAAAAGTTATTCCTAGTGATGAAATATATTGTGAGAATTGTTATATATTAAAAAATATAGAGGACTAAGTTCCAATGCGATTGGAGTGATTACTATTGGCAAAAGCTCAAAAAACACAACAGTTTATATATAAAATAAATTCAAGTTTGCTGAGGCAAAATAATTGGGACTTAAATCTGTCTTTATCAGATGCAAGAAAGATTCCTGGAATTGTTGTTTCTTTGGCGGATTCACAAATTTTAACTTGGATTAATGAGTTAAATGGAACCGAAGATTATGATTTTAGAGCAAAACAGATAAAAAAAGAGATAAAAGACATAAAAAAACAGCCAAATAGTTCTGAAAACAAGAATAAAACATCAGAAAAGTATGCAGAATTGTATGATTTACAATTTAAAAAGGACTATTTGTGCTTGGTCATAGATAAAAAATCAGATTATGATAGAGCCAATCAAGGCTTTAAAGTAAATGGAATTTCATATAAAAGACTTATTTGTACAACAAATGGCGTAAAAACTTCTAGTGTTGTTTATGCGGCAGATAGAATTGTAGAATATGATGGAAAATCAATTAATATTCATGATGAGCTAAAGAAAAGAATAGAAAATGGAAGAGATACCAGCGTTAAATTGTCTCCAGCAAAGTATGGAGCTTATGAGTCTCTTGCGGCTAGTGCATCTATTCCAGTAAGTTGGCCAAGGTCTGGCGAAAATTCTATTCCAGGAGGAATAATTGTAGTCAAGGATTGTATCGTTCATTTTAAAACTAATTTTATTGAAATTGATGATAGTGATCCAACAAAAGAGCCAAAAGTTACTGAAAAACACAACGAAGATTTTGAAAATAATATGTCAGATGGATGTTCTATGATGCTACCGTCTCTATCAAAAAAATGGAATGGAGAGCTAAACGGAGACCCAGAAAATACAATGAGTGGATGTAATATGCGTTGTGCGTTTACAAAAGGCATGGCTCTTACATTTGATTTCATTAAATTTGCGGAAGAAATTGTTGGAGCTTCAGAAGAACATCCAGAAAAGTATTTAATCAAAGATTATTGGGGTCAGGAAAGAGATATTCGTGATGCTGATTTGATTTTGACTGAAAGTCAGCTTAAATTGTGTGGTAGCTATATTTCTTGGGAAGATTATTACACAAAATGCATTGCAAATCATTATACTCTAAGGGTTACCAAGACTTCAGAAGAAGAAAATGATGATGTAAGACAGTTAAATTATCAATTTATTCAATCTTTGAACCTTACAGATGATGATATAGATGAACTTGTTGCTCCAACAGTGAACGAAATTAAAGATATTATGGAGTTAGATCCAAGAAAAAGCGTTGCTTACTTGTGTGGGACTGGTTTGAATGAAAAAAATGTAATTTTCGCTGATAATGTCGCAAAAGCCATTATGATTGACAAAAATGCCATAAATGACCCTTATATTCGTTCAAAAATTAAAAAAATGATAAATCGACGCATAAAAGATGCCAAAATTGGTGTTTTAGACCTACATGGTAACTTTCAAATCCTTTCTGGAGACTTATATGCTCTATGCGAAAGCATTTTTGGGCTAGAACCACATGGAATTTTAGAGAGTGGAGAAATTTATAGCAAATACTGGTATGACGAAAATGTTGATAGAGTTCTTTGTTTTAGAGCTCCAATGAGTAATGCCCATTCAATAGTGGCACAAAATATTTGTAAAAAGCCAAAAGCACTTGAATGGTTTAAATATATTGATACTTGTATCGTTGTAAATGGTTGGGATACTATGCCAGCCGCACTAAATGGGTTTGATTTTGATGGAGATTTATTGTTTACGACCAACAATGCTCCACTAATGAGAAGACAAACAAATCTTCCAGCTTTAAACTGCATTCAAACTAAAGCTCCTAAAAAAATAGTTACTGAGGAAGATGTAATTGCTTCAAATAAGGCTGGTTTTGGTAGTAAAATCGGAGCAATAACAAATAAAATTACTCAGATGACTAGTTTGATGGCAAATTATGAGCCAGGAAGCAAAGAATATGAAGTTTTAAGATATAGAACTCAATGCGGTCAAGCATTGCAACAAAGAGAAATTGATAAAGCAAAGGGAATTTTACCAATTCCAATGCCAAAAGAATGGCATAATTATGGCGTAAATGTGATAAAACCTGATGATTCTGATGATATCCAAGCCAAAAAACGTTTTAATCAGAGTATTTGTGCCCATAAAAAGCCGTATTTCTTTATGTATAATTACGATGCGGAAAGAATTAAGTATCAAAAATTTATGGAGGAAGCAAACTCAAAATCGGTTAGTTTATATGGTATTTCATTCAAAAATATGCTTAAAATGGATCATTTAAGCGAAGATGCAGAGAAATTTGTTCAATATTGCTCTTTTAAGTGCCCAATTGACACGTCTCCATCCACTATGAACCGTATTTGTTGGAAAATAGAGCAAGAATTTAATGAGAATTTTTCTTGCGAAGACGTAGAGTTTGATTATACGATTTACAAATCCAAGCATAACATAAAGAAATCTTCATATCATGAAATTAAATCTTTGTGTGAACACTATCTAATGAATTTAAAGACTCTAAATAGTCGAAAAATTAATAACGAAGAAGAAAGAAAGTTATTATTAGAAGATAAAAATAGGCTTCTTGAAACACTTATAGAGGATATGACAACTATTTGTTCTAATGAAGAAGCTCTTTGTGATATATTATTGGACATTTGTTACACTGGTAAAATGAGCAAAAGTATAGTTTGGGATGTTTGCGGAGACCAAATTATTAAAAATATGCTAGAAAAGCATAACCATATGCTTACTTACCCAGAAAAGTGCCAAGATGCTGATTTTTGTTGTTGTGGAACAAAATTTTCTAATAAAACTGTTAAAATTGGAGGTGAAACAGCAGATGAGGTTTAATTTTAATGAAAAAAGCCGTATTTATAGCATTATTGAGGACAAAAATGTTGATGGAATTGGTATAAATCAAGCAATTTGGAATGCGGCAATCTATTATACCCAATTAAATCCAGTTGATAAAAAGGATGTATTTTGGAAGATTGTTGACTTTATGAGAGAAAATTATGATGGTTTTATGTATCAGGGATATATAACCACTATCAATAAAGACATCAATAAGGCTTATAAGTATAGAATTAAGGATGTTAATACAGTAAATATCACTAAAAATGAAATAGACAAGATTCTTTCATTAAAAGATATCAAGAAACAAAAGATTGCATTCGTAATTTTGGCATTGGCAAAATATCAGAATGCAGAAAGTCAAAGAACTAATGATACTTTCTATGCAAAAACATCTGAAATCTTTAAATTGGCAAGAGTTTCAGTTCCTGCGAAGGACAGAGATTTGTTCTTTGGGTTTGTTTATAAAGAAGGAATCTTAAAACAGAATTTTAGTATTGGATATAATGCTTTGACTGCCGCTTTTGTAGATCACGAGGAAAAAGAAGTTGTTCTTACTCTTGATGAATATGATTATTTAGAGCTTGCATATGCTTTTTTGAATTATAAGAATGGTGGCTATAAGAGATGTAAAACATGTGGTAGATGGTTTAGGGCAAAATCAAATGCTTCCAAATATTGCAATGTCCATCGTCAAAATTATGAACAGTCAGATAGCATTGAGGTGGAATGTATTGAGTGCGGAAAGAAGTTTTTAGCAAGTTCTCTTGCTACAAAAACGTGTAGATGTAATGAATGTCAAAACAAAATAAATATAGAATTAAATAGAATTGCTTCTAAAGAACGAATGAGACGTTATAGAAATCAGGCATAATGTTACGGTTAGCCTCAAAATAGACAATACAAAAATAATGTTAAAAATACAAGGCATACACTTATATTTTTGAGCTTCTTAAAAAACAATTTGGCACAAAATAGTAATGATATAAGGATATGCCTTGTATTAAATTAATAAAAACAATAAACGGAGGTACATTTTATGGATGATCTAGTAGTAGCAATTCCTAAGACTGTGGAGAACGTGCAACTTCCCTCTCCAGAGTTGGTTAACTATTATCGTGATGCTGAGGAAAGAGTATTCTATATTGATGATCAAATTGATGAGAATCTTCTCGAATTGTCAAAGGAGATTATAAGATTCAATAGGCTAGACAAAGACATTCCTGTTGAGGAACGTAAACCAATTAAAATTTTTATTGATACTCCTGGTGGTGACGTAATTGCTACATGGAGCTTTATTAGAATTGTTGAGATTAGCAAGACTCCAGTGTATACCATTAACATGTGTTGCGCATATTCTGCTGGTGCGGATATTTTGGCCGCTGGTCATAAGCGTTTTGCAATGCCTGGAACTTCTGTCTTAATTCATTCTGGTTCTTGTTATTATGGTGGGACTCAGGAACAGGCAGAGTCTATGAAGAAGTTTGGAGATAAGCTTACTAAGAAGGTAACTGATTATTTCTTATCTCATACAAAAGTAGATCCAAAGATTTTTAAGAAAAAGGCCCCATCTGATTGGTATCTTGATGAAGAAGAAGCATTGGAGAATGGAGTTATTGATAAGATCATTATGGATATTGATGAAATTATTTAAGGGGGACTTTTATGGCTACAAAAAAGAAAGCCCCCGCTAATGATTATGGCGAGGCACCAAAGAGTATTAATGATAGACCCTTTTATAATCTTCAGTTAGATGAAGATCAAATTAATTTTGTTAATGCAATTTTAAATCCTAATAATACTATTGTCTTTTGTAACGCAAAGGCAGGAACTGGTAAGACTACTCTAGCGATGGGAACAGCAAATATTCTTGTCCAACATAGAGAATATGAAGGAATTGTGTATATTTGCAGTAGTTATGGAGAGCATAAGCAAGGATTTTTGCCTGGCTCTATCACTGAGAAGAGCGAAGTTTATTTTGAGCCAGCATATCAAGCAATGATTGAGTGCAATATGAATCCAAATAATTGTGTTGATAATGATTCTATGGTGAATCAGAAATATGGAGAAGCTTATGTTACTTTGCTTACACATACTTTCCTTAGAGGAACAAATTTAAAGAAAAAGGTAATTATTTTGGATGAGGCCCAAAATTATAGTGTTTCTGACTTGAAGAAAACATTGACTCGTTGTTCGGATGATTGCAAAGTTATAGTTATTGGGCATGAAGCGCAGTGCGATCTGAAGGACAAAAGTACTACTGGGTTTGTTAGATATATTAATCATTTCAAAGGTCATGCAAATTGTGAAATATGCGAATTGACAATTAATCACCGTGGTTGGTTGAGTCAGTTTGCTGATGAATTAGAAGAATAAATACAATACAAAATTAATAAGGAGGAACAATAAAATGGCTAAGGCAGCATTTAATAAGAGTTATAAGATTAACGCAAAGGGCGTTCTAAGTATTGATGAGGGTATTGTCTCTGTTGAAAATCCAGATACTGGTGAGCTTGTAGAGCTAGCAACTTTATTTATTGATTTTGCAGACAAGCCAGTATCTATTTCTATAAGTTATGATGAGGATTATGAATCCGAGTAATATGGAGGTACAAAATGGTTCTTAAAAAAAAGGAGATCGCAGATGAATTAGCGTTAAGAACTGGTTTTTTTAAGGGCTCAATGAAAGATGTTGTGGATGCTCTTGATGATATTATTGTAGAAAAACTCGGAGAAGCAACTTTTGACGAGGATGTTGAAATACAGATTGCCAAAGGTCTTACAATATGTGCTCGTAGAGTTGAATCAAGAGAAGCTCGTGACCCTAGAAATCAGAAGGTAATTAATATACCAGAAAAGGTTATTCCATACGCTAAATTCACATATACGTTTAGACAAAAAATTAATGAATGAGGTGCAATATGGAATATAAAAAGCTAAGTGAGGAAAATGAAAACCAATATATTTTGCGTATATGTTCCATGAAAGAGCAAAACAATTGGACATGGGCTGATATTGCAGATATATTAAATGATACTCTTGGACATAATTATGGAGAATCTGCATATAGAAAGAAAGTTCAGCAATTTAATAAAATGTTAGAAGACAATCAGCATATTTTTGTTAATGAAGATGAATATCTTAAGAAGATTGAGGAACAGAAATTAAGTTTAGAAAAAGAGCGTCAAAAGTTATATGCCACAAAGGTTGAAATGCAACGTATGATTCGTCAAAGTAGTAGATTTGAACTATTTTACGAAAATATTCGTGATGCCATTCAGACTTTACAAATGCCTGAAATTAAATATAATACAAGTATTAGATTTATGAATGGTAAGGAGTATTTGCTATCTATTGCAGATATACATTGTGGTGCTAATTTTGACCTTCCAACAAATCATTATTCTATTGAGGAATGCGAACGTAGATTTAATGTTTTATTAAATGATGTTGCAGATTATGTTCAAAGAAATAACATTCATAAGTTGAATGTTGTATCATTGTCGGATGATATTCAAGGAATTTTGAGAGTAAGTGATTTGCAAGTCAATGAGACATCTATTGTTGAGGCAACGGTTATTGTTTCTAGATTGATTGCTAAATTTTTGAATGAGTTATCTGCATTTTGTAGAATTGAATATTATCATGTACCGAATGCAAATCATACACAAATAAGACCAATAGGGACTAAGGCAGGAGAACTTGCCACAGAAGATCTAGAATATGTTATTGGAAATTATATTTCTGATATGCTGAAGAGTAATGATTATGTCAATGTACATACTAATTTTGGAAATGATTATATAGAAATTCCAATTTTTAATTATAATATCATTGCACTTCATGGACATACTATTAAGAATTATGAAACTGCACTTAAAGATTTGAGTGCTCTTCATAGAAAGATGTATGATTTTGTTATTGTTGGTCATATGCATAATGCAAAACAAATTTCTGGAAATGAAAATGATTCATATGATACAGAAGTTTTAATGTGTCCAAGTTTTCAAGGTACAGACCCATTCGCTTTTAATAAGCTCGGTAAGAGTTCAAAAGCGGCATGTAAAATGTTTATTTTTGATCCAGTCTATGGATGTACTGGAACCGAAAAATTTATTTTGAATTAATTTTATTATTAAAATTATATAGTGATTACGTTGTGTAAGCTTGCGAGGCGCACGATGGGCGGGGTTTCTGCGGAAGCCCCGTTTAATTATATAACGATCATACTCAGGTGGCCTACGGGCCCCTGGGTTTTATATTTAAATCAAAAAAGGAGAAAAATAACAATGGAAGAGAAGAAAGCAAAGCTAGTTTTTAATGCAGGTGTCGTTAGAAAGTTACTTAAGGCAGGATGCAGAATTATTGACGTAAAGGCAGATCGTGATAATAAGGACAAGACAGTATTTGTTTTTGAAAGAGACGAAGCTTTTGAGAAGGCTTTTTCAGATATTAATGAAGAGCTCAAGAAGGCCAAGGAAGAGAACTAAGAATTTTATAAAATGCTAAACGAAGGGAGGGAGAGTAGTTATGGCAGCAAGAAGTCCTGGCAAAAGAACAGCTTCTAAGAAAGAACCAAAGAAAAAATATCTTTGTCCGTACTGCAATACGGAAAAAGATGAAACTCAGTTCTATATGAGTTCTGATCCTCTTGTAATGACAGGCAAAACTTCTATGTGCAAAGAATGCGCAGAGAAAATTGCTAGAAATTGGGATGAAAGAACTAAAGAATATCACGATTGTACGAAAGCATCTGTCCAAGAGGCATTAGAAAGACTTGATAAACCATATTTAGATAAAATATGGGATGCAAGTTATTTTGAATATGTTAATGACAATTCTGGAAAGAAACGTACAAATATATGGGCCGCATATATTAAAAATATTGGAATGCAACAATATCGTGGTATGCGTTGGAGAGACGGAGATTTGTTTACTTCATATAAAGAGTCTGCAATAAAACAGGCCAGACAAGAAGTTCAGAATGATGAGCTTCCAGAGGAAGATAAAGAAATTAATGAAGAATACGTGAAAAATAGAGCTGATGTAATTAGACTTCTTGGATATGATCCATTTGAACATGAGCAAGAAGAAGATAAACCACTACTCTACTCTCAATTAATTGGATATCTAGATACTAGCGGAGAGAATGACGATATGATGCGTACTTCATCCGCTATTACTATTGTAAGAGGATTTTTACAACAGGCAAAATTAGATGATATGATTGCTAAAGCCATGTCATCTCCAAATGTTAATAATCGATCTGGAGAGATTAAATCTTATTTGGATTCCAAAAAGAATGTAGCTTCTACGGTGTCGTTATTGGCAGAACAGTCTTGTTTAAGTTTGAAGCACAATAAAAATCAAAGCAAGGGCGAAAATACATGGACTGGTAAGATTAAAAAGATAAAAGAATTGAATCTTCGTGAAGGCGAAGTTAATGGATTTGACATTGCTACCTGTAAGGGAATGCAACAGGTTATGGATTTAAGCAATGCGTCTATTCTAAAACAACTTGCACTTGACGAATCAGAATACGGCAGTATTATTGCAGAACAAAGAAAATTAGTCACTAATCTTACTACTGAGAGAGATAGCTATAAAGAGATATGCAGAATACTGCTTAGAGAAAACCTTGATTTAAAGGATGTATTGTCTGATAATAACTTGTTATCACAAGAAAATCTCACCGACTTGAATGAACTATTCTCTGCATTCAGTGATATCGAAGCAGATGAGGAGGTGTCAGACGATGAGAAGTCAGATGAGAATCAAGATAGTTGAAGAAATGAATGATGAATATCTTTCAGATATCATGAACAATGGAAACATGGTATATGTAAAACCTGGAATTTATGCCATGTCAACACGTAAAATCGAATCACTTATAAAGATTGCGGAATTACAAAAATATTATCAATGTAATCCTGTTAGATTTATAAGTGATTTTTTTGGTATAGAACTACTTGATGCACAAGCATGGATTGTTCAAAGGTCTTGGAACTGCCCGAATGTTCTCGTTGTCGCAACTCGTGGACTTGGTAAAAGTACCATAATTGACTTGATAATTATGAGTAAAGGAATGTTGTTCAATAACTTCTGGAGTTATATAGCTTCAGGTTCCGGAGGACAGGCTGAGCAAACTTTTACCACTCTTGAACGTTTGGCTAATGATAATATTGATGAGATGGTTGGTAGTACTGGATATATTTTTAAGAACGAAGTTGAAGTTAAGAATGCTGCTGGTGATGGTTTTAGTCATTCTAGTAATGGATTTACTTATTCATTGTTCAACGGTTCTATGACTCAAACACTTAATTCAAATATTGACGCAAAACGTGGTATGCGTGGTACTGTAATATTTGACGAGTCAGGATTCCTATCTGCGGAAATGATGAAGGTTTATGGAGCATTTGCGATTGTTAACAAAAGCTTCAAGACTGGTAAAGATAGAGATGGAAATCTCATTGACCCGATTAGACTTCGTACATTCCCAAATAATATACCGAACCAAAAATTCTATATCAGTTCTGCGTCTAGTACAGATACTGAGTTTTATCGTTTATATAGAGAGTTTGCAAAGCGACAGCTTATTGGTGACCAAGATTACTTTGTTGCTCATATAGACTGTGAGGTTGCTTTTAAACCAACAATGCATGGTAAAGTTATTGCACCGTTGCTTATGAGAAGTACAGTTGAAACAGAAATGGCGACCAATCCAGAGAAAGCACGTCGTGAGTATTATTGTGAGTTTACTACAGATGCTGGATTAAATGCTATTATCAAGCGTGGTTCAATTGTGCGTAATAGTGAAACCCGTGTTCCTTTACTATTTAATGATACTGGAAAGAAAAAATTTGTTATTGCATATGACCCTGCTCGTTCAAGAGATAACAGCGTTATTCTTGTAATGGAACTTTATCTTGATGAGCACGGAGATTATAAAGGCCGTATTGTAAATTGCGTCAATTTGCTTGACGTAGGTAAAAAACGTAAGAGTCCTATGCAGACACCAGACCAGATTAAATATTTAAAAGAATTAATATTGGATTATAATGGTAATGCGCCAGATTATGAAAATATAGAAGCGATTTTAATTGATGCTGGTTCAGGTGGAGGCGGTGTAAATATTGCTGACTATCTAATGGAAGATTGGGTAGATAATAAGGGAGTTAAACATAGAGGTTTAATAGATAAAGAATATAGCGAAGATTATGTTAGTAAATATCCTAATGCTATTAATAAATTAAGACTTATCTCTCCTACTCAGTATAAATCAATTATCTATGAGGCACTTATCGAAATGATAAATCTTGACTGCCTTAGCTTTACAAATGATTATGACAATAAAGGATATTTAACTTTATTTGAGGTTGATGATAAGGCATACAACGCAGAAAAGAAACGCATTTCTGAAAAATTAAAGAAAGAAAATGTTCCAGAAGTTGAATTTGCTAAGACTCTAGAGGAAGAAATGAAAAAATCTTCTTGTATCAAAACTAAGATGGTAAGGCTTGATCCATATCAGGAAATTGCGCTTAAAAATATTGATGCAATGAAGGAAGAAATGGTCAACATGGTACGTAAAAAGAGAGAGTCTGGAAAAGATTCTTTTGAATTAATACCAGAGAAGGCAAATAAACTACATGATGACCGTTCTTATTGTGCGGCTCTTTGTGCCTGGGCACTTTCAGAAAAACGTGCAGAACGTATTCGTAATAAGAAACGTACGCCAGATTATAGCATAATTAATATGCTTCCAGTAAGACAAAGCAAACAAGTTGAAAAACTATTTGGATAAGGAAGGAGGCCGATGCCTTTGGACAAGTTTGAACAGCAGAAGAAAGAATTATCAGAAAAAGAGCGCATTGCGGCTCTCCAGAAAGAAGAAAAGGTTAGACAGAGATTCGCTGCAATTAAAGACGTTTTAAGCTTAATTGATTTAACGCAAACTCAATCTAAATCTTATACAGTTTATTCTAAAGATATGCTTAGAACTTATTTGCAGAACCCATCTACAGAATCAAACCAGAAGAGTTTAAGAAATTTGTCTGAGTTTTTGTTTACTGTTAGTCATGTGTACCGCAGATTGGTTTTGAACAAAGCAAATCAGTTTGACGCAAAAAGCTATATTGTTTATCCACGTCTTAATGATAATGGAGAAGTTGAAGAATCTTCATATCAAAATTATATTAAGACTAGTAATTATGTTCAAGGTATGCATTTAGATACTCAGATTCGTAAATGCTTAATTAAGGCATGGTTGGATGATGTTGTTTTTGCATTTTGTTATGGAAACCCAGAAGAAGATACATTTTTTATGCATATTTTAAATCCAGATTATTGCAAGATTTCAAGTGTTGATTATTATAGTGGGAAAATAAATTTTGCATTTAATTTTTCATTTTTTGATGGAACTAATAGTTTTTATCTTGATGTGTATGATCCTGTGTTTAAGAAAATGTATAATTCTTATAAATCAGATAGTAAGTTGCGCTGGCAAGAATTACCGCCAGAACAAACATTTTGTTTAAAAATTAATGAGGATAATTTAGATTACCCTGTTCCACCTTTTAGTGGAATGTTTAATTCTTTAATTGATCTTGTTGATTTGTCTCAAATTCAAGCGGTCAAAGATGAATTGTCTGCGTATAAGTTAATTTGGGCTAAAATCCCTACTATTTCTGGTTCAAAAGAAGTCGATGACTTTGCTGTTGATTTGGAACTTGCAAATCAATTTTATCAGAAGTTACAGGGAATTATTCCTGAAGGTATTGCTCTTGGACTCTCCCCTCTTGATTTGGACAGCATTGATTTTAATCAAAATGCAGCAGAAGATACTAATATTGTTAATAAAGCATATCAGAATCTTATTGAAGCCAACGGAGATATTGTATTGAATTCCAATAAGATTACAAATAGCACTAGTTTTAAATTTGCAATGATGGCAGAAAGTATGACTGCTATGGCGGTTGTTAATCAGTTTAATGTATGGGTTAATTTTTATATTAAAAATAATCTCAGTGTTGAAGATGTTATCGTTGAATTTTCTGATGTTAGCAAATATTTTAAAGATGATAAAATTGAACAATTGTTAAAGTTGGCGCAGTATGGTTTGCCAGTAAAGACTCAGATGGCGTCCTTGTTGGGTATTGATCCTGCAAAGTGCCGTTCTCTTGAATATCTTGAGGATAAACTTGGGTTGGCTAAAACAACATGGGTTGCCCCATTGGTATCTAGCAATGTTCAAAGCGGCATGAATGGTGATGGTAGCGATGGTGCTCCAACGAAAAGTGATAAAGACCTTACTGATGAGGGCGAAGCTAGCAGAGATAAAGATACTAACCAAAAGTAAGGAGGAATTGCCATGAATTCTAAAAAATTTATTATTACAAAAGATCCAGAAGTGGCAAAGAAGCTCTCTCCTGTATTTAAACAAATAAATTATGATAATGATTCATGGGTATTTTTAAATGCACCTGTGAATTTTAATTTTGCTGAATATGGTAAAAAAATAGCATTTACAAATATTTTATGTCTGTAATCTCCTTTTGGAGTTTATAGTTTATTCTGTGAGGAAGGAGGAAAATGCATGCATAAAATTTTAACGCTTGATAATTTATATCAGTTTTTTGTTGAACAAAATAAATCTGTTAATTTTAGTTCAAAAGATACTGGAAATCCAATTGTTGTTTCTATGCCAGCAAATTTTGAAGTGTCAGAAAATGACATGCGTGGAATGCTTCAGCTAAAGCTTAAAGTTTGTCATACGGAAACAAATCGTAATGGATCTCATATTTCTAAGGAAAATATGGAAAAGGCCATGCCAACATTGAAGTATAGACCTATTCTTGCTTATATTCATAAACTTGATGATGGAACGTTTGATTTTTATGCCCATAATATGGAAATTACAGAGGATGAAAACGGTGAAGAGAAAATCAATTATCTAGAAAAGCAAGTTGGTTGTTTTACCGCTGATGATCCATATTTGGAATATGATGAAGAAAATGATAAAACATATGTTAATGCATATGCCGTTATTCCAGAAGAATATACTGAGGCCGCAAATATCATTCGTGAAAAGAATGGAAGTAAAGTAAGTTGCGAATTGGTGATTGACGAGCTTTCTTATAATGCAAAGGAAAAGTATCTTGATTTAACAGATTTTTATTTTGGTGGATGCACTTTGCTTGGCAAAGATAAGGCTGGCAATGAAATAGGTGAAGGAATGCTTGGGGCAAGAGCTGATATTACAGATTTCTGCCATAAGAAACCTGTATTTGATTATCAAGAGAAGTTGGTTGAAATATTAGGCAAGCTTGATAATACATTGTCTAATTTCAATAAAAACAATACAGAGAAAGGAGTGAAAGAAGAAATGAATCATTTTGAGGAACTTCTAGAGAAGTATGGTTTTACTGCTGAGGATTTAGATTTTGATTATGCAAATATGTCAGATGAGGAATTGGATGTAGCGTTTGAGGAATTTAGTAATAAGAAGTTTGATGATGAAGATCCAGATGGTGGAGATCCAGCAGGTGATGATCCAGAAGAAAACGAACCAGAGGATGATCCTGAGCCAACAAATGACGAGGGAGAAGAAGGGGAAGATACTGACCCAGAAGATGATGATTCCAAGAAGAAGGAAGAAAAGTTCGTAAAGACCTTTAAGGTTGAAGTGTCTCATGAAGATATTAAATATGCTCTTTATAATCTTCTTGGTGAATATGAAGAGAATGATAATGAATGGTATGGAATTTATGCAGTTTATGACAATTATTTCATAATGCAAGGTTGGTTCTATAATAAATTCTATAAGCAAAATTATGTTGTTGATGGAGAGAATGTATCTCTTGATGGTGAGCGTACTGAGCTATTCCAGATGCTATTGACTGAATCTGAAAAGATTGCAGTAGATAAGCTACGTGGTGATTATGCTGAGCTTGAAGCAAAGTATAATGAGCTTAAGACCTTTAAGGATAATTATGATGCTGCTGAGATTAAGTCTAAGAAGGATGAAATCTTTGCAAATGAAGCCTATAATGACATTCGTGAATCTGATGAGTTTAAGGCTCTTGTTGCAGACGCTGACAAGTATTCAGTTGATGAGCTCCAAGATAAGTGTGATCTATTGTTCGCTGCAAATGTGAAGAAGGCTAAGTTTAGCGCAAATCCAGAAAAGAAGAAGAGTCTTGGTTTTAACTTCGGCAAGAAGGAAGACGAAAAGATTACTACTTATGGTAATCTATTTAATAAGTAATAATGCAAAATATCGCTGGAAACAGGCAATTAATGCCTGTTTTATTATATTCAAATAAAAATTTTAATTATGAAAGGAAATGAAAAGTATGAACGTGTTTGACGAAATCACCGCTACTAAGCATGTAGTTGCAGAGTCTAGTCTAATTAAGGCTACTAGTACTGGTCATATTTATAGTTTAGAGGCAATTACCGACACTGATAATGGCTCTATCGTTGCTAGAGGAGATTGGAAGGAAGCTCAGGTTTTCAAGGCTAAGGCTTACGCTGCTGGCGATGCTCCCCTCCTAGTTCTAACTCCTGCTTTTGGTTACAATAGTGATCGTAGAAGCTATCAGGATGAGTGCTATTTCTATAATAAGACTGGCGAGATTATGAGAGCTTATGAGCTAAGCAGAGACGATATTTTCACCGTTTCTTCTGATGCTATTACCGCTCTAGCTACCGATCCTGTTATTGGTAATTATGTAAGCGTTGAGGATGGTCTATATAAGGAAGCTGCTAGCGCTGGCGCTACTGGTTTCGTTGGTCAGATCGTTGAGAAGGTCAACTATACCAATTCCGTCTCTTACAGAATTCTAGTCGTTAAGACTGGTGCCTAATTGGAAAGATTAAGAAAGGAGGACAATAATTATGAGTAAGTTTATGCAGTTTGATGTAAATGTTAAGAACGTTTTTAATAACGATGAGAATGATTATACCGCTTTCAATCAGCTAATGCTTGATTATAATCATGATGCCCTAGAGGGTGTTACTGCTAAGGAAGCAAACAAGAAGATCGTAGAGATTTTCCGTAATATTATTGGCTGCGATGAGAAGTCTACCAAGGCTGAGATTCGTAGAGGCATTCGTAGAAACCAGGCCGTTCTATTTGACCTAATTGAGGTTGTAATTGATGATGCTCTAGTAAGTGGTTGGGAGGAGAATCCTTTCTTCCGTGAGTTCGTTGAGGTTAAGAATTTAGCTCTACATGATAAGAATGAGTTCTATGTTCCTGATAACAGTGTTCTTTCTGTTATGAAGGTTTCTGGCAACCATCATGATATTATTCGTCAGAGACTAGGTGCTGGCAAGACCTTCTCCGTTGAGACTAGCTGGTACGCTGTAAAGGTTTATGCTGAGTTTGAGCGTCTACTTACTGGTCTTGAGGACTTTGGTACTCTAGTCGGTAAGATTACTGAGGCTTTTGATCGTTATATCAACCAGGCTCTATATGAGGCTCTAATTGGTGTTGGTGCCACTCTAGGTTCTCAGTGGTACAAGGCTTCCGTCATTGACGATACCACTAAGGAGACTCTACGTACTCTAGTTATGGATGTTAGCATGGCTACTGGTAGCGAGGTCGTTATCATGGGTACTTATGCTGCTCTATCCAAGGTTTATGATCTAACTAACGTTTCTTGGGCTTCTGGCGACATGAAGAACGAGAAGTATACCACTGGTAGATTTGGTTATTGGGAAGGTATCCGTCTTGTTGAACTAAAGCAGGGCTTCAAGCTAAACGATACTACTCAGTATCTAATTGCTAATGATGTTCTATTCATTATGCCTGTTGGTGTTGAGCCTATGATTAAGCTCGTATATGAAGGGGACACTCAGATGTATCAGGTTCAGGATGCTGGTACTCATATGGATTAACAACATAGTCCACGTATTCAGAAATGAGTATGAAAAATAATGTATTGAATTGCTGAAAACTCCTAAAGCTTAATACGCTACAACGTAAGTTTAAACACTAAGCGTGAATGCTGCGAAAGCAGAAAAAAGTATTAAGATGGTGCAAGGTTAAATCCTAAACACTGTTATAATGGATAATCTAGCAGCCAAGCTTTCGTATTGATAATACAAAATTAATATGGAAGAAGGTTCAACGACTATTCCGAAAGGAAGTACACATATAAGCGATTGATATGTGGAAGTGGTACACACCCGTAAGGGTGAAGATATAGTCTGCGCTCTATTGAAAGATAGAGGATCGAAAGATCGACAAGGGGTAGCGCCCTATATTTACTTTCAACTTTAATATTATTACAAATGTGGTGATAATACGGAAAAGAAAATTGGGATTTATTGTATTAAAAATATGATAAATGAGAAAATATATATTGGACAATCTGTTAATATACAGGATAGATTGTATGGACATAAAACGAAATTAAAACATAACAAACATAAAAATAGGCATTTGCAATTTGCAGTAAATAAATATGGTATTGAAAATTTCACATTTGATATTATAGAAGAATGCGATATTTCGTGTTTGGATGAGCGTGAACGTTATTATATATCATTGTATAAATCAGACAATGATGAATTTGGATATAATGTAGAACCAGGCGGCTCACGTAGTTTTAAAACAATGTCTGACAAAACAAAATCAAAGATTAGTAAGTCTCTTAAAGGGATAAAGTTCACAGAAGAGCATAGAGCAAAAATAGGCAAAGCTAATCGTGAAAGAATTGTAACTGAAGAAACAAAAAAGAAAATGTCAGAAAATCATTCAAATGTGAATGGCAAAAATAATCCTAGAGCAATAGTTCCAATTTATTGCCCAGAGTTGAACGAAACGTTTTGGGGAGCAAAGGAAGCTGCAGATAAATATGGTTTCAATAGAAATCATATTACAAGTTGTGCAAATGGGAAACTAAAACACACCGGTAAACATCCAATTACTGGTGAACCATTATCGTGGATAAAAGTTGAAAGTAAAGATTGTTAAACATAACGGATGACGTATGATTACGAGGTTCAGACCAAGATGGGCGTTGGCGTTATCACTAACCAGAAGTTTGGTTATTGGAAGATTCTAACTGCCTAATCATAACAATACAAAATTAATTATAAAAGGATAAAAGGAGAACTTAATTATGGCAAATACTAAAAAAACCAAGAAAAATGATGGTGTTGAGGAAGTAACCGAAGAGGTTGCCAATGAGACTACTGAGATAATTCCAAAGAAAACTCCACGTAAGTTTGCGCAAGATGATATGATTTTGTGCAAGTCTGTTACTTATGGTGAGCTTCTATTGCCTGGTAAGAAGTCTAAGCTTCTTTATATTTGGTCAAATTATGGAGACACTACTGAGGTAGAGTTCCAAGACCTTCAAGCTCTTAGATCTACTAGGTCTACATATCTAATGAATCCATACTTTGTAATTGAAGATGAGGATCTTCTTGAACAGTGGCCAGAGTTAAAGGCTCTATATGATAAGACTATGGCCCTTGATATTGATAAGCTATTTAGTTTACCAATTAATCAATTTAAGAAGAGACTTCGTGATATTCCTGTTGGTTTTAAAGACCCAATTAAGAATATTGCTGGTGCAAAGATTCGTGATGGTTCACTAGATAGTCTTGCAAAAATCAACGCTATTGATGAAATTCTTGGGACAGAATTAAGGCTAATGCTAGATTAATAGGAGGTGCTAATATTGACCTCTTATGACGAAATTTACAATCGTTGCGCTAGATATTTGACAGATTTTGATTTGGCTCAACTTCCACAGGAAGATGTTGATGTAATGTTTCATGAATGGATGATTGGAGCAATTTCTAAGTTTAGAAAATGTAAAAGTGATTTGTCAGATAGAGATGATGAGTTGAGGACATTTAATATTGATCTTCTTGATGTGGAAAAAGAAATTCTTGCAGTTATGATGGCTCGTGAATGGTTGGCTCCTCAATTAAATTCCGCTTTAATAACGAAGCAAGTTTTTGGTGGGAAAGAAGAAAAATATTATTCTCAAGCCGCTCATTTATCTAGTCTTGAGACTAGAGATGAGAAGCTAAAGCTCGAAGCTCAAAAACTTCATCGTGATTATACTTATGGAAATAATTCGTATTTGGAGGGATAACCAATGAATAGTATTTATGGCGACATTCCCTCCAATCAAATTCAGGCACAAAAACGTTATTTTTATGGAGCTATAATTGCGTGTCTTTATCAAAAGGAAAATAATGATCCATTTTTAGATGCGCATATTCAAACTCTAATTAACCAAATTAGTGGCCTGAATAAATTATTTAATTATCAGCCCGAAGTGTTATCTATTATTAGCTGTTTAGAGACAGCACGTACTGAACCTTTACAGTTTAGAAAGGCTATACTTGATGCAGCTAATTTAGTAAATTCTTTAAGGGATGGTGATGAGTAATGTTAGATACTTTTAGAGCTCGTATGGCTCGTCAAGGTGGTTCTCAAAGTAAAGCATATCTGAAACAGTCAGATATGATTATTGACGAAACATTTACTCGTGACCCAGCTTATAGAAGTGTTAAGCTTACTCATTCTCCAAGCGACATGTTTGATGTACCTTTTGATGCCAAATATCTTGTTAGAACATATTACAGCATTACTAAAGATGAAGTTGATTATTATCTTCAATTTCGTCCACATGTTCAAGTTCCTGTTGGTTCTTATGTAGATGTTCCAGACGATAATGGTGTTTATGAAAGATGGCTAATTGTTGCGTATGATGATAGACCCCAATTCCCACTTTATTATATTTTGAGATGCAATTGGACACTTAAATGGTTTTACGAAGGTAAAGTTTATAAAGTGTTGGGCGCATTAAGAAATCAGAATTCTTATAATAGCGGCGAGTGGACTGACTATCTTACTACTACTGTTGAAAACCAAAATAAGTTTTGGATGCCAACAACGAAGTATACTCAAACGCTCAATTATAATCAGCGTGTTCTTATTAATGATGTTGGACGTGAAATTCCTATAGCTTGGAGAGTTTCTAAAGTAGAAGACGTTCAACCTGTAGGCATAACAAAAATAACTTTCACACAACAACCAGCTACATTGGAATCTGATTGTGGCAAATATGGTATAGCAGATTGGTGTAAATATCCAGACAATACTGTTACGAAACCAGAAGCATGTAGGATGTGTACTCTTGAAGAACCTAAATATATTGATGCTGGTATTGACATACCAAAGCTCGAACTGCCACGTGGTAAAATTATTTATAATGGAAAAGATGCTACGTTACGTGTCGGCGGTGGATCAAAAACTTTAACTGCAATGTTTTGGGATTCTGATAAAAAAGAATATGTCAATAATAAGTCTATTTGGAAAATGTCTTATATGGATGGTGAAAAATTGCTTTGTTCCCTTATCTTGGATTTTGATGGTGCAACATGGGATGTTATAAAGGCAGATGATTGTCCGAGTGACATTGTATTAAAACCATTAGAATTTAATGATGACATAGCAACTTCAAGTAAAGTTGATGGATGCGCAATTACTTGCTTATCAAATAATAATGAAATTTTTAAAGTTCATGTTGCGCCAACTGATGACGATACATATGCTTTCAAATTAAGATGTTTGCAATTGTATAATATGGTTGGGAAAACAATTGTGTTGTCTGCCCAAAATGTTTTTGGACAAGATACAGTTGATTTAAAGATGGAGGTGATTAGTTAATGCGAGATATAATTTGTGGGATTTATTATATTAAAAATTTAATAAACAACAAATATTATATTGGACAGTCTATTAATATTTATGAACGATGGATGCGTGAAAAATATCATTTAAATTTTATGGACAAAGCATGGAATATTCATCTCCAAAATGCATGGAAAAAATATGGGCAAGATAATTTTGAATTTGCGGTTGTTGAAGAATGCGATAAGGATGAATTAAATAATAGGGAGATATATTGGATACAATATTATGACGCATTTTATAATGGTTATAATATGACCCTTGGCGGGGATGGCGGAACTGTTGGATATCGGCATACGGAAGAAGATAAAGAAAAGATGAGACAAATAAAAAAAAATACAGTTCCTCCAATGAAAAAACCAGATGTTGTGGAAAAAGTGATTGAATCTAGGAAGTGGTATAAGCCTAGCGTAGAAACAAAAAGGAAGATGGCTGAGGCATGGACAGATAATATGAAGCGTGATGCTGCAAATAGGCTTGCTGATAGAAATAAAATATTAAAAAGTATTCCTGTTTTATGTATTGAAACTGGAATAATATATAACAGTGCCAGAGAAGCGGAACGTGCCGCTGGAATTTCTCAGGCTATTATTTCGAAATGTTGCAACGGAAAGGGATATAAATCAGCCGGTAAGGGTAAAAATGGAGAAAAGCTTCATTGGAGATACGCAACCAAAGAGGATTTAAATGCATATTTATTATATTCGGAGGGGGCGTGTTAATGAAACGTAATATTGAAAATATTGATGATGACGTTTCTGCGATGAAACGTATAATTAGGCAAAAGCTTACATCAGATCCTGATGTCATTGAGGTTTTGAACAACCACGAATTAGACCCATCTAGTCCAGATGATTATTTGAATAATAACATTTTTGCTTATATTCGTATTCCTGGTGTACAGGATGTTGCTAAAAACTTTATTTGTTTTAGTGTTGATGATATGGAAGACCATCGTGATAATTCTGTAATGAAAATCCAATATGTTCAATTTGTTGTGTTTTGTCACGCAGATGATATTAAGACACAATATGGTATTGAGCGCCATGACTTATTGGGATATTTAATAAGAGATATCTTTGGATGGTCAAATATGTTTGGAATGCAAGCAAAACTTATATATGACAGAGAGAGCGTTACGGATACAAATTATTCTTGTCGCACTTTAAAATTTGAGCTTACTAGAACCAATTCTTTAAATAAGGCGGTAACAAAAAACAAGTATGAGCAACATATTTGATGTAGATCAACTCCAATTATATTTTGGAGATGATTATGTTATTAATGACAAAATTAAAATTAGTCAGCCTACAATTGGAGATATTGTAGATTTTGGCGAAGCTCAATATTTTAATGTTATATATACAATAACGGCCATTCCATCTGACATGAAATCTCAATTATGGGATCTCGGTATTGATTGGATGGAAATTGAAGACTTTGATTTGTTTGTAATGCTTGCTCCAACATTGCCAGTTGAAAAGACAAAATTGTTATTCGGAGATTTAGATTTTACTAAATTAAAGTTATATAAAAATCGTGAGAATGGTGATATTTTATTGGCAGATTTGGATACTGGTGTGAAAATTGATAAAATGATTTACTTGAGAATTGTAAATTATTTAAGAAAAGTTCACAATATCACTCCTAAGATTGAACGTGCTGCAAATAAAACAACTAAGCAAATTCTTATTGATGAAGACAGAATGAGAATTCAAACAAATAAAGAAAAACCTTTTAAGTCATATTTGTTGCCATTAATTTCATCTGTAAAAGTTCGTATGGGATATACGAAAGATTATGTAAGAAATGAAGGATTTGTTGAATTTTTTGATGACGTAAGTCGTTTACAAATTATTCACAATGCAGATCATTTACTTTCTGGATGTTATGCTGGAACAATAGATATGAAGAAAATTAATAAAGCAGACCTGAATTGGTTAAGAGAGATTAATTAGTCTCTTTTTTATAATAAAAATTATTTTATAGGAGGAAATTATCATGGCTTTTGATATTAACAACTTTGTTATTGATAGAATTATTCGTGGTGTTGCTCTTTCTCAGAAGGATGACTCCGTTCTATTCTCTATCAATCAAATGCAGAACGCTTCCCTAAACTGCGCTTCTGAGTCTACTGATGCTGTAGACGCTCTAGGCACTCCTATTGCTACTTTCTATCGTGCAAAGAGTGCTGAGTTCTCTGCCGAGAACGCTATTTTCGATATGAACCTAATGGCTACTCAGCTTGGTACTGCCAAGAAGGTTGCCAGCTCTACCTCTAAGATTACTGCTCCTGCCATGGAGAGCTTCACTTATGGCAACGGTACTTATGAGCTAAAGCATAATCCCAAGGTTGCTCCTAATGAGATTTATGTTCTAAATGGCGACAGCACTTTTGGTAAGAAGTTTGTAAAGGATACTGCTGCTTCTGAAACTGCATTTGCTATTACCAACAAGACTCTAGCTCTACCTACTGGTCTAGCTGCTACTGATGAGCTATTCGTAATGTATGATTATGAGACTGAGAACGCCGTTGAGGTTGTCAACTCTGCTACTGAGTTCCCTGTTGGCTGCAAGTTCATCATGGAAGTTCTTGGTTGCGACGTTTGCGATCAGACCACTCTAGTTCACGCTTATGTTATCTTTAATAACTTTAAGCTAAGCCCCGATTTCGATTGGAGCATTCAGACTGATGGTGCTCATCCTTTCAGTGGAAAAGCACAACAGGCCTACTGTGATAAGGAAAAGAGATTAGAAGTGATAGCTGCATAATGCAGTTTTCTACGAATAGTCTCCGTATAAAGAAATTTATATGATAAATAACACATTGAAATGCTGGAAATCCCTAAAGCTCATATACCAAAGCGGAAAGATGAAATATGCTTAAACGTAATGGTTACGAAAGTAGAAAAAAGTTATGAGATAGATATATGGTTAAACCCTAAGTATCTGTAATAATGGGAAATCAGCAGGTAAGTCTCGAATAGAGAAAACCTCAACGACTATTCTCGTTAAGAGAAGTACATAACAAGCGATTGGTTATGGAAGTGGTGTGCCCCGCAACATTCGGGTGAAGATATAGTCTGTACTTTATCGAAAGATAAAGGGTCATTAGACCGGGCAAGAGTAGCGATTTGTCTAAACGTAATAGTGTTCTCTATCGTTATTCCTAGCGAGGAATAATTTTTCTAATAAGAGGGCTCAGTTTTGGGCCCTCTTATAATACAAAATTAATTGTAAAGGAGTATTAGCTATGAAATATGAGCGCAAGTGCTTATGTTGCGGTGAAAAATATAGTTATTGCAACAATTGTTACGATTACCGCAATCTTCCAGCATGGATGAACTCCTTCCATGATGAGAATTGTAAGAATGTTTTTGAAACATGCACAGATTATAATTTTAATCTAATCACCAAGGAGCAAGCTAAGTCTGCTCTATCCAAGTGTGATCTATCTAATCGTGCTAATTTCTCTGCTGGTGTTCAGCATGATCTAAGTGTCATTCTGAGTGAGACTAAACCTGCTGTTGAAGAGCAATTTAAAAAGAAAGAGGTTGTTAAGAGCAACCAGACATGAAGTAGTTACAAAATTTAAAACAGTAAGGTGTTGAACTTCATGTGAATTCGACACCTTATTTTTTTGGGATAAAAGGAGACGAAATATGGTACGTAGCGTAATTACTAATCTAGAATATAATCCAGATAAAGTTGCTTATATTTTAAATATGAAGCAAGTGTATTTGTACATGCGCAATGGCGCAAAACTTCTAGATATTTTATATTCAGACACTAAGGCAAATGCCTTGGTTTTTGTTTTTGAAAAAGATAAGAAACTTAGAGAATTATATGAATTATGGAATCAACATGAATTAAATTGAAAGGAGGTTGGAGAATGGCACTTTCATTTGAAGAATCTAAGAAACAAGCGTTGAAACAGGCCACAACTCCTGCGTTGATGTCGTTATCTCCTATTGCTGTTAATTCGGGTGAAGACTGGGAGCAACCAGAAAATCATTCTATTTATCAATATTATAATGAATATTATGATGATGACGTATCAAC
>ERZ1034855.234-NODE-234-length-28332-cov-152.270503_pt1 | contig 28332 bp, 43 predicted proteins | sample MGYA00520699_ERZ1034855 | MGnify/ENA primary metagenome ERZ1034855 (study PRJEB33766, sample SAMN09781730) | gut metagenome | biome: gut microbiome | host: Homo sapiens | place: Madagascar | study: EMG produced TPA metagenomics assembly of the PRJNA485056 data...
GCCCCCAGCGATGCCCCGCTTCCCGCTGGGGGCCACGCGAAATTTTGAAAGCCCCGGGGGTGGGTCGAGGCCTACGGCCTCCGCCCGCACGCGCCCACCGCGACGCGCTCCCGCGCCCAACCGCGCGCCGCCGCGCAGGCGACGCTGGTCACCGGGGAGCCGCCCAGTTTTCGCGCTTCTGCATCAGCTGCTCCCGCGCCGTCTTCTGGTCGTGGTGTCGCTTGCAGAGGCTCTGCAAGTTCGATGGTTCCACGAATTTCGCCCAGTCACCGCGGTGCGGCTCAATGTGATCCACCACCGTGGCCCGCGTCCGGCTGCGAGGGTCGCCCGCGTCGTATGCCTGCGCGCACACGCGGCACCACGGCTCCCGCAGGAGCTGCGCCGGCCGCAGGTTGTCCTTCCAGACCGGCAGGTTGTACCAGGCGTGATAGTCCTCGCTGACGCGGCGCTGGTGCCTGGGCCTGTGCTTATCGCACCAGCCGTCCCGCGTCAGCTCCGAGCATCCGGCGTGCCGGCACGGCCTCAACGGCTTGCCTGCCATGGGCTATCACCTCCACGGTCAACGGGCAAAACAAAAAGAGCCGAGACCAACAACCGCGCATACTCTGCGCTGTCATCGGCCCCGGCTCTCAAAGCACTGGCCCTCATCCATGTCCACGATGTACTCCCGCTTGCAGTCATGGCAGAATGCCACGATCCGCCACGCCACGGCATCCTGGGGTACCTGGATCACTTTCTTGTTCCGGCAGCCAGCGGTTGGACACCGCAGGAAGCCGTTCTTCACTGTCAACATTCTACCATGTTCCTTCGCATCTCGCAAGGCCTTTTCGCCCCTTTCGTCATTTGCTGAACTATATTTCAAGTCTTATTCTAAGAATCAAGCTGCTGTTTCTGCTTTCCCTTCCGCTCCGCGTCGATGGCGTCCAGCGTGGGCCGCAGCGGATCCTGCTTGATATACCATCCGTAGTTGTAATGCCCGAACTGATTGTCCACATAATTGCCGCCCTTGCAGCGCGGGCACTCCGGGAACGGTATCTCACCGGTGCCGTCCTCCCACCGCTCAGGCGGCGGCAGCTGCGCCGTCAGACTGCGGCTGGCCACCCACGTTCGGGCGTCGATGGGGATCACCACGCCGTCGGTGCGCTCCTTGCAGTAATACTTCGCCGTGCGCCGGTAGGTGTCATACGGCCCCAGCAGCAGCGGCTTGCCCTCCACGAAGCCGTTCGTCCACAGATCCTCCATAGCCAGTGGCGGGAAATCACTGTACCGCACCGTCAGGTGGATGTGGTAGCGGTGGTCGCCGTGCCTGCCCTCGATCAGATAGACGTAGTCGAAGGGCCGCCCTCGCCACCGCTTCAGCTTGTAAAGAAACCGCCGCCAGGCCTTCCGCACCTCCTTGAAGGTGGGTGGCAGACAGTCGTCGGCAAACGTCAGCGTGTAGCTCTGGCCGTCAAAGCCGAACAGCGCCAGCAGCAGCTCCAGCCGGTCCACCCGAGTGCGGCACACGCTGGAGTCCCGCGGCGGGCGGAGAATCTTATTCTTCTCCGCCCGGGCATAGGGACTGTCCAGCCTGCTGAGCCTTGGCCGGATGGCGCGGGACTCCTTCACCAGTGGTCCCGCCACCTGCCGGCAGCACTGCCACCGCAGGCCCTCACTCATGGGCCACCTCGGATGCACGCGCCAGCAGGACGCGGCGGAACGGCTCCTCAATGGCCTCCCATGCGGCCCTGAGAAGGGCGGTCATGTCGCGGATTGCGCGCCTAGCCACATAGTTGGGGAGGTCTCGCTCGAATGCGCAGGCGTAGCTGCCGCAAACGGAGCGGGCGATTACCGCGCGGGCCTGCGCGAGGTTTCTGCTGCAGCCGCACGCCATCAGCAGCTTGATATATCGTTTTCGGGTCATCCGACCACCTTCCTTTCCAGAAGCACCTGCCGGTACTCCTTCAGGATATCGACCATCATGTCGATGTTGCCCTCCCGCACGGCATCCTTCTTCCGGAGATCGCAGAGGGCGTCGATCTCGTTGATCTTCGCCAGCACTTCGCAAACCGTCATTTCTCTCCCTCCTTCGCCGCGATCTCCGCGCGGATCACCGACTCAACGGCCTTACAGCCGTCGCGATACAGGCAGACAACAGCGAAGTCGTCAACATCTGCATCCGCCCGGCCAAACAGCGGCACGCACCGCAGCGTCGAGCGCCGCTCAGCCGTCGGCACGAAGCGGTCGCACTTGTGACAATAGCTTTCAACTTCCAGAGTGATCACTTTCCACCAAACACTTTCTCCGGGTACCGCACCTCCCAGGGCTGGAAGGCGCTGCCCATGATGCGCGCCAGCTCCCGGTCGATGCAGCCCTTGGTATAGTCCATATTCGCGTCGCCCTTGGCGTTCTCCAGACACAGGGAGGCATAGGCCTCGAAGGTCTCACGAAACTTTTCCAGAAACTCCGTGGCCCGCTTCTCACCAAAGCCGAAGTCCTGGCCCAGCGTGATCAGCGCCATGTCCTCGCACTGCTGGATGGTGAACAGCCGCTGCAGGTGCATGTTCTGCCGCTGGTTCTCCTGCAGCTTCCGCAGGAAGCCGCTCTGCTTACCCATCGCACGTCACCCCCGGTTTGTACGGCAGCGGCATCCAGTGGGTGACGGGCATGTCCACCAGAGACACCCACACCACGCCGTAGGAGCGCATCCAGACGCCCTCACAGCTGAGGTATGCTTCACCCGAGAACACGCCCTCCGACGCCGCCAGCACCCGCATGCCCGCCGCGGGCAGGCGCTCCGTCACAGAAATCCACCGCCGCTGTTCCCGCAGCGCCATGACCTCCTCGGCGTACCGTGCGCAGCGGTCAACGTATTCCTGAAGCACATCGGCGCTCTCTCGCAGAATAGCGCAGCCGTGGACGCCGCAGTTATGCTCACGCCCGCAGCCCATGCAGGCCAGCGAGCCGGTCTCCACCTTCAGCCGCCTCAAGTCCGCCAGCAGGCTATTCACTCTGTCTGCCATCTTCACATCCCCCTTCCAGCTTATCCAGCGCGGCGGCCACCTGCCGCCACGTCTCTATGGGAAATTTCTCCCGATCACACATCCGGGACAGCTTGTCGGCGTTCACGTCGCCGCACAGGGCCGCCAGACGCCCCATGCAGCCCGGGCCCCACTTGGAGCGATAGGCCACCAGCCGGTCGGCAGTGTCCCGCTTGAACCGGGCCGCCTCCGACGCGCCGGAGGGCCGGGCCGGCGCGATCTCACGCGCGGCGCTCACTGTACCCCCCTCCGGGGAACTGGAGCGTGCGTACTGTGCCAGTTCCTCCTTGGTCGGGATCCTCACCACAGGCGGCCCATCCTTCGCCTTGGTAGCGTTCCGCAGGGCCCGCTGGGCCAGCACCAGCAGCTCGATTAGATCGTAACCTTGATGGCATTGTTCCACGCGCTCCTTCAGGTAGTCCGCCAGCGCGGCGCACTGGTCGCGGGTCAGATCAATTGCCGTCATGCTGCTGCCCCCCCTTCTCGGACGCTCGGCGGATCACATCCGCCGCAGGGCCTGCCGCGAACATGGCAGGCAGGTCGCCCAGCATGTCACCCCACACAGGAGAATCGTCGCAGGCTATGAGCTGGATCAGAAACTTGAACTGGGCAGCGTTGTCCGCGCTGTCCCGCTTGAGAAGCTGCCCATAGATACTGGAGATCGCCACACCGAATTCTCCGGCAATCGTCGACAGATCGCCACCGACGCAACACCGCCGCAGGTGCCCGCGATCAATATGCAGGTCGATCATATGTCCTCCTTTTCCACCTCCGGCAGCCGCAGCCACCGGGTCACCGATACCTCAATGTCAACTCCGCCCTTTCTGAAGCGGAACACCGCGCCGTCCCAGTAGAGCAGCCGCCGCAGCTCCACGCCGTCGCCGGGGTCTACGTCGGCCACCACCTGGCATGGCTCGGGCGGCGTCAGGCCGCCGGGCATCCACGCCGCCAGCGCCATCTGGCCCGGCTCCGCGGACGAGACCCGCAGCTGATCCGTCAGCCCCAGCAGGTAGTCGGTGGAGCAGTGCAGCGTCCACGCCATGCTGGTCAAGTCCTTCGTCCGGTACGGGATGATCTCGTCCAGTCCGTAGCTGCTCACGTTTTCCGGGATATCGCCCTGCGAGATCTTCCGCAGCACCCCGACTCTAGTCAGAGACGAGTAGGCGGATTCCAGCTTTGTGTCGTCGCCCAGCCCCGCCGCGTCGGCAGCCCGGACGATCCGCGCCGCGTCCGCCATGGCCTTTTGCACGGCCTTGCTGCGGGCCTTGGCGGCCTCCCGCTCCTCGCTGGCCTTCTGCTTGGCTTTGGCCTTCTCGTAGACCTCACGGGCCTTGGCGCACATCTCCGAGCATGCAGCGCCGCCATACATGCCGCCGCCCGGACTATGCGCGCCGCCCTTGCTGCATGTCACACAGCACTTGAGGCCGCTGCAGATCTCCCAACTGCCGCAGGTCAGATCGTGCCGGAAGAACTTGTCCTGATGGGTGCAGGCCCCGCCGTCCGGGCACCGGAAGCCCACCGTGCAGTAGTTGCGCTGCCTGGATTCCAGCCGGTCGCCCATGCTGCGGATGGCGTTGGCTGTGGGCACCTTCTTGGAGCAGACCCGCTTGATCCGCTCCTGCACGTCCTGGGGCAGGCCGGCCAGCGCGTCGGCGGTGTCCTCCGGCAGATCGCCAGCGCCCCACAGGGGCTTGTAGCAGGGGGCGAGGTGCGCCTCGATCTTCTTCAGCCGCCCCAGCTTGGCCCGCTTGATGTTGCAGGCCTCCGCCACATGGTCGATCATGCGGCCGGGGAACTCGTAGCCCTGCTCCTTCAGCTGATAGAAGATCTCCTCCAGCCGCGCGGCCTGCTTGCCGATCTCCGCGTTGGTCAGCACGCGGGTGTGGGCGTTGGCAAAGATCAGCTGCATCTCGTAGACCAGGGCGTTCCCGCCGGTCTTGCGGAGGCACGGCACCTGCCGGAACTGCTCCTTGCCCTCGTCCACCAGCAGCTGCAGCGCCGCCCTGCGCCGGTGGCCGGAGATCAGCACCACATGGCCGTCCTCGCCGGGCCGCACCAGCAGCGGCTGCTGCAGGCCCACTGTCTCGATGTCGCCCGCCAGATCGGGGATGCCCCGCAGCTCGTAGAAGTTGCCGGGGTCGCTGTCGATGAGGTCGATGTCGATATACTCGATCTGCTCGCGGCCCTCCGCTCCCGGATCGGGAACATCGCCCGCCAGCGCCCGGGTCAGCTCGCCCAGGTCAAACTTTTTTGAGGCTTTACCGGCCATCAGCCCGTCACCTCCTCGCCCAGATATTCCCTGACCCACGACCGGTAGTCCTGGGCCGCGTTGCTGCGGGGGCTGTACTCGTCCAGCGGTTGCTGGGCCATGGTGGAGCCGTCCACGGGGCTCGACCACCGGATCACCGTGTCAAACACCTTCAAGCCCGGCGCGCTGTGCAGCACCTGCTCGCCCGCCAGCACGGCGTTGTCCCTGCGCCACTGGGTGATCAGGACGCCGTCGATCCCGCCGTTGCCCGCGCAGACCATGGAGCGCAGCTGCGAGCGCAGCTTGGCCACGCCCCGCAGGGAAAAGCCGTCCACCTTGGTGGTCACCACCACGCCCTCCGCGGCGTTCAGGGCGGCCACGCTGCCGGCGCTGAAGCCGGGCGGGCAGTCGAAGATCATGTAGTCCACGCCATCCTCCGCCGCCGCGTCCCGGAAGTCCTGCAAAGGCTTGAGCGAGACGCTTGTGCCCGTCTTAATGGCGGCGATGTCCATCATATACAGGGACGAGTCCGCCGGCAGCAGCGACACCAGACCGTCGCTGCCCAGCGGGATCACGTTGTCGCTCCACAGCGGCTCGGCGCCGCCCATCAGCAGGTCGGTCACCGTGATGCCGCCGTCCTCCAGCGCGTCCAGCGCCGCCTCCCGCAGGTAGAACTCCGTCAGGTTGGCCTGACCGTCGCAGTCCACCAGCACCACGCTCTTACCGGCCCGGCGCAGCACGTCGGCCAAATTGAGGGCCGTGACCGTTTTGCCCACGCCGCCCTTCAGGTTCATAATTGCGATCGTTCTCATTCAGCATCATCCTTCTTTCTGCCCGGGTCAGGCGTACCGCCTCCCGGTATGTATAATTTTTCGTCCGCCGTTCCACCACCGCGAAGCGCAGCTCCGGATGGATCCACACCACCCGGCCCGGCACGGGCTTGCTCTTGATCTCGCCCGTCACGCCGGCGCGGTTGCAGTACGGCACGAACATGATCTTGTCGCCAATCTCCATTGGCCACCTCCTCAAAACGGCATCGTGCCGTCGTCCTGGATCTCCTTGAAGCTGACCTGCTCCGGCAGCGGCTGCTTCCACGTTGAGACCGGAGCCGCCTCCGGCTCGAAGGTCTGGATGTTGCCCCGGAAGATCATCTTCTTGTACCAGCCCGCCACGCCGTCCTTGTTCTTATCACACTTGAACACGCGGCGGGCGTTGCGATCCTCCGTGTCCTCCAGATACAGCAGGAAGATCACATCGGCGTCCTGCGTGATCTGCTTCGACTCGCGCAGGCTGTACATGGTGGGGGCCTCGTTCTTCTTGCCGTTGGACTCCGGCGTCAGCTGGCTCAGCGCCACCACGGTGATGCCCCGCTCATGGGCCATGCGCTGGAGGCCGCGGGAGATCGCGCCGATCTCCTCCGGGCGGGAGAAGCTGCGCCGTCCGTCCGGCTCCACCAGCTGGATGTAGTCGATGAAGATCACATCGTAGTGGCGGCTCATGGCGAGAGACTGAATGTCGGACACCGTGAAGCCGGAGGTCTGCATGATCTCAATGCGGTGCGCGTCGCCGCCCTCGTCCAGCTTGCTGGCGGCATAGGCCAGCTCCTGCCATTCCTTTTCGCCCAGCTCGTTCCGCTTAATCGCGCCGGAATCCACCATGGCGCGGGCGCACAAAATGCGGTCAGAAAGCTTGTCCTTGTCCGTCTCGTAGCTGAAAAAGCCCACGCGATACTTCTGTGACATGCGCAGCGCCATGGCAATGGCCAGACACGTCTTGCCCGCGGTGGAGTAGCCGCCCAGCACGCAGTAGTCGCCGCGGCCGGTGTAGACGTTCTCGTTGATGAAGGCGAACCCCCAGTCGATGTACTCGATAGGCCGTGCGCCGTCATGCCGCCGCACGAAGCTGTCCCAGATTTCCCGCGGGCCCCAGATCTCCACGCCGGACTTGGCGCTCATGGCGGCGTTGGCCTTGCTGACCAGATCCTCGCAGGTGTCCAGATCCTCCGTCTCCGTCAGCGCCCTGCCGATCTCCCGCAGGCGGTACACGATACTGTCACGCCGCAGCACGTCCACGTAGGCCATTACGTTGGCGGCGGTGGGCGTCACCTCCGCCAGCTGCACCAGCACCTGGTCGTAGTCCGATGTGCCAGAAGACTCCCGCAGCTGAGCGCCCACCGTCACGATGTCCACCGGCTTGGCCGCGTGGAACAGCTCCCGGATCGCGCCGTAGATCGTCCGGTAGGTGCCGGAGACGAACATCTTCTCGTTGACCTCGGCCAGCACGTCCGCGATGCAGTCGCCGTCGATCAGCATGGAGCCGAGAACGGCGGCCTGTGCGTCGATCAGACGCTGCACCTGAAGGTCGGGCTTCTGTGCTCCGCTCATATCTCGTAGTCACCCGGCCTCTCTACCACGCGGGTGTCCGGCTTTGCCGGGCCGGGATCCTCGTCCATGCCCTCCCAGTCCGTCCACAGCTGCTGGCTGAGGAACGTGGAAGCGTTCTGGATGGCGACACCTCGCTGCCAGTCCTCCATCTGCTTCCGGCGCTCCAGCCACCGGCCCATCTCCGCGATCTGCTTGTCGCTGGGCTTGAGCTTGTCCCACAGATCCATGGCCCGCTGCTTGCAGCTGCGCTTGCCCTTGGCGGGGTAGAAACTCCAGAACCCGGCGAAGCGGTCAGGCTTCCAGTCCGGCGCTTCCCGTGGTTCTTTTTTCTTGCGCCCGCCGCCCCCTTTAGGGGGTAAGGGGGTATTAGTAACCTTTGGTAAGCTTTGTTTCATTATATATGATTTGTCGGTTTTGATAACATCGTCTGTCGATTCCGACAAATCGATTTGCCGATTTCGACACATCGAATTGTCGGTTTCGTCCGCCGCATTGTAGATGGCCAGAACGGCATCCGCGGGCGAGTACCATTTCGTGTGATCCATGGGACTTTCGCTGTACTGTCCGGTCAGCAGCAGGCCCCGCTGCTCGCACTTGGCGAGCAGGCGGCGCAGCTGCTGCGGAGACCACATGGGGAACAGCTCATGTAGGCCGGAGATGCTGTTGTACGTCCAGTACCGGCCATCGTGAAAGTGCCGCCCCTCGGCCTTGTTCTTCATCGTCCAATAGACGATGTTGTGCATCATGACGGCCACGTCGAGGCCGTGCTCCATGGCAAGTTCCGGCCGGGCCACCAAAATATCCAGCATTTTCCCAAATTCCCCCTTGCCAGTTCAGTGTCTTTCTGCTACAATGATAGTGTTCTCATTTAGCGGACTCTCTCCGCTACTGACCGCTTTTCGGTGCCAGCCGAAAGGCGGTCTTTCTTTTTGTCCACCGCGTCTACCAGCCGCATGACGGCCTCCGCCATGGACCACGCGCCGACGATGGCCGCCGCGTAAAGCATGAAGTCACCCACACGTCTCACCTCCTTTCACATGCTCCTTTCTGCCGCCCTCTGGCGGCTGTTTTCATGCCCGCACGAACTGAGCCAGCTCCTCCGCGCTGAAGCGCAGCTGCCGATCCAGCGCCCGCAGGTCGTCCGCCGTCCACGCGCCGCTGTTGATCTTGGTGCTCATGGTAGACTCGTTCAGCCCGATCTTCCGGGCCAGCACCGCCTGAGACGGGATGTCCCGCTCTGCACACTTCATGCGGATCAGGGCGCGCCGCGCCTTGGCCCGTTCCCGGCCCTCGTCCCGGATCAGATTGACCCTCGGCATGGTTACACCTCCTCCGTGTACATCAGGGCCAGCGCGGACTTGACAATGTCCGTCAGCTCCGCCGTAATGGCCAGAAACTCTGGCCGCTCCTCGTCGTCAATCACGCCGTCCTCGGCGATCTCCAACAACCGGTCGTCCCGGTGGCTCTCGGCAAAGCGCATGATCCGCCTCACCAGCTTGATGGTGGCCGTCTCCAGCCGCTCCGGCCGGGCCTCCTGCACGCACTCCGGCAGCAATGCGCCGAACGCCTGTAAGTGCTGCACACCCAGAAACTGCGTGTCATAGACAATGCACATCCGGGCCACCACATCGCCCGCGGGGACGCGCTCACCGCCCTCATAGGCCCGCAGGCTGGTCAGGCTCACCGCCAGCCGTTCCGCGGCCGCCTCCTGCGTCAGACCCGCCGATTTTCGGGCGGTCTGATAGATGTTCCTGCTGTTATCCTGCATGGACATTCAACCCTCCTTCCGCTATGCTAGACCTAGGCGCTGGGAGATTGCTGCGCCAACCTGAATACCGAGTAGCAGCGGTTTCCATCGTTGTCGAGAACGTCTTCAACCTTGCAAAGATGAGACAGTGCGCTGCTCATTGGAGTGCCGTAGGTCCCGCGCTCCCACAACCCGGCGGCCTCTGCCATTTTCCAGAAGCAGCCGACCTCGATACCAGCGTTGGGGCCGAGGAAAGCGCAGTACTTTCCAAATCTCGCTTTAATGAAATTCTCACACCATTCGACTTTGATGGTTTTTGTTGACGCCATCTTGGATACCTCCTTGTCATATTACTCAGGCGCTGGCCGCACCGCCCACAAGCTCATCCAGCGAGCAGCCCAGCGCCTTGGCCAGCGCCACCGCCGTCACCAGCGACGGCACCTTGAGCCCGCTCTCGAACCGGTTGATGGCCGCCGCCGTCACATCGCACTGGCGGCCCAGCTCCGACTGGCTCAGCCCCTTGGCCTCGCGCCGCCAGCGGATGTTATTGCTTAATTGCACGATATCACCTACCTTTAACCATGGTTAACTTGACAGGGCGCGAAAACGGATGGTACAATGGAAAGAGAAAATGAGTAAAGAAAACCATACGTACCACCCGCGTTTGCGCGCCGGCGCCACCCGGCTGCACAAGGGCGCTTGCCCTTATGCGGTCCTCTGCTGTGGAATATAGGGGGATCGCAGTGATGAGGCCTAAAGGGGAACTAATCCGGCACTGCGCGTCCCGCGGGCCTGTCCGCCCGGGGGATGATTGGAGTATATCTCAACGGAGAAGTATTTGTCAAGTCATTACTTCGCTTTTGCGAAATTTTAGGAGACCTGCACAATGTTTAAGGAAAATTTTGAGCTACAATTACAAAAAAAGAATGTAAAGCCCTATGAAGTTTCCAAGGCAACGGGCATTTCGCAGGGACTCTTGAGCGAGTACAAGAACGGAAAGAAACAGCCGTCTATACCAAGCCTGCAAAAGCTGGCCGACTATTTCGAGTGTTCCGTTGGTGATCTTGTGGGCGATGAAAAAGCCCCGTCGAAAAACGACGAGGCTTCGCTGCAACCGATTGCGCCCCACGAACAGGAGCTGCTCAATTACATTCGCAGCCGTCCCCGTGAGGAACAGCCTGCGGCGTGTCAGGACGCCGAGGCATTTCTGCGTTTTCGCGCAGAAAAGAAATAGTTTCTTGCACAGCAAGTTCCGGGTCTTTGATGCTGCGAAGTAGCTGGATCAAACGAATTTCGCTTGCTGTCATGATATGTACCTCCAATGCAAATTTTGAAAGGGTGAGATATTTGAAGTTTAGCGAATTTCAGGAATACCAGCAATTCACAAAGCCCGCGGAACTGCACAAGGCCATCAATACGCTGCGCGGTCTGGTAGCCGGAATCAACTCCGATAGCGGCGCCAGCGATGCGGAAATGGCAGAGCTGACGCACTGGTGTGAGCTGCACTCGCATTTACGTGACCGACACCCGTTTTCGGAGTTGCTGCCCGTTGTCGATGCCGCCTGTGCCGACGGTGTGGTAACGGAGGACGAAGCAAAAGACGTCCTCTGGTTGTGCAACAATTTTGCTGACAGCAGTTTCTACTACGACATGACTACATCCTCCATTCAGTTTCTATCCGGCCTCGTGCACGGAATCATGGCAGACGGAGAACTGAGTGACAGGGAAATCGCGGCGCTGTCCTCCTGGGTGAATGCGAACGACTTCCTGGCCGGCACGTACCCATTCGATGAGATCCATGGCATGCTCTGTGCTATTCTGGCGGATGGGAAGATCACCGAGGACGAGCGCAACCAGCTCATGGCGCTGTTCAGCAACTTCCTTGACTTCACTTCGTCTTTCAATTTGACCCGCGCTGACTTCGATGATCTGCGGGAGAAGTACAGCATCCCCGGCATTTGCGCCGCGTGCCCGGATGTTTCCCTTGAAGGGAAGCTGTTTTGTTTTACTGGGGAATCTCTTCGCGCAAAGCGTGCAGAAATTGCCGACGTGATCGCCAGTCTTGGCGGCATGTTCCGCTCCTCTGTGTCGGCCAAGACCGACTACCTGATTGTGGGCAACTCCGGAAACCCCTGCTGGGCGTATGCCTGCTACGGGCGGAAAATTGAGGAGGCCGTCGCTCTTCGACGCGCTGGCGCAAAAGTTGTCATCGTGAACGAAACTGACTTCTGGGACGCCGTCGACGACAAGCTTGCCGGAATTGAGGAATGAGATGAGCAATTTCAAATACTGCATAAACTGCAGTCGTCAGCTTGATGCCCGCGCCAACTACTGCCCCATCTGTGGGCAGGATCAGACCGGTACCCGTGACCCCTACAAGCGCAGCCCGGTCACGCAGCGCGACCTCCAGAAGATGGCCAACCGCCAGAGGGCCGTCGAGAACCGCGCCCAAGGCGTGGCCTGCTGCCCCAAGTGCGGCAGTACGTCCCTATCCGCCAACACCAAAGGCTACGGCATCGGCAAGGGCGTCATCGGCATGGCCGCTGTCGGCCCCATCGGTCTGGCGGCCGGTAACATCGGTCGGCATAAGGTGCTGGTCACCTGCCTCAACTGCGGCTATCGTTTCAAGCCCGGCTGGTGACCCGTGCCCAACTTAAGCACGAGATAATTCTGATAAGGCCCCGCCGTCTCCGCAACGCCGGCGGGGCCTTGCATCCGGCTCGCGCCACCATCGCTTGCCGGGTGCACGTCCAGCGTAGCAATATTGTGTCGGGTAGGTCAAGCCCAGATATGGGTATCCGACAAAACTCGACGGCCAAAATTCGGGCCGGGCCTACCCAGAAATGGGTCGAAAGGGAGAAAATGGAAAAGAATTTGCAAGATGTGTGCCGAGAAGCGCGAGACCGCCTCAATTACACCAATCAGGACATTGCCGACGAGACCGGCATTCCCCTGTCCAGCGTCAAGAACTTTTTCGCGGCCACGTCCAAAGCGCCCAGCGCCATCAGCGCCGGGCTGATCTGTAAATTTCTGGGCGTCTCGCTGGATGATTATTTCGGCATCGTCCCCGCCGAGGACACGGAAGCGCGGCTGCGACGGCAACTGAAAGAGGATCATATGAATAGCGAAAACCAGCGCCTGACCGAGGTCAACGGCCTGCGGAAAGAACTGGACAAAAGCCGTCTGTCGACAATCCTTGTCCTGTCCTTTCTGTGTGCCGTCCTGTCGGTGGCGCTGATTTTCTATATCGTGGTGGATTTTCGCATCAAGGACGCGGGCTTGATTCAGGGCGGCGAGGTGGGCGTCGGCGCGTGGGTCATCATCACGCTGGTGGCCATCGCCTTCGGCGTCATGTCCTCGGCGCTGTTCAGCGCCATCCGCTACGCCCGCCGCATTTCCTCGGAGGAGCAGGGGAGGGGAGAGGCGTGAAGATCCCCAAGGCTGTCCGGCTGCCCTCCGGCAGCTGGAACATCAATATGATGGTCGACCGGCAGCGCATCTCCATCACCGCCGCCACCAAGAAGGAGGTGGAGCGCCAGGCCGCCGCCATCAAAGGCGGTGCAAAGCTGGCGCCCAAAACCAGCATGACGGTGGGCGAGGCCATCGACAAGTACATCGAGAGCAAGGACGCCGTCCTGTCTCCGTCTACGGTGGCCGGGTACAGGCGCATCCGGGCCAACGCTCTCCAGGATCTGATGCCCCGCCCGGTGGACAGCCTGACGGCCCAGGATGTCCAGCGATCTATCAACCTCATGGCGCGGGACAAATCCCCTAAGACGGTGCGCAACGCCCACGGCCTCCTGAGCGCCGCCATGGCGGTATATCGGCCCGACTTGGTGCTCAGGACGACCATGCCGCAAAAGCAGCGCTACGACATCGCCATCCCGTCGGACGACGACGTGGCCGCCATCATGCGCTCCGCTCAGGGCGAACCGGCAGAGCTGCCGATCCTGCTGGCTATCTGGCTGGGCCTGCGCATGTCTGAGATCCTCGGCCTCAAGTGGTCAGACGTGGACGGCGGCGTGCTGCATATCCGCCGCGCCCTGGTCGACGAGGGCGAGAAGACCACCAAGACTTACGCTTCCCAGCGCGATTTGTTGATCCCGGACTACATCGCGGGGCTGCTTGCCCGCGCTCCTCACGACGAAGAGCGCATCGTGACCTATACCCGCCGCGGGCTCTACGTCCGTTTTCAGACGATCTGCCGCCGCGCCGGCGTCCAGCACTACCGGTTCCATGATCTTCGACACATCAACGCCTCCGTCATGCTGGCGCTGAATGTGCCCAACAAGTATTCTCAGGAGCGCCTGGGCCACGCCACGGACAACATGTTGCAGACGGTCTATCAGCACACGATGGCCGCCCAGCAGATAGCCGTCGCTGCCAAGCTGGATGACTACTTTAACGAAAAATTACAGACGGAATTACAGACGGAAAAACAAAAAACGCAGTGATTTCAACGATTATAGCCGGATTTACACGGGGTTCGAATCCCCGACGGGGCACCAAATGAAAAAAACCGAGGAATCATGCGATTCCTCGGTTTTTCTTGTGCTCATGCGTCTTTGTAGGGTTCGCTTATTTCGTCGGTCGTGCCGATTTTAAGCCGAATATTTGCGAATCCGGCGCATGAATTACAGACGAATTACAGATGGTAGGGAAGCGTCACGTCCCCCGATACATCCCCTGCAAGGTCTTGACCTCCGCCGCATCCTCGATCTGCTTCCGGTGCAGGTAATCATAGACGGCCTTCATGCCCTCGGGCGGCTCGCCCTTCTCCTGCCGGTACTTCTCGATCACCTTCGCGACCTCCGTGTGCAGCATGGTCATGTGCTGCATCTCAGCACCGGAAAGATCGAAAAATACCTTCGACAAGTTGGGGTTGGTGTCCTTGTACTCCAGGGCGCACTTTGCGTACTTGTGAGCGTCGCCGATCTCCTCGTCGACCATCTCAGACAGTTTCTCGATCAGCTCCATAGAACACCTCACAGCTTCTCGACCGTGACAGCCAGATTATTTACCACGGCCTCAGTGCCGCCCAGAATCAGAGACAGGATGCTGCTCTCACAGCCGCAGGCGTCGCGGATCAGCGCCGTGATGGCGAGATTCAGCTCGTCGTTGGCGGCGGCAGCGGTTTCGGTCGCGGTCGCGCCGATGATCTCCACGCCGTCCTTCTGGGCGGTCAGAGAGACGGCACCTGCGGCGGTGGGCGCGACGGTGGCGCTGACGTTGACCAGATAGTAGCCCTGGCCGCACAGGGTGATGGTGTTGCCGTCCTGCTTGATGTTGCAGCCGAACCGGCGCGTGGTCACGCCGACCGGCACGACGCCGCCCACGGCGATGGTGGGCTTGCTGGTGTTGGTGGTATAGATAGCGGACTTGCTCATAATATTCCCTCCTCAAAATAAATACGGGGCAGCTATTGCCGCCCCGCTTGCCTCGCCAATTAGGGCGTTACCATTTTCTCCGCATGGAGAGAATGGTTCAGACGTTGCCGCAGCCGCAGCCGTTGCCGCAGAAGGGGGACATGCCCGCGTTGTAGGTGTAGCCGTTGGGATAACGGACGACGCCGTACATGCGGTTGTCCATCTCCAGGCTGGCGATGCGGGCGGACTGCTCCGCGATCCGCTGCTCCAGCTGAGACTTCTCCAGCGCGGCGAACTTGGCCTCGATGTTGGCGTTCACGCCGTCGATGGCCCGCTGCGTGTTGCAGCAGCACTCCGCCAGCTGCGCCTGGATGCCGTTGCCGGTCTGCATGATGGTCATGTTGGTGCCGTTCTGCGCCAGCGCCATTTCCTTGCCCAGCTGGCCAATGTTGCCCTGCATCTCATAGCCCAAATTGCAGATGCCATTGCCCAGGTTGTTCAAGCGGTCGTTGATCTGGCCGAACTGCTGGCCGAAAAGGATCTCCTGCTGGCTGGCCGCCGTGGCGTACTGGCCGAAATCGCTCTGGCGATTCATGCCCCAGCCGTTGCCCATAAAGACAAACAGAAACAGAATGATGATCCACCATGCGCCGCCGTTGCCCCAGCCGTCATTGTCCGTGCCGCGAGTGACGGCGGCGATATCGGACAGGCTCATATTTTCGCCCATGTGTGTTGCTCCTTCCATCAAAAATTATATGATAATCCGTGTCGACCCGGTTTATCTCAAAAATTGCGCAAACATCTTCGCCTGTTCTTGCAAACTTGCAAACTGCTCTTTGCTCATTTGCCCGGAGGAAAGCAGACGGTTGATCTCCGCCTCCGCTTTCTGCGGCGTCATGCCCGCCGCGAACTTGCGGAACTCCGCCACCATCGCCAGCGGATTATTCGGCCTTGCTCTGCCGCTTAACATCTGCATCATCGGGTTTGCCACTGAGCATCTCCTCCAATCTTTTCACGCGATCTTCCAGGCTGTTGACATCCACCACCGGCGCAGGCTGGTACGGGGCCACTGAGTACGGCGTCACCGTGGCGTATCCTGCGCCGTCCGTTGTCTTGAGCCAAACAATGGGATCATGCTCGTCCATCAACAGAATGGAGCTGTTGGGAGCCATCCTGAACGCCTCTGCGCCGCCCTGACCGTTCACGCGGGTAACTTGCCCCATAAACGCCTGCGGGCCTCCTGCGGCGTTCTGAGGGCCGCCAGAGGGATATCCGTAAGGGCTGCCGTAGCCCATCGGCTGATAGGGATTGAAATATGCCATGTCCGCACCTCCTTGTCGATAAAATCATAAAACAAAAAAGACCCAACAAAGGGCCTGAAAAAGGTCCCTGTTGGGTCTTTCTTTCACTTGTTGTTAACGGCGTCCGCGATCTTGCGGTAGCCTCTGCGCCTGCATTTCTTGACGTATTCCTGCGACGCGAAAAGCCGGTCGGCCACCTGCTGGCGGGATTTTCCCCGCACGTCGCACTCAATGATGCAGAACGCTTCGTCGCCCGGCAGCTCCAGCGCGGCGATGTACGCCACCGCCCGCTGGGGTGCCATAGACTGCAGTTTTGCCCGGATATCACGATGTGTCGGATTCATGCTGATTCCCACGCCGTGAGCTTGCGGAGCTATTCACGGAGGCGGAGGGCGGCGGATCGTAGCCTCACGCCTCGCTCAGATTTTTTTTGCAATTCCTGTGATTTGCGCTTGACATACCACCGAATCAGTGGTATACTAAACTCGTAAGCTAGATATGGATCGCCGCCACGCGGCAGAGAGGAGATCAATATGGATATCATTGCAAGGATGAATGAGCGTCACGGCGGCAGCGCCCGTCGACTGCTCTACACGCTGGGCGGCAGATTGGACGACATCATCAAGGATGCTGAGTCCAGCGTTGGTCGGCAGAACGACGTGATGAAGATGTTCGGCCAGCCGCCCGTCACAGAGGAAGATGCCGCCGAGGATGCTTACTGGGAGATCGTCAAGCGCTGCAAGGCTCTGTACTTCGCACCCATCACCCGCGACCGCGCCGTCGTAATTGCGAATTCCATCACCTACTGCGGTATACTGCATCTGGCAGATGACGTCGAATTTACCGACGAGGGTTTTGCCGAAGCCTGGAACAAGGCCCACCCGGACGAAAATCCCATCAGCCGCAGCACGGATATTGGATAAGGGGGGGGCGTTCATGCTTGATAATCATCAGGACGCCGCCAGCCTGGCCATTAAGGACATCCGGGCCGTTACCGGCCTGTCTCAGGCGGCATTTGCCAAGCGCTTCAGCATCCCGCGCCGGACGGTGGAAAACTGGGAATCCGGCACGAATGTCTGCCCGATATACGTCCGCCTCCTGCTGGCGCAAGCTGTTGGTCTTGACAAGGGCCAGCGTGATGTGCTATGATGGCCTTGTCGGGTACAGGAGGCGCCTGTGCCTGGTGGGCTCCGATCCCAGCCCCGCGGGTTGAAACATAGCCTTAAATAGTTATGCGGCAGACAGCGCACCCATGTGGGTGCGCTGTTGTCGTTTCTCACACCCTCACTTCAGCGATGAACGCCTCCGGCAGCACCTCGCGCACCTTCTCCAGATATGCCTCGGCGTTAGTCTTGCTCTCAAACGCGCCCACCTGCACCCGGTAGATCGTGCCCGAATCGGGCACCGGCTCCGGATCAAGGTCGATCTGCTTGTCCGGCGCGATGTAGGGGATGCCGAAGAACTCGCACACCGCCTGACAGGTCTGCTCCGCGATGGCCTCCATGTTGTCGATGAGCCACTGTGCCTCCTCCGGATTGTCGTGGAACCCAAACTCCGGCAGCACGGCGGGCATGGTGGGTGCCCGCAGCTCGTAAAGGCGCGTGTCCTCAATCAGCCGCTCGGAGGTGCCCGGCGACATGGGGGCGATACGATCCTGGATCAGCTTGCCTATTTTCCGGCTCTTGTCGCTGGGGTAGCAGTGTACCCGCGTACCGGCTACCTTGCCGTTGAAGCCGTTGGTGTGCAGCGCAATATGCAGGTCGGCGGGCCAGTTATTGGACGCCCGCACCCGGTCATACATGTCGCCATACTGAGCGTTGATGACTTCGCAGCCGCAGCGCTTCATGGCCCGCTCCAGATAGTCGGCGCAGCGGCCCATCTGCTCCTTCTCGTTGGTGGTTCGCCCGTTCCAGAGCGCGGAACTGGCATAGACGTTGCTTGCCCGGTCCTCCGGGCTCAAAAAGATGTTAGGCATTGTCATCACCCTCGTTGGCCTTGTCCTTGTTGTACTGCGCCGTGGAAATGCCCAGCACAGCGCCCGCGAAGGCCGTCACGGCGTTCAGCGTCAGCACCACGTCATCGGGCCGGGGCCAGCCCCAGACGGGAGCCAGCGCGGCGTACAGCGTGGCAATGGCGGGCAGTACGATCATCACCACCCACTTGAGGGTATCATAGATTTTGTCATTCAGTTTCATGTTTTGTCCTTTCCGGGCGTTCGCCCTGTCCATTATTTCCGGATCGGCAGCCTGCGCACTTCTTCCATGACGCGCTTGGCGCTGCCGTTTCCGCCCATCTTTTCATACGGCGCATACAGATAATCGTTGAGGTTTTCGTATTCGTCCTGCGTGATCTCGCCCCGCTGGACGTAGGTCATGCCCAGATGGATGATCCGGTCATGGGCCAGCCCCACCAGCATTTTCCGCTCTGCGTCGTTTTTGTCGCTGCGTCTTGCTACCAGCGCCCACAGGCCGCCGCTGGTCAGCGCGGCCACCACAATGGCGCTGATGGCCGGAATAATATACTGCCACATATCAGAACACTCCCTCTGGCCGTTTCCGGCCCGTATTTCTCGCAGAAGAGGCAGACCATCCGCCCCTTCGGTACGACTGCCCCGCAGCAGATGCACCTATCCATCAAACCACCTCATTGCAATGTTTCCATTGTCCCAATCCCCAGCTCCATTCGCATCATAATTCTGCGATCTGCGTACCCAATCGTAAGATGCTGGCAGCAGGCTCACATCTCCAATATGCTGTACAATGCAGGGACTTGTCGCAATCATCTTAATGCGATTGCGTCGGCACCACTCGCTGATCAACAGATCGTTGTGCTTGCCGATTGCCGCATCCTTCATCGCATCGCAGTACGAGATCATCCTGGGCACCAGCCTGATCGGCATCATGATCGCCGGACCGGGAACGCTATCCACTGCGTAGTAGGGCGTGCCCGTCGGGTTTGCGTAGCCGTCAAGCCGCTCGAAGGTGATGAATGTGTGCACCGCCCACGGATGGAGCTTGGCTGCCTTCCGAACAATGTCCAGAAAATTGTTTGAGATTTCAACATCGTCCTGCAAGACCAGTCGGTGAGTCGCTCCTTTGGGGGCGTTTGCCGTCCACGCCTTTCGCGCCGTATACATGGCATCGCCGCCAGTGGGGCGGTCGTCCCAACATACTGCGGCCTCCGGTAGCTTCAACTGTTGCAGCAGCCGGGAAACATTGTCGGCGCGTTTTGGGTGCGCCATAATGCGAATATCAATCATTGCCACACCCATATTTTGAGATGAGGACTTTAGTGCCAGCCGGAAAGCTTTCGCCGCTTTCCGCCAACTTTATCGACATCCCTTGGACGATGCTGGTAAGAGAGCTATACCCGGTTGTGTCATATGGGAAAACATCTATCACCGTTCTTTTCGCATCGCCGTCTACCATAATCATGTTGGTTGGCCCGGAATAAACAAGGCGAATCGACTTACTCTCTGTCTTCCAGTTCTCAACGGGAATGCTGACCTTCGTGACATCCCATTTAGTTGACGCGATCCAAATATAGCCGACTTCCACCGTTCCGATGTCAGCCACGTGTGTTGCATCTGCCGGTATTTCCACCACGATCGCAACGGCACTTGGCAAGAAGTCTGAGTTGTTGTAATACCAATTCAACTTAATCTCAGCCGCAGCCTCGGTCAACTCTTTCGTGTTTGGAGATGTCCAATGTGGGACTAAAGCAGGATCTGAAGCGCTATTAAATGAAAAGGATTTACCAGCGGCATTGCACACATAGGTGAAGCATTTCCCCGTAGTATCCATAAAGTATATGTACAGATAAACGTTTTGGTCGGGATTGTATTGGATTTCGCCAAACGACGTTATAGGAAAGACGACTTTGTGTGCATACAAAGTATTCTGTAACGCACTATCCATCCCGCCGCTGGTTTGGATACTGATTGTCTTCCAGTTATCATGGTATGTTAATGCGTCACAATATGTGATGAAGTCGCCCCATCGGTAGAAGCTCGCCACGTCCGCAACCTGCCGCCACTCGGTTCCATAGACTGTCCTGCTTGTCCCGTTTTCCGTGACGGTCTCCCACGTTACCGCTGGAACAAGCGTCTCGCCACGATTTTGGTTGGGATCTTCCGGAAACGGAACAGGGAGCAAACGATTGTCGTATTCTTCCTCTGTCAAGATTTTGCCAAAATTTAAAGCCGCGCCTGTGCTGCCGTCCTCAAGCGACCAGAAATAGACGCTAACAAGCGCACCTTCATCGACAAACCCGCCAACAACGGTATGCTCATCAAGCATTCCCACTTGGGAAAGGGCGGCATACCTATAAGTGAATATCGTTATCCGCCCATTATTCTTTACAGATGCCAGAATTTCCTCAAATGTTTTGTCCGCAAGATAGGGCGGACCCTGATAAGAGGTTGACGTTGATGCGCGGCGAAGCGTCACGACAAGACCGCGAGAAATGAACTTCTCTTCGATCTGCTTGACGTCAGCATGCTGCGGCCTTATGAGCTTCACCGAGAAAGTCTGTGCGGCGACAGAATCGTCGGGATAAAAATACGCTGTAGGAGGTGTGGCGGAACTACCATACCCGAAAACTCCATAATATGCGCCGTCAGAATATGAGTCTGGAAATATGCCATAATCGCCCGCTATAACGTCTGCTGTTGCGCCGTTGGCGATGATCTGATAGGCTGCGCCCGGCACAATGGCTGAGGACAGCTGCACTTCAATCGTACCGCTGCCTACGGCACACTCGAATTCGCAGATGGTTGCCTCCGGCACGTCGGTTTCGTAGCAAATTCGGTTTTTGATGAAATCCGGCTTGGTGCTGTCGCTTTGGTTCCAGTCGCTCCGTGCGTCTATAGGAGCAGCGTTCCCCTCCTTATCCACCACCAGCGCCTTGCCCGCGTTCTCCTTGCCCTGATCCTTGTCCAGCTTGCCGTCCAGCGCCTTGATGGCCTGGGCGTAGCCGTCGGGCGTGGGGTCGCGCTCCTCGCCGCTGTCTGTTGTGGCGGAGCGCACCGCCAGGAGCCGCGCGGGCCGGGTGGTGTGGATATCGCCCGCGAATAGGCCCACATGCACCGGCCCCGATACAGGGATAGCCGGAAGCGTGCAGCTGTCGCCGGTAAACAAAACCCGCTCATAGGTGCCGTCCTTGTAGTTGACCTGCATCGTCCTGTGCTCAAATTGGGCCCACTCCTCGTCCAGCTGCCAGACTACGGCGTAGTCACTGTTGTCGCAGACCACATAGGGCGGCCCGGACACGACGATTGGCACCTTGTCTACGACCTTAATGACAATAGGCTCGATCATAGCGCCCTCCTTACTTCTTGCCCAGGATCACCGTCACGCTGTACTCCTTCGTGCGGGAATTGTAGGCGGCGGAGGAATCCAACACCGCGTTGTAATCCCCTTGCACCGGCACGGAGATAGCGCCGTCGGCAATGTCCACCGTGGAAAACGTGTCTTTCAGCGTGCTCAAATCGGGCACGGCGGCGTCCTCCGCGCTCAATACCTTGCTCAACGTAGCGTTCAGCGCATTCCGGGAGATATTCTCGCCGAAAAAGCTGATGGTCACGGCGTTTTGGGTCTCAAGCCCTCTGTCAAAAACGATCTGCATACTTTGCCCTCCTTACTTGTCGATGTAATTGATGCTGCTGATGATCCAGAGCTTGTCGTAGTCGATCAGGCTCACCGTCTCGTGCCAGTTGTCCAGCACCAGCAGAAACCTTGCCTTTTCGTACTCCTCCGCGCCGATGATCGTCACGCTGTGGTCTTTGTAGTAGCCCCTGCCGTCCTTCCACAGGTTGAGGACGATGGGAATATTCCGGCTCACGATGTCCTTTACCGCGTGCCACGTCCAGCCCACGCCCTTGCCGTAGGCGCTCTTTACCTTGCCGGGCACATCCCACCGCCGTATGAACTCCCGCATGATGGCCTTGACGGCCAGCGGATTGGTGCCCCATTTGTCGCCGTTGTAGCCGTATTTTTTGGCGATTTTTTCAATGTCGCCGTAGTACTTCTCCCCAAAGACGCAGGCCAAAGAGGTCAGCGTGCAGTCCAGCCGCTTGCCGTAGTTCTTTTGCAGCAGCCCGTCCAGCGGGATCAGCTTCCGGAACGTCTGCTTGCCCCGTTTGGGGTACTCCATTTCCAGCCATGAATAATCCAGCCTGTGTGCCATATGGGCCTCCTAACTGTTGTTGTAGTGGTTGATGGCGGCGTTCAAGGCGGATTTCAGCGAACCGGAACCCTCGAACAGCGCCGCCTTTACCGCGTCGCCCTTGCTTTGCGCCGCCGGAAGCGTCCCATAGCCGCTGCGCCCGGTGATGGCCGTGCGGACGCCGTTAAACTCCGTAGCGTAGATGGTGCCGCCGGATGCCACGCTTGCGTAGCTGTAAGCGCCGCCCTCGGCCGTCGCCAGCTCCTGTATTTTCGCCTTGAACCGGTTCCACCGCGCCGCCGTCAGGTTGCTGATGGGCTGTCCCTTCTTGATGTTGGCCGCGTCCCACGTGGCATTTTGCCAGTAGAACAGATCGATGACGCTCTTGGTGGCCGTGATCTCCGCGTAAAATCGGCTGGTGCTGTAAGTATAGGACGGCGTGTCCGTGTCCCGCTCCAGCGTTGATGTCGGCGTGGTGGACGTGGACGTCTGGTAGAACTTGAAGATATACGGCCGCGCGTACCCTGTCGCCTTGGCGATGCTGCTGACCATAATGGTCGAGTCGTAGTTGACGGTGATGGCGTGGTACACCTTGTCCCGTATGTCCGATTTTAGCGCCCCGTCCACATAGACCGATGCGGAGTTGATGCCCGCGCCGATCTTGATGTAGCAGGTGTACTCCGTCTTTGCCCAAATGGCGTAGAGGTTGTAGATGGTGGGGTCGTTGGAGTCCTGCGATGTGGCGCTGATTGGGATGGTGTCGGTGTAGTATTGCGTCGCGTCGGAGCGATAGCCCCAGCCCTTGAAAGTGTAGCCGCCCCGTGACGGCGTTTTTAGCGTCGACAGGTCAAAATCTACGGACACCGTGGCGCTGGCCGACAAATCGGTGTAATAGTCCGTCGTGCCGTCCGAGAACTTGCCTCCGTTGGCAAAAGCATGCACCTGATAGTAGCGCCGCGTGTCCTTGGTGGCCGTCAGCGTCACCGTCCGCGTGCCGCCCGACGATGGGGCCGAGATGTAGTGGTCGTTGTAGGTGCCGTTGGCATTGATCACCGTCCAGGTACTGCTGCCGTCCGTCGCCGTGACGGGGTAGGTGTACCCAGATGCAATGCGGGAGATGCCGATGTAGACGTAGCCCGACTTTCTCTTCACGTCCGCCGTGAAATCCGAGCCTACCGGCCCGGTGGTCAGCGACGCGGTGTTGATACCATAGGATACCTGGCTGATGCCGGTTCCCAGCACCACCTTGACCTTGTAGCTTGTGCTGCTGCCCTTCGTGGCAGGGCCGACGCGCACATATTTGGTGCCGGTGCCCACGTTGAAGGTCACCGTGCCGGATTGCAGATAATCTACCTGTGTCCAGCTGGAGCCGTTGGTGGAGGTGTAGACGTACACCGGGAAGGTATAGCCGCTCTCGCACTCCGTCTCGCTGGCCCGGATGGTGATGGTGGAATTGTCCTTGACGTAGCTCAGCGTCCACGACGTGGTGATCGTCGCGCCGTTGGGATAGGGGTCTGTTGCCGTGCTGTAGCTGGCATGCACGACGTAGGATTCTACGCCGGTGCCCAGTCTGCAATATAGCGTCGCCATAGCTCACCTCATCCGAATACCGCCGTACCGGCCCCATCCCCGGCTACGATGCTTTCCCACGACCGGGAGCCAGTGGAAGTCGTCACATACAGATCCGTCAGCACCGTGGTCTTTCGCAGCCCCAGATTCAGCGTCACGATGTCCGCTGCGTTAAATGCAGCGTTTGTGGCGTAGAGACTGCTCAAGTAGTGGCTGGCATCCGAAATGGCCCCATATGGCACATACCCGCCCACGCTGCCGCCCACGATCTTGGAGGCATACAGCGTGTCGATCATGGCGTTGGTCACCGTCAGGTTGTCAATGTTCGCACCGTTGACGTGCAGATCAGTCGCGTCGATGAACTGTGCACTCAGCGTGCCGGTGATGTTGGCCGTGCTCAGATTGATGGCGTTGGCGGTAATGTCGCCGTCCACGTTGACCGACTTGACATGCAGATCCAGTGTATCGGAACTGATCTCCACGCCGTCTTTTTTCAGCACGAACGAAGATCCTCCGAAGCCGCTGGACACCTCCAGCGAGATTTTATCCACCGTCTGGTCGATCAGGCTTTGGGCCTCCGTGCCGTCGATCTTGCCGTTGATCTGCGTCCGCAGCTCGCTGGCCGTGATCTCCAGATTCGCCACGTTGCCCTGCACGTCACCGATCTCGCTCTTGATGCCGGTAATGTCCACTTCCAGCTTGTGATAGGCCCGATATGCCGCGAACTCACGCCGTTTGCTCTGCGGGGCAGGCTTCCGTCCCGTCCCGCCGGTGCACTCATAGGTGGCTCTTGCCCAGCCTCCGGCCCATTTCAGCACCATGCGGAAGATGGGCAGCGTCCGCGTCGTGCCGTCGCCGCCGACTACCTGAATAATGTCGCCCGGCTCGATAGCCCAGTCGCACACCGCGTCCACGCTGTTCGGTGTGTAGACAGGAAACGCGACAAGGCGGTTATACAGATCCTGCGCCTTGCCCCTGATCTCCGCCTCCGTGGAGCCGTAGAAAAAGGGATTGTCCAGCACCTGATACTCGTTGCCGCTGCCATTCTCCGGCAGCATCACGCCCAGGTCGGTGTTGGCTACCATCACATGCAGAGCCTGAACGGCAGGGGTCTCATACTCCGCAGGAGAATCGCCAAAGTGCTGATTCTGCGTCAGCTTGACGCTCTGGGTGGCAAACCACACCAGTTCCAGTTGATCGTCCCGGCTCATCCGTGCATAGGCGCACGCCGTCTCTGCGATCCAGCCCAACACGTCCTTGCCCACAAGGCCGTTTCCGGCCATAGGAGCCGATGCAATGGATTTCGTGCTTCCAGGGAATGTGGTGGTTTTCAGCGTCACTCCCACATGGGCGCATAGGCTCTGGAGCAGCTGCCCCCGTGTCAGCGGCCAAGTGAGGGAAGCCCACCAGTCATCCACGTCCACGTTGAACTTCTGCATGCCGTCCAGTGCCTCGCAGGAGATATTTGCCACCCGGCGCTGCTCTGGCGTGTTGAAGTAGAACGTGCCCAGCGGAACGTATTCGTATTTGTCCACGCCGTCAGAAGTAAACTCATACGCCATCTTCCCCTGATAGCTGATGCCCCGTCCAGACCACTGGCCCAGCTTGTAGGCCAGAAAATCGTTGTCCACGGCCTTTGCCGTCAGGGTGCTGCCGTCAATGGTGGCCGCCCACAGGTTTGTCCCGTCTCCCGCGTACAGCGTGTCACCCATCAGCACAAGGCAGTCCGGTGCAAACGCGGGCTGCGAGCTGGCTGCACTGCCGCCGAGGCGCAGGAAGGGCGCGTCCTCGTGGGCGGAGATGACCGCGGTACTTGCCGTGCCGTAGCCGTGTACCACCGCCGCCTTGCACGCCGGCATGGTCCACTCCTCCGCACCCACCATCACGCCCATGGAGACGCTGCACCGGCCAAAGCCGTAGCCGCTCAGCAGTCCGTGGTAGTTCAGCACCGTGCACCGCAGCTCTGCCGACACGCACTTGCCCACCGTCACGTCCGTCTCCTCGTTCAGGGGATAGGTGATCTCAATATTGCCCACGTCCTCGGTGGTCAGGAGCGTGCCGTCCGCAAACTGCAGCAGCAGCGTCCCGGCCTCCTCCGCCATGGCGGCGGCGTGAAGCGCCGCGCTGGCCTGATACAATCACCTCACCCCCTAATACTCAATGAACGCATACCGAATAGGCATATACACCAGATCGCTCCCCGTGTTCCGCATCAGCTGATAGGAGATGTCCGGCACATAGCATTTCCCGGTCTTGTAGCTTTGGCTCTCGTGATCCCAGTATGTGATGGTCACGTCCCGCCTGCTGCCGGAGAGGCCCAGCAGCGTGCTGATGGCCAGCACGTCCGCGCCCCGCAGCATCTGCGGCGTTTCAAATTCGATCTTGGTACGGGTGTGGGGCAGCACGTTCCGGTGCAGCATGCCCGTGGCGTCGCTGTCGCTGTCCTGGTCGATCCGCTGGTTGGGGGTGCACTTGTAAGTTTCCGCCCGGATGTACTTCATGGGAAACACCGTGTTTCCCACCTTGATCAGATAGCCCTGATAGGCCATGCCTTCACCCCCTCACCGCTTCATAGGCTTCCAGGCTCCGGCTGACCCACCGGCCCGCCTCGCTGCCGGGGCGGCCCAGGGAAAAGTCCTTCCGGGCCGTCCGCTCGCTGCTGTCGGCGATGGAGCGCACATAGTCCAGCATCCCCGTGTCCAGCAGCGCGCTCAGCACCGCCTGCGCGATGCCGTCCTGGATCTGGCCGTTGTTGGCTACCGCCGCGTGGTGGCCCATCCGGCCCACCATCTCCGGTACGCCGTTTTCGTTGGCCACAAATAGGCCCGCCGACTGCATCACGCCGCCCTCCTCCAGCCGGGGCAGCGCCTTAGTGGCTACCGGCGCGATATTGAACCCGAAGTGCTTTCCGCCGATAGCGGGCACCCAGCTGGGAATGTCGATCTGGATCCGGTTCAGCTGGCTGATCAGCCAGTTCACGCCGCCGATCACGCCGTTGATCAGCTTCTCCACCGCGGCGATCACGCTGTTGCCCTTGGCCTTTACGTCGGCCACCACGGGATCAAGCAGATTTGTTTTCAGCCACCCCGGCACGTCGGAAAAGAAGTCCTCCACGCCCTGCCATGCTGTTTGAAAGGCGTGGCACACGTCATCCACGAAGGTTTTCAGGCTGTCAAACTTCTCCATCAGGCTGCCGATGTCGCCCATCATGCTCAGGGCCTTCAGCCCCAGGAAATCGCCGATCTCGCCGATGGCATTGTAGAGCCCGGTGGTGTCCACCGTCTTGCCGCTAAAGAAGTCACCCACGGCGCGGAATGCGTTGCCCACGTCGCCCTCGATGGCCACGACGATCTCGCCAAACCGCGTCGCCAGAGGCGTCAGCACACTGTCCATAAACCAGCCAACCACGGGCTCCAGCGCCCGCAGCGTCTCGCTCAGTCCGTATAGAGCGTCCGCCAGCAGATCCACCGAGGCCGGTGCCAGATTGTTCACCGTCCACACCGCCAGCGGCTCCAGCACCTTGTCGTAGGCTATGCCCAGATACTCGCCGATCACGCTGCCCAGATTCTTGGCCGATTCCTTCAGCCGCCCCCAGGCGGCCTCCAGCCGGGAAAAGTCCATCTTGTCCACAGTCTTTTTCAGCCGCTCCAGGATCTTCTCTAGCGCCGTGCTGCTCTCACCGGCCTCGTCCAGGGCGCTCCAGTCGATGCCGGTGATGCTGCCGCCCACGTCGCCTATGTCGCTTACGCCGCTGCCGCCGCTGCCGGCAGTGTCCGCGGCCTGGCTGGGGCTGTTCAGCATGTTTAATTCGTCAAAGCCCAGGGTGCCCAGCTTCTGGGCCGCCTTGGCGGCCTTCTCTGTGTTGTTGGCCGCGCCGCCCATAGCGTCCGACAGGTTGTCGCCTGCGTCGGCGGCCTTGTTGATGCCGCTGGCCGCCGCGCCAATGCCGCCGCCTGCCGCCGCCACCGTTTTTGTCTTGGCGCCAAACACGTTGGCAATGGCCTGCGCCACACGCCCGGCCCACGCCGCGATTCTTTGCAGCGCCGCCACCACCGCGTTCAGCAGCGGCAAAAATGCCGTGGCGATGGTCATCACCGCCTTGCCGAATTGTTCCTGAATGTCGCCCAGAGCAAATTTCACCTGCTGTAGTCGGCCCGACGGCGTCTGAGCCAGCGCCTGGTTCATGCCGCCCACGGATTCCTCCACCACCTGGGCCAGCACCGCGGCCCGCTGGGCCTCGTCGCCGTACTTCAGGATGGCTTCCTGGGCCGCCGTGAAGGAGTAGCCGTACCGGCTCAGCGCGCCGGTCTGGCCGTTCATCACCTTGCCCAACATGGTGGCGATATTCGTCGCGTTCTCGCTGCTTGCCGCCATGCCGTACTGCTGAGCCAGCATGTCGTTCATCACCGGCAGCAGCTTCTCCAACGAGTCGCTCAGCCCCAGATACGTGGCCAGCTCTACCGCGCCGGCCTTCGTCACCTCCGCGTCGATCACGCCCAGCCGCTGCTGGGCGTCTGCCAGATCCAGCACGC
>ERZ1034855.235-NODE-235-length-28250-cov-179.479482_pt1 | contig 28250 bp, 48 predicted proteins | sample MGYA00520699_ERZ1034855 | MGnify/ENA primary metagenome ERZ1034855 (study PRJEB33766, sample SAMN09781730) | gut metagenome | biome: gut microbiome | host: Homo sapiens | place: Madagascar | study: EMG produced TPA metagenomics assembly of the PRJNA485056 data...
ATATAATACCTTCATACACATATCAATATTATATCTATTACAACTACTCTTAATATTGTTATTAGGTATATTCATTAGGGTATTATCTTTTAATATATTAGTATTCTTAAACACATGTTTATATATATAATATAAGCAGCTATTCCAGACTGACTGTGATTCTTTCTTTAAATCCTCTATGTCATTTTCTTCGCAGAACAAATGTAAATATGTATCTATATCAGATTCAAATACCTCTACTCCGTCTTGTGTTTCCATCTGCTCTACCTCCTTTTCTCGCCTACCGAGATTGGTAGCCAAATTTTTCTCGCTTTCCAAGAAAATAAAAAAGCCCACAGAATAACTTATATCCTGTGAGCGTGTAACTCTTAACTGCTGCCGGTCTTGCTCCTATCTGTCTACTTGCTGCGGCTCCTAATCTGATCACCGGCATTTCAGAGAACCTACAAGCGACTTCCTAGGGCTTAATATAATATATATAACTGTATTTGTCAAGCATTTAATATAATGCCTATAAGCATATAATAGCCATATATCTATATATAAAAAGAGATAGTCATATATTAAATATAACTACCTCTTTCTCATACCGCCCAGTATGAATTTCTTGTCAAATGTAATGTCAACTACTCTTCGTCGTCCACCTCCACAATCTCGTAAAAATCCGGTGTGTAATCGCCGTTTTCCTTGTCCTCTTCCTCAAACCGTTCCAGCTCCTCTAATGCTTCCTTGTAGTCACTAAACACGTCAAAATCTGTGTTTCCTGTCTCTCGATCTCTCAATACATACTTCATAATTTCCACCTTTCCTTTCTTTTATTTTAAATTTATAGTTACTCCGTTTTCGTCTGCGTCATAGGATAAGACTTTCTCGTGCATTATATACGGCTTGCGCCTTTTCAACTCTTCATACGTTCCGGAAAATCCTTGTACCTCTCCGTAATATATCTCTACGATATAGTCATCCCTTGCCCCATCTAAGAACTCTCTCAAGGTCGGCTTGTTCTGCCGTTCTTCCTCGTATCTTATGGAATCCCTCAATGCTTCCAACGTTACGAACTCTTCCCCGCAACAGAAGTATTCTTCGCACGTGTCATTTATGATGCTTTCTAGCTCCTTTATTGCTTTTTCTCTCTTGGCAATGTACTTCTCGTCTACTTCTTTGTATTTAACAAGATCGTATGCATCACAGAAGCACATCTTACTAATTAGTGCCGTCTCAATCTGATCTTTGATCTCCCACGGGTTCTCTGTTCCCTCGTTTAATTCCAGAAAATACTTTTCCCGGCTATAAGCCGTTTTGATTGTGAATACTATGAATTTATTCATATAATCGCACCCTTTCTTTATTTGATATATTCATCATACCATTTTGTGCCTTATATGTCAATATCTATTTTGTGCCTTTTTTCAATATTTTCTCTTCCCTTTCTAGCTTCTCCGCAACTGCAAGCTTGATAAAGTCATTAGCTGAATACTTGAGCGCTTTTATTCTTTCTTTTGTGCCAATTTGTAGCCGGCAGTTTATCCGCTCGAATTTGTCATCATAGTTATATACTGCTTTCCTTTGTGCGGTGGTTGTCTTTCTTTCCTTTTCTTCCATATTGAATGCCTCCTTATATATAAGATGTTTTTACTATAACATTCTGTGCCTTATATGTCAAGTTTATATTTTTATTGGTAGAAAAACTATCTATATAGTTTTGTGCCTTATACATAATACACAAACAATTCTACTATTTTGTGCCTTATATTTATGCAACATTACATATTGATTTTGTGCCTTATATCTGATACTATAAATACATCGAAAGGAACAAATAACAAACCGGATCACCGGACATTAGAAAGGGGTTTTTGCCATGAAGAATTACAAAGTCTATGTAAAAGGAATGTACACAGGAGAAATCGAACTGCTTGCAAGCGAAGTTGTAGCAGTTGAAAGAGATTTTGAAATCAAACTTGTAGAGGTAGACAAGTAACATTTCATTTTCTGACAATTCCATAAATAGCGGTTGCCGTTGACAAGATCGGCGGCGGTCGTTGGGTGGATAGCAGAAAGCAAGAACATACAAACAAACAAGAAAAAGAAAGGAAGCGCAGAAAGGCGCAAGGTGGATATTATGAGAAAATTAACAGTTGCAGAAAAGAGAGAAAAAGCGGTTATTGAGTTGGCAAACCGTACAAACGGAGATATAGCATCAGCAAAAAAGGCAATGAACGCCTATTATAGACTTTGCGGATTAGAGGAAAGGCTATTGATTCTTGAGAATGACGAGAAAACTTGTAACATTCCATACACGAAATCATTACAGGAAAAAGAGCGGAAAGCAATCGAAAGAGTAAAGGGATATTTCAAGGAATTTGACGCAGTTCTTGTATGGTTCGGGTATCTCCCGACTATTTGCGAACCGGGAACCACACAAGATCTATATCTTGCACACTTCTACAACTAGACAAGCGTAGATGGTACGGCTCCGGGGTTCGATTCCCCGGCTTGCTTTTACCCGGATAACCGGGATATTTTAGAAAATGGAGGAATGAAAAATGGGAAAAATATCTTTTGAAGTAAACAATGGCGGAAAATTAAAAATTTCGCAAGAAAAACACGACGGAAAGGTGAGTGTAAACGTTGACAAAAACAACGGTTATTATATATCCGCTGGGGATTTTGTAATGCTTTTGAAATAAATATGTCAAAAATAACGACATTCAGAACGACTTTATAAATTTTAACGGTAAAAATTAGCAACCTTGGAGCATTGCGCCCGGTTCAATTCCGGGCGGTTGCTTTTGCAACAATGCAGCGCATACGGCTATATATTAGCCTGTTTTTCTCGTTTGCCGAGATTGGTAGCCGTTTTTTCTCGCTATACAAGAATAGTATTTTACGGTTTATTTTTATTTGTTTTTAGAATGGCAACCCGTAAGCCTATTATTTCCTAAAAATTGAAATCTAGGGCAAAATACGACCTTGTAGCTGTATTTTCTGCCCGTCTGCACCTTGACAATTTAAGACTACCGGAATATAATATCGTCAAACAATCCCCTATGTGCTTGTTCCTTTCGATCATGTACAATCACATACAGGATTTCATACCGGCGCACTAGGTCTATCTATTGGGCGCTTTTGTCGTGCTTATGATCACATTAAAAGCACCCGGATAGACGGCTGCCGGATATGTGACAGATCACACGACGCGACCGGAATAGATCAGATCAGCCGAACAGGTCCCGGACAATCACTATATTTTTTTCTCACGGGTAAAAATACCCCGAAAAATTTTTTGGGATTTTTCGAGGTCGTCAAAATAAAATTCAACCGGGAAACAGTCAAAAAGTAAGGTTTTCGCCGGTCGAAAAAATCAATTCACTTTTTCAAGTGAAATCTGCAAAAATCGAGCAAAAATTTCCAAAATTTTTAATCTCATATTTGGTTTAAAATTTTAAACATAGGGGGGTATCAAATTCTGTCGGAATATTTTTCGTGGCGGCAAAATTTTTATTTTTTTACGTTCATTGCACCAAATATCAACGACTTAGCCGCATATTCGCTTTTTCTTAATTCTTCAACCAATTTCTCCCTTGTCATTTCCGGATTAGTCTTTTGTATATACAATAATATTTCATCTACTCTATCCATATCTTTTCTCCATAACATTACTCATAATACTATCAGCAATATATATAATATCTTTGCCATATAGTGACATAAAATCTGCAATTATTTCTTCTGTCTGTATGTCTATATTGCAGTTATTTTCAAAGCTATAAACGTGTACCAACTCATGGCACAACACCTTGTTAGTCATGTAATCAGACATACCGTGAGCAATCGTTACCGTCTTAGTGTTGTTGTCGGTAACACCTAGTGTATATACATTGTCGCTACGTCTCAATTCTTCACTGTTCGGGCTTGCAAATTGCAATATCCACCGGTTATTATTTACTTTAAATTTCATGGGACCACCTCAAAACAGGCTATGAGTATTACACCCATAGCCCTTAATTTTACTGAATTTTTTGCATTAAAATCTGCATTTTTGTTCTTAAAAGGTTCTTCTCTTCATCAGACATATCCGATACCATTTCAACTACATCTTCCGTAAGAGACTTTGCGTACCTTTCCAACTCCTGCATTTTAGCTTTCTTATCTTCCGGTGTATTACCTCTGTGCATTTCCTTTGTCTCTGTGTATGTTCTCTTTGCACGATCATAGCCACTCTCATTCATGCCGGTTTCTGTGTAATACATTCTGCTGTGCGTGTCTCTATCCATGTCACGGTACATTTCCGGTGTCATGCGATAATTCGGCTCGCTATATCCACGGTAAGTTCCGTGTCCTTTTGGTGCAAATCTCCCATCCGAATATCTGTAATGGTCGTAAAATCTTCTTCCGGTATCTTCTCCGTACTCTTCTTTCAGTTCACGAAGCAACATTTTGTCGTACTCTTCTTTCTCTTCATCAGCTTTTTTCATAGCCTTTACGATTACTGCTTTGTACTCTGCTTCATTTAGGTCTTTAATCATGTCTACCACTTGCCCCATTTCGCAAGTGTCAACATTTTCCGTGCCTTTTTCAAGTTCACATAATGCCTTTTCGGTAAGACATTCAATCATTTTGTGCATTCTTTCAATGTGCATAACATCACCCCCTACGCTTCACGAACCGCAATTAAGTTAGCATTCTGCACTTCAATAGCCTGTGTAGACGTATTCTGCACCGCTACTGTACTGCAACATCCACAAGGCACATCAATATACGCCTGTGCCGATACGTTAAAGAAATTTTCTACTGCCGCAGGTGTAACAATCATTCTTGTTGATTGCAAAGGCTCACCGTCTACCGCAAGTGCAAGTGATATAGCTTCAACCGTACCGCCTGTTGGTATCTGAATATTTCCGCTAAACGATACGAGAAATCTTGCTCTGCACTGGTTTGTAATTCCTCTCAACTTAACAATTCCGCTTCCCTGTCTATGAACAATACATTTACTTCCGCCTACCGGTGTTTCTGTTAATGCAACATCTTCTCCGGCTGCAACCGTTTGTAATGTAATTCCTGTAAATTCTGCCATTTTATTTACCTCTCTTTCAAAAAATAAGGGCAAACATATTTCAGTCTGCCCTTTTGCTTACAAGTAATACCGCTTTTGCAGACATAATTGATTTAAACTCAATTAAGATACTCAATTATTCTGTTGTAATTAGCATCCGCAACTCTGGTTACATCCGCATCCATAAGCGTACGCATTTGGATTTGGAACGACATACGCCGGGATTGCGGTTGGATTTACAGAATTGATAATCTGATTTGTCTGTGCTGCCATTGCAGTAGTCAGAAGCGCATTCTGTCTATCCTGTGATGCAGCGTGTCTAAGATCATTGTTCTCTGCCTGTAATGTTGCAATCTTATCCTGACACAAATAATCTAAGATACTGCGTGTGCTATCTGCAATTGCCTGTCTTGTCTGGCAAGCCTGCGTAGCCATGTTGTAGTTAGTGTCTGCGAATCCTCTTTCGATCTGTCTCTGTGTTTCACAGCAACATGAAGCATTCTGCGCCGCCATGTTGGTAAGCGTTGACTGGATAGCGTTTGTATTCTGCATTCCGCTTACTGTATCAGCATTGATTGCCTGCTGAATACCAAATCCAGTCTGCAAAATATTTGTGTTGATACCATTCATCTGTGCCAACTGATCGTAGCCAAGATTGCAAATGCCGTTACTGATGCCATCAAGCTTTGAAACTACTGTCTGATTGTCAAAACCTCTCTGGATTGCCGCATCTGTATAACCATTTCCGGCACCGTTACCGCCCCAGCCATTACCGCCGAAGCCTCCCCATCCGAAAATTAAGAGAATGACAATCCACCAAGCACCATCGCCCCACATTCCATCGTTGTTTCTGTTGTTGCCCGTTACTGCCGCAATATCAGCAAGGCTTACTCCGTTGTTAAACATATTAGTTTACCTCCATTTGTTTATTTACAAATAGGGAACCGTGGTTTTTGTTGTCCGGACAAAACCCTAATATGTACTAGATTTATTTAAACATTTGCTTTATGTCGCTCATGCTTAAACCATTTTCACCCATAAAATTATTAAGTGTCTGCTCTACGCCTGCCATGTTTCCAGACTGGATATTCTGCAAAATTCCGCTTGCCATTTGATTTCCTTGCCTTGCTGCATTCTGTAATACCTGCATGGCTGCCTGTTGTGGATTTCTGATTGATTTTAACTGATTGATTGCTTGTATCATCTGCTGATTCATTATGCTTCACCTCCACTTACATCATCTTCAACCAACTTTTGGCTAGTTTTAGATTTAGCCGAAGATTTAGCCGAAGATTTAGTCAAAGATTTTTCATCAATTTTCTTCTCCAATTCTTCTATTTTTGAAAACAAGGTATCAAAGTGTTTCTCAAATACCTCTGTAACGTTCTCTGATAGGTCAAATTTCAATTTTTCTGTTTCTGTCGATAACTTGTTAGAGTTATCTGCTAAAACAGGCTTAAAAACGCTTGTAGAGATTTTTCCGTCCGTTCCCCATTGTTTGGCATAAATTTCTGACAGGTCGCTTTTAGGGAAGAATGCAACCGCACCATTCATAGGTACGTCACTAGGAATTATATTTTCTGCATCATGTACCACTTTACCAAACAACCCGGATTGCATTTGAAATTCCTGTTGCGGTTGATACCTTTGCTGCATATTTCCCATTTGATTGTATTGGTATGCCGGATATTGCGGCATATAACTATTCATCTGTTGCTGATAAGGATTGTTGTTTATATTCATCTTCGTATTCCTCCATTGATCTTTCAATTGCGTGTACTACTCTTGATTGCGTTTCGCAATCCAATTCTTGTAATTCTGGCTTTGCAAAAATAATTGATAACAATTCATCCGAAAACACGGTAACACCTCCTTATGCCTTAAATTTTGGCATAAAAAAAGACGGTGTAACCGCCAGTTATCCGCCATATATCCGCCACTATTCATTTTATTTTGGAATCTTTACATTTCCTTTCTTTTATCGTTTGATTACTTTTTTGAATACTATTTGATTACCAAATTTCTAAAATGCCCTATTTAAAAGGTTTTTATGAAGCAGATAACGGGAGTCGAACCCTTTAACCATTTTCGCTTTTCCCTTTATTTTACTGCATTTTCTTAATTTTTTATTGATTACTTTTGATTACTTTTCCGAAAATAGTAATCAATTATCTAGCTTTCAAATCTGGTATATTACTAAGTATTGCTGATTTCTTTTCGATTGTTCTTCGGTTTCTGTGATAGTGAATCTCTGATGTAGATATATTTGTGTGTCCCATCTGACCAATTATCATTCGGCTGTCTATATGGTTATCCATCAATATTGTTCCATAAGTCTTTCTGACCTTGTGTGGCGACTTATTGTATATTTTTAATTTTATACACAATCTTCTCAACCTCATTCTTACTGCCTGCGTTGTCATTCTTTTGTTTTCACTCACAAAAACATATTCAGAAAATGGGTTGGTTGCCTTTATCCTTTTGCACAGCCACATATAATCTTCCGGTATGATTGCTGTTCTAACCCCGGCTTTTGTCTTAGGATATTCTTTTACATCCGTTTCATATCCGTTTTCTCCGATAAACCGTGTTTCCGTTCTTCTTACTTTCACTGTATTATCTTCAAAATCATCATGCTTAAGCGTTACTATTTCACCAATTCTTAGACCGGTTAGAAACATTAACAATATTGCGATATTTTTTGTGTCGATATGGCTTTCCAGATATTTTATCATAATATCTGTTTCCTCTTCGTCGTACACTTCTTGATAATCTTCTTTTATCTCTTTTTCAAAATCCCTATCAGAAACATCCAATGTTTCAAACAATTCCGTAATATTAAAATCTATTAGTTTTCTTTTTTTCGCCCTCTTAAGAAGACTTCTTGTCACTCCTTTTAAACCGGCGAATGCCTTTGGCTTTAAATGTTCCCTGGATACTTCCTCTTCCAGAAAATCCTGCCATTCATCTTCCGAAACATTTTTAATTCTTCTCTTTCCGAAATCCTTGTAATGCCTATTAAAAAATTGCTTTTCACGATCATATGTCGCTTTGCATATTTTATTTAACGCTAGCCTCCTTTCCTCGCTTTCTTCAAACACTTCTTTTACTGTTGGGTTTTCTTCTGTTTGTTTCCAATACCTAACAACTTCATCCTCTAGCAACTTTCTGTCTTTCTTTTTAATCAACTTTCTGGACTTCTCATTGTCCGGTATATACGTTCTCCAATAACCGTCACTTCCTTGCCATATTTCGTATTTCTGCATATCAAGGTATTCTTTTCGTTTTTTCATTGCTATTCTCTTTTGTAAAGATTCCGCATCAATAATACCATTTTCAATCGCATATTTCAACAGGTCACTGTCTGATATTTCTTCCACCAACATCACCCCCTGTCTTTTTCTTAATTTCTCTTACTCTTCTTTCCACCGTCCGCAAGGATAAGCACATCTTCATGCTGATTTCCTTTTGGGAATAACCACGGAAGAGAAATCTAAATATCTGTTCCTCTTCCGCAGTAAAATTGGCGTTCTCTAGTAGCTTTTCAAGTTCCGGCTTTGTGAGTTTTGAATAATTCACTCTCATAGCCGTTTCTCCTTTACTTCTCCCTAATCATTGCTTGATATTCTATATATCTTCTGCTTTCTCTCTTTTTGACTTCTTCTCTTGCCCTTTTGCTTGATTCTGAATCTACAACCTTTAAAATTTTCCCATAACACTCTTCGCATACGTTGTAATCTTTGTATGTTTCTTTTCCGCAATTGGAACACAACCCATTTTCCAACCAGATAATGTGCAAGCTTTTATCCGTTCCTCTTTTCCTCAACGAATATGACTTCATGTATTCTCTTCTCTTTTTCTTGCAAACATCACACATTGCACAACCAACATCTGCCTTTCTTTTTCTGCAACTTGTACAAATACCGTTTTCCCTGTCTTTCTTTCTGTTTCTTTTTCTGCTTTCGTAATCTGATTTTAACTTTAAATCCATATTTCTCTGTACATACTTGTCGTTTATCGCTCTACATTCCGGGCAATTTTTTTCATCTCCGATCATCTTATTCTTTCCGCATCTCGGACACAACCCAAGCATTCTTCTAAACTCTCTCGTTTCTTGTGCTTCTTTTGTGTTTTTCTCTTTACACGCCTCACATGTTGTTTTCCCTTTTCTCTCTGGCTCTATCTCCTTCCCGCAATCTGTACATAGCCCGTTGGCTTTTCGGTAATAATACGTTTTTTTGCTCATTTTCAGGAGGTAACTATAGTTTTATTGTCCGGACAAACCTCTTCACCTCCAATCTATTTATTTTATTCTGCCTCTTGTCATTCTTTTTCTTGATTCGTTGATCTGCTTTACAATCATTTGGCACTCTTCGGCTCTTTCCATTCTCTCGTTCCTTATTTTCTGTTGCTTATTGTTGTAGTCGATATAATCAGCGCATTCAGAATGACACCCCAAATATCTTTTATAGCAGTCCTTACATGGTGCTTGTGGTTTCATCCTTTACACCCCGTTTCTTCAACTCTTCGTTCACATCTACCCCTGCCATATCTTTCAACAGGTCTGACAGTTCCTCTTTGCTTACCGTTCCATCCTGGACCGCTTCATAAAGACTCATTACATCATTGATAAACTTTGGTGCTCTTTTCTTTGCCGACTTCGACCAATAATCATTAACCAACACGTTCAGCGGAATCGCAAGCATATACAGAAATGCGTTGTCTGTTGCACTATTTTCCATTTTTTCTGCTTGCTTTTTAGCACATTCTCTAATCATGCACATATCAACTGCCGACAACCCGGCTTTCTTACCTCTCAAATTCTGCTTTCTAATCTTGTACAAGTCATGGCCACTCCTTTCTATCTTCCGGATTCAATATCATCCATCAATTCTTCGTAACAATCTGTGCAGTAATCTTTTCCTCCGACACAGCGAAACTCTGTTTTGTCTTCCGAAGTGTAACCGCACTCATCACATTCCCAAGTGTAATAATTTCTGTTTCTTCCACAATTCATGCAAGTTTCACATCCAACACAATCATTTTCTCTGTAACTAGCCATTGTTTTCACCGCCTAACACTAACTTTTTCCGGCATTCATCAATTGCATTTGATATTTCGTTGAAATCTCTTGTCTTTTTCTCTATCACATTTGGCAATTCTGCAATTGGTTCTTTCTTCTCGATCTGCACAGCCGGAATGCTGCTAATCAATTTCTTAACATCTTCCGGCATCTTTGCGTATTCTTCATCCCTCTTAACTGCCGTTCTGTAACTCCGCAAAAAATTTGATTGAATAACCGTTGACACCTCGTTGCTATCACTCATAGCCCAACGTTTAATCATGTCAGCACTACCGACCGCTTTCTGAACCGTTGATGGAAGCTTTTCAAATTCTTCCACCGAACCATAGTTGCCATTCCCAATTGCTTTCCTCACTAACGACCACGCTTCCATTTCTCCTAACTGCTCTTGCATCGTACATTTCTGAATAAGTGATATAATCCGACCAATACTGCAAGCAAATCCGCTAGTGTCTGTTGCTATGTACGTTCGCAATGCAGTTTCAACAATTTTGTAGTCATAATCCTTTAGCATGATGTACCATGTATTTACCGCCACTGACTTGTCCGGTATTTTGTAATTTGGGAAAGCTGCTTGTATCATCATCAACAATTGCTTTGTTTCATCTCTTGTCATCAAGCATCCCTCCATTCGTCAAATACCGTATTCTCTTTCTTTGCAGTTACTTTTTGGTTCAAATAGCTTTCAAACTTTGTACCAAACAGTGTAGCCGGTCTTAAATACTTCTCCTGTTCAGTTCCAATCCATTCGGCAGACTTTTTATCAATCACCGTAAAAAAGTCATCCTTTGTGTAACCATCCCTTAACCTTGCCCTTATGTGTTTCTTACTGTCTGCCGTTGTATGTTTATATCTAGTATTACACTTAGTATTTAGATAATTTATAATATCTTTAATAATATCTATATCTTTAGTATTATTTATATTATTTACTGTATCTCTATATATACTATTAACAGTATCAGATACAGAATCAGTATCAGTATCAGAATCAGTATCAGAAACAGATGTTACCATAGGGTATGCATACCCTATCGGTAAAACGCCGTTCCTTATTGAATTTACTACTTCTAACACGTATTTCTTAAAAGATTCACTCTTAATAAACTGTGCTACTTTTTCAACTCCTGTTAATACCTTTTCCGATCTGCTCCAATTGTACTTGTGCCAATTAAGAATCAAAACTTCTTTGGTTAAAGAATCAAACTTGATTACATTGTGAACCTTATCAAATCTTTCTAACAATCTGATAATAGTTTCCTTGTTGTAACCAGTCTGCCTTGTCATCTGTGAGTAACTAACTTCATAGCAACCGCATATATTAGTTTGTGGATTGGTAAGCAAATATAAATAAAAGTATTTATCTTCCGGTGTAAAGTCATCCTCAACCTTATTGTCAGTCCAAAATGATAACTGTACATTTCTATAAATTGCCATCTCAAATCACCTCTTCAAATAAAATAGAATAGCCCTTTGCAAGTGCATATCCTTACTCTTGACACGCACCGCATGAATTTTTCCAACCGTCCAACATATAGATTGTTTTGCACATATCTAATAATGCAAAGCTAATATTCATATAATCTTCGTGTGTGAAATCATCCGGCATATTTGAGTTGACTTTTGCGGGATTTACGCAACTAAATCCCAGTTTCTTTAATTCGTTTTCTACTCTTTCAAAATGATTGAAATAGTTCTTATCTTTTGTGATTGCACCGCTTATATAAATTCTCATGTAATCACATCCTTTCAAGTTCCGGTACGCTATTATAAAATTTCTAACCAATAGCCTTTCTCACCATCTTTTTCGTAAAGAAAATCTGTTTGAATATCCTGTTGTTCCAATTCATTCATGGTTTTAATCATATCTTCTGCATCAGAACATTTAATTGTGTCTCCACTTTTTAGCACAAGATCACCGCCCTGGTCTATATTCAAGTTTTTAAACATTGCACACATAACATCAACTACAATGCTATTACCAAACTGCTTGTACAACTGTGTATTGCTGTTTACTGCTGCCATTTTGTCTATATCTTCATCAGATACACACATCAACCGACCGCATTCTCTAGGGGTTAGCTTTCTGATACGATATTGCGGATTTTCAAGCAATAAGTTATCTTTCTGCACACTCGTCAAACAATTACTTGTGCCTTGTGTATTCGCTTCTAACCGCTGCTCTGTTGGACTTCCTGTGGTTCTATCTGATGGATCATCTGGATTTCTGCCACGCATGGAAACTATCTGACTTTCACATATTTTAATCTGTTGTGTGCCACCGCCCTCAACCGTTGTAATGTTGGGGCAAAGTTCATTTTCATCATATACTGTGTTTGATTGATGTTTGCCTGTTCCATTATCCATAAATTCCAACTGCTTTGCTTCAAGAATTTTCGGTTGTAGACCGCCGCCTCCGCAAGTATTCATTGTAGGTGCCACCCCCCCCACGTCATAAACACGATTGGCACTTTCAAATGTGTGGTCTATCGTATTATCCATTTGTCCTATTACTTTTACATCTGCCATAACTACTCCTAAATCATTTTTTTCAGCCTTGACACACCGTGATATACCTCCACTAATAATGCCTTTCTGAAACATTTCTGAAACTTCTGTGTATATACTTCCTACTACTTCCATTCAACTACTCCATTCGTTCCGTAATTATTCAATCCCTTATAATCTCTTGCCATAATCGTCGTAGAAACATCAATCACGGACGCTGTTGGTTCAATATCCTTATTAACCATTCCTTTTAACAATAAGGTTTCCGTCCGACCGCAAGCTTGAAATTCCCGCGTCATATCTTGCCTTGATGCAGTTTGCAATCTCTCTTTGCTTCGGTTCGTTGATTGTTCCGTCAATGCAAGTCTGCTCTGCTCTGCTCTGCTCTTAGGGATTGTATTTGGTAATGTGCCATTGTCAATAAGCTGTTTTATCAGCTTGTCAGCCTTTTCATTATTGATGTAATACTTTTCATCTACATTATCTTCCAAATAGTCTTTTAACTTCTTTTCAAGTGGTATTGGTTGCGGAAAGCTGTATGAATAATTACCCAAGAATGAAAACATGAAGCATCTGTTTCTGTTCTGTGCAACTCCGTAATTCTTTGCGTTTAAATCATCCAAATAATTCGTATAACCTAAACTTTCAAGAAAATCTAACCACTTATTGAAATCATCAATATTTTTCTTGCCGTGTACCTGTGGTACATTTTCCATGAATAATATCTGTGGCAATTCTCCGTTGCTATCTCTAATTTCGGTTAGTATTCTCTCAACTTCCCACAGTAGCCCTGATCGTGTGCCACTGCCCTTAGACATTCCAGCTTGTTTCCCGGCAACAGATAGGTCCGTACACGGAAAAGAGTAAGTAAGTAAGTAAGTAAAGTTTTCTGTGTCGCAAATATTCAAATCTTCTGCGTGAACCTTAGTTATATCCATTGTAGGGAAATTTGTACCATGCACTGCATTATAGCTCGCAATAGCATACTTATCAAACTCCACAACTCTGTAATGTTCAAACTTAGCACCTATTCTCTTTAAAGCCATTGCCTGACTTCCGTAGCCGGCAAAAAGTTCAATTAATCGAATAGGCTTTGTTATTTTGATTGGTTCTCTTATGTAATCAAATATAGACATCTGATTGTCACAAGAATATTTTTCAAAATCCATAAAATCTACCAAAAGGAAACCTAGGTTTTGTGTCCGGACAACCTTATTCCTTTCTTTGATTTTTAGTTAGTGCGTACCCATGCTCCCAAACTTATTTAATGGATAATCGTGTTTGTGATTTTGTACAAATATCTTAATAGAACACTTTTCATCTTCTCGTCTAAACTCGCATTCATTACAATTAAATGTTGGTTCTCCAGTCTGCTTTGTCATATAACAATCCATACACCAGTTTTTTGTAAAAATATCAAGTCCATGTACTGCTTCTGTTATGTTGTCAGCATTTCCTATTGTTAAACAAAAACTTTTCCCAACGTTCGACTTACATTCTGACTTCTCGGATTGTAATTTTTTGTTAAGGTTTTCGTTAATGTTTTTCAAGTTTTTATATTCAAACTCTAATTCTTCTAATCTTTTAATAAGTTCGTTGTATTTCTTATTGGTTAAAATCTTCATTCCGAATCTCCCTTTCCATTCCTATATTCTTCTATTGCTTTATCAACTCTATCTTTTCCCCAATCTGCACTACAATACCATTCAACAGCTTTGAAAACAGGACTTAACATTTCAAAGAGCGTTTCCACTCTTATTTTAGCTGATTTGATATATTCAACTAAACGCCTTGTATCTTTTGCCACATCTTCATATCCGTTTTGATTTAGATAATCAGCCATTTCTTCTAACAATTCAACGTTTCTGTACTGCATAAGGTCGTCAATATCTTCTGAATATAAATAAGTTCCAACTTCCGCCACTCATTCGTTCTCACCCGCTTTCAATAAATCCATAAACTTCTCATACTGTTTCTGCGACACCTTATTATGCTTTTTATCCTCTCTAATCTCGATTTTAAGGTGTTTTTCTGCAATAGAGGATAATTCCCTTGCTAACACCTTTTTGCCTTGCTGTATGCCCTGCGTATATGTCTTAGGTTGCTTATATTGACCTGTTACCAACTTGCCTTGCCCTTGACTACCGGCTGTGACGTTGTACATCTGAAATCCCTTGTCAGCAAATTGTTTGATCGTAGCAACTTCCTTTTCATCTAATTCAGATTTAGGACAAGTCTTAAAATCCAACTTCCAACCATAAGGATTATCCTCGCTGTAAAATCCGTGTTTCTTTAGGCTTAATGCTATATGGTCGTATTCTCCAAGGTGTGCGGCGCATCTTTCACACAAATGTAATGCTTGCCCCACGTAACTCCTACGAATACCCGCTTCATCTGAACGATAAAATGCATATATTCCGCTTGTGTTTGGAATACTAGGGCAAATAGACTTAATACGATTTTCTCTAGCTGCTTTCTTTGCGTATATCTTCCTATAATTTGGTTTACTCACCAGAACCACCGCCTTTTAATTCTTTATTGGTTGATAAATATTAATCTTTGACCGCAATGTTTACAATACTTTGGCTTGTTGTCGTAAGGCATTTCACAACAAAGGTTTGTGTTACAATTAGGGCATAAATCATAAGGTCTACCGTTTACTCCGTTCCATTCGTGCCACATTCCCTCGTTATCTAAACAACCATCATGTACGGGTTTCTTCGGTATCTGCTTTTCAAGTGCCTGTATTGCCATATCAATAGATTTTTGCAACATCACATAACCACTTGTTGGCTTATTGCTTTTAAGACATTCAATAGCTTCTGATTCGTTGCGTATTAGTTTTTCACTCTCTGTCATATTATCCCTCGCTTTCTAATAACTCTGGATTGTCAAATTTGTTGCCTACACGATCTAATTCATCCGAATAATATAGATTTAACATCAAATTATAATCAGTTACTTTCACAACGATGTCATAAACACAAACACAATTGACATCCGTTGCATTAACAATATCATTCTCCCAAATCGGCTTACCATTTTTATCTTTCAAGCCTGTGCATTGGCAGATTGTGGACGGGTCTACTTCAAATCCTTGCAAAGAGCCATCCGCCGGATGCTGATTGAATATAGTAACTGTGTTGGTATCATGAAGCAATAATGCTCCTTGTACCCATTCTCCGTTATCAAGTCTTTTTGCCTTGAATAAATATCTATCTTCCATTTTCTCTCCTTTTAACAGTTATAACCTCTTTCCAGCCATCTGTTTTTAAGTGGTGTTTTTGTGTATATTGTTCCGTAAAAATCATCTTCACAATATCCGCAATGTTGGTCTACATATTCATATAATCCAAAATCGTCTCTTTGAGCTTTTTGTGCGACCTCATATTCCCTTAGTTCTTTTGATTTCTTGTATAACCTATTATCTCTTTCGTAACATTTTTCCAATGTCATGTATTCAAGGGACTGCCCGTAGCCATCAAAAACATCCTCATACTTTTTCTCAAATTTCATTCTAATCTTATTATGTCGTGCTATTCTTAATAACATAAATAACACATACCATTTTTCAAAAAAGTCTATCATACTCTCTCCTATTCTGCTTCTGATTGAAGCCAATCTAATGTGCATTTTCGGCAATTTCTATTCATCCCACCATTGCATTCTCGCAATTTGTCAAAACTTAAATCATACTCTGCCGGACACATTATATACACTGCCAACTCTTCATCCGACATATTCCTTATCCTGTCGGAATTCGTTGTTTTCTTTTCTGCAATCTCCATAAAATCATATCCTTTCCAATCGGAAACAACACTATGGCTACCCTTGTCACTGCCGTAACGCAAATTAAGTGTTGTTTTACGTCCGAATTTCTTCACCCATATTCAGACAACCGATTATTCTAATATTTAATATTCATGTTTCCGTGTTCATTTATCCAATCAATGGCTTGCCGGTATGTAATGCCATTGTTCTTAATGATGTCTAATAGCTTATACATTCCGGGATGCGTTTCTTTGAGTTTTACAAATCGTGCATCATCCGGCTTTTCCAAATGACAACCAAATCCGCACATTACACAACCGGTTCTATTACATCCGGTGGTTTTTAAAAGTGGTCGCTCCAGATCGAATATTCCGTAGTCAGATAAAGTCATTTGATTTTCGCATTGTTTCCTTGCGGAAATATCAACAACCACATCACCGTAAACACTGCATATCGGTAATTTATTCTCATAGATGTATAAAAGTACATCCTGCTCCGTCCAGAACGACATAGGATTGCTTGTAGGCTCTTTCATGTCAAATCCATTACAACCATTCTTAAGCCATTGTTGAGTTCTCAATCTACTTTCATCTGCCATCTGACCTAGAATTGCTTTTCTACCGGTTTCTTTCTCATATCTATGTGCCGGTTCTTTCTTCATGACATTGCAGCACTTATTTGAAACATCAAAAGGTGCATAAAGCAGAAATTCGTATTTCTTGCAAGTGTATCTGTTTTTTTCTTGACCGTCTGCATATTCTCCTGTTCCTGTTAATTTGCGATAAAAGGATGCGTAACACCCCCCCCTCAAAAATTTCTTAGAATGCGAAACACATTCAGAAACTTCCTTGCTGATAAGAGGGAACCCATACTTTTCGCAAACTTCCATGAAAGAAATCTTGGGCTTTACAATATCCACATTGTCAAAAGACTTTACAAATTCTCTTAACTCGACATATTGTGTTGGAACATCTACGAACATAGCTTTCAGATAGGGATACAATTTCCTGGCAATATCAAGTAAAACCGTACTGTCTTTGCCACCGCTAAAACTGACATAAACACCATCTTCACCAAAACGATCAACCCATTCCTCAATTCTCCGTTGTGTCATTTGAATTTTTGCAGAAAGTGGAAGTGATTGCATCTGGTGTAAGTCTGTTATTGTATGTTTAGGCATCTTCTCCACCTCTCAATTCTTTCAGTTTTGATTCGGCTTCTGATTTTGTGAATAATACTGTCTTGTTAATTTCACCTACTTCTGCACTGATTGTATTTGTACACCAATCTGTAGGGTCTAAATCGTATTCAGGAATAGGTCTTCTGTACGGGAAAACATCTTCATCTGTTGCAAGCGTAATATATGCTTTTCCGTCAACAGGATTTATACTTAAGCCACAATGGGTACACTCAACCACTTCATCATCATAAATAAGATATACTATGTCTCCTGATTTAGTGTACGCTTCTTTACAAGGCAAATTGATAAGCCTGCCCTGTTCCTCTAAGTCCTCATATTTGCCTAATTTTTCTATCAGTAAATTCTTATAGTCGTAACTGTTTTCTCCACATGGCAAATTGTCAGAAGCTCCGTGTGTTCCGTCTGAATATGTCTTTGTTAATCTCTCCATTTCTTCCCCTTTCCTGATTCAATATTCAAATTCTCTGTTTGAAATAAATTTTACAATTTCTCCATTTTCGATAATTACAAATTCTGCATAGAAATTGTCTATATTGTCTTTCATAGAACATTCTAAATATTCGTCTTGTTTATCATCATATCGCTCAAACCATCTTTCCACCTCATCATCGCAACTCGTATTTTTAAAAGCAAAGAACGGGTACTTGCTTTCATCAAGTTCTAAAATGCTGTTTGCAATCTCGTTAAATCTTTCAACGATATGTTCTCTTTCAAGAGCAGACAATCCATCTTCGTCCGATTTGTCGTAATCTGTATTCTGTTTAACAAATTTTCTAATATTATCAGAAACAAGCTGCCTGTCTTTCGTGAAGAATATCTGTTGATTTGCAAGTTCCCAACAAATTCTATCTGCCGTATTCTTACAGATATTTACCTCGTGATTCGTTCGCCTACACACTTCTCCTGTTATGTCCGATATAATGCTCTTTTTAAAGCCGAAGGGTGTTGTAATAAACTCAGGAATATATTTGTCGGGAAGAACCCTCATAACTACAGGTGAGAAAAGCCATGAATTTTTAAAATCACAAATAATTTCTCCTGTATAATTTTCTTTAATCCCAAACAAACTGCTATAACTCATATCGCTTTGCTCCTTTCTGCCTTTAATCGTCCTTTTCTTCAAAATCATCGTAACTATCATCATACATAGTTGCTATTCCATAGTTGTCACTATCAGTATTGCTACAGTAAAACTCCTTTTTTGATATAGAATACTTGTTGTACTTACATTCCCCGCAAATTTCTCTTGCCATATAATCTCCTTTCTAAAACGGACATTCACTAGGATTTTTCAAATCCCAACTTTTCCCTGCAACCGCAACATCCACATTTGCATTTTTAGCAACTGTTTTCATCTTCTCGATAAACCTACCACTATCAGCATTTTTGCTTGACAAGTGGCACATAATCACATTTTGCAAATCATTTGAATTGTTCGATTTTACGAACTCGCAAGCCGTGTCAATGCTTAAATGACCTCTGAATACATGGTTGGCTTTACTTTGGTTATCCACATTTACTAAATCCTTATCGTAGTTTGTGCCTAGTAAAATGTGATTGATTCCTTTGAATCTCCATTTAATCAGTTCGGTATCTGTGATATAAAGCATTCTTCCCATTTCCTTGTGAGTAATCAGAAAGCCATAACAAGGACATTCGCTGCCGTCTGCATTTGTGTGTGTCCATCTGCCATCTAATGTTGTTAGGTCAAATGATCTTACGGTAAAATAAGAATTTGCCAAAAACTGGCTCATAAGTAACGTTTCATACGGCTTGCATACAGGTATTCCCATAGCTTCAAAATCTTTAACCGACTTGCTATGGTCTAGGGTAGGTGGGTGTGACTTATAATCACACCCGCAATCCCCCTTATGTCCCAATCTAAGCCTTTTTTAATCTCCTTAATCGGTATTCCGCAATCAAGGATAAGCGTTTCTCCACTTTCGGAAGTTAATAAATAGCAATTTCCGGATGATGATGAGCCTAAGCATTTTAATCTCATACTCACACCTCAATTTCATCATCCTGTGGAAACTGAAAGAAAGCATTGTTGATAAAATCTACTTTTGACGGTTGATTTTCTGCTTGCACAATAACACCGCATTTCTTTAATCTTTCAAATTCCTTTTCCATATCTTCTGAAACATCAACATTCTGCATTACGATAGGCATACCGGTATATGTCTCTATCAACATTTTCATAGCCTTAAACGCCTTTTCTTCGGTTGAATATTTGCCCATTGAGTATCTTTCATCACCAACTTTGGCAATGACACTTTCGTATTCAACATAAACAACAGCATTTTCATAAGGAATATCAAATCTTCCACTCTGACTAATAATCCTCATAATCAACCCTCCTGCATGAACTCCGGCATTGTTACCTGTCCATCAGATTCTTCAACCACCTTACTCTCAACAACTACATCTTCCGGGAAGTCTACGGAGTTTGAATTTTCAGCAATCTCATTTTCTGCGATTTTCTGCTGATCTGTTTCAATCTCCATTCCAGATAAAAACATATTCTGTTGTGTTGGGTTCTCGAAATCTAACTCAATGTGCTTACAAAGTCTGTGAAGAACCGTCTTTTTATACATCTCGCCTGTAAAGTTCTTCCATGCCGGAGAATTACTTGCCTTACTTGATTTTCTTGTATTCTCCAAATCGGCAAGGCTCATTGTGTCATATGCCATTCCACCGTCCGTATATAAAACAACGGCAAATGCACCGATTATCTTTCCGTCATTAAAAGGCTTTGGCTTGAAGTCAAAAGACTGCTCTCCATCAACAATCTTTTCCTCAAACAAATCACCCTCATGCACAAGCTTTGCGTAAATATCCTTAATTGGTCTAATAGAATATTTCTTTGCTAATTTCTTAGCACCCCTGTAATCTGTCTGATAGTTCAAATCATTGCCATAAGGTACTAAGTAGCATTCTTTTGAATAAAAATCTAAGCCAAGATACGCTCCCTTAAGTAATCCCGACATAATCTTTTGCTGACCGTATTTCGCAATGTTGGGGTTCTCGTTCACAAGTGCGAGTGCATTCTGAACAAATCTAGCCTTGTTGAAATCTTTAGGTAGTGCGTCCGAAACACTATCAAGCTTATCCGCAAGAACAATGCTAAAATTACTGTTGTTTTCTTTCTTCTCTACAATCTGTGTATTCTCTGCCATAATTTATTCCTCACTTTCTAATAATTCTTTTACATACAAATCCATTGAATGACATAGTTTTATACAATTACCGTGCAATGCATGATTCTTCCATGCGTTATACTTTTCGTAAAATTTATCTATCGGCATTCTTTCGGATTTGACAAGTTTTGACCAAATTCTTAACTTCTTTTTGATCTTTCTCTTATTTACACCGTTTAGCTTTCGTATATACTTTCCGTCTTTTGTAATGTAGTGATGAAAACCTGTAAATAACATTCCGTTTTTAAATGGAATTATTTGGGTCTTTCCGTTAAGTTTTAATCCAAGACTGAAAACAAAATCATTTATACAATATAAACACCAATTCAAATATTCTTTGTCTTGGTGTATCAAGTAGAAATCGTCCATATATCTTCCGTACAAATTTATACCTAATTCTCCTGTAATAAAATGATCTAATCCATTCAACATAAGTAATGCATAAACTTGTGCTACTTGATTCCCTAACGGCAAACCTAAACCGTCTGTACTATCAATAAACAAATGATTCAACCATTTTGTATATTCTTCTGAAAAATAATAATCCACTATATCTTTTATTATTTCATGATTTATCTGATAAAAGAATTTGGATATATCACATTTCAAAATCCATCCATCAAGACCGTGCTCGCTGTAAAATTTAAGCATGTGTTCTTTTAGGCAATCCATTCCAAAATGTGTTCCTTTCCCTATCTGCCCTGCATAATTTGTTTGTATAAATTCATTTTCTAGTCTTGGATGCAAAATATTGTCACACAAGCAATGCTGCACTACTTTATCTTTAAAAGAACACGATTTAATCACTCTTTCTTTAGGCTCATACACCTTAAATTCGTTATACGGATTCATCCGGTATGTTTGATTTTCAAGTTGCTCTTTTAAGATATGTAGTCCTTCAAGGCTCATTGATTGAAATTTTGCACAACTTCCATTAAAACCTTTACCCGATTTAGCTTTTCTGTAAGCCTTGTACAGGTTTTCATAATCACATATAATCTCTTTATCCATAGTAAAAATTCCTTTGTGTTTATCCATTTAGGAAAGGTTACATACTTTTTTGTATCTTTTTCTGATTTCGGCTTAACGCCTACTCTTTCTGTCTGCATGATACAGAATGGGCGAACACCGTTGTTGTTATTGCAATTATTGTTGTTGATATTGCCGGAAGACGAAACAACGGTTTATACAGTATGCAACCTAATCTTATTATCTTGATCTATCTTTTGTTCTCCAAGCAATTGCCATGTGCTTAATATCAGAAACCATCTTCGACCAATATTCCATGCTTTTCACATTTATAATGTTCAGTTTCATAGATAGCTCTATGTAAAACAAAAGTTCATCACAATGTGTTATTGCTTTGGTTTGCAATTCTAATCTTTCTCTGCGATACAACTTCAAATCCGTTCGATTTGCTTCATACAAATATTCATAAATTTCAAGTGACTTATTCTGCATTTTATCAACTAATGAAAATCGGTATTTCTTTGGATATCTGTTACAATTTGAAGTTATCCGCAAAGTATGTTCTGCTAATTCTTTTGATTTCAGAATTACTTTCAGTTCTGTTTCTGCCATTTAATTATTCCTCTGATTCAAAGATTGAAGAAGAAAAGATACAAACCGGGCGAACACCGAAGTCGTTACTGCAACTATCGTCGTAGAAATTGCCGGAAGACGAAACAACGGCTTCCCACCGCTTATACCCATTGCAAGGCGTACTCCAAGGACTGATAAGCCACCACCAATATTCATCCGTGTTTGGTATAAGATTTCTATATCTTCTGTATTCATCTACTGTAAGCAGGGAAACACAATCCTCACACTCTCCGTATTCTGTCTGACCATCAAGAGATAATAAATCTCTTTCGAAAAGAATAATGTTATCTTCTCCGATTTCATCAGAAATTCGATTGTAAAAATCATTATTGAGATATTCTCTTAATGAACTTTTACACCAATTATTAGATTCTCCATCAAACACCATACTGTCTTCTAGTTTATCTGCAAGACACATATATCCTTTATCATTGATATCAAGGATTTTCCAATTAAGACCGGCAAGATTAAATGTATCTCCGATTTTTAAACCGCATGGGATTTTCTTATGTTTTGAAGTTGATTTCAAAATAGAAATCTCATCTTTTAATTCATTTATCTGCTCCTGTAACATTTCCATAGTCAAATTAGCCATAATTATTCTCCTTTCGATACAAAGATATTAGATTTTAAGATACAAACTGGGCGAACACCGCGGTGGCCATTGCAAAGATTGTCGTTGAAAATGCCGGAAGACGAAACAACGGCTATTGATCGATTCCAACCTCTTTCACTTGTAGACCAAGGCGTACAAGTCCACCACCAATCATCCAAATTATCATTAGGAAGTAGATCATTGTATTTTCTTGCTTCATCAAACGTGATCGGTCTAACCTTGCAATTGCAATTTGGAAACTCTAGCTGCATATCAACAGAAACTAAATCAACAGAATGTTCAATGATATTATCCTCACCAATTTCTGATTCAATAATCGGCTGAATATCTTTCTCGATTACTTCCTTAAGATTAGATTCTGCATAATTTCTTGTATTATAATCAAACACAACATCCTCTGCCATAAAATTCTTAGAAATAACCTTTGTTCTATCAAAATATTGTTCTAATACAATAAAGTTGTTTTCTCCGATTTTAAAAGTTTCCCCCGGATTCAATGATGATAAATCAACTTTGTTTTCTTTCTCTGCTTTCTCCAACTGTTTTACAAGTTCTCTTGCCATTTCTAATACTTTTCCCATTTTCTGTTCCTCGCTTTCTTTTAATCAATCTTCCTTAACTTCCATCAATTCAAGAGTATATGGCGACCATCCTTTTTCTCTCTTTCTATTTCCGTCTAAGTTCCCTGTGAAGTAGTCTTTCGCATCTTCGATATCTTTAAGTGGTTCGCTGATAGGTAATGACCCGTATGTCGGTGTAACTATTCTCCCATCCTTAACCTCGTAAACACGACCGGTTTTGAATGTATCATCACCCTTTGTAAAAATAATCTTGCCATTGTAAAGCTTTGATGGTTCTTCTGACACTTTTTGCGTAATCATCACTAAGCTTTTTGCAAATAGAGAATTTCGATCAAAGTTATTTCCGGTTATTCCCGGCTTTCCGGAAATCATTTTATAGAATACTCTATCCCTTTCTGTTTTAGTGATTTCAATTGTATTGCCTTTTTCTGTACCAATACGCACTCTATATCGTTCACCAACTTTGAATTTGCATTGCTGCTCTTTAGGTTCGTCCTGCTTGTCCGGCTTGTATCCCTCAAGCACAACATATTCACCATCGTGTAGATATTGACCATCACAATATCCATATCTAACATAATCCACATCATCAACAATCTTCAAAATGTCACCATTCTTATAATTTCCATATGATGCAATTGCGTCTACAATCTTAACGTGCTCGCCTTTCTTAGCACGTCTCTTAACCTCTCTAACACCGGTGCCAAAAACAATATTAAAGGCGGCTTTGATCTCTTTGTTGCTCATTTCGTAATCACCAGCGTTGTCTTTTGTCATAAAATGAGTACCATGACCACAGCGACAGATAGCACCATTTAGCTTGCAATCACTACAATCCGTCGTACCCAAGCAATGTTTTTTTAACTTTTCTCGCATTTTTACGATTTTGTCCTTCTTAACCTTCTTAAACAAATACCATCCACTCAAAAACTCTAATGCTTCGGAGTTTGTTTCTTCCTCGTATGTATAGCCCCTATCGTTTGTAATCTTTCCATGCTTTACCTTATACACCTTTTCTGGTGTGAAATATCTCTCTGTTCTCAAACACTTAACACATTTAACTTTCATTCTATGCCTCCACTTTCAATTCTTTACTATCGTTTACAAGCAACATAATCAACTGACTGTCTACCATATCTGCAACCTTAGATTGATTGGTAGTGTCTAAGTTCTCTGAATCATCAAGCCAAATAGGACAATTGATACCGCTTATTTTCTGAATTGCCTTGCAAATATCAATTCTTCCCAAAATACGGTTGCCCTTATTTGACATGGTTGTGAGAATAGATTTACCATCAACCATTGGGATGCAAACAGACTTGTAATTACCATTCTTTGCATTGTCAAACAGTTTCCACCGAACTAATGAGAAATGGCTATTAATCTGGTTTGTAAGAAGTTCATTCTTTGCCTTATCGAGTTCATCTAACAAGTCAAGAATTTTTTCACAATCTGTCTTAGCCTGCTCCATATCAATTTTCTGTTTCTTTAATTCAGCAAGCCGTTTTTCATCTGCAGTTGTATCAGATTTCGCAATCTCTCCCTCGCAATCTGCTAACTGTTGCCGCAAATCGTTCTCCTGTGCCTTTAATTCGGCTCTAATATCACCGGAAGATAATTTATTAGCAAATTTTTCTTTCTCTTCAATCTTATCTTGTATAGTCTTGTATTCTTCCGTATCTGAAATATCAAAAAATGTTGGTTGACTATCTGCTTTCTTGTTCAATTCTTCAAACCTTTGGTCTGCTTCATCTAACTGAATTTGCAGCTTGTCAAGTTCAACCTCTAATTCCTTAATACGATCGTTGTTCTTATCAATCTGCGACTTGCAATCCATACCTTTAGCAGTAATGTCATCAAGCCTGTTCTTCTTATTGCTCTCAAAATCATTTCTAAGGCTTGTAATCTTGCTTGTAGCAAGTTTTCTATGACAAACAGGGCAAATGGTAGTATCTTCGTTAAATTGCTCCGAATTGACCGTTTTCCACTCTTCTGCATAGGCATTTCTTTTCCTGTTAAGAACATCTACATTGTCCTTACAGGTAGCAATCTGTCGCTTTGCTTCTGAAATGTAAGTCTCTGTTGCTCTCTTGACGTTCAGTACATCCGTAATTGTTTTACGGATTTCTGCGTTTGCAGCAATCAATTCTTCGTTTGCCTTGTTCTGCAGCCCGGATAAGTCAAACTTTAACTTCATAATTTCATCCTGTACCTTGCTACATTCTTCCATCATGTGATCTGCGTTAGTCTGCTTGTCTGTATTCTCCTTAATTTGTTCTTTCAAGCTATTTCTAAGCAGTTCCAGATCAGAAACATCAACATCCGATTTTATCTGAATATCACGCTCTTTCTCCATTATCTGACCGTCAAGAATAGGTAACTCTTTTGTAACCTTACTTTTTGTAGCTTTATTCATTGCAAGTAATTCTTCTGCTTTGTACTTCTCCAATAACGGAACCAATTCTTTCAATTCTTTGTTAGAACTAGCAACTTGAACATCTGTCACCTCTGAAACTAAAGAAAAGAGATAGCTTCTCATGTCTGCCGGTTTCTGACTAAGGAAAGCATTTACAGATGTACACATCTTCCAAACGTTCATATCAAGTTCAAAATATGAGTTAAAATCTTTTAATGTCTTAGGCACATCATTGATGAAATACTTGTTATCATCTTTGCATGACGCTCCATCCTTGCTATAAGTACGCTTTTGTACTTTCTTAGCAGTAATCTCCTTTCCGTCCATATCAATCACCGCCGTAACAGATACGTCCACGTCATCAATTGTTTTTCCATCTACCTCACGCCTAACGGTCTGATTATCTCTTAACTCATAATCACAGTTAAAAAACAACCACATATACGCATTTGCAATAGTTGACTTTCCCATACCATTCATTGCAGAAATTTTAGTAAAATCAGAAAAATCAATCTCTTTCAGTGCATAACACATGAAGTTTTCTAAAACCAACTTCTTTAATTTAATCTCCATTTTTTTTCACCATCCTTATACTAGAACAAGAAATTTCGTATGCGGTACGTTCTTCACTTGTTCCATCTTCTAAAACCTTTGTGTATTCTCTGCTCTGGAATCTTCCTCGGATACTAACAGTTGAGTACAGTTCAACAGTATCAAGCCATTTTGCCGTTCTGCCCCAACATATACATGGAATATATGCACTTCTTCCATTCGGATAATTGATTGCTGCAACAAAATCACAAACGGTCTTTCCTAACGGTGTCACTCTGCTTGGGTTTTTCTTAACAATAGTGCAATCATATTTCACATTATTTGAAACAAATTCAGCAAATGGAAGTTTTTCGACTTCTTCTGAACTATTTACATATACATACACAATTAGATGCGAGCCATTTTCATCATGCTTATTTCTTGTGCATACTTCGCCTTTTGTGTTGTAAAACTTTCCATTTTCAATGCCTAGTGAACCATCAAACACAATTGGAACTTTATCAATAACGTTGCTAAATCTTTCCACGCTTACCATCCCGTTATAATAAAGTTTTCCTTTAACTTCATGAGAAAATTCTATATCTTTCACAAATCCGGATAATTCAATCATCTTCTGTTCCCCTTTCTTACAAAACGGTCAATGCTTTTCTTCTGACCGTTCTCTTTATTTATCAATTTCAGAAAAAAGTCTGTTTCCTCAATTACCGCCCACTGACTAGCAATCAAGCCATGTGAGGAAATAAATTCTTTCTGGCTTCTTGTAGGTTTCTTAGCCTGTTTCAATCGTTATCCCCCTTTACAATCCTTACTCTCGCTCTTTGCACTCCAAAATTCATTGCTTGTTCGTGGTCTGCAAAGAAAATATCAATCCGGTTTCCTTTGATAGCACCCCCACAATCTTCTGCAACGTATGTACCGAATCCGTCAATTTCAACGGTTGTTCCGTATGGTATATTTTTTGTATCTACTGCAACAGTTCTTCCCGAAGTTGCAATCGTTCCACTAGCCGTAATTCCGTCAGACTTGCCGCAACACTTTTCACAACTGCAATATGCGGTCAGAGTATAATCTTCCCATTCATTTTCCGTCCGATCGTAACTGAATACTAATGGCTTGTATGTTGCACCAGAAATATTTCCGACTTCTTCAATCTCTGTTGCATTTACAAGTGTGGAATTTTTCACGCTTGTAAAATCCGGTTCAGACGGTGAAATGCTTACAACTGCTAGAATAATCAAAACCAACAGGAATTTTCCTATCATTAGTAATTTATCTTTCATATGCAAACCTCCACAAATTCACCATCTACCAATTTATAAAATGTGTCTTCCTTAATGTGCTCTCCGTCTACATACTCTGTCTTTACGCATTTAGGAATATAAATTCTATATCCTCTTTTGTCCTCTTTTCCTGTGTCAACCCATTCAGCGAGAGTAATCCAACTGCCAACCTTTGCCTTTGCAATAGAATTATATCCGGCAGCCATAACAACAGAATTTTTACCTTCTGATACAATCTGTGCGGAATCTCCACTACTGCCAATCTGTGCGGAATCTCCACTACTGCCAATCTTTGCGTAATATCCACTACTGCCAATCTTTGCGTAATATCCACTACTGCCAATCTGTGCGGAATCTCCACTACTGCCAATCTTTGCGTAATAT
>ERZ1034855.236-NODE-236-length-28194-cov-12.061658_pt1 | contig 28194 bp, 21 predicted proteins | sample MGYA00520699_ERZ1034855 | MGnify/ENA primary metagenome ERZ1034855 (study PRJEB33766, sample SAMN09781730) | gut metagenome | biome: gut microbiome | host: Homo sapiens | place: Madagascar | study: EMG produced TPA metagenomics assembly of the PRJNA485056 data...
ATAATAACCTAGCAAATAAAATTTATAAAGGAGAATTAATATGATTGAAATTAAAGGTGAGTATAATATCGCTAAGGTATTTACTGACAACTTGGAGCCCTCATCTGAAGGACTCATCAAAGCATTAGTTAATAAGAAGTTTTGCAAAGGAAGCAAAATCAGAATTATGCCTGATGTTCATGCAGGCAAAGGATGCGTAGTCGGAATGACTATGACTATCAAAGATAAAATTTGCCCTAATTTTGTTGGAAGCGATATTGGATGCGGTGTAACTGTAATAAAAATAAAATTGCCAAAGAAATCTAAGAATATTGATTTCAATAAGCTTGATAAAGTTATTAGAAAAATCAATCAGCCTTCTTACTTGTCCATTGAAGAAGTTGATAGATACACTCTTAGCCGGTTTATTACGGATTTACACTGTAAGGATCATATCAGTAGAGAAAGATTCATTGAATCATTCGGTACTATTGGAGGAGGTAATCATTTCATTGAAATAGATAGAGACTCTGAAGGAGATTATTATATTTCCATCCATACAGGAACAGGATGGGTTGGAAATAAAGTTGCAGAGGTATATAAAGAGATTGCATGGAATAGCTGCAAAGATAATGGAGATGTTCCTTACGAACTTGCATATCTGTCAGGATCAGATGTTGGAAAATATATCAATGATGTAATTATAATGAAAAACCTTGGTTCAACTAACAGAATATGCATAGCAAATCTCATTATTAGAAAAATGGGATTCGAGCACAATGGTATGTGCATCGACAGTGTGCATAACTATTTTTGGCATGACGGAATTCTTCGCAAAGGAGCTGTATGTGCTCATCCTGGAGAGAAACTTGTTATCCCTATTAATATGAGAGATGGCATCCTTATTTGTAAAGGTAAAGGAAATCCTGATTGGAATTACAGTGCTCCTCATGGTGCAGGAAGACTGTATTCTAGAAAGGATGCTAAAGAGAGATTCACTCTCAGTCAATACAAGAAATCTATGGATGGTATCTATAGTACTTGTATTAGTAGAGATACAATTGATGAATCTCCTATGGCTTATAAGCCTATTGATGAGATCATTAAAGCTATCGAGCCGACAGTAGAAGTTGTAGATATTATCAAGCCTGTCTATAGCTTTAAAGAAAGTTGATTTAGAGAGGGAGATTTCTCCCTCTCTAAAATCGTATAATATTATAGCTCGAACCAATTAGTAACCTTAATCAAACTTAATAAGGGAGATAATGAATATGAGCTTTAGATTTGAAAATGATACGACGAGTACGATGAATCATGGTTATGATGCTGATGCCAGTTACTGCGATCATGAGAATTCTTCTACTCGTTCTAAAGTTTGGCATGCTGGTATGCTTACTGGCGATAGAATTCTGCAAGCTATTACTGAAGGAGACATCACAATTACTCCTTTTAATAAGAGCAGAATTAACCCCAATAGTTATAACCTGACTCTTAACCCTGAGCTCTTGGTTTATTCTGATGAGATCCTTGATTTTAAGAAAAAGAATAATACTAAGAAACTTCAGATTCCTGAGTCTGGTTTGGTTTTGTATCCTAATACATTATACATTGGAAGAACTAATGAGAAGTGTGGAACTGATAAGTTTATTCCTCTTCTTAATGGTCGTTCCTCTGTTGGTCGTCTTGGTATCTGTATCCATATCACTGCTGGCTTTGGTGATATTGGATTTGATGGTACCTGGACTCTTGAGATCACAGTTGTTAAGCCTGTTCGTGTTTATCCTAATATTGAAATCTGCCAGGTGTCTTATTTGACTCCTTATGGTGATAGATCTATTCAGTATGCTGGTAGATATCAGGGACAGATTGATGCAACTGCATCTCGTTCTAATATTGATAAGAAGGTGTATAGATAATGGGTAAGTATTTGGTCGGTACACGATTCTATGTATATCCTGATGATTCTGATCTGCCTCTGGTAATCCGTCTTAAGAAAGAGTCAGTTAATGAACTGAGCTTTGTTTGTGGTGGAACTATTGAGTGCCTTAGTCAGAGCCAAGTTGAGAATATGGATCTCTCCTATACTTGGGATATTGGTGGCAAGAATGAGTATGGCGATATCTTCTATCGTCATGTTCATATTGCAGGAATAGACTTCCATCAGAAGTGGACTCCTATTTCTGATGATACAAACTTGTACGTTCTCTATGAGGTTGAGAAAGTCCATTGCAGTATGACTGTAAAGAATCTTGAAGAGAACTTCATCAAGTTGAATCCTGATGGATTTATTACAGTATCGAATATCTTCTATAAGACCGATGCTGATCCTAATGGATTTGATGTTCTTGTAACTCTTCATGTAGGAAATGATAGAACTCCGTTTGCTATCTGTAGGCAAGATGTAGTTGACATCTATAACTATAGAACTAATGGAGCTGCTATTCCTATCGGAACTTCTATTAGCAGGGCTACTTGTCCTAAGAATATTGACCTTATGAGCTTCATGTATTCTGAAAAGGTCAAGGACTTCAAGGCATCTGCTTTCTATATTGATGATGATCTCAGATCTATGATGAAGTATATTGGTAGCCTTAACAGATATAATGCTACCATTCATAAGCTTCATGATAAGTATGAGGGAACTCAGATGAGAGGTTGTTCTAATAACCTCTTTGAACTCCTTGAAGATAAGCACTTCATTGGTGAGTTCAAAATTGCTAATAAGCTTAGAACTTGGCCGTTCTATATTGATCTTTGTGATGATGAACTTAGCCCTGAGATGGTTAATGAGTTCAACAAGCTTTATAGAACCAATGCCAAGGCTGTTGAGTATCTGCCTTATAGTAGAGAGCTCGATATCAATGCTCTTGGAGATCAGTGCCGTATTGCTACATGTATTGCCGGTGAAGGCAAGCAGTGCCTTATGGCTTTTATCTTCAAGTAAATTAATCCCAGTTAAACTTAATAATAGATATATATTATTAAGGTGAGATAAGGATACAATAAATCAAAGTTTACTGTATCTGAAACACTCAAATAAATCTTTGTAAAGGAGCAAAATGATTATGAGTAATAGCGCTAATACTCAGGTCGATGAGACCAAGAAGGCGGAAGAGAAGAAGGAGCCCATCCGCATTAATGTGGAAGAGCATCTGAAGTTCTCCCCCAACACTGAATGCAAGTTTATCAACACCATTGAGCTCGAGCAGATTGTTGATGGAGTTTTCGGACCAGTGTTCCGTGACTACGTCGGCTGCAAGATCTCTCTGAATGCTGGTAGCCTGACGAATCCGAACATTCCTCTGAATGAGCTGTATGTGACGATTTATCTGGCAGAGCGCAAGAATGATGCACCGATGACCAACGTTATCCGTCGTATCAACAAGGGCCACTCCAAGTTCGAGAGTCTGATGAAGATGTCTGGTTCTGGTGCTGGCCGTATGTATGAGGTTACGCCTGAGACCTATGAGGCTCTGGATGAATTCCGGTTCTTCCCCGCCAATAAGGTCAATGCTAACTTCTGGGCAGCTATGACTACTGAGATGACCTATACTCTCGGTTTCACTGCTTCCTACAATCAGGAGATTGTTGCCTGTGTTACCGGCCTGTCTCTTGATGCCATTCTGAATAAGGCTTATGGCAATCGTACTGAGGAGGGTGTCTTCCAGTATCAGGCCAAGGCTGTTCAGATCGTTGCCAATGCTTCCGGTGAGTATCTGGTTCAGATTACGAAGCTGGATGTGAACAAGCTCGAGGATCTGCGTCGTCAGCTGGGTGGTCCCATTCAGCGGACTGAGTTCCATCAGTACGTTCGCTAAGTAACGAAATGAGAAAGGTGCGGGTTATTCCGCACCTTTCTTTTTTAAGAAATGGAGGAAAATATGAGCGAAAATGAAACAACTGATGTGTTTGATATAATTGATATTTGGAGAAAGACTGGATGTGAAGCTGATGGTGACATATTAACCATCATAGCTCCAAATGGTGAAAGAAAGAGATATTGGGTTAACATTTTAGCTGGTGAATACAGATTACTTGAAGAAACTGACAAAGAAAAGGAGAATAAAAATGAGCGAGAAGGAAAAGAAGTACTTTAATATATTAGCACTATCTATTATTACTGCTGGCATTATAGCTGTTACAGTTGGATTTATTGCAGCTCGTAGTTATAATAGTAAAAATGAGAATTATTCTGCAGAAGCAAGTGAATATCTAGATTTAGTAAAGATTGAAGGCCGTTATGAGAATACCCCTATAATACATGACAGTGCTAATATCTACTATGACAGAAACACAAAAGTAATGTATTTCGGGTATTACTCGAATTCACATTATGGCTGGATGTGTCCTATCTATAATGCAGATGGGTCACTTAAACTCTATGATGGAGAGTGATTTCTAATGGCTAGAAATATGGAATTCAATCTTGAAATTGATCATTCTATTGATGAGGTCTTCGATGAGGGCGTAGGAAGTTCTTTCCTTGCTCTTAGAAGAATCAGATGGAATGAGAATAGTCCATATAGACTTGATATTCGTAAGTGGTTTACCAATGCAGATGGATCTGAAGTTGCTGGTAAAGGAGTTTCCTTTATGACGGAGCAAGGTCCTCATGAGTTAGTAAAAGCACTTCTTAAGCATAACTATGGAGAAACTAGGGAAGTTCTCGATTCTATTAAGGATAGAGATGACTTCCTTTATAATGTAAAAGATGTCTTAGATGAGATGGGAGAGAATTCTGATCTTATTGCAGTTAGACCTGCAAGTGAAGATTCTGAAACATCCTTCTTTGATCCGAAGGAGTTAATGGCTAATGCAGACGAATAAAACTGTCTACAACCTTCTACTGAAGAATTATTTTCAGTATGAAAAAGGAAGGCTTGAATTGCTCAAGCTCTTCTATAGAAGAGCTCTTGATAATGGAAAGCCTGTAGATTGCTATATCGATCTCAATAACTTTCTTTCAGCACTGTTTAAGAGAGATGAGTATATGATTGATGATCGGATGTCTATTGCAGCATCAGTAATCAATTATTGTGCTCATATTACTGAGTTCTTTTCAAGTAGATTTGACATACCTACTAAGATCTTTGTAGTATATGGTAACAACAGACCAATGTCTGCGGCATCTATTCTGAATGAATATAATGCTCATAATGAAATGGAAAGACAGGCTAGAGCTCCTTTGATGGGAATTATTGAGGAGAATCTAAATCTTCTCAATGTATTAATTCCCTATATTCCGAATGTATATTTCATCAGAGATGATAGTACTGAGCCTGCAGTAATTATCAGATCTCTTATTAGAACTCTTTCTGCTAAAGGTAGAAAGTGTGCTAGAATTATCTTTACAAAAGACTCTTATGACTTTCAGCTCGTAACTACTTGCCCCAATACCCATGTATTGAGAGTCAAGAAAACTATGAATGGAGAGCTGACTTATACCATCTCCTATTTTGACTTCTTTAAGAAAATTCTTAATATCAAGACTTCTATTGGAGAAGGTATTAGTCCTGAGTTGTATAGTCTTTATATGGCTTTTGCTGGATGTAAAGATAGAAATATCAGAGGAATTATTACATGGCCTAGGGCTGATAAACTTATTCATGAATCTTTAGCTCAAGGAGCTATTCTGAATGGGTACAATCAATCATTTGCACTTAATCCTGATTACTGCCCAATGTTTCAGGATGTTTCTGTATATGATAGATACTGTGCTCTTGATCTTATTCATCAGGAGAATATCTTTGCTATGAGTCCTAGCTATGCAAATCTTACTAAAGGCTTAGTTGATCTCTATGATGCTCAGGCAGTCAAAGAGATCAACAATAAATACTTCAGACGATATCCTCTCGATCTGAATGTATTCTAAGCCAAGGTCAACATAAAGGTAGTGGTTCTTCCACTACCTTTATTTTTTTTTTAGAGAGGTGGTATTTATGGCTATTAATGAATTTGAAAATACTGCTGACCAAAGTTTTTTATATAAATACCATGCTAGTGGATATTATGTTTTAGGACAGGACAAGTATCCTATTGAATATAGCAACTTCAGGTCTATTGTTATTGACCATGACTATACAGAGAATAATATGCCTCTTATGTATGCTATCATGAATCTGAGTACAAAGGTAATCGATCTGATAGTAAAAAACAAAGAGACTGGTGTATTTATTCTTAATATTCAGAAGTCTCAGGATAGTTCTGATAGTTCTGAGTTATGGGTAGACTACATCAATGATACATTCGTATATATGATCGCTGATGATGTCAATAAGACAGATAGCCGAGATTATGAAAATGCAAATGAAGGCCGTGAAGATATCTATAAAGAGATTACTGTTGGCTTGCTTAGTCAGAATCTCATAAACAACAATAAGAAAGTTGTAAACGGCATTCTAAATTGTAATAGCATGACTAGTGCAATTTATTATGCTTTAGGAAATAGACCAATTGTATTGGAGCCATTACAGAATAACTCTCCATTGAAGAATGTTTTTCTTCCTCCAGTTAACTCTGTCGCTAAGTCCATTAAATATCTGAATAATTTGAGAGTATTTTATAATACTCCATATAGATATTATATGGACTATGATATGAGTTATCTACTTTCATCAAGTGGAAAGGCAGTCCCAAGTAAAGGAAGTAAGGTCAATTCAGTAATGCTAACTTTACGAAATGACTATGATATGGCTTCTCGAGTGCAGGGTATGACTATTGATGCTAAAAACGGTTATTATGCACTTAATGTAGGTGGTGGCAATGTAGAAGTTGCTGACTATAGAGAAAAGAGCAAGTCATACTCCAAGGTTAAATATACTCAAACAAATGGAACTAGTAGTTCTATCGATGTATATACTCCTGGATCTAATAACAACTTTGTTTCTAAGACCGTGAATGTAAGAGCACCGAATGATAATACTGGTTTAATTGAGAATAACCAGAAAGCCAGCATGCTCTATATGGCTATCAATAAGAATGATCTTGATACTTCTATCTTTACTCCTAATAAAGAGTATATTATCAATGCTGGAGAAGTGTATAAAGATTGCCCTGAATATACTGGTAACTATATTCTTCAGAGAAAACGTGAACTCTATTTCAAATCTTCTGAAGAGACTTCAAGTGATAAACTTGTTTTAAGCTTAATGCTTTTCTTTGAGAAAGTTTATAAATAAAACTGTAGGTAGGCTAAACAGCCTACCTACAGTTAATTGATTATTTTTTATTCTGGTTATTCTGAGCATTCTGCTGCTGATTACTATTATTATCTCCATTCTGGGGCTTAAGTTCAATATCTGCAGAGTCACCAAGACGACCCTTAACAATGGCTCTCATGAGATCAAGCATCTCTTTATGAGCATAATTGATAGCAGTCATCTTAGCAGTAAGAACCTGCTTGCAGACATTCATATAGATATTCATACGGCCAGTAATTACACTACCAGCATCCTTGGAATTCTTAACCTGCTCATCGGTATCACCCTGAGTAGTCTTATAAGCTTCCTTAGGATTAGGATTATTAGTATTTTCCTGGCCAGCTGCACCATCAGTTGCAGGAGCACTCTTAATATCCATCTCAGTCAGGTACTTATTATAAATATAGCTATAATAAGATTCCTGCTTAGCCTGATTCTGGCTATTATTCTGAGCACCATTATTCTGCTGCTGGGCGTTGTTCTGAGCAGTATTATTTTGCTGCTGATTCTCAGGAGCACCAAGTTTATCAGCAGACTTAGTGTAGTTATTAACAGTCCGTTCGATATTCTTAATCTGAGCCTGAGTATTCTTTGCCAACTTTTCAGTATCGAGCAGCCACTGATACATAGCAGCTACAGTAGGCCATTTAGAGCCATTGAAATCTGCAAATGTACCTTGATCACCATTACTATCTTGGAATTTAGCTCCAAGATAGATTTTGCATTTATCAGCAAGAGTTCCATCCTTAGGCACATGAGGATCTTGATCCATACCAGGGAAGAACTTAGAGAAGTACTGCTTAAAGAATGCATCTTCAGATTCAAAAGCATTGCTGTTTCCAGAGAGCTCATTGTAATTCGGCATCGGAGGAACAACGTTCTGAATCTGATTTACGGCATTTCTCAGATTACAATAGACAGTAATCTGTGTATCACCCTTAAGAGTATTATTCAAAATAATATTCTTATATTTAGTCAGCCAAGCCTTCTCAGTACCAAAGTTAAAGAGAATAGCCTCGACAAACTTAGCAGCGATCTTCTTAAGAGCTTCAAGAGCCTTCTGAAGACCTGCTTTAATTTTCTGGCCAACTGCCTCATTAAGATCAACAAGGCCCTGATAATTCTGCTCAGCCAGATATTTGGCTTCCATGGACATAGCCCACTTATAGGTTTCCATGGAATCCATCTTCATAGCATGCTCAGATACCAGTTCAAGATTCATGAACTCAGTGGGATTGAAATCGCCAGGTTCAAGATCATCAAAGACAGACTTGCTATCGATTTCATCACCAAACATAGACATGGATTCAGAGAGCATTCCATGAGAAGAAGCAAACTCCATGATATGCTTGATATCTTCACTACGGACTTTATTATTGATATCTTCAGCAATCTGAGAAGCTTTCAGAACGATGATAGTATAAGTAGAGATTGCATCACAGATATTCTTTACAATCTCTCTTACATCATTAGGATCTTCAAACTTATCAGCATTGACCTTCAGATAAGAAATAGCCAGATCAGCTGTCTTGGTCAGGCTTATAGGATAAATCCAGATATGCTGATTAGAGAAAGAGTCATAGAAGGAGTAATTTGAGATAGGAATTTCTCTCTCCTGAATAGAATAGCTATCTGTGATTTTATCCATCAATTCTTCGATGCTTTCAGCACCATCAAGACCTGCACACTTGCCAATATAATTTACTACAGCCTCAGGAAGATTAGTGCCCTTCATATCTTTTCCAGCAACTACATCTTTGCAATACTGCTCAAAGACGAAGCTACTACTAACATCTTCTACGTTAGCCATAGTAGTGCTAGCATAAACCTGTGTCAAAGTATCAGAAGGATTGGTCTTCTTAAGCTTTTCAAGAATAGCTACAGCATCTGATGTAGGCCTAGCTTCAGGTTCACAGCAATCTCCAGGCCCCATGCAACTCATAGCTGCATTCTTAACTGCTTCATACTGAGTAAAGCAAGCATTAAGAGCGGGATCATAATTACCGGAACCAGATCTGATTACATTAAGTACATTGAGATAGTAATCTCTAGTACTCTTGATATCAGCTTCAGCTGCTGCTTCATTAAATTCCAAGAATTTAACAAGAGTAGATTTAGAGGTTTCAAAAGAATCAAAAGTACCAGTTACAGACTCTGTGATAGGAGTCTGTTTAGCACTTAGAATAGAAGAGGAAAAGGCTTTCATGTCATACCTCCATATTAAGTAATTACTTATAAGTTAAAAGCATAAGAAATCCCCGAGGAGAGAACTCCTCGGGGATAAATGAGTTTAGATTAGATCAGGTCCAGAGAACTGAAGAAACCAGCAGACTCATGAGTGGGCTTGCCATTAGCAGCATCGATCTTGCCGTTACGGGTCTTCTTATTCAGAGCGAAGATATAAGAGTTACCAATACGGCGAGCCTGAGCAGCCTGAGCATGGGCAGACTTCATGAAGGTGGTCATGCACATATGAGCAATGTTCTTAGCGTCCTTCATGAAGGAAGAGCACTTAGAGCACATAGTCAGAGCAGCAGAAGTAGCTTCGCTAGCCTCGCCACCCTTATAGCTATTCTTGATAGCCTTCTCCATCTCATTAATAGCCTTAATGCTGTTATTGATGGACTTCTTCATATCAGCATAAGCAGACTTAACTTCCTTCATCTTCATATCAGAAGACAGAACCTTCTTGATATAATCAGGCTTCAGAACGATAGCATTCTCATCAAGAGTAACCTTTTCTTCAGAACCGAAGAAGGCAACCTTGACGGCCTTACGATACTCGCTGGCACCAACATCCTTACCACAGAAGGCTTCACGCAGAGCATCCAGAATCTGATTCACCTTCTCAAGATCAGCGACATCTTCAGAAGTGATTTTCTGACCACTGCGCAGAGCCTTAATAGCATCATTGATCATGGTATTAGCAGCACCGGTATCCATGGCCTTGAAGCCCTTGGTCATATTTGCAGCGCCAGTCTCCAGATCATTGGGGAAGTTATAGCCTTTAAATGCCTTATTCTTGGAATCGGCAAAATAAGCGGTCTTACCTTCATCCAACTTGCTACCATACTTGGAAACAAAGGACTTATTGGTTCTCAGAACAGCGGAAGCATTCTCCAGCCAGTTCTTAACAACAGCAGTGATCTTCTTCCACAGAGTGACAAAGAACTGCTTAACCTTCTCAAAGAAGCCCTTGATATCGACAGACTCCAGGACCATCTCGCGGCCCATAGCAGCCTCATGGACTTCCTTGGTAGCCAGAGCATTCATGATCTGGTTCCAGTTATGCTCGGACTCATAGATAGCGATCATGCACTCGGCAACGGGATCTTCCTTCAGATCCTGACCATCCAGCTCTTCCTGAGAGCTCTGGTCAGCATAATTCTGATTGATATCCTCAACAGCCTTGGCAACATCATTCAGCTCGACTTCGTACTTGTCGTCGGGATTGGCAACAGCACCACCGTCAAAGCCGGTGTTATCCAGGAACTCAGTCTCCTCACGGAGAGCATCTACAAAAATACCCATAGAGTAATTGTCCTCCTTATAGAATTTTGGTTTGGTTTTTGTAATTTAGTGTGAAAGGAGTAAATAGATTACTCCTCGTCACCACCCTCAGCAGCATTTTCTGCAGCAGAGTCGATCAGCTCTTCAACAGCATCGACGACCTTCTCAGCGGCAGCATCGATCTCAGGATCCTCACCGGGAGCGGGAGTATCATCTTCCATCTCGGAAGCATCCTCAAGAATCTGCTGAATCTGAGACTCGAGCAGAGTAGATTCGACAACGTTGTTCTTAGCAATACCACGAGCCAGAGCAATACGGGCCTGAGCCAGCTTGAACTTCTCCAGCTTAACAATGGCAGCGATAGCAGTAGACATAGCATTGGTCATACCGGTAGAAGCAGTCTTATAGAAGGTAGCCATCTTGCTGGCTTCGTCCTTCTTAGCCTGATCATCGGAATCATGAGCAATCTTCTTCTGCTCATCCTGCAGCTTCTTAATAGCCTGCTGCAGATCCTTCTCAGCCTTCTTTTCCTTCTCCTTGATCTTCTTGATGGGGCCCATGCCGTTCTCCAGCATAGCCATCAGGGCATTAACACCACCACAAGCCTTCAGAGTAGGATCAGTAGCTTCCTTATAGGAATGCTCCTTCAGCCACTTATAGAAGTTGCCATCCTCATCAAAGCCAGCAGCATCCTTCAGCATAGCCTTAGACATTTCAGAGGCAGTATCATCCTGGCCGAAGGACTTAGCACGATCGAGAGTGAAGACCTCGAACTTAACCTCAGGAGCATCGCTAGCAGGAATATAGACCTTACCCTTGATCTGGGTGCCATCAGTCAGCTTATCCAGCTCCTTACGGTTAGCAGCGATGAAAGCCTTGCCATTACGAACCACATAAGCAGTGATCATGGCATAAGCACGCTTAAAGAAGCCCTTGATCTTAGCCCAGAACTTCTTCAGCTTCTCGATAATGCTGTTGAAGAACTCCTTGACAGAGGACTCAGACAGAGACTGGAGCTCAGACTCCAGCAGAGTGCCCTCGGTGCGGCACTGAATCTCATGCATGTCACTCATCAGGGCAGCAGTAAAGATAGCCTGATCGTTTCTCTCGTTCTCAACGAGGATGCGACCCATATCTTCAACGCCATAGCTCTCGTTAGCAGCGATGATGAAGTTACCATTCATCTTGCTGAAACGATTAGCAGAAATAATAGCCATATTAAAATTTCCTCCTTATATAGGTATATCTATTTAGGCAATAGATTTTTATTATGATGTTTATTTGTCCCAAATCTAAGCATATAGATTTGAATTGAATTAGAACAGTGCAGATCCAGAACTAGAGTCCAATCCATCGATATCATCAATGAGCATCTTGGTCTCATCATCCTGTCTCTTTTCCTTAACAGAAGCGACTTCTGCTTTCTTAATCTCAATTGCAAAAGCATTAGAGATCTTGCGGAAATGTTCAACAGTCTTGAGCTGTTTTGCCATGACCTTCTTCTGCTCAGTCTTGTTAAGAGTCGTATTAGACTCCAAGGCATAAGCATTTGCCTGAAGAAGATCAGCCTGAATATCAAAGAAGTCAGAAATTCTCATTCTAGTATAATAGAACAAGAAGATCAGCTCTCTCAGAACGGGGATAAGAACAAGAATTACGCCGAGAATTCCAATGGCAATGCCCCCGAGTACTACACCACCAGTGAAATTTTTAGTGCTAGCTTTAAGCACTGCTTCCATAGCCCTATCAAAATCCTTGTTAGCACAAGTTTTATTGAAGGACTTCAGAGTAGAGTAGATCATATGATCTTTTGTCTTAGCATAAGACATCTTATCGAGTGCAAGTCTGAAACTTTCAGTTCCAGGATCTTTAATGAACTCGATAGAGGTTGCAATCATGTAAGAAATACCAGTAATGATACCCAATACTACATTGCAATACATGGCAATAGGCAGCTCAGAATTATATCTATAAGCCCTTTCGAAGAGATCCTTCCGAGCTTCCACATTAGAAAGTGCAACGGAAAGTTCATCAACGGGGCCAGTATCCTGATTGTACTCTTTAAGAATATCATGCATGATAGAGATGGTCTCTTTCATATCATTATACTTAGAGAGCTTGGTAATATCACCCTTAGTAGCAGGGATTTCACCGTAATCAATATCATCACACTTAGAGACGATTTTATCATACAGCTTAGAAGTGAGATTCATAAGAACCGTATTCTGACCAGCTTCATTAAGATGAGTCAGAACCTTGGTAGTCTTACGATCAGTCATATTAAAATATTCAGTGATAGCCTTGTTATAGACAGGGTCTCTATAGAACACTTTCTCATCATTAAACAGGCTAGGATTAACTTTATCCTCATCCTGGAAAGAGAAATATTTAGAAGGATCAAAAGTTTCATCATCTTCAGTAGCTTCAGTTGTAGACTCAGAAAGCATTTTGCGAAGTCTTTCATTCATCTTTACACAAGAGAAACTAACTGAATATGACGTGAAATTTTTTCCATCGGTAGAAATGATAGCAGGCCATGCAACAAAGATAAATTCTTTATCTTTAGAATACATATAGCGTTCATAATAAGAAGAAGGATTATTATATTTGAGTTTAATACCACAAGATTCAATAACCTTAAGCATCTTATTTTTTTCTTTATTGACAGTAGATGCAGAGATTTGTTCTCCATAAGCACCTGCTACAACACCGCCCATAGGACCAAGCAATAGACCAGCTACGGCACCCTGTCCAGCTGCTGCAGCATAGCCTTTAAGTTTATCTGTTCTACCAGCAATTTCAAAATTATAAAGAGATTTCTCTTTCTTTTTGATAATAGATTCAAAATCTCTCTTTTTCAAAGGGCACTTCTTATCAAGCTTCTTAAAGAAGTCTACAGCAGCTTTATTGAAATCGGGAGCAATTTCTTTCTTGAAAAGGCTCTCATTCATAGCAGCAGCTTCTCTCATAATGCCACACTCATCAACAACCTTCAGCTTATTATAAATAATAGAAGGAGTTACAATATCTCTTTTAAGAGTATCATAATCATTGACAGAAATATTGTACTCTTCAGCGATCCAGTCAGTAACTTCATCTGAAAAGCTATCATCTCTATCAATCTTTTCAATCAGCTTATAGATTTTTTCAAAATCATCAGCCATCTTAATAGCTCTCTTGATATACTTACCAGACCCGCTACAATCTTTAGCAAGACTTTCGAGATCTTTTGCAATATCTGGAGACTTTTGGCAGGCTTTGTAAAAATCTACTGTATTGAGATTTCTGGCAGTGCTAAGAAGATCTCCATTTCCGGCAACTTTTGCCTGAATGGCATCTCTATCTTTAATGAACTGCTTAACACAGTTTTCATCAATATCATTCTTAGAGATCTTAAGGCAATAGTTATATAGATTTTTAAGAATATCTTCCTGATGCTGCATAAAAAGCTCAAGATACTTTCTGTATGCAGGAACAACTGCACCAAATTTTACATTGGCTTTATTCTTTGCATCTTCTTCACTCTTAGCTTTAATCTTATGAGCAATATCAGAAAATAGTCCTTCTGTAAGAAATCCATAAGTTGTAAATTTTTTTACAGAACTTTCGATGACTACATCATCTTTATCGATAAGAGGTTCTCTATAGGAATACTCTTCTTTACTAACAATCATCTTGTCGTCGCTCCTTTCTTACATTACTTTCGTCATGAGGTTGACGACCTTCTTGTAGGTATTATCATTGCTTTCTCTCTCAAGGTTAGAGAAAGAGATAGTTTCCCACATATCATCCCCAGTATCATAGAGGAACTTTGCAATTTCCAAAGATTCATCCACAATGCAGAGACCAATCAAATTATACTGATCCAGCAGAGTTCTGGCAGTATGAATATCACTAATGTCTACCTGATACTCCTTCTTCATATAGTCAACCTCATTCTGAGAGACCATAATCGTAGTAATAGCAGTGGAGTCATTAGATCTAGCCATCAGCTTATTAAACTTGCTCTTATTAGCACGTCTTTCAAGAACCTTCCACATCATATTGGAAGAACCCTTACGAGACATAGACAGAGCATCAACTTTGGCTTTATCAATAGCAAACAGGAAATCCTTGAAGAAAGAAATCTCCTTAGTGCTAGCCTTGATGAATTTCTGAATCCAATTAGCATCCTTAGTCTTGGAGACCAAGTGAGTGATAATGTCTTCAGAACCAATGGGATACAGCTTAGCCTTAACACCGATTACGATGCTATCAATGGGGATATATCTATCGCCACTCTTGATCTTGAAGTTTACCACCATCAGTGTAGGCTGAAGCTCGTTAGCTTTCTTATACTCAGTAGGAAGAACCTGATTCTTAAAGAAATCAACCTGATCTTTAGACAGTTGAGATTTTGCTTTATTGATATCGAAGTAAGTTTTATCCATATCAAGATTAAATTTATCCTGTCTAAGATCGGGATCAATCCTATTATCCGTATCTTCTCTATAAGGCTTCACTTCAACAACATACTTTCCAGAAGGATCGATATTGCAAGTAAAGCTCTCAGAGATAGGACGAGTAGAAATATTAGACTCAAGCACAAAATTCATGCGCTTGAGATCCTGCTTAACAGCTTCTACAATACCCATATCAACTTTGGCACCGACTTTGAAAGCAGATTCTGTCATTCCATCAATAATATTGGAGATGGTAATAACGTCATCGATATCAAAGTTCTTAGCAGACTTGTTGATATTGGTATGGAAAGTCTTAATGTATTCAAATGCATTATCAGCATCAGCGACCTGAATTGCAGAAAAGAGCATCTGGAGCATAGCAACCAGATTCTTCTCAATAGCCTTACTTACCATGGCCTGATTACCAATAGCAATATTCCGGCTAGACATTACAGGGAAAACACAAATAAGATCATTGCTCTTATTTGCAATAGAGCGAATATAAGTGCTCTTTTTACCAGTGTGTTTTGCAATGAGCTTTTCAAGCCCATCATCATCAGAGACAATATCACGAATACCAGTGAAGATATCGATTGCATCTTTCAACACGGTTTCGTGAATTTGATCAAATTTCTTCATTGTCTTAACCTCCTTAGAGATCGAGTTTTCTTAATCATATGTTCAGAAATGCCTTACCTGACAAAAAATAAAGACAGGGTTGGATAATCCTGTTTTTATTAAAATTTAGTCTTTAATACGACCTTCATCGTAAGTTGCAATAGGAATTTTATAGACTTCATTTTCGGCTGCTTCAAGAGCAGTAGTGAGAATATTAATCGCTTGTTTAATCTGATACTTATTTCTCAAATCTACATTTAGATTTACGACTCTGGCTTGCATTTGATCACGCAGTTCCATTTCTTCAAGCTCTTTTCGTCTCATACGAGCTGCGTGTAATCTCCTTTCTTCGCCAACGTCTACAGGACTAAATCTAGGATGTCTATAAGGATCGCGATATTCGCGCTTAATATCTTCTTCAGTTTCATAATTATCAGAAAACCGGTAAGGCATAATACAAAACTCCTTTACGACTTTAATTATAAGTCTCAATTTGACCTCTCAGTGAGAGGTATTAACTATAATGTGCAGTCTTATTAGTTTTGATTATCCTTTAGTGAAATTTCAAAAATTATTCATTAGAATTATCCAACCCTTTGATCTTTCACTTTAATAGTATCTAATTATACTCTTATTTACCCTAAAGACGATCATATTTGCTCCTGTCAACATTAGAGTAAGTTAATTGGAACCTTTTAAGAGAGGTGATAAACACATGGCAAATAGCAATGATATTATTTATTCTCCTACTCTAAGTAATAATCCTACATTGGCTAGAACTTTCACTAAAAGTGATGGTACACTGGCTGATACTGAGATTGCTAAAATTATGGCTTCTCGTGGACTATTTGATAGTACAGCAAGCTATAATGAAGAAGCCTGGAGATCTAGATTTGCTAGAATTCCTTATTTGGATCCATATAATATTATGGGCGTTACCCATGAGTATTTATTCTTTACCAAACCAGATCTTCATCTTTTAAACCAGAGCACTGGAAAAGTTGCAGAATCTCTTTCTAGTTACACATTCTTTACTGATACCTATGATAGGTATCCTCATATCTTTGAGCAGCTTCAGAGTTCTGCTAAATCAAAATATCCATGTCCATTCATGAATATCTTATCTAATACAGTGCGTTCTCAGCTTGATATTCCTAGTCTTGAGTCTGAGAATGATATAGAAACTGGTGCCAACGTTTATGGCACCAAAATTACTTATAGAGGAAGCTCTTATACATCCGACCAAGATTTGAGTTTTTCTCTTGAATTTGAGGATAATAAATTCCTTGAAGTATTTATGCTCTTCAAAACTTATGATGAGTATTGTAGATTGAAAAATATGGGAATGATTGAACTCGATCCTAAGCGTTCTGATGATACTCATTGGATCAATTATACGATCGATAAAGTTCTTCATGACCAGTTTTCTGTATATAAATTTGTAACTGCTGATGATGGTATGAGCCTCATTTATTGGGGAAAGTATACTGGAGTATTTCCTACTGGAGCTCCTAGAGACGCTTTTTCTAGTATGGATGGAGGCCCTCAGCGATTAACAGTTCCGTTTAAAGCACAATTTTTCAGAGATATGGATGCAGTCACATTATCTGAATTTAACAAGATTGGAATTAATTCCTCTAGTAAATACAGAACTAGTGATCTTCCTCTCTTTGATTCTAAGAGAAATATTATTAATGGCACATGGGCTCGTATGCCATACATCTATGTCACTCCTAATGCTGATAGAAAAGGAATGAAGAATAAGATGATGAAATACCAGCTCAGATGGAAATCTTAAACAAGAAAGGAGTGTATTAAATGGCTGTCGATGATAAGACTCTATCTTCAGATATTTATGGAATTCATGATTATATCAATGAATTGAAAAAAGGATATGTATCTGAAGCTAATGAAGATACACTTATGCTTGGTATTTTTGGATACTTTGGAGAAGTAATGTCTAATACAATGCAGAATACCATTGTTATGGCTTCTGAGTTCTCCAATGAATCTATTGCTACTAAAGCTAAATTTGAAAAGAATGTCATTGCCCATGCATTGGGCCTTGGCATTAGTGATATCAATGCAGTTCCTGCTCAGATGGATGTCCTTCTCTGCTTCTTAGAGGATGATATTGTAAACTGGGCTAACGCTAAAACCGCAAATGGTGATGAGTTGCCTTGGACCTTTGTATTCGATAAGAATAACAAGATCTACTTTGGTGATAAAGACTATGAATTCCATCCTGATTATAATATCGTAATCAAGAAGGTTGAAGTTACAACTCAGGGTCCTGAAAAGCGTTTTGCATACACTGCTCAGTACGATCCTGAAGAATTTGGATTGGGTAATCCTGTAAGCAATATTACCAATCCTTATCTGACTCCTCCTGTAAAGATGACCGTGAATAATAATACTTTTATTATGACTCGGTGTACTATCAGACAGGTAGAGAAAGCTACTCAGTATACTCGTGTACTCTCTGATAATGATGTAGCAGCTAAGACTATTACCTTCACTTTTGAAGGACAGCTTGCTGCTTTCACTCTCATTGTTGAAGAGGGCGATGAGAAATATACAATGGTGCCGGTATATGATGGCCTTAATGTAGATACAGGCGGCCAGTTATATTTCTGGTATACTTATCTTGATTCTAATACAATCAGAATCAAGTTCGATAGAAATTCTCGTATCCCTGGAGTTAATGCTAAGATTGGCATTAATATCCAGACTACCCAGGGTTCTAAAGGTAACTTTACTTGGGTAGCAAATCCTGATAATTATGATGATGGCAATCCTTATCCTACCTTCATCTTTGAATCTACTGATCCTAAATGTAATTACTCCAACATCAGCTGTCAAGTTATGCCTGTTGGTACTGGAGCAGCTTATGGATCTGATAAGAAAACCATTGAAGAACTGAAGCAAATTATTCCTAAGGAAGCTCTTAGACGTGATTCTATTACGAATACTAAGGACTTGAATAACTACTTCAATGCAATCAATAATGATTACAGCAAACTGTATTTCTATAAGAAGAGAGATAACTGTTTGGAAAGACTCTATTACTCTTTCATGATTGCTAAGAATGATATCAATATCATTCCAACTAATACAGTCAATCTGAAGCTTTCTCCTAGTGACCTTATGGAAGAAGAAGGTTCTGGTAAGCTTATTCTTAAGCAGGGCCAGATTATTCTTCTTACTCCTGGAGATGAAGAAGCTAAACTTCTTAAACCTGGAGAAAAGAATCCTTTGGAAGATGAAGACAATTACGATGGTACATTTGCCTATTATCTTCCTTATGACTTCATTGTAAATAGAACTCCGCTTTATGGCATGTATTTCCTTACCACTATGCATGCTACAAAGCTTTTGGATTTTCAGTTCATTAACGATAAATGCCTCTATCAGTATATTGCCACTAAGTTCAAGTGGGATAGAAACTGTTTGGAGGATCACAATACTTATACCCTTAGTATCGATTTGCTTCAGAATATTAGCAATCAGGATGAAGATGCTGATTGTCCTATCTATACTGATAAAGATACTGGAGCAGTTGTATGTAATGTCGATGTCTATATGGTCATCTATGATGGAGATGGAAATCCGCATAGATGGTCTAAGGCTAAAATGACTAATATTGCTCTTAATGGAGCTGATGATGGTAATACAACTATTAGCTATGCATTTAAGTTTACTACAAATGATTACATTGACAATGAAAACCGTATTAGAATTGATACTGGGCTGAAAGATATCGGTACTGATACTGATAGCTATGCTCACCTCAAGGCTAATATGAGTGCTAGATTGTTTGTAGTTTCTAATCAGGCAGGTAAAGACGGAGCATCCCTTGGTCTTGGTTCTCCTGATTTGAGAACTATTATTCCTGAAGTAGCTGGAAAGAGCCTTTCCAATGCCTATGATGTAATGGGTGGGTTGGACTTCTTCTATGACTATAGTGGAATTGTTTCTTCTACGATTACTGTAACCCAGGATGAAATCGAAGGCAAAACTACCGGTGATGGTGATTCTACTGAAGATGAGCCTGTAAAGGAAGTTACTTTCGATAATCTTGGAGTTGTTCTCGGATATATGTCTAATGGCGAGATTAGGCTGTTCGATACCGATAGGAATAGAATTGGTGATGCCATTGATATTCCTATGGATGAAATGATTGTAGACTTTGAAGAGAATAAAGAGGACAAAACTCTGAAGCTTTTCTTTGATAAAGAAAAGACTCGGTATATTACAGTAAAGATCGATGAGCTTACTTATGAGGAGCCCAAACCTACTCCTACAGAAACTCATTACCATATTACTGGTATTCCTGTAGTCAAGTATGATTACTTTGATTCTGAGTCTACTGCTGAGCAGTTCTTCAATGAGCTTGTAACTCGTAAAGCTTATATTGAAGATGCTAAGCAGGTACTTGAAGATGCTTTTGAAATGGACTTTAAGTTCTTCAATACTTATGGCCCTGCTAAGTTCTTCACCTGGGATAATGCTCTTGAGCTTCTTGATAGGACCAATGTCAGTCTCTTCTTCAAACTTAAGCTTAAACCCAACTTTGACTCAAATATTGTCGAGGATATCAAAAAGGATATCAAGAACTACGTTGAAGATATTAATCAGATTCAGTCCTTCCATATTCCTAATCTGATTACTTATATCACCAATAAATATAAAGACTCTATTGTCTTCTTTGAGTTTGTATCTATTAATGGTAAGGATGCCAGCTATCAGCACATCTATGCTATGGATGTTCCTGATGGTATTATGGTTCCTGAATTCGTTAATATCAATACATTGCCGGATGGTACTCCGGATATCACAATTGAGTTGGTTTAAACATACCAATAAATGTCTATTAAGGAGGAATTTAAGATGGCTATGCCTTTTAAGCCGGTTTCTAACAAACTGGTTATCGAAAGTGCTATCGACTCTTTTAATAAAAGCATGGAAGCTCAGCAGGAAGCTGCTAGACAGCAGAAGGCTGATGAGGCTAGAGCTTTTAAGGAGAATGAATGCATTGTCCAGCGCATCAATAATCGCAATGCCAATCGCACTAAGTTCAACTCTTTCATGGAGTCTGTAACTGCTGCTCTGCTTGGTGAATCTATCTATTATGTCTTTTCTAAGGCAATTGATCCGGTTCTGAAAGAGCAGGCTAATGTAACTGGCATTATGCGTGCTATGGTTGGTGACTTCATTAAGGAAGATGCTAATAGCATTCTGTCCAGCATGAGAACCAAGAATGTCACTCTGTCTGAGATGTATAACCTGATCACTTCTACCCGCTCCAAAATCAAGAAGATGGTTGAGGATGCTGGCATTGATGATCCTTCCGCTTATCGTATTGATACTGGTACTCGTGATGAGTTCTTTGATCAGCTTGATAAGATGGATACTTCCGAGATCGCTGATGCTATCCGTGAGCGTGTTACTGATAGCATGAACGAGTTCATCGAGAAGAATAAGCAGGATCATGATGCTATCATGAATTGTCTGCAGGTTACCAAGGACAAGATTGATAGTGTTCCCGATGCCACTGAAGAGGTTAAGGAATCTTATCAGGTTCTTTCTCGTAGAAAGATTGCTAAGATTCGTAATCGTAAGAAGGGTGTCTTTGAAAGCATGGTGGAAGCCATGTGTGAGAGCTGCATGAAGAATCAGGAACTCTCTGAGGAGTTTACTGAGAATGGCAAGCTCAATGTACCCAAAATCGTTGATCGTATGCAGGTTATGTATACCTTCATTGAGACTGTCAATACCATGAATCTGTATAAGGTTGATGAAGCCTATATGCAGAATCTGATTGAGAGCCTGCGTGTCTAAAAAAAAAAATAAGAGAGGGAGATAATTCTCCCTCTCTATTTCTTTAGATTCCAGATGAAACTTTGCCTTTCTTAATAAGGCCTTTAAGTCTTTCTCTAGAATCATTATTTATTTTATCCATTACCTCCTGAATCCTCTTGATATCTATACCACTTTCAACTACATCTTCTCCATAATCCACAAGATTTAAAATGTTAAATGCACAGAATATTACATTATTGTGATATGGAATACGCTTTCCTTTTAGAATGCATTTAACTCCAGAAAAAGCCAAATCTAACCCATACTTATTAAAAAGATTGACTAGATCATCAATATATACAAATTCTGTAGCATGAGTAGGAAAGCTTTCGATGGTATAAGTCTTAATGAATTCATCAAGAGTATAGCCATAATAGTATTTTAATGGGAAATCAAACCAGTTAACTGTTTCTTTTACTTTAAAGTATTTAGCAGATTTTGCACCAATACTAGATTTAACTACTTTCTCCTCCAGCCCTGAATTCACATCATACATCGTACAATAGAAATCAAAGGATACAGAAACATCTGTTTGTGTATCTCCATAGCACTCATAATTCCTTCTATCAGGAGAATAGTAATGATTAAGAGAGTATCTTCTTTTGATATATTCTATCCATGATTCTTTGCCATACCACTCTATATGATCATGGGATACCTCATCAATGAAATATTCAGCCATAGCCTCATCTGATGGAACTGAATATTTTTTAGTCTTAGATATTTTAACAATTGGCATTATACTATCAGTATAGACACATTGGAATCCTTCATAATTCTCTTCAGATCCTTCTGTATCAAGGCCATATTCATAATACTTTGATCCATATACATATTGCTTGCATTTATATGTATTATCGCTATGCTTTGTAAAAAATGCTACAAATGTATTTTCTTTATGATTTCTTGTATTACGATTGCGATTATTGATGAAATCATACCACTCTTCTATGTCTTTAAATATATCTTCGGCCATTTTAGAATTTGCCCAGTATGCGATAATATCATAATAAAAACTGCAATAGTTATTACCGTTCTTTTTATCAGATTTCTTTGAAAGCAATGAGCAGTAAGCTGTATACTCTTCATTGATCTCTTTGAATACAACTTCTGCGTTAGGATCATCGCTCACATCAGGATGGTATTTCTTTGCAAGGGATTTGTATTCTCTTTTAAGCTCTTCAATCGAAAGCCCCGGTTTAAAATATTTCATATATTCTCTCCCTTTGTAAATTAATAGTAGTGTAGAGAATTTATCTCTACACTACTATATTATATAACTAAAATTCCTTACTTATGCTCGTTAGCCTGTTCGACAGTGATATAAGGAAGTCCCATGATTTCCTTAACCTGTCTATCAAGCTCAATCAAGCACTTATTAATTGCGCCAGAAGTAAATACTGAAGTAACCATTCGAGCATTAAAACTTCTAGCAGCAAAGAGTGCATTGATCTTTTCTTCAGGATGATTCTTGGTAAAAGGAGCAAGTGCCTGAGGGAAGATATCCTTAATCGTACCCTTGTTGGCACTTTGGGCCACCACTTTATCTCCAACTCCGAGCTTATCATTGTACTTGATATAGAATTCAATGATGATTCCATCAGGACAATTCTTAAGCTTACCAGTCTGAGGCATAATGTAATCAGGATCAAGCATATTAGCACCAGGGATATTGTACTTCTTATACATAGCCTTGGTAGCTTTGATATTGGCTTCATATGCTTTGACAATCTTAGCCATAGTATCAGACATTTCACTGATCTCGCAAGTACGATAAATCTTAATATCCTGGACTACACCAGTATATTTAGACTTAATTCTAATACGACCAAGATCAGATACCATATCTTCATCAGTAATACTACGAAGCAGAGCATTTGCATCTTCTTCATCAAAAGCATTCTGATAAATAATGAGAGGATCACCTTCCTGAATAGGCTGTCCCACCTTTACCATATTATAGATATTGGTAGCCTTAGGCAATGCAGGAGTATCTCTCATAGTAACAACACTAGATGCAAGAGCTTCAGACAAATACTCGGAAATAGAAGTAGAGTCCTCGAAGCCTTCATCGTTGTTCATAATTGCAACTTTTGTAAGTACACCAAGGTTATAAGCCAAGTTATCATCTTCGTTGGCTTTACCAAAGGAATACTTATCATATGCAATAATATCGCCTTTCTTGAAATGAGATCCTTTCTTAAGATCTGTATCAAGTTTAACAGTTACAAAGAAACCACCATCAGAGTTTTTCTTGACAGTTTCTTTCAGGTTAATCATTCTATACTGAGTAGCAGCCTGCCCAGTAATAGACTCCTGAGGATCCAATACAGGAGTTTTATATTTAATGATCATATGATCTGCTGTAAGTTCATCAACAACTCCATCTTCTTGTGCCTTTATAGCATAAGTATCAGAGTTCAGATAAGGCATAGCTTCATCAGCACCATTAGTAATAAGAAGAGGACAAGACTGTTCAGTTCTCATAGCATGCTTAGAAGTCTGCACATATGTCATAGCAGATCTAAACGGGTCATCTCTCGTCACTCCAAACGGTGTGATTGCCTCAGTCATAGCAAATGTCTTAGTAACAGACATATCATCTTCACCAGAATCTTTGATATAACCACGAGTACCATCGATATCCATATCAATAGTAGTCAGACGGTCAATACCAACGTTGGCAGAGAAGCCTGTAGACAATGCCAATTTATTAATCATAGAGTCATCATAGGTACGTTTATCCAAAGAATAAGCTCTATCGGAGTTCATACCAGAAGGACCCTTAAACGTTGCAGTAGATGCTGTAGTCAACTCCAGAAGAGGATTCAGAGTAGACAAATCAGAAGAGATATTGGAAGTAAGAATCATATCAATGACAGCAGTTTGTTTCATAGTCATAGGATTCTTAGTTCCTCTTCTAATGCTATTTGCATACTGCTCATAGGATTTACCAAGAGCAATATAAAAATATGCAGCAACAATCTCATTTGTACGATATCTATTACCAGAGATATCAGTATGGCGATTGTATTTATTATCTGCAAGCAAATTATTTGCATAGATGAGAAGGTCAATATAATCACTAGGAATTCTGCAATCCTTACAAACTTCCTCAGTGATAGGATCCATAAAGAGATCCTTGAAGTTCTCAAGACCATCAGACAGAATCCTACCACCAAATTCATCTAAGAATTCAAGATAAGTAGATCTTCTATCCATCTCAGCAAAAGTATAGTTCTCTGTATCACATTCAGAGAGACCATTTAAAAGCATAGAGCTTTCATAAGTAGTCCTAAAGACAAGATTTCCATCTTGGAATCTTATAGAAGACTGATCCTTTTCAGCTCTCAAATTCTTTCCAAAATTGAATTCGATTTTTGCTCTCTTAAGAATATTTGTCAATCCCTCATGATAACCAAGAATAACAATCAAAGGAATCTTATTAGCCAGAACACTAGCCTGAGAATAATTTAGTCTCTCAGCAGGTTTGGTAGTTGTATAGATATCCTTGAATTCATCATCGATAGGACAGAGCTCGAGTCCTACTGTTACACTCAGCATTTGAGGAGCGTCCTCTGTATAATAGATAACCTGAGATGTCTTCTTATCAACAGCATAAGGAATACCTGCGCTCAAATCTGCATTATACTTTTTGAAATAAACATCCTGATCGAAATAGTAAATTCTTTCAGAAGTTTCAATAGTATTGAAAGTTGAGGCAAGATCGATATAATCTACAGGAAGATCATATTTAGAGCAAATAAGACTATTGTCGCCAAAGGAGATTTTAATCTTTTTACTCTTATATTTATTACAGGTTTTGATGAGCTTGTCAGAACCAGGATAAGATTTATTAGCCATACCATAACGTCTAATAAAGATCTTGTTATAGTTCGAAACGAGCTGAACTGTATCACTGTCAGTCTTGAGGCATGGAAGAAGCATAAGCTGTCCGCTCATCGATTTCTCATTACCTCTAAGCATCATGAATCTATTATTGATGAATTTTGGAATATCGAATTTCAAGGTAAATCTCTTGCCAAAGCTGTCTTCACACTCAGCTTTATAAGTAAGAATATAGTCCATGGATGTTGAAGTATCCTCAACTGTAACTTTTCTAATAGCTACAGGATAGGTTTTATTCTCATCGCTGAGCGATTCGAGCATGGCATAGATATCATGGTTGATATCATAAGTTTTCTCAAAGTTAGGGAATTTAAGTTCATCCCATTCTTCTTTATTCACAGAAGCTACCTTGAGGTTTTTAACTGGTTCAATCGTAGATTTTGTATCATAAAGCAAGCTTTTAACTGTAGTTTTACCTACAGTAGAATCAAGAAACTTTTTGTTCACAGCAGTCATTCTGGCTGCTCTCGCTTTATTGATACGAGGCTTTTCATCCTCTTCTACTTGAGCAAGAATAGCCACAATATCCTCATCAGTATCGATTTTATCGATGATTTCATCGGTAGCTAAATTTCCATCATCGGAAGCAGCCTCAATGTTCTCAGTAGCAGAAGCAACTGCTTTTACAAGTTTCTCTTTATTCTGCTCAGCTTTTTTCTTTTGAGCAGCTTTCTTATCAACAACCTGCTTTTCAGGTGTTTTCTTAACAGCAGATCCAACTGCATACTTTGGTGTAGTGGGAGTGATAAGCTGATCATACAATCCTTTTAGAGTATTATATTGAGAGGGATCATACTTATCAACAGAAAGAGCAAAGTTCTTCTTAGTATTATTATTGATGAAGATAAAAGTAGCTCCATCAAAAACTCTTTTCATTGTACGGAAAGAATTTTTAATATACTGAAGAAATCCATCTGCTCTTAAATGATTATTTTCAGATACTACAATATAGATGATCTTATTCTGGTATTCATCTAGCTTTCTATATTCATCAGCCAACTTCTTTACGAATTCAGCTCCATTTGTGGGGAGTTTCGAAAGATCTCCATAGAAGCTATCACCATTGAAATCATCGATATTTGCTGCAGCTCTTAATTTCAATTTATTATTTTGGAGGATGGTTTCGGTTTTCTGATCGATATTTGCTTCAAAAAGGTTCATTTGAGATACCTCCTTTATTTTAATCTGATGTTGAAGGACCTAATAAATAACGCAATTTCATAAAAAAAGAAAGGGAGAATTTATCTCCCTTTCTTTTATCTATTACTTTTCTTTATTACGATTCTTCCAATCTTTATACCCATCAATTACATACTGCCAGTGGGTTCCTTTAAGAGATTTTCCAGGACCCATATCAATTCTTTTAGGAACATCAGAATCTTTGAAGTATACTGCATTCATCTGTGTAAGCTGATAATCTTTATCTTCTACATCTCTATGCTGTCTTACCATAATCCAATAAGCATCATTTAGAATATGAGTACCATATCTATAGAGATATCCAAGAATGTGGTGTCTTTCTTGTTTATTGAAAGCTCTGAGGAAGTATTTATGGAAATCAGGGTGTACATCAACTCCATAAGTACCATTGAAGACGATAATAGGAATCATCTTTACACCATCAATAGGTTCTTCGAGTTCAACCCAGATCCAACCATAGAAAACTTCATCTCCTACAGGCTTACTAGAAGGCTGGTATGTAACCCAAAGGTTAACATGCTTTACATCATCAAGCTGAGATTTATAATCATTATAGCAATGACCCTTAAAATCTTTAGTAGAATTCAGAGGGAGTTTAATACAAGCAGTTTCATTAAATACCGATTCATCAACAAGATTAACTGTTGCTTTCATATCACCAGGAACATAGGTTTCATGAGTCATACAAAGTCCATCATAATCATCAAGAACTCTATGAACAGTGCCATTATCGGTTTTTGCTGTGTACATGATCATTTCTCCATTAAAATTCATTTTATACTCTTTAATAACAAACATCATGATAAATGTTGAGCGGCGTCCTTTCTATTAGCCCTCACACTTGCAGATTACTGGTTCTGCACGACCAAAAATTTCTGTATCATCCCAAGGTGGCCGTTTGTCGATAATAAGAAAAAACTTATTAAGGCAAACAATAAGAGAGATGGATCATTTCCATCTCTCTTATTACTATAATAATATACAATTGAATTTTATAGCAATTACGATTTCTTCGTTTCATAGGCAAAAATAAAAGAGGGAGCTAAATGCTCCCTCTTTATTCTTTATCCCAAACTATCAGGGAGAAGATCATAGAACTCCCTAGCAGTCAGGATATATGCCTCAGCCGTGGCCTCATCTACATACATGGCTACTTGGCCACCACGATTGGCCAAGTAGTTGTACTCATTTATGTGTTTGCTCTGAGAAATCACATCAAGGATCTCCAGAGCGATACCAAGACTGGTTGAAGCATAGATATCTCCAACCATGCTTTCGAGATTAGCACAATCTCGATTATTTTCATGTGCCCATTTACGGCACACTGACAGCGCATACTGACGCTTTGTAAGCATATTGCTTACCTCCTTTATGTAGTCTATAATAATAGTATATAATTCATTTTTTGAAATATTGCACATCATACTCTTCTCTATAATCAGAGCGATTGATAATGCTTTTGTATTGATGATTAT